>Ga0065711_1027171_pt1 | contig 53125 bp, 48 predicted proteins | sample Hoacrofraction12_FD_59098 | JGI IMG/M metagenome (GOLD analysis project Ga0065711, IMG submission 59098) | Hoatzin crop microbial communities from Cojedes, Venezuela - Epithelial fraction 12 v2 (version 2) | ecosystem: Host-associated > Birds > Digestive system > Esophagus > Crop | place... | reverse complement strand
GGCCGGGGGCTCGGCGCCGTGCGGCGGACAGGGGCGGCCGTGCGGGTGCGGGCGCCGCCGCGGGCACCGCCGGGTTCGGCTGCGGGAGGAGGAAATTCTTCCCATTCCTCGGAGGGGAAGGGGGAGGAGAAGGCAGAAACATGTCTTCTGGCCTGGTGGAAGGGAGCCTGATGATCTGACTGTCGCGCTCCTGCTGTAAACAGCTCTGCGTCGGTGAAACGGCCGTTAAAACCCCGAAAATAAAACCAGGTGACGTCCTCTGACTGAGGCGCTGACCGTATGCTCATCTAGGGAAAAGAGATACTGCTTTCTGCTCTTCTTACAAGTACAGAGCTGTGTAATTTTAGTTTTGGTTTTATCTTTTGTCTTTTTTTTTGATCTGGGTTTTCTCGTAGCGTCTGTTCTGTTCAGCGCCGTGTTAGTCTCATAGCTCTTTCCTCTGCTGTAAGGGAGCTGTGGTGCTGGTGTCTTACTAGAGGTGAAATACTGATGCTGTTACCTTGGAGTTCTTTGCTTTCTCAGATTTTATGAGAAGAACCTTTCCTGGAGGTGTTGGGGGTGTGTGCCAAATGTATGGGAATGCTTGAAAGGTGAAGGACTGATGTCTCTAACTAACCAGGTGGAAACAAGGCTGACAGAATTTTAGAAAGATGTTTTTTCTTTTTTTTTTTTTAACTGATCTTTCAATGTATGGATTGACTGTTTAAAACTCGTAATTAGTGTAATTACTCAGAAACCCACGCCATTCTGTGGTACAAAGAGAATTCCTTCTTTTTTGTGTCTTCATGAGTCCTGCCATTTTAATTTTTTTTTAAATGCACATCCAGATCAAAACCATTTGCACTTTTTCTTTCAAGAAGTGTGTATGTTCTTAAAATAACATTATTTTATTTACTTTGTCTTGTATTTTACAGCCCCCTTCCAAGAGGACTGATGGTTCAGGATCATATACTAAGTTGCAGAATGCCCAGGTGAGGGCAATGTCTGAAAAGAAGCAGAGGAAAAAAGCAGACTCGGAAAGTAAACAAGACAAGGCAAATCGCATAATATCTGAAGCAATTGCAAAAGCAAAAGAGAGAGGAGAGAGAAACATTCCACGAGTAATGAGTCCTGAAAACTTCCCCAGTGTTTCAGCTGAAGGAAAAGAGGAAAAGAAGGGTAGAAAAGTTAAAACCAAACCAAAGGACAAGGAGAGCAAAAAGCCAAAAACTGCTTCCGCATCCAAAATTAAAGAGAAAACAAAAATTGGGTAAGTAGATTAAAATGTCTTCATACTTCTTTTCAGACTGTAAATCCTTGATTGAAGTGAAAACTGCTTACTGATAATAAAATGTTCTCCTCTGCTGCCTACACAAAATTCTTCTTGATTAAGTCCATGTGTGGAGACTCTTATTCAGGAACAAGAATGCTCTGTTTTCTCTTCAGATAAAATCATTGTAGGAGTGTCCTTTTGAAAGGAGTTACTTTAAATTCATATCCTAAAATATTCTGTACTTACTTTGAAGCGTAGACAAGACCAGAGTATCTTTTCATCTAGTGCTGTAATCAGTTCCGACTCCAACTTAAGTTTCTCTCATATTAGAAATGCTGTCTTTATCAATTTGGCCATGTATCTTCAATACAGTGTGTGTGATAAACTGCGTAGGGAGAAACTGGAAGCTTGATGAACTTGTTAGCAAGTGAATATTCTTACAGATATCTCGTGTAAAAAGTAAAAGTGCAGTGGAAAACTTGTGTTCTAAGCAATTTGTAGTCTTGAGTCATATCAGTTCAATCTGCCCTCTTAAAAATTTTGCAGACTCAGCTGGGTCAAGCTGGGTGGATGCCTTGGGGTAAGGAGCTTTTGAAAGACGTTAGGTGTCAGAACGCTCCAAGGGATTCAGTAGGTGACACGTCCTCAGACTCGAGCTAACCAAGTTCTCCTGTGTACTTGCAAAGGACAGTGTCTAGTTTCCAATGTTAAGTATGTCAGTCAGTACTTAAAATGGAAATCTTAGCTACAGTCTGATTTTTATTTTTCAAATCCATGCTCTTTTTGCAGTAACGGAAATATTAACTGGCATATCTCTCTGAATTTAAATGTCTCATATACATATGTATACTCTCATGTATATGGAGCAGAAATGAATGTTCTTTTAATCAGCTCATTTCTCTGCAATTTTATTTTTTTTTCCTAGAGATCAGTGCTGTTCTTACATGTTCGAAGGAAACAACTTCCTTGAGAAGTTGCCCTATAGTATAAAGGTTACTGCACTGAACTCTATGTGATTCTTCACCTAAACTTTCGTAGTCTTAGTTTCTTTAGCTTCTGGTTATGCATTGACATGTGAATGCTGCTCATACTACTCCTTAGCGCACTATATGGTGTGCTTGCCTTTCCTTTTTTCTGCATCTTGTTTGAAGTGGGATTTTGGATGTGTACTTCCAAAGCTGATTTCGCTTTCATGTTTTTGAATTTGCTCACCTTCTGTAACAGACATCTTGTGTGTCTGTCTAATCACAAGACGTACACACTGTTGTTCAGCTGGTGTCTGTTTCCTGAAGCTTTCTGTGGATTGCCCCAAGTGTGCTTTTTGTTCATTTTTTTGGATAATTAACAAAACCTGCCAAAATATCATCGTTGTGATATACTACATAGTTCCCATAATATTTTTACTAGTTTTAATTGGAGTAGTGAAATAAACTGTTACTTTCGACTTAAACTTCTGCATTGTTTTCTGTCTTCGTGAAACGCTTAGCTGTGCACACAGTTAAGATCGGTTTTCAAGATTTCATGAGACAGTGCCGGTTGAGAAATAGACATTTCTCAAACTGTGTTTTTAACTGTGATGTTTGTGCTTGATCCAAAGTATGCAAAAGCATGTAGAGAGATTCCTGTTTAATTAAGTATGATCAACTTTCCATATTTCTGCATTGAGCTGTGAAGGTTTGCGTCCGCGTTATTTACCAGTTTAATCAACAAATGCCCCAGTAGTCCTCTGTTAACTTAATCACGCTGCTAGGTACTGCTTTAACTATGTGGGATACATAGGAGTCTGATCCTGTTAAAAAGCGGTGAAGAGAGTCTGCTAGAGCCATGTGTTAGTTTTCTGCAGAATTTCTGTGTATTTTGATGGACAGCAGTAAATCAAATGCTTTGAGCTATCCACATACTTCATTTTTGTATCCAAACAGTTTCGTGTGTTATGTTCTGCTAGCACTATTTTGTATTATTTATATAAATACATAAAATCTTAACTGTTTAGCAAAGAATAGACTACAGTGGTTTTGAAGAGCAGTAATAGCAAGAAGACCTTGATTTTTTTTTTTTTAAGAATAATCTTACCAGACTCTGTTTTCTATGCAAATGTAACTATTGATCTTACATAAGAAAAAGATTTACTATAGAATGGCTATATACTTGTCTTTTCAAAGGTGGTTAAAATAATTGTGTGGTTAATAAAATCTGTTTTATTTAGAGGAGAATAAAATTAAATCCAATAACTAATAAGGGGTTTAGGAGGCTGAAAAACTCTTCTAAGGATTTCTTCCTATCTTAAATTCTTAGTCTGCCCCACATGAGTATCTATCTTTTCATTCAGTGTTTTCTGTAGCAAACACATTTAACTTGCAGTAACTGTTCAGTATGCCAATTCAGTTCAGATTCTGAGAGCCGGACTGGTGCAGGAGGTGGTGTGGAGTTACATGTGTTTGAGAAGATCTCAAGTCACTCATGTTTCAGGTGACTCCTGTTGGGTATGCAGGCTGGTATAGAGCTGAAAGAGCAGAAACTACTGACAAATGTGTTGTTGTTTGTTTTGGTTTTTTTTTCTTTTGAGAAGTGTTTGGAGTATGATTTTAATCTGATCTTTCACATCTTTGCTGGCGTCAAACATAGCCCATCCAGTATGAGCACAGTTGTACCTTCTGTAGTCTAGCACTCAAACAGCAAACCCTTATTTAGACTGTGATCATAAACTTTGCTGGGATCTGACAAGGATCCTGTCTGTGTAGCATATCCTGTATTGCTCTTGAGGAGGATTTGCAGTTACACAGTTGTCCAGCTATGAAAATGATACCCTTTGTGTCGCTGATCTGGCAGAGCTGGAGCCGGAACACTAGTTGCTGAACAGACCTTGGTAAAATTGCCTGGGAGTCGTCAGTAAGAGGAAAAAAAAAAAGTGTGCTTTTGAATTTAACACAATACAGCTTTCACTGAAAGTCAGTAGCCCTCATCTAGGATCAAGATGAGTTTTAGCTACTGTGTCTTGATTTAGGGGACAGGATGATTTTTAAACAGTCTTTTTTTTTTTCTTGCTAATTAAACATAATTGGTTTGTCTTTGGGGACTTCATGTTAACTGTTTACATTTTCCTTAGTGATTCCTCTGAGATCTACATGTACAGAAAAAATTACAGCATGATTCTTCCTGATTGATCATTGCTGGTTATAAATTACTAGCAGTTGCTTTCCAGGCAGGCTGTAGTTTCTTTTTGAAGGTGGGGATTAAGGTTTTTAATCCTCTGACCTGTGGAAGTCAAAGGAATAATGCCTGTTAATTTTAGTCAGATGGTCTAGAACTGGATAGTAAAGTTTCTGTGCTATAAGCATTGGTGAATTTAAATGACTGAATTCTTTTATTACCAAGAACATAGTAAGCATATGACAGAGATTATTAGAAGTAGCCGAATGCATGTATAATATGTTTAGTGTTACTGAATTAAGTAACCAGTTTGCTTTATGTGTTAATTAGTGATCAAGTTAAGTCTTTAAAATTAACTTACATTACAATTTTTTGAGGACTGCAGAACCACTTTTCATATCCCGGCTGTTTACCAAGGTGCATTGATGTTTAGAAATCTATTTAAACCTTTAATATTTTTGCATAGAATGTGTTTCCATTTATGAGCTTTTTCTCGCTGATTGCAAGTCTACTTCTTCCATTTAAGGTGATGCACATTTAGACTAAAATTTCTGCTTCTTACCACTTGATATGAAGGAGAGAAGAATTATGAATTTGTGAACATTCTGTTGTTCAGAAAAGTAGATTGGCATTTAGGTTTTATAGCTCTCAATGTATTCCCACCTACTCAAACATAAAATTAAATATCATGGCCCTGATGAAAAGCAGGAGCTCTGCATTGGTGATGTAAAGAACAGTATAAGTAGACTACATTTAGGATTTTATCATGGCATAGTGTAAATAAATAAATCCCCAAAACCCTAAGAATTTGATTTACAGAAGTTTGATTCAGGGTGGTTGACCTTAAGGTCAAAGCTGTTTCCTCTTATCAGAAACGGCTGTATTTTTTTGTGTGCTAAAGAAACAATGGTGGATTTATTCTTTTATTAACCCTTAAATGATGTGCTAATGAATTCGAAGTTCCTGTGTGATCCTGTTCATTACTCGAATGAGTAAATGTCCTTGTTGCCTTGAAGGAGTGTTTACAATGTAGAGCATTTTTCGGACCCAAGACCCTGATAGAAAGTCTTTCTATGATTCCTTGTTGATCTGATACTGCTGAGATAGTTCTGAACTTTTGTAAACTCCATTAGCAACAGGGGAGCAGGGTGGATTTGCCTGTTCTGCTGATCGTATATCATTGAAGTTTAAATGCAAGAACTTAAAGTGAATTTCCTAGCAGGCAGACATTGTGAGTTTGTGTTTCGTGTAAGTCAGGCAAATTTTGGCTAGTAGGTGTATGCTCAAAGGGAAGAGATGTCACGGAATCTTTTTGTTCTGTTAGATGGTAAACTCTTTCTCAAATTCCAAATTTGATCGTCCTGCTGGGATGTCTTTGCATGCACTGAGCTCTGACTCCTTGGTGAAGTTTTCTCTGCTGCCAGAGTCTGGTTTTGATGCGTAAGTTGGTTCTAAGTGACATAATCTTAAGTTTCTACTGCAAAATACATGAATGCAAAGTAGTGTGGTCTTATCGAATAAATAACTAATCACTTATTTGTTCACTTGCATTATTATTCCTATGTAGTATGAGCTTGAAATGGCTGTTGGTTCCAATAAGACTATAGGAGTGTTTTAAAAATCTGTGTACAATCCAAAAGTTACTAATTTTAAATACAACTAGAGAGGGAGACAGTGGCCAATACTAGTGTGATAGTATTATTTATTAAACATATGGTAGAAGGATAAGAGCAACCATTTCTATACGACCAATACAACTCTCACTCCAAGAGGATACGTTATCTTGTCAAGGAAATACCTGCTTTGTATTTTGCTAATAGGTAAGATTTTTAGCTAGGTCTTTAGTGATAAAGAAATACTGATACTGTTGATAACATAGGAGTTTTATTCCTAGTAATATAACAAAGTGATTTGACTACAAATTAAACTATTTGGGAGGTGGCTTTGGACACTAATAATTAGTTACTTGGTGTTCCTCTATTTTGGGAAAAACGAGGTAAAATGGTGTATTGAAGGCGTGCATTTAAGGCTGACAATACTTATAATTTCTTACATGCCTAACACATATTTGCTGGTTTGCTTTTCTTTGCTCTCTAATACCTCCTTATGTTCGCTGTTTGGAAGGCTTTGAAATCTGTTCTTTATAATTCTAAAGCTGTTCAGAGTGCCGACAACTCTTTGTCATGTTCTCTGCCATTGAACAGAAGGGGAATGGAGCAGATTCTTACCGGTTCTTAATTTATAAGAAAGAAGTTGCAATGCTCCTCAAATAGTGGTTCCTGGTGGTCTTGCTGATACTTTCAGCCTTTCAGTTTTGTGGATCTAAACCGTGTGAAGAGTCTTGTGCTAAGGACCAGAGGTAATAATGGCTCATGAGATGACTTCTTTTGAAACCTTTCCATTGGTGTATGTTTCTCAACATTTTGAGTTTGTAACTGTAGAAGGAGGAGATACATGTTGAGGAAATGTATGTTGTCTAGTTGTTACAGTGTTTCTAGATGTGATGTAAAAAGATACATTTCCGTTTTAAAAAGGTGAGAGAAAGTAAAATTGGAATGGAGTCTAGTGATATTATTTATTCAGTGTCTACAGTGTGCTGTTTCCTTTTCACAGAAACAGAATAGATAGTTTCTGTTCAGAACAGTTTGTTTCGGGGTGGAAAAAGGGATTTTAGCCAAGAATCTTTATGCTTTCATGCAGAAATTTATAAACTGGCAAGAGATCTTGCTCTCAATGAAAAATGTTCACAGAAGTGATACAGTTTACAAGCTTCTGAAAATCATTGTTTTCACATAGCAGATTTTTTAGAAGTTTTTGGCCAAAATATGAGCAGATTGCATTTTGACTAATAGAAATGCGTGACTTTAGCACCATACTGTCGTTAGCAACTTTTGATAGCAGGGAGCATTGTAGTTCTGGGCAGAAAGAAGTGAGGCTGTGCGTTTATTCCTCTCGTTGGCACCATATCCTTAGAAAGGAGGGAACGTTCTCACCTGCAACACATAGAGAAGATGTTAAGAAAATTTCAGGGAGACACTTGTGAAGAAGTACTGGGGGTAGGGAATACCCGATCAAGAGAAGACACAGAAGCAGACAAAGAAGTGGAATATTATGCGTAAGACTGCAGGGGCAGAGCAAGAGGTGAACACAAGGGAGGACTACAGCTACAGAGGAGAGGAAAAAATGTGCAAGGAAAGATGGAGCTAGAGCAGTCTAAGCACAAAATAAGGCCGTGTTCTAAAACAAAGGTCCTTAAAATCCTCAGCTATTCAATGGATACCACTACAACCCATGGTAAAATAGTCATGGCCTTTATTAATACTGTGCTTCGTGAATCCAGAAGGAACCTGAGACGAAGATATTAGGCAGTAGTGCGTGAAATGAGGATCAACTGCTGTTGCACGGATACAAATGCTTAAAAAAGCAACATGTATTATGAAGCATTTGAACCTACCATTTCACAAAAGAGGATCAAAATTTGGAATAAGTTGCCCAGGGAGGTGTCAGTCTAGGAGATAAGCAGAACTTGCCTGGTCTGAGCAACATATAGAGCTCTGAAGTTGGCTTTCAGCAGGGACAAGATGTCCTCCAGAAACCCCTTGTATCTTCTATATCTCAACACTTATTTGATAAAAGAACATTTCATTATTCCTGTTCTTTGTTGGTGGTGGTCTTGTTACGCATTTAAAAATCAAAATGTGTATCACGCTTGGCATGCAATCACAGTTGTCTCTACATGCCATACGTGCATCAGGCCTTTAATGCATGTGCTCCAAATCAAAGCAAAGACTTGAGATCTTATTTATTAGTGAAAGAATAATAATTTACAGATTACGTCATGTGAATTCACTGGATTGAATATGTGCTATGTCCAGTGATTTCGATGAAAAGATCATCAAGGGACAGGGAAAGATCAGCACGGCTTGTTACACGTACTAACATATGGACAGTGTTTAGAAGAATGCATACCCAGGTGAGACCAGAGTTTCATCTAGCCTAGTATCCTCTCTCCAGCAATGGCCAGAAGCAGACTCAGTGGGAAGAAGTTAAGAGCAGGGAAAACACACGTGATACTTCTCAATATTTTCCCAAACTCCCAAGATGCAAACCAGGAACTTTGCGGGATAGGTACCATTTCATGAATTTACTGGCCTAAGTTTATCAGGTTTCCCTTTAAATCCATATTAAATTTTGGCATCCACAATTCCTTTTAACAACAAGTTCAGAAGATCAATCACAGTGTGCCTTGTCTGTGTCACTTAGGAATATATTAGCTAATTTGACATATTAGCTGACGGGTGCTAATGTAACACTTAAATTGTATGAAACAAGGTGAGATGAAAATGGATTAAGTGGTTTATCCAAGTCCATCACCAGAAAGAGTCATAGTGGACAAATACCTGAGAAACAATCCAACAGTCTTGAAAAAAAGAAAAAAGAATCCTAATCAGGGATTGAAGAGTGAGGGGAAAAAACCCCGAACTACTCTTGAAGACAGCAGGAAAACCAGCATGTTCGTTGTTGAATTTTTTTCCCTGTGATTATGAAACATATTTTATAAATAATAATTAAACTGAGAACACCTAATGAAAAGCAAGGACTTGAGGACCAGAATTTACTTCTGAACAAGCAGATCAGTGATTATGCTTACTGCAGCTAAATTTCAACATGCATTTGCCACTGCCATTCACTTCATACTAGAAGTAAAAAATATGGGAGTGGAAAACGTTGGGTTGTGGGTCTGTGGGGTTTTTTTTAACCTTTCCACTGAACATACCTAGTGGTTAAACATTGAAAACCAACAAAAATGTTCGTTGCTTCTTAAAATACACCTATAATCTTTTGTAAGCCATGTTGCTTAAGCTATGCATAGTGTTTTGGTAATTTAAGGTTCTCACTTTCTGTGTGGACTGTTAGTTTGGACGTAGTAAATATGTGGTAGTTCTCTTGATTGGACACTTACAAAGAGAAGCAAATGAGATACAAGTGTTCCAACCACTACCTTCTGATCAGTGGTTTTTCAGGTGGCCAATATATTTGATGCTACTTGGTTGTAAAAGAACTTTTATTTTCTGTATGAAGACTAAGTCTTGTGTTTCATTTGTTCTGTCTAAAATGACAGAAGAGGCTTGTATGATGGAACAGTTACCTCCTTTTCTGTTACACAGATTTGATGATAAGATACCGTACAAAATACGTATGTTAGGACAGCTCTTTGTATGTGGTTTTATTGGATAGTTTGTCATGATTCTGCAATTATGTCACTGAAAACATATTTAAAGAGGAGTATTTGGCACATTTCAAATATGAAAAAATAAATGTTTTGACACCCTTTAGTTAAAAACAAATCAGATGAATTGGTATCATGATTTAGAGCGTAACCTTTAAATCTGAACAGAGAAATAATTCGTTCTTTTTCATTAGAATGTAACTAATTTACTCAGCACAATGTTGGTTCTTAATGTATTCTGGGAGATTCTAAGATTTCTTACATATAAAATTACTGGGTTTTGAATACAGCTTCTATTTTTTTAATTATTTTTTTGAAAGGGCAGAAAGGATTCACGCAATTTCCTCATTTTTACCATTGACTGACTTATTTAAATATACAAGTTTTGCATGTCAGACAGCTTTGGATGAGTTTAGACTGTTGTCCGTAGCTGCTTTTTTTGAGCAAAACTAAGAGAAGATATGTTTTGCAATGAGGCATTGTTTATGATAAATCATTTCCTGTAGTTGTCTGCAGATGTATTTATGATAACTTTCTGTAGTTTACCATTGTCACTTGGTTTATATGTTGGATTTTGCATCTCTGTTATGAGTTTGTGATAGTAAAGTAGCTGCTTGCCTGTACAGAAACTCTGTAACTGTAGCAGAAAATACTGTCTTAGTGTAAAGCTGTAGCTTTTTGTTTTGAGACATACTTTTCGTTTTTCAGACAGTAGTGCTTCTGGAGTTTTATACTGGGAAGAATACAGGAATTTCTAGTGAATGTGGTGTCATTTTTAATCTTGAAGTTAAGTAAACTACCATATGGCATTCACTTCAATGTTGGATTTTTTTCCTGAACAGAAAGCTAATCATCACACTGGGTAAGAAGCAGAAAAGAAAAAACGAATCTGCTGATGAGTTTTCTGATGCTAAGCAAACTCCGCAGCGGCCATTGAAGGATGAAGACTCACAGGTAAGTAGTCAGAATTTTTCCTGTTTAAATTTATATGTCTTGTTATTTCTACAGGTCTTTGTTCCCCTCTCTCCAATAAGTTAGATGACTCCTGATGCACTGACAGCTACTCTCTCTACTGTCTGTCTGTCGTGGGTGGAATCTTACGTTATCAGCTACTTCTCCCAGCTGAAAATCAGAATTTCCTATACGTTAGAGTCCCTTTTCTGTAATGGGACATCGGTGCCCTGCTCGTAGCTGTTTCATTTCAGTACCGAAGTCCGTAGGTTTGAGACTGTAAGTACTCATCTGTTGAGCTCCGTTAGACCCGGTCCCTACTGTCGCAGATTTGTGGGGAAAATGCAGCGATTGCCTAGTAGAAGGGACAGTTATCAGTGAAACTAGCTCTTTGAGAACATGTAAAAGGCTTGTTTCAGACTTCACTGTTTTTTCTGAGCTCTGCTTCTGTAGAAAATGAAAGAACTGGTTTCTTGCAGTGTTGGATCTGAAGGGGGCAATGGTCAATATGCTGGTAGGCTCTAATTGCTTGTGAAATACTTCTGAAAGAAGTGCCAGATCAAGAATTTATGTGGTGGAGTCATTCCCTTGAGGAATATCTCCCTTGTAAATTGCTTTCTGCATTTTTTTCGTAGATTATTGTGGTATAATAGTGGCATAACTAATTATTTACAAAACGTATGCACAAAGAAGTATAAACTGTTTGTAAGAGATTATATCCTATGTATGTGTATGTTAGTAACAGAATTGTAACTTTCTTGCTTTAGGGCAAACTTTATTAAAAGTAAGCTTATATGCTGTAAATGCACAGGTTTTTGACCTGTGGCAGTTTTGTCCACAGAGGTGAAGTAAATATTCAAAAGAAGGTGTCTTTGAGGAAAAGTTAATTGCATTATTTGATGACAGTGTCAGAAAACAATTAGGAAATACTGAGTTGAACTTTAGTATTTCACAGATAATAATGCTGGGGGTAAAAAGGGATCAGAAGCCATTTCTCGGAATGACTTTTTATTAACTTAAGTGATAGCTAGTCTTAGGTAAAGGTTACCTGGAAGAGAAGGTGAAATTACTTGTTTCGCAGGGAAGTTGTCTTGGTATAGAATGTACATTTAGTAAACTGAAGGAGGTGAAAGCAGATTTGGTGGTTCTGAAGTACTGTAATTATCTGTAGTCAGATAGTCAAAAGACCTAAGAGCATTTCTTTTTTCTCATGTTTTTGGTGGGTTTTTTTGGATATTTGATTTTTAGCAGGATGAGGGTCATACTCAATTCTAACGTGAATAGACAGGAGGTATCATCAAATCTCAAGATCCTGGAATGAAGGGAACAGAGGGTAGAGATAAAAATGGGTGGCATGGGATAGAGGAAAAACCTACTGCAGAACATCACAGCACTGTCCCGTCTATCTTTGAAGGGTTTTGGGGGAAGCATAGCAGGGAAGACATAAGTTGCTTTACTTCATTAATTCATTCTATGTTTCGTTACTTTCTTTTCCTGATGCAAATAACTGTCTATTTCTAAGCTCTGGGGGGCAATTTTAGGTCTTTTTTTTTTCCTAATTAATTTTGTATGCTTAGTTTCACAGTAAGCGTCCTCCTCAAATGCATTGATTTATTTCTTGGAAAAATGTGTGGTACTACTTTATTTTGTGCCTTAGAACATTTGTTCATGACCATGCTTCTCAGTTCAGGGAAATAAAAAGGTTTTCTGCAAGCAGCTCAGTTTAAAATTTTGGAGAACATATGTCTGTGGCTATTTGGTTCATTACTTCATAGTTTAAGAAAAGATGTAGTGAGAGTGATTAAAAATGCCAGTTAATGTCTCATTAGGTTTTGAAAAATTCAACAAATACTTAATGAGTAAAACTTGAACCTGGTTCTTAATCCTTCTTTTCCTAATTCATCGTTTTGCATTGGTCCTGTTAGCTGGCTTTTTTTTTTTTTTTTATTCTACTTGTGTCAGCAAACATTGTTGATTTAACTATAATGTGACACTTTGTCACATCAATGTGTCTGCTTAAATCTGAAGTTTCTTTTTGTGCTGAAACTGCACCCCACACACACTCGCTTTTTCTTGAAGAATAGCTAATCAATCTGGCTGCATTATTGTGTAAAGCTGGTTGGGTAGCTTCATACATGCACTGTCCCAGCTTCTCTAGAAGAATGGTGATGCCTATTCTTTGATTTTTTTTTTTATTTTTTTTTTAAATTTTTTTTTAACAACACTGTATATGTAGTGTTACTACTCTGCCTTACTAAAATACTTACAGTGTAGTTGTTAAAGTATAGCTAGGTCTTTTACCAGACACCAGCTAGACCAAGGGTTGAATTTAACTGTCAAAAGAAAGTTCCTGTGCTGCAATCTTACTGTTACTTAGTATCTGTTCTGCAGAAGCCAGTATGACCACAGGATTTTGGGTTTTGTTCTGTTCACAACTTGTTCTTCTCCCATCTGATTACTGCTATGTGTTGCAACCAGCAGTGGCTTTTCCCAAACAAAAATAACGCTCTACTGTATAGCTCAGCTTAATTTATGTTATAGAGAGTGTTTTACTTTGCTGATTTTATTTGTGTGATGATGAGTTGTCTAAGGCAGATTGCAGTGTTATCAAATGTTAGCTGCTTAGTTTGATTCTCGATTCTGCTGTCATTATTTATCCAATGGATTTACAAATTAATCTTACAGTTAAATATGCAGTGTCTCATATTTTGGTACTGAGGGGTGGAAAGGGTACGCAATATCCTAATATTCCAAGTATTTGAAACTTAAACAGTGAGTAAGAACTAATTATTTTCTTAGGCTGAGCATTATTTCTCCAACTGGAGCTTGTTGTCCTTAGATTCTTGCAGAAATGAGTGGAAGATTAGAGAGATAGTAAGCAAAAGGCTGCTGTTAAACAAGCTTTATTAAGGTGGAGGAGGAAACAAATACATTAACAAAGCAACAAACTTTTATTAGCCATCAAATTGGCCTTTATCAGCAATCTAACCAATATGATCTAATGGTAATCTTTTTGTTGTTGTATAACACTGTTTAATAGAGACACTTCGGCATGTGGTCTGTCTTTCACTCAGATTCTTGAATTGGACGGTAACACACCTCTGTTGTACTACATGGTGAAATTGCTGCTGAAATACGGATGCTTATGAGAGATCTATTATATATCAGCTTTATTCCCATACCCTGAAAACGTTCTTCCATGTGTGCTTTTGAACCCTTAAATAAAAACATGAAATGTTTATATGACACAGGAGAAAAAAAAGTAATTTATTTAATTGAAAATAGTGTATGGCTACCTCTGTCCCTCTGTGATTCACATGCTTCATGTTTTCTGTCAAATGTTGACCTTTGTTTTTTGATACAGCTGAAGTATTGCTTAGAGTGTCCCAAAACTTCACATTCACATTAGAGGAAGTTTTTTGTAAAACCTCTGTTTGTATTCTCATTCACACAGAAGAGAAGATCAAATCGTCAAGTTAAAAGGAAAAAATATGCTGAAGAAGGAGAGGGAAAACAATCAGAAGAAGAAGCTAAAGTTTCTGTGAAAATGAAAAAGAATTCTGCCCCTTTACCTGCTGAACAGCCTTTACAATTATTTGTGGTAAGTAAAAACTGGCTTGTTCTGCAGTGGGAACTTTCGAGTTGTCTCAAGGAGTTCATTGAATAAAGCTCATAACTTGAAAGGAATACATTATTATTACTAAGCTGTAGTTTATTTAATGTGACATCTTGCTAAGATCTTGAAAACTTGAAGAAATGGTTTGTTACCATTTTTTTTCTTGTCTGTTACAAGCTTTCCTTGACTTAAGAGAAGTTAAAGATAAGGATAAGACTAAGGATAGGTATATCTCAAGTACCATGTTACACTGTGCACGCATATGAAAAAGCTGTATGCTAATATTATCAGGACTTTCAGAAGTACAAAATTATTTGAACCTGTGGAGATCTCTGCTTACCGAGATTTTTAAAAAAGATACTCCTCACTTTTTTTTCCCCTCTTCAGGTTTACACATCACCATTTAACTTGTGCCAGCTCTGGTACTCAAGCTTACTATTGAGCCATTCTAAGTAAATAAAGTGACAGGAAAGAAACAAGGGAAAAAACTGTGAGATGTTTGACAGGGTGACAAAGTTGTAAGGGAGGGAGGAGGATAGTATCATTGGGAACAAATCAGACAAGAAGGACGATGGCTTTTTATTGGAAGCAACCTTTAAAGAGTGACTCTTTATCTCTAGAACAGCAGGTTCAGTCGTGGCAGAGCTAAGCAATCTGGTATCTGTGTCACACCTAAGCCCTGCTGGGATTCCCGGGCACGACCTTGTCTGCCTGATTCCACAGCAGGTTTGTTAATCTGTGTTCAGAGCAAATCTATTAAATTGAGCTTGACATATGCTGCGTTGTTTTTGTTCTATTATCTTTTTTTTAACCTGTCTGCCAGAGGCCTTGTGTCTCCATATCTGTATAATGAAATTCTGGGTGTGTCCACCGCATCAGCTCAGCAGAGCATTCACAGTGAGTCTGTGTCTGGAAAGCGTCAGAATCACCATTGCTTGCACTATAAGTGTGCTTGGCAGGTGAGCGTTGCATCTGATGCTCTTGGGAAATGCCAGACTTACTGTACTTCTGCATGTATTTTGCTCTGGATATAAACCTGGATTTTAAATTTTACACCCAGGGTGCTAGAGAGACTGCTACTGGTGGAGGTCATATTTGCATTTGTGGTTGATCTTTTAACAACCACTTCTGTTGGAAGATTTGAAGCCTGATCAGTTTGAAGAGAGGGCATTTACTGCAATTTGTAATGTCATTGTTTTCCTGCATTTATAGGAAAATCCGAGTGAAGAAGATGCGGCAATTGTTGACAAAATCTTATCCTCCAGGATAGTAAAGAAAGAAGTAAGTGATTGTTATGGCATAAAGTTGCTTATTTGAAAAAGGGTTTTGTATCCATCATTTTACATTTCCCTTGAATTTCCTTTCCTAGATATCTGCTGGGATGACAGTAGAAACGGAAGAGTTTTTTGTAAAATACAAGAACTAGTAAGTATTAAAAAGTTGTTTCATTGGAGGTTGTTGACTGAAATGCTAAGTACCATATTCATGTGCTAAAGCTTTGTATTGTTTGAAGATTACTTATTAACCAGATTTTGTCACCTTCTGAGATTTTTCTTTACAAATTTAGTCTTAAAATGGCTAAGAACCTGTGTTATATTGTTAGTAATAATTTAAAAATTATCACTATTGTGAAACCAGCACTGATCAATAAACTGACAGCTGTTATTGCCAAAAAAGCAGATTTTTTTGAGAAGATACAGTTATTAAATTCAGCAGGGGCTACATCCCTGAGGCTAATTTTAATTTCATGGATTTAAATCACAACTATTTTGTGAACCTAGATTACATTTATGGTGTCATGCATTCAGGAGAGATTGATGTAGGAGTCAGTCTTACTGTTTTAGAAAGAAAAAAAAACTTGTAACGGTAGACATGACTTTGTATCAGAAGCAGGAAAAAGGAATGAAGAAGAAAGAGAACTTCTTCCATATTTTTCTATTTCAAATTTCACACCTGTCTTTCTGTTGCTACACAGTTCTTAGTGTTGAAAAGGCAAGCACATTTTAAATTTTACATATGTGAGTAATTTCATTAGATTCTTGCTAATAAATGTAATTTTTTGAGACTCTGGATTCACATGTTTCTGGAGACCATTTAGCTCTTATTTCCTGAAAGGGCAAAGTCTTGTCTTTTCATCTGAGAAGCTGTATTACCCAGCAATAGGTCGTCTTTATTTCTTACATAGCTTTAGAAAGCTTAAAAAGTGATGAAAATATATTAAAAAGGAGGTGTGAGGAAGAAAGGTGTGTACTTCTATCAAACCAATCTAACTTCTGCAAGGTTCCCCTGGGATGCAGTTAGATGGTGTGCGTACCAGTGCTCACGCTTCCTCCTTCCTCTGACTCTGCTCCTTCGTGCTTCTCTCCCAGCCCGGTCTGATGGCATGTGCCTCTTTGACGTGGGCTCTGGTGCTCCTCACTGATCTTTTAGATGATGGGCTCAGCTAGATAGTTCTGCAGTACCTGTGGAGGGATGTTCACATGAACTATGTGAAAAGATTAGCTCCATCATATGAAGTGCTTTATATCTGTGGGTACTTTCTGATAGAGGTGTCAGATTTTAAAGTTGATTTATTTGAACTCATTTTAAATACACTTGTTTCTTAGGACAGGGGAAAGGAATTTGTGAATCAATAGAGTTCTAGGGACCCTAGCCCAAAAACATTGCCTTAACTAGATGTGTAATATATTTGGAGGAATAGATCTTTGATCTTTACAGTGAATTCTATCTTAAATGATAAAATGTTATTTTTTGAGTGAAACTCTAATTTATAAAATGTATTATTTTAACTGTATTTTAAAAATAGATAGTAAGCTTTTGCTTTCACTAATAGGTTAATGTTAATCTCTGTAATTTTAGCTCTTATCTCCACTGTGAGTGGGCCACAGAACAACAGCTTTTAAAGGATAAAAGAATCCAGCAGAAAATAAAACGATTCAAACTAAGGCAAGCACAAAGAGCTCACTTTTTTGCAGATGTGAGTATGAAATCCACAATTAAATAAGCTATTTTTCCTCATAAAATTATGATTAATAGTTTGTTTTTAAATAGAACAGCTGAATGTTGAGAGGTAGAACAGCCATCAGGGTTGAATTTTTGGTTGCAGCAGGGAATTGTTTGTTTAACGTAATTTTAAAAGCATGTCTTGTGGAGTCGCTGAACTAATCTAACTTGCATAGTTTAAAATTGGCATTGTTGGGATAACTGCTTAAAAGTGGTAAGGAGGCAAAGATTATGTTAGTATGGATAGTTTCTCTACTTATATGACTTTTTCAAGACAGCACTTCATCCGTAAATGACTGCATTTTCTGTTCGTGTGTCAGATCCCTCATTAGGGCCAGCTGCCAACCAAAAGAAGGGGGGGGAGAATTTTAGGGTGTGTGCAAAAGCCTCAATAGTTTCCAACTGCCAGATTCATTTTCTGTACAACTAGATCAAGTCTTAGCATATATCAGCTTTTTTTGCCCCTCTACTGATTTTATTAATCTTGCATTGCAGATGGAAGAAGAACCTTTTAATCCTGACTATGTTGAAGTAGACCGGGTATTAGAAGTATCTCTTTGTGAAGATAAGGACACTGGTGAGGTAAATATACATTAAAGCAAGTCAAGAAGACATACCTCCATGTAGTGTTTGATAATCGTGACTTTAGCAAATTTCAGAGTAACACCCTAATGTTTATAAGCTTTGATAATATTGTTTTATGAGACATGATAAGCTTGTCATTTCCTATGCTAGCCATGTATTTTGAAATAAAGATCAGAGTGCAGTGGCTTATATTTTTATTAGTATTAATAGTTCATTGTAGACAAAGCTTAGGTAGTTACTGACATAAATGTGAGATTTGACAATTGCCTTGCACATTCTGACAAAACGCTGATCCCATGTGCTGTCTTGTCTCTGATCGTGACAAGGGGTCACTGCTGAAAAGAGCTCAAGAAGGCAGGGCAGTGGTGGTTCCCTTTTCCCATCTAACTCTGGCCCTAGGCTTTAGGCAAGCAGTGATTGAGAGATGTTTTGATAGCCACCAGTGGACCTTTGCCTCTGTATTTATCAAAACTTTTTTAACTTAAAGTATGTGTTCTGGAAAGCTACTACAGAACAAACGTGTGAGATGAGAACAAAGACTGGCAAAGTTATTGATAAAGGCTATCGGAATAGCTATGATACTGATTCTGTTCTAGATAGCAAAAAGAGCAGACTGTTACCCAGTGATTTCTGCATTAATCTTCCAAAAGCAGGGCTGAGGGTTAAAATTACTTTTCATTGTATGCAGCAGAGTTGTCATTATTACACTTTTACAAAAAATGTGGTGTTGTCATAAGCTTTTCTCCCAATTTCTTGAAAAATTACTTTTTTATCAAAATAAATCTAAATGGAATAATCTGCTTTGGTTCTATCTTTCGAGACTTTTCCTACATTTTTATATATGTCGTCCAGCTCTAAAGCTTTCTATTCTGTTGAGAAGACCTGGATTTTAGGAACTCCCTCACGCTCTTTGTTTTAGGCTTAGGTAATCTGATTTGGAGAGTGGAGGAAATGTTGTGGGTAGCACCTCTAATTAATTGGTTCCCCCCACCCCATTTCTACAAACATCAAGCATGTAGTAATTTAACTTTCATAAGACTTACTTTTGGGTTTGGAAAGTACTCCAGGGGTCTACAAGTAGTAGTGTGAGAAGCTGAGGATGAGGAGGTAGGTAACAAGTACCTACACAGATGATCTTTAAAAGTGTATCAGAAATGTGGTTTTGTTTCCAGCTTTCGTGTAAGTTAGCTGCTGGAATAGTAAGGCATACTGACAGTCTGTATACTAAATTAAAAGCTGATAACATTCAGAATTTTCTTCTGCAGCCTGTTATTTACTATTTAGTAAAATGGTGTTCGTTGCCATATGAAGACAGTACGTGGGAGCTGAAAGAAGATGTAGATCAAGCAAAAATAGAAGAATTTGAACAATTGCAAGCTTCCAGGCCTGACTCAAGGAGACTGGTAAAATTATACCTAATTTACTTGTCTGTCTTGGCAAATGGGATATGATTTTCCCAACTTCAAACTTTTGTGTTAAAGCATAAAGCTCATTGACGTTCTGCGTAAAGGATTTGTGAGCCTTGTTACCTAGGAATAATAATATTTTCAGATAGACATAGAAAGATATTCTCATGTGTTATTCAGTTAAAAAAAACAAAGCCTTCTTTAGGAAAAATTATGAAGTGTTATAACTTTCTGAGCTTTTAACTGGGTGGTGAGCAGCATATTTAAACTGGCTATCACAGAATCTAAACACCATGAAGATAAGGAGAAAACAGAATAAGGTATAAACAGCCTTTTACAGAGAACAGAGTTAAGTCTTGTGCTTCAACACTGAAGGAAATTGGCAAACAAAGATCTGTCAAACAGATTCCATAATTACTTCCTGCTTTTATTTTTCTTCTTGTCATAAAGAGCTAGCTGAAGGGAAGGGAAATATGTGTAGTAAGGAGATGTGGTTTATCTTTAAATTATCAGTCTTCTGTCTCATAGAGCAGGAGAAAAAAAATAGTTCTATTTAAAGTCTTGTATGTCACTGTCAAAGACGTGTCTTGCGTGGTGTAGTACCACACTTGTTTTAACTTACTTTACATAACTGAATATGCACAATGTTTTAATTTGTAGGCTTTGGATTTTATTTGAATGTGTTTTCCATCTACAGATAGTGACAGTAGTCATGGTTAACGTCTTCATATTTAGTTCCTTTTTCTAGTATTTATTTAAAATCCTGCCGTTTTGGCATGCGGGAAGAAGGGCCTTTATACCTCTCTGTTACCGTATTTGGCTTTGAGAGCAAAAGCTGATGAAAGCGCAGCCATACAACTGACAGTCATCTTTGCATCAGCAACAAGTATTTTTTGTTCCCGGCTCCAGCAAGTATTTGCTGACGGCAGCCCTGTGTGCATGCAGGAGCGTGCAGGAGAGTGGCTGCGTGGGAGGGGAGAGTGGGCAGGCGGCTGCGGGGGGCGAGGGAGGGGAGGGGGCAGGGCAGGGACAGCCACCGCTGCTCGAAGAGCCGTGCCAGGGGACACTGGCATTGGTGGTGAAGAGACAGAAAATGAACAGCCAAAATTCAGAGCTGCCAGATTAGGCTATGTGAGTCTAGAGTGAATGTAAGCTTTTATAAATACTGACAAATGTTTTTTAAAAAAGAAAAATGTTTACAGAAGATCAGAAAAGCTCTTGCTAAAAATATATTGCTTGAATGAGGGAGTTGGTTCACTTTGGGATGGAGATGCTACCGAAAGAACGTGTTTTCTGCTGGAATCCTACTTAGTATCAGTCAAAAAATTGACTTCACTACTACGTTGCCTGCTAAGCTGATAGCCAGCCTGTTGAGTCTCCAGGCTTGTGAACTAGTGTGTGCGTGTATATATATTTTATTTCTATACGTAGCCTCTCAGCTTGCTGGGGACGTTAAGGTAATACGCCTTGATGCTGTTACAGTCTGTTTTGTCGTGTCCTTTGTATCATGACCCTGTGTGTGCTGATACTGTCTTCCATCAGATCCCTTGGTGAGATCGATTGAGGGATCCAAAACACTCACCTCTACTTTTTGGGTATTCCTGCTGTTTCCTTCCTGAATTGGCTAACTGTGAGACTGAGTGATCAGCAGTGACCAGGGCAAGTCCGGCAAGGAAAGGGCAAAATCACAGTAACTCAGTGTAGATTGCCCAAACTGCTTCAGGAGGATAGCATCAGCATCCAGTGTTATTGAGACTTTGGGGATTTCAGTAGTCCCAAATACTCGGTTGGCTCTGGTTGTAGGACAGCTGTTCTTGGAGCTTCCAGAGTGAAACTTCACATATTCTTGAAGTCTCCACTATAAATGAGTTAGTTTCAGATTACCAGTGCCAAGCTATTTGTACACTTAGTTTTTGAAATCAGTTGCTTGGTATTATTATAATATAGTCTTAAATTAATTTTAAAGTACTAATTTATATAGACAAATAAATACAAATTTCAGGTTTCCGCAGACTAGTAATTAGTGAGTAATGTTAACAGTGACGTCTTACTGGTTTTAAGGTTGAATAATTACATTTTAAATCTAAATTGTTGCACTCAGTAAATAGGGAGTTAAAATGTTTTGGAAAAATAAAGCGTTTACCAACTTGCACATGTATTAATCTTGCCCTTAAAGGACCGACCACCTCCAAACTCGTGGAAGAAGATAGAAAAGTCCAGGGAATATAAAAATGGCAATCAGCTCAGGGAATACCAACTGGAAGGACTTAACTGGCTCCTGTTCAACTGGTACAATAGGTACATGCATGGAATGTTTTTTAATGTAAATTTTAAACCATATGGAGTGAATCACTGTTATGAGGGATGAATACCGTTTTAATTAAATTTATGTTAGTTTTTCTGCTTATAGCTAAAAGGGTGTAACTGGAAAAAACCAAATTTCCCTTGGGTGTACAAGTATGTTTTTATCAAAAAGAACAACAAAAAACAAGTCTTAAAAGAGTAAAGCTAATGTAACAGAAAATAAATATTCAACGGCTATGAGAGAATTTAAACAAAAAACAACTTCCACCAAAGTACAAGCTTTCAGAAGCTTGCATTTTTGGAACAAGTTGGAAACACTTGCATCTTATTAATTCCGGGAATCATTTTGATTGTATTTCAAATAATGGTACCTCTCTTCAAAAATAAGGCTAGTAAATAATTATGTTTTCCATATTGTAAGTTAAAGTTAACTTGTGTTCATTAATGCTGTGATGTATTAACAGGAATGTAATCACTCTCAAGATATTTTCCAGAACAATGTATTTTCTCTGTGTCTAAGTTGGATTTCTACTTATGAATCTTGCTACTTGCTTTATTTCCAAAATATCACTTGCCTGTCCTTTTTAGAGGTAATGTCAGCGAGCATACCACTTTACCATACAGTTTCATGATCCGCAAAAGAAAATTTTGTTTTAATTCTCAGTCAAGCACTACATAGCTCTATGAGCATCTGTGCAAACAGAGTGAAAGGCTGGAAAGTATGGCTGAGGGTGAGCACCTAGTGGTACCTCATGTAGTAATTTGGTTGTATGCATCTGTCTCAGTTTCGGAAATGAGGGGAAGTTTCTCAGTGATGCTATAATGCACTCGTTTGGTGCAAGTGTAGCTGGGATGCTTCTAGGGGAAGCTTAGTTACTTTCTGGCAGTTCTGTCAAAGTGAGTGTACATGTAGGAAACCTGATCAATTTAAATTCCTTCTATTAGGGCAGATGTAGTCTCAAAAGAATACTTTTGGAATATTTTTCTGGGAGAACCTCGTGGAACATTCCATTCTTGGGTTTTGCCAGTGCTACAAGTGATTGAAAGCTTGTGGTTTTGTGTGCCGAGTTCATTCTTTCACCATAACCAGGGAACATTTGCAAGCGTCGTTTACAGTGCCGCAGTTTTGATTATTGTTTTAGACTGGTATATTGGAGCTTTGCTTTTATAACTTGTCCATTTTAGTAACAGGTTTAGTGTCTGTGCTTTCTTTGATGCTAATAACAAATAAATGTAATTTACTTTCAGGCGAAACTGCATTTTAGCAGATGAAATGGGTCTTGGCAAAACCATTCAGTCAATTACATTCCTTTATGAAATCCTCTTGGCTGGTATAAGAGGGCCTTTTCTCATCATAGCTCCACTTTCCACTATAACAAACTGGGAAAGAGAATTTCGCACGTGGACTGACCTTAATGTTGTAGTGTATCACGGAAGCATGATCAGCAGGCAGATGATTCAGCAGTATGAAATGTACTGCAGGGACTCCCAGGTACTGTAATGTCACTTGTGTGCACTAACTTGCCCAAAACCTGTTTCAGGTAGTAGTAATGACAGTATATGACACATTATCTGTACACGTGTCTTGGCGAAAGTCATTTTACATCTTGTGGTGCATTTTTTTAAGCTTTTTATATATCAGAATGTTTAACATATGCTTACTCAGTAAATTTTGTGCAAGTGGTTCCAGCAAGATGTATGCTGTTTCAGTATGCTGGGTGAGTGTAAAATTGAACAGCAGTGAGGCTGATACTCATGGGGAGATTGAAGTGTAGGCGAATGGTTGCAGTTGAGCCCTGATTCTGAAGAGCAGTGAGAACAAAAATACAGCCAGTTAAGCTCTGTGTTACCCTTATTGTAGTTGTTGATTTCTTTTTCCAGGTGTAAACTAGCTTTGTCTGTGTACAGTTTACTTTTCTGTCTGAAATACTTCACCTTGAATTACATGAAAAAACTTTGAAATCTGATGATTTTTAAAGGGGTTTTTTTGCCTTTTCTGTATATTCTGCATAAATAAACAAGTTCTTAACTTTCATAGTATTTCCACAAAATTGATAAAACTGAAAACTTTTTAACAGTAATGGTAAATGTTAGAATGACACCTTGTTTCTCTCATGAGTTGTTGTGTACTGCCTTGCATATTCTCTTTGTCAGACCAACAGAGTAAGCTGGGTAAAAAGTGTTCATTTAGTTCTCAGGTGATATTTTTATTACTTACTGTGTGAGTGTGAAATGCATTACCATTATGTTTTGATTGATTGACTGTAGGGTTTTTCCTGTCAGTCTTTCAGATTTTCCCAGGGTTAAAAATGTGATATGTGCATACACCTTTTGAAACAGTGTTATTAGAAGGTTATATCTGTAATTTTGAAGTGGTTAAAATTTTACTGTTGGTTAGACAATATTGGATTTGTGGCTATGGGTAATTACTCATGAGTATTAACTACACAGTTACAGAGATGTAATAAATGCGTAGGGATGACGAAACAATTTACGATGTAAAATCTGGTATCTGGCTGTTGATAAAATTTCAGCAACAAAATGTTTAAATTGAGTAGATCCTAGGTAATGTAATAAACTTTGTGTGTTGACGAATCTCTAGGGACGTATTGTTCGAGGTACCTACAGATTCCAAGCCATTATCACAACTTTTGAAATGATTCTTGGTGGGTGTCCAGAATTAAATGCAATTGAGTGGCGATGCGTTATTATTGATGAAGCTCACAGACTGAAGAACAAAAATTGCAAACTCCTGGAAGGACTAAAATTAATGAACCTTGTGAGTAACTATATTTCATTTTTTGGGTTTGATTATAGTTAAGTACAGTATGAAAATAAATCATAAATTAGTTTTGCTGATACTCTCTGTATTTTTGATAGCTGTTGCAGGTATGTTTTTCACTAAATAAAACATGGCAAGTTCTAAATGTAAGCAGAATCTGTTTCTGAGTATACTATTCTATAGTTTGTTTTGATTATGGTGAAGATTTTATTTTAAAATTGCTTTATAACAGGAAAATAGTTTTTGTGCAAGGTTTTGTGCAGTAATTAATGCTTAAAAACCTAGCAAGTACTTTAAACAAGTTGTTTAAGAATAAAAGCAAGCAAGTAGAATTTAAAACAGAATTATTGTCTAGTCCCATAGTTAAGGTTTTATTTGATACAGTGCCAGATTTTATAAAGTAGATACTACCATGTATCTTGAGGCTTTCAGTGCACTTACTACAAGATACACCATGACTAGTTCGGAAGTGTTTTCTTCACTTCATTATTACTTTGGAACACTTGCTGCTACGTGTTTTCAGAAGTTGTCCTTTTTTGCTTTCTGATACATGCTGAGTGCATATTTTCCAAGCTACAGAGAGAGAGGATTATACATGTGTCAATATTACAGGAAAAAGTTGAAGTATTCTGTCATTTCTTCACTACAGACGTAGGAAGACAGAATTGAAAGAAAAGCTGGTAGAAAATATGTAGTGTTGTTCTTCATGTACTTAGTGACATGCAGAACTGCCATTTTCAGGTTATGATGCTCAGACTTAAACACAGATTTTATTGCATATGTGTCCACATAAGGTCATGTGACATTTGTTTCCTTTTATAGGAGCATAAAGTGCTGTTAACGGGTACCCCGCTGCAGAACACAGTAGAAGAATTATTTAGCCTGCTTCATTTTCTTGAACCGTTACGTTTTCCTGCGGAATCTACATTCATGCAAGAATTTGGAGACCTTAAAACAGAGGAACAGGTATTGTATGTTGTAGAAGTTCATTTTGAGCTTCAGTGTGTAAGAGTGACTTCCTTGAAGGAAAATCTTTTGGTTTGGGTAATAACCATTACTGTTCCTCGCCCCTCCCCTTCGCTCCCCACGTACCACCTATGAGTTCTTTTGTCATGCAATTTCTCTATACTGTGCAAGCAGTGGAGATCAGTTAAGCATGATATTTTATGTTAAAGAATTATTTTTGCTTTTGGGGGTTGGTTTTATAAATTTGGCAAGTAAATAGTGAAAATAATAAAAACTGAAATTTTCTTCCTTTGTAGGCAGAGTCTTTGCAGACAAGTGCTAAAAAGATTCTGTTTTGGTTTTTGAGTACATTAAAAAAAACTTTAGTAATTTAGGGTTAAAAATAAGGCTGCATCCCCTCTGGAAAATATTTTATGTACGTCTAGGAAAATGGTGATATGGAGTTTGAAAAATTTTAGTTGAACTACAGTATTAGTTTTTCAGGTTCCAAAAAACTGTTGTGTTTCATTTAGGTTCAGAAACTACAAGCTATCTTGAAACCCATGATGCTCAGACGATTGAAAGAGGATGTAGAAAAAAAACTGGCTCCTAAGGAGGAAACTATAATTGAAGTAGAACTAACTAATATTCAGAAGAAATACTATCGAGCAATTTTGGAGAAAAACTTTGCTTTCTTATCCAAGGGAGCAGGACAAGCAAACGTTCCGAATCTGGTTAACACTATGATGGAACTCAGGAAGTGTTGTAATCACCCGTATCTCATCAAAGGTAAATACATGACAAAGACTGATTCTTTTTTTAACTACTTCTGTACCCTTACTTGCTATGAAAGTTCTTACATATTTTAATTTTGATGCTTTTATTAGACTTGCCAAGGACTGGATTAGGTGAAAGCATTTTTTTGGTAGATGTAAGGCAAAGTTGTGAGGGAGTTGCATATTTGAGGCCTGAAACATGAACTTCTTGTTTTGTAGGATTTCACAGAACATTTAGAAGCAATTGTCTCATGGAAATGTTTCATCTCTTTAAAAACAGTGTAAAGAAGAACTTTTAGAGCTAATTTTTAAAATGAATTCTTCTTTCAAGTGATATGCTTTGTGTCAGTTATCATTGCTTTGCTCGGTTATAACTAACTTGGAAGTTTTTCTTCCTTGCAAGAAAATATACTTTAAGCTCTTAAAGTTTTTGCTATTATTTCAGCCATAGTGGGACTTCAGAAAAGATCTTCAAAACACTCTTTTTGAGACTGATGTCCCATTTAACACGTCACAGAGACAAAAGCACCTGTTGTTTTTTAGGTCGTTTTTTACACAAAACTTGAGAACAAGTTGTATTTTTATTTTTGCAGCGGAGTTCGCCTTATTTTAGTTGTTTTTCCTGTGGTGTTCTGCTTAAAGACTTAAGACTTGTTTTCGAAGAACTTAGAAATATATGTTCTTGCTAGACTTCAGTCATCCAGAACTTTATTCTGTCTCCAGCAGTGGCTAATGGAGGATATTTAAAGTAGAACCACTGATTTTTGGTAACTTAGTCTTGTATGTACGTGGAGATATTTGTGTAGATACACCTGTAATACAGAAATACCTTCTTCGATAGGAGCTGAAGAGAAAATCCTTGGAGAGTTTAGAGAAACGTATAGCCCAAGTGCTCCTGACTTCCATCTGCAAGCAATGATCCAGTCTGCTGGTAAATTGGTTCTTATTGATAAACTTCTTCCGAAAATGAAGGTGGGAGGCCACAAGGTCCTTATCTTCTCTCAGATGGTGCGCTGCCTTGATATTTTGGAGGATTACCTCATACATAAAAGGTAAGATATGGTATGTTCTTTCTCCTGTAGTATATTTGTCTCAGCGGGCATGGCTCTGAATGTTAGGGCGGGATTAATGATTACAGCATATGAAAGATAGGGTTTTGGGTTTTTTGCGAATCACTGTGTAACTTGCTGTGTTCTGTGATGGTGTATCATTTGTTCACCAACAAATGAAAAACTTCAGAGAACAACTAAAGAGAGGTTGTTGAGTAAAATGTGTGCCATCAGTTTGTTGCCTTCTGTGTTAAACGTTCTTCTATGTGTGCTTGTCAGAAACCAGGTAAGTTCAAGCTCCATATTGCTCTCCAAACTCCAGAAAGAGAGAATGTGTTCTTTATGTGCATTGTGTTGAACTTGGACCAGGCAGGGGTAATGAAGCTCCTTGCTCCCAGCACAATACGAGTAGCAAATGGTAAACAACTGGAGGTTTGGTTTTTATTAATGTAAAAATAAAAATGTGCTTCTGATCTTTCCTGAATTTCTGCTGCTTTGAATTTTGTGGCAGAAACAAACTACCAGCCATAAAGCAGTTCCTTAGATCAGCTTTTCCTGTCACATTGGATAACACCCTTTAATTATACTCTTGACTCCACGGAAATGAAGAGCTTGTTTAAGCACGTGACTAAATACTATACATACAGCCTTAGCACATAATACCTAACCTTAAACTTGGTTACAATCAGTAGTTACTATATCAACCTGAAAAACTATAAAAAAGCATGGTTCTGGTTGTTTTAGTGGTCCGTTTGTTGGAATGTACATACTGCTTTGAAGTGTACGTATGTCACTGAACTACAGAGTAACAGAATTCATGTGTAAAAGCCATAAAAATTAGTATAGATGTCAAGCCTTTCTGCAGCACATACTGGAATGTATATTGAAAATCATTAGTAGATTATATTAATACAACTTTTTTGTGACAAGTTGGTAAAACTTCTGTGCTTCTATGTTTTTTTTGTTTCATAAAGCTATCTATTTGAACTGACAACTCACAGTTTGTATGTTTTAATAGACTAATTTTAACTTCATAGTAGTACTTATAAACCAGTATGGAATGTATTACTTTTTCTGTAACTGTGTAACATTAAGACTAGTGCAGGATATCTATAGATAGAATCTTTTGAAAACCATAGGAGCCAAAGCTTGCTCTATGCTACAGTTTTATTAGAAATGTTAGAGTGAACACATGATTGTACTTAATACTTAACAGAATTCATAACTGTAGGGGATGGCTGCCAGCCAAAATGCCTATGGTCCTGTGGATTATCTGCTGTGCCATTTCATAACTGATTAGAAGAAAAATGGTTGTGAAGCTTTTTGACTAGTAGATACACATTCAGCGTCTTACTCCATTTACAGTGTACAGAAGTATTTGCTCCCTTCTTAAGAATTTTACTTGATTTCAGAAGTTTCATAGGAGTCTTTGTACTTATCAAAGGTAACGGATATGACAGTTTTACTTCAGGCTTTTAAATGTGCTGGCTTTAGTTTCAGAAGCCCTGGATTTGTTGGTGCCTTGATAAAGACTGTTAGAGGTGCGGTCATGTCGTTTTCGTTCCATTTCTCTTCCTCTTGACAGAATGAAAGTGCGGTTGGTCCAGTGACAGCTCACCCAGTACTGCTTTGTGCTGATTACTTGGTTCCCCCTGACATGTTCAGACAATTTGGTATATAATACAATAAGCACGTTATCCTGCTTCTGTGATCCCAGGCAGGGATCCAAGCATAATAGCATTTGACAGTCTTCTAAGTCTCCACATGGGACTTCGGGTTATGGTATGTTTTAATGCCACAAAGTGCCATGGTAATACATGTTTCCTAGTATGTATAATCGTGTACTTGCTTTAGTGGACAAAGTTCAGAAGAACTTGTCTTAAAATACTCAGTGTTTGGGCTTGCTGATGTGTATTAGTACTGCCGCTATGTGAGTTCTGTTGCGATTCCTGGTTATGTTACCCACCGGTAATCACTTTTATTCACTGGAAAGAATATACAAGCAGGAGATCTGTTCTAATCTCCCTTTAAATTATTAAAAACTTTGTCATGATTTGTGTGTGTATCTGTGCCAATTTGCAGGTACTTATATGAACGAATTGATGGGCGAGTACGAGGCAATCTCAGACAAGCTGCAATTGACCGCTTCAGCAAACCAGATTCTGATCGCTTTGTCTTCCTTCTGTGCACCAGAGCTGGGGGCTTGGGCATTAATTTGACTGCAGCAGATACGTGTATAATTTTTGATTCTGACTGGAATCCTCAAAATGATCTGCAGGTAAATTCCTTTGAGCATAGTAGTGAGGCCAGAGAAGTCAAACCTGTCTGATACAGATTTTGTCACTGTGAATATTGTCTCTGTTTTGAACACACGCCATTTTAAAATGTTCAGGTTTTTTTAAGGCATAAGTGTAATAGTTTTTGATGAATACTTTGTACTTGGATAGGAGAGGTCATCTGTGTTTGTCTGGGTTCTAACTTTTCTTTACAATTGATTACTCTTTTAAAGCATAACACAGATAAACTACGTCAGTGAGTTGGTAAAACCCTTAGGATTTTGATGACATTAGGAAAGGGGGTTAGATTTTACGTGTACTGACTAGCACAATTCATGGAAATAGAGCTGTTCAACTAAAACATGGTATATAGAAAAGGATTAATATGTATTAAGAAACAGTGAATTAATCGAATTTAGGAGTTGAATTCTGAAATTGAATACATTCTCAAGTCGCAACTGCTTTACCATTTCTGTCTGGAGGTCAGATGACTTACAAGCTAGCATGTCTGTTAATCTAGTGTTACTGCCAGAGAAATACCATTCAGTAGCATTTAGCACAGATCATTCATGTGCATTGTACTTACTACACTGTTTTTAGAAAACTGTTCACAATGTGGAAAATGTCTGATAGCTTCCACTTGTTTAAGTGTGAATTGACTTCCTTTCGAGTTCGTACGTTTGGTTTTCAGATTGTGCTACAGCAGAAAGAATTTCTTAAAAGGATCATACTTTATTCCTCGTTAAATCTAAATTCTTATTGCTGTTCTCCCTTCCTTCAACAGGCTCAAGCCCGTTGTCACAGGATTGGTCAGAACAAAGCAGTGAAGGTCTACAGACTGATAACGCGTAACTCCTATGAGAGAGAGATGTTTGACAGAGCAAGTCTGAAACTGGGACTGGATAAGGCTGTCTTACAGAGTATGAGTGGAAGAGAAAACAGTGTCGGTGGTGTATGTAAACTTCCTTCTTGAAATAACTCAAATTTTGCTTTTGTAATCATGTGGCAACTACTTTAAATTACAGAGGCTACCTTGTTTCTGTCATTTGCATCTCTTATGTTTTCTGATGTGGACTAACAACATAGTTGGCATAATCTTAAGTGTAGTCAGTTACTGTGATAAATCTTCCACTATTTTCTTGCCTCTTAAGGTCTAAGGTAGATAATGTGAAAGTTAAAACAAGGAGACAAGTTTTTCTTTGTTTCCTTCTCGTATTAGTATCTTCTTTGTATCTTCTCATATTAGTATAATGTGTTATTTTAATAGAAACATTAGTATAATGTGTTACTTTAATAGAAGATGAGATTTACATCTAGTATTAACAGGTAAATTTTTTAAACTTGTGTTTGTCACAGTGTTGAGAAAAGCTGAAACAAAAAAGACACATACTTGTGAAAATGTGTACTGTAACCACATAACAAATTATTTCAACTGCCAGCTAGACTTTTCTCTTAGCTTTTAATAATCTAGATGTTTGTAAATTATAAGGCACAGTTAGGTTGCAGAAACATTGGAAAGGGGAAGAGAAATAGAAAAGATGTGGGGGGGATTTTTTCCTCAACTGTCTAAAACTTGCTTTATTTGCTTAGATCCAACAACTCTCCAAAAAAGAAATAGAAGACTTGCTTCGAAGAGGTGCATATGGTGCCATTATGGATGAAGAAGATGAAGGCTCTAAATTCTGTGAGGAAGACATTGACCAGATTTTGCAGCGTCGTACTAAAACTATCACAATTGAATCAGAGGGAAGGGGCTCCACGTTCGCCAAGGTGCAGAAGCAGCGAGTTGTTCTTGAGCAGTGTAGAACTGTAAATGTAATTAAATGTTGTAATGACTATGTCTTTTGCTGTTGTTATATTTACTTCTATTTAATGTGTATGTTAGGTATATTTTTGGGGTTCTTAGATCTGTGTGTTTATATTAACATGTGCACATGGCAAAATCAGATTTGCATGTACAGATCAAGTAAATGCCAAGAGCATGCTTGAGCAAAGGTGAGTAATAGTGTGCTGCTTTTGAAAAGGCTAGGATTTGTGTGAGATATTATGGAGTGCATTAACCAGGAATATTAAAACAATTTTGTCTACAGATCCATTTGCTTTCAGATACATTAAGAGCAGGAGATAATACATAGAAGACAATAATAAGATGAAAAATTGTCAGGCTTACTCTAAAAATGCCTATGCATACAGTATAGTTTGAACCTTTAGCCTTTTTGATAAGAGTTTTAAAAGCAAAATAAGAAAGCTCCGAAGCAGGGGTGGAGGGTGTGTGTGTATATATATATATATGTACATGATGGGGGCTGAGAATGTAAGGTCTTAGGAGTAATAATCAAGAAGAAAATTGGATTGACACATTCTAATTTTTGTGGGTAAGAGGAAAAACAGTAATATTATAGCATAAAAAAGTTTGTGATGGAAAATTGGATGAACAGAACAAAAAGTAGATTTGGACTCCTTAATTTTCAGAGTGTGTGCAAATATGAATCTGAACAAATACAAATTCAGGTAAATTTAAAAATACAGAAATAATAATTAAAAAAAACCCACCCCAGTATAACTGAGTTTAGAACTTGTGTACTTCAAGAAAGCAGGTGTGTCAATTCCAAAAAAAAAGGCAGCAAAGCAAAAGGAAAGCTTTTTAAGAATATAGATTTGTATTAATTATTTTATAAATATTAATTATACATGTATTTAGGCTTTTATATCTTGTTGATTGTGGATTAGATAAGAAAAAGAATTCTAAAGAAGAGATGGGAAACCAGTTAGGGAATATCATCATCACTGTCTTTTTATCAGGAGGGTTAGGAATTTTTATATATATTTACTGTTTTCCCAGAAGCAGGGTTTCTTAAATGCCTTCTGAAATTAAACTTATTCCATGCTCTCAAGCTTTGATTGTTGGTAGTTTAAACAATCCTTTGAAATTTCCCTCAAGCGAGTACTTTTGCCTGAGATGAAATCCCCAAATGCTGATAAGCCACTTGAGAAGATTCTATTTTCTTCCATTTAAGTAATTTAGATTCAGACTTTAAAGCAGAATAATCTTGCTGCCTACTGTTCTGCTCTCCTGGTGGTGCATAAAAGTTCATTAGATTTTTCTGATATGTTATGGATCTGATTTTAAAAAATTAAGGGGGAGGAGAACTTGTGAGTTGCTTTGTGCTCTAAGTAACTTACTAACAGCTGCTTGGGAGATTTGAAATACGATTAGGCATTCAGACTCTACAAACTTTTGATGTATCATGTTGATAAGATTTGGTTCCGTTTATTACAGGCTAGTTTTGTTGCATCTGGAAACAGGACTGATATTTCACTAGATGATCCCAACTTCTGGCAGAAATGGGCCAAAAAAGCAGAAATAGATATAGATGCTATCAGTGGTAGAGTAAGTACTTTTCTTTTTTCATGCAAGTTTTTTTCAAGTGTATGCTTGCTCTTAAATTCTGAAATAGCATGTGTAGGATTTCTGGTGCTTTTTTGATTAATATTTCAACAAATCAGACTTTCTGCACTGGTTAGTTTGTGCATGGGCAATCAGCCTGCTGATGGCTATAGAATTTCCTGGCTCTTTGCTGTCCCAGAAGAGTCTGGGGGTCTTTTATTTGTGTTGAAGACCTGCAAATGGTTGAAGGTTTGTAATTGTTCTGATTGCCCTGTTTCTCTGTCTGTAAATCCTGAATTGGAATCTGCAAAATAGCTGACTAGGAATTATATCAGTTTTACAACACTGGAAGTTGTGCCCTCTAGTTGAAGACATTCCCATGCAGTCAGTTTTGAAAAGGTTTCAGTGCCCCTTTGTGCTCACAGAGGCTGCAGCGTAGCCTGTGTAAGTATCCAGCGCAGATGAGGTATTCAGTATTGTTAATAGCTAATGTACCAGCAGCATGGTATGAAACCCATTTTTTGTTGCCTTAAATACCACAAAATGTTTTACTTGCTTTATGGGTGTTTACTGTGATGCCTCTGCAAAATATCTGTTAATGACATTAGATAAAAATTGTTGTTTCTGAACTGAAGCCATCTACTTCAGAAAAACTTATCAACTGTTTCTCTGAGGAGGTTTGTTTGAAATTTTGCAGAACAGCCTGGTTATTGATACCCCAAGAATTAGGAAACAAACTCGCCCTTTTAGTGCTACAAAAGATGAGCTGGCCGAGTTGTCTGAAGTGGAGAGCGAGGGTGATGATAAACCAAAGCTCCGCAGGCCTTATGACCGTTCCAATGGATACGGAAGAACAGAATGCTTTCGGGTGGAAAAAAACCTGCTGGTTTATGGGTATTGTATACATCCTTCTTCGTTCTAAGGAGTTGTAAGAAACCATTGTTTTTCCATGGACTAAATTGTATTTATGGAATGACTTTTAGCTATATTGGTAATAACCTGCTGTGTGTATATATATAATTTATTTAGAATATGAATTTATCATGCGCCCTGTATAAATCTGACAATTCTCAATTGGAGGAACACTCAAGAAGAGAGGTGAAAACCATTCTTAAAGAGGATTATGACATTTAATGTGGGCACTACAGTAGTGTCTCTAAAAATCATTACAGTAAGTGCTACAGGCAGGCTCAAAATTCTGTAAATAAATATCTGAAATAAAGACTCGGTAAGTGACTTGGTGTTGATAATTGCAGAACATACTGCACTTCTGTGGGGTGGAAATAGGAACTGAAAATCTAACCAGTTATTTTAAGCAGACTTAAATCAGATATGGTGATTTGGATATAAAATCTTAAGTCTTCTTTTGCTCACCTTACAAGATAAATGACTGTGTGCTTATCAGTATGAGTTCCCATCAGTTTTGTGTCTTAGAAGCCTAAAACAATCATCCATATTTTTTTGTGAACAGGCGAGTTTTTTTAAAAACTCTGTTTTAAACAGATGGAGTTTTGTTGCAAATGTTACTTTCATATTTGCGCGTAGTCACTTAGGCTGAAGGAAGAAAGTGGAAAGCTAAATATTTTACAGAGAAATTCCCTTTTGCAACAGAAATATCCAGGCTACCGAAGTGTTTTGCTTCCAAGTGCTGATTTGTGTTTCGCTTTGGACTAGGTGGGGTCGATGGAGAGAAATTTTGTCGCATGGTCGCTTCAAGAGACAGCTGAATGAGCAGGATGTGGAGATAATTTGCCGAGCTCTGTTAGCCTATTGTCTTGTGCACTACAGAGGGGATGAGAAAATAAAAAGTTTTATATGGGATCTCATTACCCCAACAGAGGATGGGCAAACACGAGAGTTACAGAATCATCTTGGTAAGAACTTAGTGTTTCTGCAGTTAAATAGCCTCATATACATATGCCTGTGGTACTGGCAGAAAAACAGCTAAAAATTCTGTCTGAATGCACCCTACTTCAAAAAGAAGTGGAATTTATTCCAGATAGACAATGCAGTTGATGGGGAAAAGGAGTATCATTTCTGCTTTGCTTTGTTTGATGGCTTACTCAAATGGATCAGTATACTCTGTGTAAGCTTTCCTTTCACTTCAGTTCATCAGAACCTATTCTGTTTCATAGTAGGTGACAACACACTCTCCTTTCTTCCCCCCTCCTGCTTTGTCTGTAGCTGGTGAAATGTACTCCAGAGGTGCTCTGAGAGACAAAAAAGAAAAAAGACTCGTATCTAGAGGCTATGATGCTAGTATTTTTTCTGCACTGCAGGACAGAATACTGGTGTAGGATATAGCATCTGTAAGTGTCGTACGGATCTATACCTACCTGTTGCTGTTACTATATTATATTTTAAATTATATAGGCTTATCAGCCCCTGTGCCTAGAGGAAGAAAAGGAAAAAAAGTGAAGACCCAGGCTAGCACTTTTGATATACATAAAGCAGAATGGCTTCGAAAATACAATCCAGAACATCTGTTGCAAGATGAAGGATACAAAAAGCACATAAAACACCATTGCAACAAGTAAGCAGTAGCTGAAGCGTGAACCTCTTTCAATGTTTAAAGATTTTTGGTTTTTTCCTTCTAATTCCTCATTGCCTTACACTTTAAAATACCTTGTGGCACTAGGAAGAAACAACTTTTAATGGTGTTAGCTTGATTAGAATAAATAGGTTGCAGTGTATTAGAAAGATGAAGTGAGTAATTAAAATTTAAAAGAGTTCTGTTATCATTTCTGAAGAAACTGTGTGTTTGTGTTTGTACAGAGAAAGAGAGATGGATATTGCTAGTATGTTTGGGGAGCCTTGTAGAAGCCAAAGGACTAAAGAGTTTGGGAGTGCTTAGCAAAGAAACTGAAAACAGTGAAATTGTTGCCCCTCAATCTTACGTGCTGTTTACCTGGCATGTTTTCTAGGCTTCTGAGAATCTGAGCTACTGGCTTGCTGTGAGAGCTCATTCGTAGCCGGGAGTGAACTTGTTTTAGATAAATCATTTTTCTATAGCAAAACTTGTCATACTGTGCTGGAAAACTTCATACAGCTGTAGTCAAGAATTGAGATAAAGCATGGAGAAGCCATTGGGGTCATGCACCAAATTCTAAGTGAGAAGGAATGAAACGCTGATGTGCGAGATGTTCGTTGTCAGCCCGCTCCATTCTCTAAGGCAATCTCCCAGGCAGGAAGCGGGAGATAGCTGTTTGTTCTTAGCAGCGTTTTATGAAGCAAGTGAGGAGTGTTCTGCTGGCCCTGGTCTTTGTCTAGGATTTGAAAGAATTTTTGCAATGAAGTGATTTGTGAAAGCTATCACAATAAAAAAGCACTAGGTGACCTGAATTGGAGGTTATCGCTTTGTGTCACTGAAGGAAGTATGTTTTAGGAAAATGACTTAGAAGCCTTGTGATATTACAAAAAACAAAAATCAAAACCATCCATAACTATTGAAAGCTTTTAGAGTACTAATATTTGTACTTTTTTTTTCTTTGTTTAGGGTCTTGCTGCGAGTAAGAATGCTGTATTACTTAAAACAAGAAGTCATTGGTAATGAATTCCAAAAGGTGTTTGATGGAATTGATGCCAGGTGAACTATAGAGAGGTTTTTTTGCTTGTTTATTTCAAGTGTAAACTATCAAATGAAAATTCAGAAGTCTTCGTAGACCTAAACAAGAAATGTAAAACCAAATGTTTGTATCCTTAGGCTGTGAGAAAAATGATTTTGTTTACTCTTATATTTATGTATACTAAACATTTTGTGTGTACTTGATGTGAGGAAGTCCTGCCTTCTATTTCTGAGTCTGGCTATATAAAGTAAAATTACTTGAATGAAATAGACCAAAAAAGTGAGTGAAAAAGAATGCAAAGTATATAGTTCTGTAACTGGCAGGTTTTTCCTGCCTCTTTATGCATGCTTTTGGTTATGTGCTGCATATTCCATCAATTAACTTTTTTTTTCTTTTGAATGGAAGCATTGCCATTTGGAAACTCTTGAACTCACTGCTACAGGAGCTTGTGATTGATAAAGTTTTGATTTGATTCAGGAAGGTGGTGTAGACTTTTGTGGAAGAACAGTCCATCTTGTGCTGTTAAACACTAAAGCAAATCGTTCTTGGTTTGCTGAGTTACGCACGCACAAACTCCTAGGAGTTGGCAGAGAGGAAGAATATTATATGCTGATTCTGCTTTCTTTCCCTGTTATTGATGTCTGTCAAATAGAAAATACTAAGCTGTCCGGGTGTTTTGTATTGCTGTTTTTAGGGTCTTACTGAATGCAGAGGTAAAAAACTGTATGCCTTGGTGTCTTCAGGTTACAAAACTGTTCTTAATGATTAATTAGTATTGTATCATCTGGCTTATGTAACTTAGTAGAGTAACCATCCGCTTTGTTACTTGCTATTAAATACCAAAGTCCATTAAAAATTGAAACATTTCAATCCTAGGACTTTTTACAACCTTCAGAGTAATCTTTGAATTAGTTTCCTGGAGATGGAATGTTGTATATGTATGCTTGAAGAGGGAGGCTTTAAAATCACACATGAAGTAGAAATGTACAAAGAGAAAATGAAAAACTATTTCTTCTCTGAATATTATTGATGTTGGTGTGTTGTTGGTGATTCTCCATAGTGAAATTGATGTTTGGGTCCCTGAGCCAGATCACTCTGAAGTTCCTGCGGAGTGGTGGGATGCAGATGCAGATAAGTCCCTTCTGATTGGAGTTTTTAAGCATGGTGAGTAATATGGATGACTACGTATGTACTTCCCACCCCTCAGTATAAACACCCTATGCTCAATTTTTTTGTGGCTTACTCTGAAAGTTGAATTTGTGCCACTTTTTTTTCCCCTTTGTAGGTTATGAGAAATACAACACTATCAGAGCAGACCCAGCACTATGCTTCTTGGAAAGGGTTGGCAAGCCAGATGAAAAAGCAGTTGCTGCCGAACAGAGAGCAAATGATTATATTGATGGGTATGGGCACTTAAAAGTGGGCGTGAGTGTTTCGGGACCTTAAAATAAATGAGACTGGATTTGTATGTTGTACTTGATTTGCTTAACTGTTTTTCTACTAATTTCATGTCATTGTTGTGAAGAGTACTGCTTTGATTTTACTCCCACAAAGTGGAACAGAGTTAGGAACAGTGTCACAGAACCATTGAAGTTTGGGATTTCACAGTTAAAGGAAAAATGCAGCAATTTGTTGTTAACAAAAACTCGGCCTTGTGTTGCTGTATCAGAAATATTACTTAAACACTGAAGTGCAAAAACCTTCAGAGGCAGGGTACTACAGACCTGTTTAACTTGATTTCAGATCAGTTGGCTTGGTATATTAGTCTTGTGTAGCTAACCAGTGACCCCAGTAGATCAATATGAGTATCACTGATAACTGCTGAAAGGGAGAACTGCTGATATTTGTTGCTTCATCAGAGAGGTTAGCAGCTGTTGTCATAAAGAATATTTTTGAATGAGAGAGTGAACTGGGGGGGCAGGATTAAAGCCAGAGCTGCCATGATATATTTTCCTCATTTCAAACAGAAAATTAAACAGGGTATCTCTAACTAAATTTAAGTGAGTTTTGCTTAATTGAAAGGAGTAAAATGACTTGTAAAATATTACTAAGATGGATTCTTTTGTGTTGAAATTTTGACAGAGATGTAGAAGATCCAGAATACAAGCCAGCACCAGCAATGTTTAAAGATGACATAGAGGTATAGTAGGCACCTATTAATAGCTCCTTTTAACAGAATGTAATACTTCCACCTTTTTGTTGAGCATATTACTACATTTTTCTGTATTTCTCTACATTGATAGAACTTATTCCTTATGTTTCTGCAGTTGGGGGGGAGGGGGGGAATGGGAGGGAGGAGTTGTCTAATTCTGTTGTATACCTTGTTAGCCATTTGTCCAGAGTGTGTGTTACTCTTGTTCTTTGTCATATTCATAAATTGTCTGCAAGATGTAAGTTTAACCTGAATCTCTGGAGAGGGCTGCTTTTTAAATTTTGCTTCACTTTTGGTTTTTCCACAGGATGATGTTTCATCCCCAGGTGATCTAGTAATAGCAGATGGAGGTAAATATGTAAAAGTTGAAATATGAATCAGTTCAGTCTATTTTGAATTGTTTAATTCTCCTGACTCTTAGCTGAAAGTTGTTTAGATTACCTCATGTAGAACCATGGGCACCAGCAATGATTAACAGCTTTTATTTTTCCTGTGACTTTGTTTTAACATAGATGGACAAATGATGGAAGGAGACAAAATCTATTGGCCCACTCAGTCTGCCTTAACAACACGCCTTCGCCGCCTAATAACAGCTTATCAACGAACAAGTAAAAATAGGCAGGCCCAGCAGATCCAGCCAGCATTCCCAGTACAAACTAGTATTATGCAGCCTCCATACGAAGAAGCTGCTCTAAATCCAAAGATGGCTGCTAAGATTGAAAGACAGCAAAGGTATGTGCAGCGTACAAATAAACATTTTTAATGCATCCTTATATAAAAAATGTTGAAGAAATAATAACTGCTAGCTGCATGGAATAGTGAAGAAAATGACAGAATTTCCTTTTTTTTTTTCTTGCTGATCAAGGTGGACGAGAAGAGAAGAAGCTGACTTTTACAGAGTTGTGTCCACGTTTGGAGTGGTGTTTGATCCTGAAAGGGGGCGATTTGACTGGACCAAGTTTAGAGCAATGGCTAGGCTACATAAGAAAACTGATGAGAGCTTAGAGAAGTACTTGTATGCATTTATGTCAATGTGCCGGAGAGTCTGTCGTCTCCCCTCAAAAGAAGGTGGGTGGGTGTAGTTTTACTGTTAGTTTTATCTTTAATTTCTGTTGCCAGTGCTTATCTTCAAAAGGTTTTTTTTTTTATGTGTTCCAAAATAAAAATGGGGGAGACGGAAATAAGTAAATGTGTAAAGTGTATAATTGAAAGCTTATAATGGGGAGAGATACATTAACTGATTAAAGCCATCTACTTCTGGTGTTGTTTTGCAGTAGGATTTTTTTTTCTTTTTTTTTGCCAGATTCTCATCTTTGTTTTCTTTTAATACAGAACTCGTAGACCCAAACATTTTTATCCAACCAATTACAGAGGAGCGTGCTTCTCGGACTTTGTATCGCATTGAACTCCTAAGGAAAGTGCGAGAACAAGCTCTTAGACACCCGCAGTTGTTTGAACGACTAAAGCTGTGCCAGCCAAACCCAGACTTGCCTGTCTGGTGGGAGTGTGGGGCTCATGACAGGGATTTACTTATTGGAGCGGCAAAACATGGAGTTAGCAGGACAGATTATCATATTCTTCGTGATCCTGAACTATCATTTATGTCTGCTCAGAGGAACTATAATCAAAATAAAGTGGCACTCTCAAGGACTTCTACTCCACTCTTGCATCAGTACCAGATGGCATTATCTGCTTCTCCTCTTACACCTCAGTCAAGATTGTCAGATGCTAAAGTAAATGCTTTTGAGGATACAAAAGCTAAAAATGAAAATCTGAAAGAGGACCCTCAGTCTTCTGAAGAGGAATCTATGTCTACAGAGGAGACACAGCCACTAATGAAATCTGAACCTTTGAGTCCAAAAAATGGCACACCAATACAAAATACAGACCACAAACCTAGCATCAAGACAGAAACAGACAGGCGCATGGTGGCAGCAAGGACAGAGCCTCTAACTCCAAACCCAGCTTCCAAAAAACAGAGAGTCAGCAAGAGGGGATCTGACTCCAGCTCTGACTCGGACTCTGACTCAGATAGATCATCCTGTTCTTCCAGGTCATCTTCTTCATCCTCTTCCTCTTCCTCATCTTGTTCACACTCTCGATCAGGCTCTAGCTCTTCATCATCTTCATCTTGTTCTTCAGCATCTTCGTCATCATCATCCTCCTCATCGTCGTCATCATCGTCGTCATCATCATCATCTGAAGAGAGTGATAGTGATGAAGAGGAGGCACAAAAACGTGGTATGTGTGTAGTCTTATTTCTACGGTGTAACTCTTACGCTGAACAAGTGAAAAATATTTAAAAAGGGATATTAAATCCCACGAAAGTAAACTTAAATAAACGTATTTGCTTGATTCTTCAATTGAGTTGTAAGAGTTTCAGGGATAGAGTGTTCTCTTTGCTTCACATCAGTCCCTTGGATGAGGTTGTTAGGATTTGTTGACTGATTGCCTAAGCCAGTTTAATGTGTATGTGGTTCACATATGGGGGGAGAGTTGAATGGCTGATGTTTTCTGGAAATATATTGTGTGTGTATTTCCTACTACTGTTTCTTTTTCTTCCTGAATAGAGAAATTCTTTTGGTTTCCCTGTTTGTTTTTTCCCTTCTTGCTCACCTGTCTTTGTAGCTTCCTCATTGTGCTTTCACGAAATCTGCAAGCTTCCTTCTGTCCAAGCTACAGAGTAATAATGTCAGCTGCGTTTTCATTTTCTTGTAAACTGGAGGTGGCCAAGCAGTGTACTTGCACTGAAAATTCTCAGTCACTTAAAAATATGTACCTGCTTAGCAAAGACTGAGGCGATTACAGAGCATAGGACCAAATAGCACAAAGACACTTTTGAAAGCTTCAAAGTAGGAGAAACCTCTTAGCAGTGAAATGATTTAAATTTTTTAATAAACCAACCAATCATTATTTAATACGTTCTATATTTTGATACTATGAACTGTACTCTACTCTTGCCTCACTTAAACTCAGAATGTGAAAAGGTTTCTCTACAGTGTGATAATAAATGGTAATAGAAAAAGGAAGCGGATGAAGTTAGGCAGTGGGATTACAACATAAGTAAATAAGCTATCTTTTTTCCAGTACCTCAGGGAAAAAGGCATTGTGTTAATCAGATGGATCTTCTTGTCTGTGGAAATGACAAATGGAAGCTGTAGGGTTAATTTACTGGGCAAGTAAAATGCCACTTAAACAAAATGTTTAAGATGCTGTTGACTGTAGCAGTGGAAGGGCATTGTCAGAGGAAACACTCGTATGCAAACATTGAAAGAGAGAGAAAAGAAATGCTTATGTGATATAAATATTTAGATCTAGATGGTGGATACTGTAACATGTGCTAGAAGTCCAAATATTAGGCTTGCTTTCTGCCAGCTCAGCCTGTTTAGGCAAGTAATTGTGCCATTGTCAGGCAGCAATATCTTGTAAATCAGTCAGCCTTTCTTTTTGTGGCTATTTTGCTCTGAGTTGAAGAAATGGGTAAATGCTGGAAAATTCTCCTAACTTCATCCGCACGTTTAACTTTAAGCCCAGGTTTTGTTTCTCAGGTTGTACAGTAATCGTGGGCCTTTGGCATACTTTTCACATTTGAAACATCTCTTAAGGGAGAGCTAAACTACATCAGATGACTTGATACATAGCAGCTGTTTAGGACAAATTTGAGTTCTGTAGAATTGTCCCTCAGTACTCTTACTCATTGGGCTGATGTAGGATTCGCCTTTTCAGGCAGCACTTTTTTTTAGTTTCAGATTGTTTCCCCATGTCGTAGTGAAATTTTATTGTTGTCTGGATGGAGGCACAAGTAAAACAAAAATGAGAAATAGAAGAAAGTCAGAGGACACAGTGGAAAGATACTAGGAAAAAGTCCTCTGTGATTAAAACATCAAAAACTAAATGATGCAGACACACGTGTTCAAGACATCTAGCATTCCATCCAGTAAATGAAATGGGGTGTTTTTTTTAAGTAGTATCCCAACAGATTTGCTATGTTCTGGTGACAGAAACCTTTTATTTCAGTTTAATTCTGTATTTTAGTGCATGTTGGCTTACGAAGGAAATATATTAAAAGAAGTAAGGACTGCCTATCAGATTACTCTGGAGTATGTCTGTTTTCAAATAGCTAAATGTTTGACATGTTAAGCTCTTGCAGTAGTAACAGGAGTAAGCGTGGTATTTACATGCCTAGAAAAGGATCAGCAGTCATCCTGGAAAGCCTAAGAGATTAATTCTTCGGTTTAACTTGACGTTTGGACTTTCTCACGTTGTTCTGTGTGTTTCTTCACCTGAACCTCTTACAATGAGTGTTTACCTTCTTTATGACATGAAATGATGTTAGTGGTTTTATTTAGCAGAAGGAACTCCGCATATAAAAGCATATGATGAAGAGAGCGTAGCCTCTCTGAGTACTATACAAGATGAGACGCAAGACAGTTTCCAGACGAACAACGGGACCCCAAATTCCAGTTACCTCCTACAAGGTGGATACATGTTGGCTGCATCCTACTGGCCAAAGGCAAGTTCATAATAGTGCTTTGAAAACCGGAGTTGTAGGGAAAGGTGGGCTGTGGTGTGAGTATTCAATTAAATATGTTAAAACCATACCACTGAGCTGTGGGGAGATCTTGGAAAAAAACCCTGCAATTTTGTTAATGGTAAATTACAGTGAAGTAATGATGAAGCAGCTTGTACATCGATTGTATAGGTAGATCTCTAAAAGAGAGGATGCTTGCATAGGAAATGAAACTTCAAAGGAGGCATAGGTAAGAGAAGGATGAGATAATTTATCAGGTATTTGGATAATCTTGTGTCAGTGGGAGGAGTTTTTTAGAGTACTCCAAAAGAATGTAAAAAATGAAACAGAGCAAGAAAGCAGTTAAGCTAAATATCAGAAAAACTTAATATTAGCAGGTCTCCTTCAGCTACATTGCAGAATCCTAAGTCATGTTAAAGTATAGGCTGGCTGAAGCACTGGTGTAATGCAACTTTTATGTTAAAAATTAATGTAAATGACTCAGTAAGTGAATTAGTGAAATTCTGAAGTATGCTTTGAAAAGATACTAATACTGAGTGACTGGAAATTCATCCTGCTTGAAACAAATACTGAATATTTTTAGGCTTTTTAGTCATATCTGAGTTTCTGTGTCTGACATAGCTTGGAAGACCGCAGCGCAGTTTCTTACACTCTCAGTTACTAACTTACTAAGAAGATGAAGCAAGAAGGGCGAATTGCTGGAACACCTGTTCGCTACATGAATTTAAACTGTGATGTGTTTTTGGATAGGTTTCTTTCCTGATGTATAAGGAAAATGAGACCGACTTGGACGCGTTCTGGGTCTGAAAAATCTACTTGCTTTTATAGTCAGTGTTACACTTGGAGATTTTAGCATGTGACCTTTGTTTTTTAACTGTAGAAAAGCCCGTGTGATGTTAACTTCAGTGACAGGTTGCTTATATTTTTCAATAGTTCTAAAGAAATCTTAGCATGTTTTAGCACATTTAGTGTGTTGCTAGGTGTATGCAGTATAAAAAAAAACCACAGACATTTTAATAAAAAAAAAACCTGCATAACTTCAAAATCTCCTACTGTGGAACAGGCACGAGTCGCAAATCAGCTTGAAAATTCAGACCCAGACCACAAGCTTATAATGAAGGAACAGTTTCAAGGTCAAGCAGTTGAGGGAAGTCTGAAAAGGAAGGCAATGCAGCAGGCACAAAGGACGATAAAACAGGGAAAACTGATACGGGATCTGAACTTCACGAGCTCTTGGTGGTTGTTACTTTTGCTCCTGAAAGATGCGTTTGAATCTAAATAAGACTTTTCATAGTTTTTGAACATTCATTTCGAGAAAGGGAGCATAGCTTTCATGTCACAGGTGCTTGGCAGATTTTGAAAAATGACACAGTGTACAAAATCAGACTTTTTAAATGTGGGGGAGGGTCTTGGCAAAAAAAAGTTTGCTTACAGGTAATTTTAGCATTAACGTGTTTTATTTGACAAACAACCGCACTCTGAAATTATCAGAAAACTTTGTAGTTTCTGGAGTCTACTTGTACTTAACTGAGTTTATTGAGACTCGATATCTATGTATTATGTAGCTGTGTGTGAAGTCTAATATGTCTGGTGTCTGAAGAATGTAAATAAGGAATAATATGGTTTCAAAAGTTACAATGAGATGTGAGTAAGTCTGTAGATTTTGATTTATAAATGCTGTTAGCCACAGACGTTATGGTGCTGCTCACAGGTTCAGCCCCTGCTATCAGTAAGTCAAAGCCAGACCTACAAATACTACTTTGGCAGTTACCAGCTCTTTGCTTTAAGAATCGGTGATGTAATGTGTTTCAAGCATTTACAGGCCCTAGACCCTGTATAGATCAGAGAGGATGTGTGTTTGCTTACAGGTGGTAAAATTAAGTACAGAGGTGGCTTTTCCTGTGCAGCCTGCTATAGGTGACCCTGCTTCGGCAGGAGGGTTGGACTAGATGACCCACAGAGGTCCCTTCCAACCCCTACAATTCTGTGATTCAGAGACTTGTACAGGGAATCGGCACAAATCCAGGAACTCAGAAGTCTTTTAAGTCCAAGTCCAGTGATTACAAATGTTGTCATTCTCTACTTTTTAGAATGAGAAGCTAATACATAAATGTAATGTGTACAGTATTGGTAAGCATTAGTCTTACAAAAATGTTTTCTCTTTTTTGTAGGATCGAGTTATGATTAATCGACTTGACAGTATTTGTCAAACGGTGTTGAAAGGTAAATGGCCTTCGGCAAGAAAGAGCTATGACAGCAATACGGTGGCATCTTTCTACACAACCAAACTTCTGGATAGCCCAGGTGCAGCTGCAGATTACAGTGAGCCCAGTGCACCAACACCCCCTCTTGCAGGTGTTAAAGAAGAGTATGATCAGTCGCCACAGATGTCAAAGGTGAAGAAGCATGTACGAGAAAAGGAGTTTACAGTGAAAATCAATGACGTATGTTTATTTTTATTGCCCTAGGACCTGATTGCGATTGCGGTGTGCGGCATGCTTTACCTGCAAGTGGCTGCCTGCTCTCACTCTCACTTCCTTCACACACTTGTTTGTGGGTATTTGGGTCTGCTGCTTCTGGGCTTTCAGTCTTGGTTTTGGGGTTTGATTTTTTGGGGGAGGTTTCTTGGTTGGGATTTTTGGTTTGGTTTCTTTTTATTTTGCATCAGCCACTGGAAGGAATAATTATTATATCTCTCTCTGAATTGAAATTTTGCCATTCTGGTGCTTCCTCAGACAGCTCGTTTTATACGGTTTCTAAGAAATCTGGTTAGTAAAAAAATATTTTTCTGTTCTTTGGCTTTTTTTAAACACTTCGGCATGTCCTATCCAGCAAACATTTTGTTATTTCATGGCCTGCTAGAAGGTTGTAGATAAATTTCCCAGTTTAGATGCAGGCTAGAAGGTTCAAACACTTTTCTTATCTGTAGTTTGAGACCTGTTCGTAGCACATAAAAATGTATGAAAAACTTCTCTTGTAATTGGGTTTAACATTTCTTTAGGACTGGATTAGGGGGTTGTAGACAGCTGTTCGGTGTCTGGATTTTTCAGTTAAGATAGTCGGTAGTTTAAAATTTATATTCATAGAAGGAATTCCATGAAATTTCTGTTCAGATTTTTCTTTTTTTACATGGAGAAGCAAGACTTGTTTCAAGGTCTAATACAAAATTTTCGTTCTTTCTCAAGTCTTCTGGAGTAACTGTTTGTATGTGAGAAGCCTGATTATGAAGTAGTCATTTCTGCTTTGGAAGAGGCTCTTCTAACCCTGACATTTATTTAACAGGAAGGTGGTTTGAAATTGACTTTTCAGAAGCAGGGACTATCTCAGAAAAGGCCATTTGAAAGCGAGGAAGGTACATTGGGACAGCAGCAATACCTGGCTCGGCTACATGAACTCCAGAATGCTTCAGAAACCAGCCTTGTCAACTTCCCCAAATCACTTCCTGAATCAGGTAAATAAAATGTCAGAGGGCATAAGGGTTAGCATTAAATCCTGTGTCGATCTCCATGTATAGGCAGCGGAGAGAGATGTTTGCTATGTTACTGGTTCTAAACTGCAGTCTGGAGGAATTCTCTCCAGTGTGTTAGCGAAACTGGGCACCTAAACTGAGGCATGAGTTGGACCACATGAATACTTTCTGACAGTGTCGGTTACTGTAACGTTCATTTATTAGAAGGATGCCATTATATGTTATAAACATCCCCACAAGAAGGTGATTATAATGATATTAAAGTGCATCACTCTGCACTGACAGTAATCAGTTTAAATCAAAACTTACTGTGGCTAGTATGCAAGTAAAGATGAAGAGTTACAGATTTATGCCTGTGTCAGTTTGCACTCTTCATATTCTTTCCTGTGTCTCGTGTAAAGAAACAGTGGAAGACGATAGTCTAGAACCCGTTTCTGGCTTACAGTCAAAAACTTACAGCTTGTTTTCATAAAAAATAACAGTAGATGTACATTGACAAGTAAAAATGAGCCTAAAGTAAGCAGTTAAAATTTGGATTAAAATACTTGCAATTATTAGAATTGAGTGCTTGATTTAGGCCAGCTTCTGATTAAATTACTGCAGTTCATCAAGATTGCATACATACGTGGATGAGAACATTTCCTTAAAAAAAAAAAAAAAGTACTACCATGCGCTTGCATTTTGCACTTTCTGTTTTTTTTGCAACATAGCATTAAGATCTTGTTATAAACATTTATTTAGGGATGTCTGCCTCTGTGTGTGTGTGATGTCAGCAGTTTTTAACAGCTCCCCTGCCTGTACAGATTTATTTGGAGAGGGCAGGGGGCAGTAATAGTAAACTTCCCTAGCAGAGTGGCTATTCAGAGCCTGATATTAATAGTGTTTTAAACAGTCATAAAACAGTAATCAATTTTTGTTAGATATTGCATGTAGAAATTATGTGCACTTGCACTATTTCGAGTAATTTTATTTCTTTTTTTAAATCAAGCATGTTTCCTGCTATAAAGTTCTCAAGCATCTGACACTAATTCTATTGCATCATTAATTAGGTACTTCCAGTCACTTAACAGCCGGTGCCAATGGAGTCATAGCTGACAGCCAGCCTGTAGTAAAGAAGAGAAGAGGAAGAAGGAAGAATGTGGAGGGAGTTGATGTCCTCTTTATAAATAGAAATAAACAGCCTAACCATGTAAGTAAACTTGATTTTTTTTATATCCAAAACTAAGGTCCGAATTACTGTTAATCCCTTGACTGAGCATAACCAACTGTCAACATTTTATTACTCAAAACTGTTAGTTTTGGTTTTTTTCTGAAGTTGTTCACTAGCAGTTTGTGACTACACAAAAAAGAACTGGTAGGGTTTTACTAAGTATTAGATATATTCCATGTAGATAACTGTTTTTTGAAAATAAGTTTAATTCTAATTTTGGTGAACTGTAATTAACAACATTGTTATTAAAAACTTAATATTTAACCTAGCAACACTTTCTGACATCCTTTCCTGTAACATCTGTTTCAGGACCTGATTGTACCCTGACTTACAGGGAGCTGTCTTTATGGCATAAGTAATTTCACTGAGTCCTTGAGAGAATTTGTGATTTGCAGGACTGTGGCCTTCATTGTATCATACATGAAATAATTGTGATGGTTTATTTTCTGTGGAAAACTTAGTCCACTGTTTTTAATTTCTCCAGGTTAATCAAGGTATTAACTCCTGTCAAGTCGCTGCAGGAATAAACCCAGTACTCACTTACACGCAGTCCCAAGGCATGCTTGATGCAGAGAGTCCAGTTCCTGTTATTAACCTGAAAGATGGAACAAGGCTTGCAGGTGATGATGCCCCCAAAAGAAAAGATTTAGAAAGGTGGCTTAAAGAACATCCTGGATATGTTGAAGATTCAGGAGCTTGTATTCCTGTGAGTATTCCTTCAGCTCTATTTTAGCTAACTAATAAAACATTTCTCAGAAGATGTATTTGTAGTCTATGGTACATGGAATTATTCTTTCTTTGTTCTATTTTGTTTAGGAAAAGGAAAATATCTCTTTAATTTTATCTAACTTGAGCTCCACAAGTCTTCCTTTTTCCTCACAAACATAATTGCCACGAAAAGCAGTACTGAATAAAGACATTTGATCTTTGTCTGACTTCACAGAATCACAGAATGGTAGGGGTTGGAAGGGACCAATGTGGGTCATTTAGTCCAATCCCCCTGCCAAAGCAGAGTCACTCAGAGCAGGCTGCACAGGACCCCGTCCAGGCGGGGTTTGAATATCTCCAGAGGAGGAGACTCCACAACCTCTCTGTGCAGCCTGTTCCAATGCTCCGTCACCTTGAAAGTAACGAAGTTCTTCCTCATGTTCTGATGGAACTTCCTGTGCTTCAGTTTGTGCCCATTGGCCGTTGTCGCTGTGCACCACTGAGAAGAGTCTGGCCCCATGCTCTTGACACCCACCCTTAAGTTATTTATAAGCATTTCTAAGGTCCCCTCTCAGCCTTCTCTTCTTCAGGCTTAACAAGCCCAGCTCCCTCAGCCTTTCCTCGTAGGAGAGATGCTCCAGTCCTCTAATCATCCTCGTAGCCCTCCGCTGGACTCTTTCCAGCAGTTCCTCATCTTTCTTGAAGTGGGGAGCCCAGAAGTGGATGCAGTACTCCAGATGCGGTCTCACTAGGGCAGTGTAGAGGGGAAGGAGAACCTCCCTTGACCTGCTGGCCACACTCTTCTTAATGCACTCCAGGAGACCATTGGCTATCTTGGCAGCCAGGGCACACTGCTGGCTCATGGCGAGTTTGTCATCCCCCAGCACTCCCAGGTCCCTCTCCACAGAGCTGCTCTCCAGCAGGTCAGCCCCAGCCTGTCCTGGTGCATGGGGTTATTCCTCCCCAGGTGCAGGACCCTGCACTTGCCCTTGTTGAACTTCATGAGGTTCCTCTCTGCCCAAATCTCTAGCCTGTCCAGGTCTCGCTGCATGGCAGCACAGCCTTGTGGTGTATCAGCCACTCATCCCAGTTTTGGGTCATCAGCAAACTTTCTGAAGGGCACGTTCTGTCCCTTCATCCAGGTCACTGATGAGTAAGTTGAACAAGACTGGGCTGAATGCTGACCTCAGGGAACACCACGAGCTCCAGGCCTCCCACTAGACTCTGTGCCACTGATGACAACCGTCTGAGTTATGCCATTCAGCCAGTTCTCAATCCACCTCACCATCCATTCATCTAGCCCACACTTCCTGAGCTTCCCTAGGAGGATGTTATGGGAGACTGTGTCAAAAAGTCTTGCGGAAATCGGGGTAGACAACATCCACTGCTCTCCTCTCATCTACCCAGCCAGTTATGCCATCATGGAAGGCTATCAGCTTGGTCAAGCATGATTTCCCCTTGGTGAATCTGTGTTGACTACTCCTAATAACCTTCTTTTCCTCCACTTGCTTAGAGATGACATCCAGAATGAGCTGCTCCATCACCTTTCCAGGGATGGAGGTGAGGCTGACCAGCCTATAGTTCTCTGGGTCCTCCGTGTGCTTTTTGAAGATTGGAGTGACATTGTCTTTCCTGCAGTCCTCAGGCACTTCTGTCCTTCAGGATCTTTCAAAGATGATGGAGAGTGGCTCAGCAGTGACATCTTCCAGCTCCCTCCGTGCTCATGGGTACCTCCCATGGAGGCCTGTGGATTTGTGGGTTTCCAGTTTGCTTGAATGATCTCTAACCCCTTCCTCCTCGACCAAGGGAAGGTCTTCCTCTCTCCAGGCTTTTTCTCTTATCTGCAGGGACTGGGATGCCTGAGGGCCAGCCTTAGCAGTAAAGACTGAAGCAAAGAAGGCTTTCAGTAACTCGCCGTCTGTGTGTCACCAGGGCACCCACCTCATTCAGCAGCAGCCCCACACTGTCCCTAGTCTTCTGTTTGCTACTGATGTACTTGAAGCCCTTCGTGTAGTCTTTGACATCCCTTGCCAGATATAATTCCATGTGGAAATTAGCCTTCCTCATTGCTTCCCTTCATGCTCTGACAAGGTTCCTGTCTCCCTCCGAAGTGGCTTTGACCCTATTTCCGCGTTCTGTATACCTTTCTCGTCCATTTGAGTTTTGCTAGAAGCTCCTTGCTCATCCATGCAGGTCTCCTGCCTCCTTTGCTGTATTTCTTACTCATTTCACCTAGGATTAAAAAAATCTAAGATAAGATAACTCACAATAGCATCATACTGGTGGTGGGAGCTGAAAATGTGTAACAGCATATTTAGTTATGTGCAAGAGGATCAAAGACTTCACTGTGGAATGTCTCTCATAGCTACATTACAGTGCTATGGAAGTCATGTTTGTGTGGGTCTGATCTCATTTTACCTCTGAATTTGAGATTCGTTTCTGTTGAACAGAATGTAAGCAAATTGTATTTATGACATCTGGAATAACAACCTTATTTCTCCATAGCAATGGTACTGTAGAAAATAGTACCAACATTCCTGACAGTTAAAACACTGTTGGAAACTGAAAAATTATTACAGCAATGGGTAGAGGCATCAGAGAGAGGATTTAGTGTTGTCTGCTGGGCTGCTTACTATATGATTGTGATTAGTGAAGTAGTTTTGCTACAAAAATATTTCTGAAATGGAGGATGACTTCAAATGAATGGCCGACTCAAGAGAATGGACAGATATCTTACCTTTTTTAAAACTGTTACATCAGAAAGATAATTGGCTTTTTTAATTCCTTTGTAACAGAGGATGCAGCTGCACGATGGGAGGCCCAAACAAAAAAGACACCGTTGTCGAAACCCTAATAAACTGGACGTTAATAGTTTGACTGGTGAAGAACGTGTTCAGCTCATAAATAGAAGAAATGCAAGAAAGGTATTCTCATTGCTGTTTCCATTCCGATGGGCCCCACATGAAGATACCTGAAAGGAAGAACTCGAATATTACACTTGTTAAAATACTGTGTACAAATGAATAGTTTTTGGTTCAAAGTTTTGTAACAGAGCAAGAAAGTCAATGATAATCTTCTAGTAAATGTTTTGCAACTATAACAATATGTAAGATATGGCTAGAAACTTACCCTGTGCTTTATGTGCACACAGAGTTGAACACTATATTGCGATATTTGTGCTACTAATACAGAGCCATGACCACTGAGATACATATTGTTCTGATCAAAGTAGCAATGTCTGTACATTTTCTACATTTTGTGTACATCTTTTCATTATTACTTTTGACATGATGAAAATTATATTGGTAGTGCATCCTGCGTAGAAACTTGTCCATTGGAATTGTTTAAATCCTGTGTACTGGATTATTTGGCTTTTTTCTTTTTTTGTTTATCTCTGGCATTTGACCTTTATAGCTCACCAGTACGTATCTGTTGTAAATCATATTGCTAGGTTAAACAGTTGTGTAGCAGGCGAGCAAAAGTAGAAGGGGGGGATTCTTGTATAAAATCCCAGCAGTGGAAGATGGGAGACCAAGTGTTGAATTCAAGTTTTGGGATGGGTGATGAAAGTCTGGGAAAGGCGTAATGCGTTTGCATAGGCTTTGGGGAAGGCTAAAGGCAATATGTGAGAAAAGCGTGCAGAACATTACTGTTGCGTATTGAACAAATTTAGACAAGCGTGTGGGATGGTGTCTGTGAATGTCAGCGTAGTACCAGAGCAGCAGTCCAGTGGGAGTCTTTGAGGCATTGCATCAGTGTACGGAGCGTTTTCTGTTGTGATACTGCTAGCTTTTTGTTTTGTTAGAGAGCAGTTGCAGGGAAAGCAGGAAATTTTTTATACCGCTGTATTGAGGTCGGAAGCTTTTTGCATCTGTAGAGGAGCATGAGGCAGAATTTGAGTCTTTAATCTCTTCAGTGCTTTGAGACAGCAGCACTTAAAGAGGAACCTATATGGTTGCTGGTCTCTTGAAAAACAGATCCTTGGCTACTCTACAGTAAACCCTGCCCTGAGGAATCTTTTCAAAATTGATGATCAAGGAGTGAGAGAATTGATCTGTGCTTGCTGTAAAAGCCTGTGTTTTCATGGTGACTTTTTTCCTCTAATAAATTTCCACACCATAGTTGAGACTCTGTTCTGTTACTTTGCTAACCTCAGTTTTCCCTCTTACAACCTGTCCCCAACTTCTCTGCATCACCAAGCTCGTTTTGTCTCATTGTTTATTCAATTGTATGTATAGTCGCAGAGGGCGAGGTGACCAAAGGTAGCCTAGAAAGTAAGAGTTTTAAGTTGCAGTTTATAGAGAAGGTTGAGCAGGAAATTGAATTCTTTTTCCTTCCTTCTTTCTACCATTTCTTCTTTCTGCCTGGATCTGAATACTACTACTGATCAATTTGAAAGCTTACTTTCCTGCTTGTGTGATTTTATTAGGACATCTTTATTAGCAATCTTGGCCTCTTTTGCATGAAAAAAGTACAAGAAATAATTTCACAAGAGAAGCAGATCCTCTTAATAGAAGTCTTTTTAGAAGGTGACTGAGATTATAAAATAGGACTGATTTAGTGGTAAAGGAAACGTTCAACAACGTTGTTGTTACAACCTTCTTGTTAAATATTTGGACCACAGTTGTTCTCTGTTCATGTGGTTGCTCTTCCATTCACAGAATCACAGAATCACAGAATGGTAGGGGTTGGAAGGGACCTCTGTGGGTCATCTAGTCCAACCCCCCTGCCGAAGCAGGGTCACCTACAGCAGGCCGCACAGGACCCCGTCCAGGC
>Ga0065711_1004694_pt1 | contig 53139 bp, 25 predicted proteins | sample Hoacrofraction12_FD_59098 | JGI IMG/M metagenome (GOLD analysis project Ga0065711, IMG submission 59098) | Hoatzin crop microbial communities from Cojedes, Venezuela - Epithelial fraction 12 v2 (version 2) | ecosystem: Host-associated > Birds > Digestive system > Esophagus > Crop | place... | reverse complement strand
GGGGCCAGACTCTTTTCAGTGGTGCCCAGCAACAGGACAAGGGGCAATGGGCACAAACTGAAGCAGAGGAAGCTCCAGCTGAACCCGAGGAAGAACTTCTTCCCTCTGAGGGTGACGGAGCCCTGGAACAGGTTGCCCAGGGAGGTTGTGGAGTCTCCTTCTCTGGAGATATTCCAGACCTGTCTGGTCAAGGTCCTGTGCAGCCTGCTGTAGGTGACCCTGCTTCGGCAGGGGGGTTGGACTGGGTGACCCACAGAGGTCCCTTCCAACCCCTACCATTCTGTGATTCTACCTATGCCCCCAAATGCATCCTTATCACAGGAAAACTGAAAGCTACAAAGTTTCTCTGGATTGAAACAAAGCTAACTGAAACCAGACTACCAATTTGCTGCAGAGGATCAAAATTCACAGATTATGCTTTTTCAATCTCCAGAAACATAACAAACACTGAACTGACTAAACCAGACTTACCACATGCTTACTATGTTGTATATTGATTAAATTCTAAGCCTTGGGGTTCATTGATTCAGCATTCAACAGACACTCCGAGTAGTTGTCACTCGCATGCTCATGCAATTAAGCAGAATTACAGAGGAAGAGGAGATGCTAGATGGAAATAACATCAGTCAGCCCATGTCTTCACTGGCAGAACCTGGGCCAACTCAAACTTGCCTCCACAGAAGATCTAGGTTTGATGCCTTACCTGTCACAGGTGTGACAGCTTCCAAATCTCATGACTTGGAATTCCAAGCATCCTCTATAGCACACATTGAAAATATATCATCTTCTGGCTCCTAAACAGCAAAGGCATTTCTAGACAAAGCAATAGTTTTTCCCCTCAATATCTGCTGATATCTGAGGAAACTCTGGTTACTTGCCTCTTCCAAATGCTCACAAATACTGCAGTGTTTCAGAAAGCCCAGCAGTGGGATCAAGGGCAACTACAGATATGCAAGCACTACCACTGTGTCCATTACACAGCTGATAGCGTTTATGATCATCAGCTAATTGGGAAAAAGTCAAATGTGGTTTTGTGGCTGCTCTAACACACCAGTGTTTTTATTTGATTTTTTAAAAAGAAATGAAACATACTTCCACATTATGTTAAATCTAAAGTAAATTTCTACTTGTTCTGTGAAAATTGAAAGTCAAATGAAAGGGAACTAATCTGAGTATCTTACTGTGGGAGAACCTGCAGCGTGAACTCAACCAAGCTATTAGACACTAGAGAAACCACGTGGGAGGGAGCCGCAGGAAACAAAGCTTCATAACTTCCACTGGTCACAGAATGACTCGCTTCTTTCTTAGTGAGTATTAGCCCTTATATAAGCAAATGGAAAAGCTGTGAGAAACTCCAGCAGGTAACTAATTACACAATGCAAAATTAAACACAGCCCGTCAGATACCCTTCTTTGAGTATGAAACTGTACTCCAGTGCCAAAAAACAAGACAAAAAAATTTGAATCTCCATGTTTCCATTTATTTGCTGAAATCATTCATTTAAAAATAACATGGCAAGAACCAATGTTCTTGCGAATATATTAATGTCTTTTACTGAACTGCAAATGCCACTTCCATAGGGTGGAAAGGAAGCATGAGCCAGATGCAGAAAATTGCTCCATTTGCTGGCAGTATAGCTATTTATATGTTGACAAACAGTCGTGCCAAGAGCAGATGGATATTTTCTAGTATTGAAAAACTGCTAATTGTTTGCTGCTGTTCCTTTCAAGTTCATGGGGGAAAGCCATCGGTGTTCTGCAGAGCAAGGCATGAAGAAACCAGTTCAAGCCACGCATTTGGCAAAGTGGCCTAGCACCTCCTCTGACGGCATGGAGGATGCCCTAAAGCAAGAAGATGCTCAGCCAGATGTCAGCTTAACAACTCTCAGTAAAGCATGACCAGGAGGAGAAGCACTTTCCAAATCTTCTGCAAGTCCTTCACCAAGCTGCACAACTAACGCAGAATTATTCAGCACAGAGCCTGGTGAACATCCTATGCCCGTAAAGATTTTACAAAGCCATTTTGGCTTTGTCTCACTCAGATTTTAATCATGGGGAAATATAAATGTATTTGTCCTAAAATGCTGGAATATCCATTTAATCTGCCAAGGAAAAGGTATCATTCTGCAAATTTGTATAGAAAGCATCTCACCACTGCTTGTTTACATACGAGGCTGAGGCATGCACTGTCCACTTATTGACATATTGAATCACATTAGAGTGAAGCACAAAAAAACTGAAAGCAGATAAAAAGCAGGATTTTTTTTTTTTGCAAACTGAAGTGTTCTTATTCCACTTTTGTAAAAAAAAAAGAAATGCAGTATCATGTGTCTTGATATTCTTATATATATCAGTACTAAAGCACAATTTAGTTAGCTTAAAAAAGTCTCAAATCTGATTTATCTATGAGACACACTTCACAACACAAACCAATTTTGCTGCAGTAATACCATGTCAATATTTCTTGACAGAAGACAAATGTTGTTATTATTTTGCCATTTCTTACCTTTGTAGAAGTTTAGAATTTTACAAAATTACTCTTCTTTACATGTCAAAATGGTAAGTTGTTGGAAAGAAAAAAAAATTGAAGCCATTCTTATATCTGTTGACAGTGATGGATTCTACAGTTAGGTTACAAATGGTTCTGGCACAATATCGATGTTTTTAAAAAAAAAAAGTAAACCATATTTTTAAATGGATATGTGCATTTTTCCTATATAAACTGAGAAAGACAAAGCAGGAAAAAAAATACCAGAATTATTTTTTGTTTTGTCTTGTGGTATTAAAAATGATTTATCTCTATGCTGTCTGCTGGAGCTATTCGTGCAAATCTGTGCAGACACACATTACTCTCCATAGTGGTGATCTTCAGAAAAAGCAGCCTTTCTTACTTTTATATTCATGCTCTCCTTGCCCCTCTACTGTGTTATGAGGGACAAATCTAAACCATCGTCTCTGCTTTACATTTAGTTTGAGATGACATTTTAAACTGGCTAAAACTCTTGAAAGTAAAATGTTTCAGGACTTTCGCTCTGTCATATTTTTAAAATCTCTACAATGCTTAATAAACAACATTTGGAGGAACTATATCTTTCACTGTCATATGGATCTTCCTCTTGTGCACCCTTGTTTCTGTCCACAATTATATCTTGTGCTAACACAAAAGCGTAAAAAGACATGAAACAACCTCTTACCTCTGCTTTAAGACGAGGAAGAGAAAGAGGTCACCTCCAGTGTTCAGCTACAGGATTATCAAGGTATAATTCGCACAGAGAGGAGCAGACTTTCCCAGCTGATGTCCAGATGTGCAAGAAGCACAGCACCTAGCCCAGCAAAGAGCAAGTGAGCTTGTACAGCAGGGGAAATGCTTGTTTTGCTATAAACTGCTCCTAAAGTTGGCCCAACAAGCCAGACCATAGAGATGAGGGTCTCAAATTCTTTTTTGCAGGACCTCTGCGTACTACTGCTCTCCATAAATGTCATAAGAAACACAATTTACAGTTTTGTTCCTGGACAAGCCAGGATTAAAGGACTGGGTAAAGGAACTCTTGTGATAGCCACAGAATACTCGTAGAGAGAAAACCAAATGACTTTATTCACAAAGTTAGCCACCAGTCAATCGGTACTTTACTCTGTAATAAAACGTGGTCAATTCTGACCTTTGCAGACCATGTATGGATCAATCCAATCACTTGTTAATCTAGCCAGGTTTCAAAAATATTCCTCCCAATATCAAAAATGAGTGGGTGGCAGTTTATAGATTACTTATGGAAAGACTGGCACTGGGGTTTGATATTTAAGCCTCCAGAGTGCTAAGCCAAGTTACTAGTGAGCTGAATCCAAACATATGACTTCAAATACGGATGTTGAATAACAAATATAAATATGCAGCTATATGATATCTATATTTGACTGAATTATGCACTAGCTTCAGAAAGCTTTAAGTTTGGAACAGAAAGACCTAAAAGGCCATTATGATCAAACTTCACCAAAGTTACAGTATTTATATAAGTATTCACTTTCTTTAGCTGTAGTCATTCATTTTAAACTATAAAAATCAAATGGAAGAAATACTCTGTACATTTTATTCCAAACTAAAGTCCAAGAGTGAAAGTCTAAACATTTTCACTTATCTGAGGACCAGCTGCACTGAAATCAGTGAAATTATTTGGTTTTTTTTTTTAATTTATATTGCAATAGCTGTATTAGCCTAAAAGTGACACAAAGGGAGAATCAGGCCATATATTCAAGTTCAACACATTCTACAGTTCACTTTCATGCTGATTATTTTGATCTGTTTCCCAGCTCCATGCTGTGTAAGTAACTGCGGATTATTATTTTACATTGCTGCAGCTGTATGAACGGTCTATCAATTTCTGTATAAAAGTAAATGTAATCTGTATTCTGAACTCTAAAAGCAGTCTTCATTTTGCCTTAATCCTATGCATTACATAAGCAGAACACAAAAAATATTACCTTAAAAATAAATTACCTCAACCTTAATCTGAAAATTGTACAATAACACAATGACAGTATTTCACAGAATTTGGAATTATTATTTTTTTGTTTCCCATCTTTATTTCCTTCCTAGCATTGGCAGAATGTCCCAGAGAGTACATTGCATACACTCTCAGGTACGAGCTAGGGATGCAGCAGGGTCAGTGAAAAGCAGGGCATATTTCTGTGCGTATCCCTGTAAAATTACCACGCTTCTTTCCTTCTTTATCTTCCACCAGAGACGCTAAGCAGATGATTTTGCAAAGACTTATGGATCCATTTAGTTTGAACCATGCCACATGTTCCTCCAGCTTCAAGAAAATTGCTCACACGGTGAATTTAAGCACATACATAACTGTTTTCTATATTAACTCTCTGAATTCTGTATTGAAGCTTTCCCTGCATTCATGTAGATTTTAAAAACAACTAGAGAACTGAAACACTAATTTTTATATAAAACAAAACAAAACAAAACAAAACAAAATAAAATAAAATAAAATAAAATAAAATAAAATAAAATAAAATAAAATAAAATAAAATCTGGCAAGTTGGCTTATGTGCTGCTGTAATACACACGGCATTTAACTTCATTACATTTGGGTGTGGGCATGGTCACAGCATGTATTGAACCCTTAAGCCTTTTCTGTATCTTTACAATTATTTTTCCATAGTATTTTGAAGAACATAGAGCCATGGTAGAAGAGAATTTTTCTCAGTATCTTGGGACTTTTAAAATATGTCTAATGTTTTTTTCTGAAATTTTTTTATGCATCAAGATACGAAAATGTTGCATTTTCTGGGCACACAGCATGTTACCAGGAATCAGTGCTATGTGTCTGATTCCCTTCTTAGACCTTTACAAAATCATATCGAGAAATTATTTTGTACTGCAACCTTTTTGGCTGAAAGTAAAGATTTGTGCACTGTAGACTGTATAGAAATTAAGCACATGCATTTATCTGATATCTAATGATTTTAAGTCATTTTTGAGATAAGCATATGCCATGTATGATCATTTTCCTATTGATATGTTTCCTATCAATTAGTTTTGATAAAATATAACTGTGATTTTCTGTTTCCCTGTTCTATTCATTTGCAAAATGCTTTTTGAAAAGGTAAGGAAAAGTGTAATTAAATTTGCATCTTCAGAGCAGAAATGTGGTTGTGCACGCCATTTGTTTCACTAGCAATCACAAAACCACACAATCAAATCACTAAAAGTCTTCTAGAATTTGATTTCTGCATATACGAAATATAATTTCATTCCATACCATAAAAATGATGTACAATACAAACCTTCCCATGTACTTCTAAACTAATATGTATTTCTAACCCCCCCCCAAGTTAATGTTCTTCACTGCCCACCAATCTTAGCCTATTGCTACATAGAAACTGGTTCTGCCTGACAGAAGGAGCAATTAATTCACACTGCCAAACACAAGAGGAATGCAATGCTTTTTCAAATATCAAATCAGTCCAATTTCATTTAGACTTAAATGATTTTTCTGGTCCCTCTTCATGTAGATACTACTGCAGTCAATTAGCATTGTCACTTTTAATCTGTAATACTCAGATACTGGTCATTTCCCATTAGAGTCTTATTAAACAGATTCTTATGGTCAGATAGAACCTTCTGCAATATAATATCTGAGGAGAGAAAACTGACAGTCATTATGCAGCTGGCATTTACTGAAAGGTTAGATATTGCAGATAACCTTAATCACAACTTACACCACATGCCAGTGAATTAGCTCACAACTTTACAGTTCCGCCTAAACAGCCAAGTTTTCCAGCCAAGCAGTCTTAGGCTATTACTTAGTTAAACTTCGCCATCTATACTTTCCCTAATTAAAATGTTTTTAAGCTTTAGAGCATCAGACTTTCACCTTAGATAGAGCAGCCTGTTTCAAGAGCTGTGGATTCTGCTCCCTGTCAAACCATACTCCCTTCAGCTGTGGACATGTGTCCTCTGCCGGATCCAGCTGTGCTGCCCCACCTGCTTGATGAGAACCTGTTACCATCGAAGCTGCCCAGGCTAAACAACTTGTTTGGAGAAACCCCAGAAGCAGCTCAGCCAGCAGGCTGAAGGGGAGAGAACACCAAGAGCCCTTACAAGCAGCTGGACAGGGACTTCTTCAGATGTGCTACTCTTTCGTGGTACGAAGCTCAAAATGAATCACTGTTTCTCAGAGTGAGCTTTCCTATACGCCACGATGACAGAGCATGGGAGTCTAGTTTCACAGAGTTTTGCTAGAAAGGAATCCTCCCTGTCTTGTTAAAAAGACACTCAATACGCTCCAACCCAAGCAGATGATAAGGATAACTTTTTAATGAAATCTTTATATTTGGTGAGATTTTTTATGACAGATGAATTAAAAAAAAAAGATTTTGTAAAGCAGCTGAGAACTCCTTTAAGCATAAATAAATTCAGAGGAAATGATGTGCTGGCTAGGATGTAGGTAAATGCAGAAATCAATATATCCATTGCTTGGTCTTAAATAGTGACAGTAAAACCAGGATGCAGCTAAACCAGGTGATAAAATGCCTGGTGCGATTATTTGGTGCCCTTCAAACTCAACAGAAACCCACTGACTCAATGAACAACAGGTTTGAGTGACCGAAGTGCTTGAATCACTACTGGCTTAATGGTATGAGATCATGACAAAAGATTATTAAACAGCAATCCAGGCATCACCGGGAATACTTGAACCATTTCCTAGGGGGATGAGTAAGCATCTACCATTTTGTTGTGGTGCCCTCGGGTATGATGGGAAGTATAGGTAGGAAGGCTTACCGGCAGAGGTAGGGAGGATATAGTCGGGCTGTGGTTTGTGGTCTGCCTTCTTTTAGGGCTGCTTACTACACAGACACCATTGAACCCTGAAAGTTTTATATGCTACATAACCAGTTCATGAGTGTCACATAACCACAATGACCTGTCTGCTGACTCTGGCCACGCTCACAGATGTCCAGCCTTGAAGAGGATGGCCAGCACCACAGCTGCCTGCGTATGTTTCTCACAGAAGTATGTAACTTACTCCCTGCTTTTTCCCCTTGAAAAAGAAGGGCTGCCCTCACCCTAAAGAGGTGTATATACCTTGCACCATTACTTTTGTTTCTAGAACAGAGGAGTGGAGTTGCTACACAGAGGAGAAACTAAATGACTCTAGGCTAAATCTGTGGCAAAATGGGGGAACTGACCATGGATGTCCGTGTTCTGATCCCTAGGCCTTCCTCCCATTGCAACTCTAGAAAATAAAGCATCTATGCAAAAGCTAACTCTCTATTAATTAGTTACTGCCAGTCACTGTATTCACATATCACATATTATCATTATGCAACTTTATCAAAATATCTGTTTCATCTTCAGCAGTCCATGTGCCAATTTTTTTCTACTCAGCTTTGTTTAACTGATTGCCTGCCTGATCAATCTTACCGATGGTTCATCTCTGGTGGCATAACAGCATGCACGGAGCTACGCTGCAAACTGACAGGCATCTCACTGTATGGTATAATTCAATGCCTCATTAAAAAACAGAATTACACTTGGCTTCAGATATTAGTGCCAAGAGAGTTTTGCAATTTTACATTCTTGTTGATGCAAACTGTAGAGACATGTAGCGTTGATCAGCAGGACACGATTCAAAAGACACCATGGAGGTCAATGCAAGCTAGCCTGTGCAGGCTTTCTCACAGGTCACAGAAATATGTGTGGGTTTGTTTATTGCTGAAATCCCTTTCAAAATATCCCTGTTTACGTAGTATTAATGCAACCCAGGAGAGAAAAAATTGAATAAAAGTTGAAAGCTCAGCATTAATGCTGCTCCTTGTGCTTACGCATCAGAATAATTTCTGTCAGACTTTAAGACACTATATCAGCTATAATACAATGCAGTTTGGTACAGTCTTACATCTGTATGATCTGCAGCTCAGTGTTATATACTTGAAATCTGGTTTGATTTTATGTTCCACTGGGATCTACAAAATAAATCAAGGGGAAAAACTTCAAGCAGCTTCCAGTTATCTTTCTCTCTGTCATGTGGTTTTCTTATAACTTCCTATCAGGGATGAATAATAGTAGTTCATTTGCACACTGAAAAGTCATTGGATTAGCACATTCACATTTTGAGGCTATCAGGGAAAATGTTATAAGAAAATATTTTCCCTGCGTCCTTTTAAAATCTCTGCTTGGACCTTGAATCAAAAGCTAGCAAACTGCCTAATACCCTGCCAGCTTTCCTTTCTGGACACACACGGGGCTTGGGAAGGGATATACTAAGGCAGCCTCTCTTTTCTAGCTCTGGAGACTGACTCAAGTCTCCGGGAGGGACCTCCTTCTATTAACCTGTCTGCAAACACAGGACTTGAGGATGGAGGTGCATTGAGAAGACCAGCTAGGTCCTTGCAGACCTTGTGGACAGCAGCCCATCATCACATGCTGTACAGCCCTACTCGTTAGTAAAGGTCATTGTGGCAGTGAAAGGCCACTTGCACTGCCCTGTACAATAAACCAGGACTTCTGCTCTATTGTTGTACAGAAGAAGGAGAATCTCTGAGTGACTCCCTCCAGCCCACATGCTCACGATAACCAGAAGGCATCTCTTTGTGTACAAGTAATACAAACATCACACAGCTCACTACAGGGAATGAGAATAAGAGACTAAGCTCTAATACCCATTAACAAATAACCACTGTTTCATTAAGTGGCAAGGACTGCGCAGACCAGAAAACCACCGTGATTTAATATAGATTTCTATTTGGAATGTTATGATACCTGTAGAATACGTCAGTAAATTACTGATGTCAGTTGTATTTCTCTTTGAGACTAGGGAAATAGGTTATTGGCACAATAAAACATCTAGAAGCATTTAAAATGTCAGTCTAATAGCAAGAACCAGTAAGGCTTTTAATTACCTTCTGTGCAATTTTTTTAATTGCTTCAGTGGCTGCAGTGCTTAGTGAATTCCTGACAGAGCAGCTGCAACTGACTTCATTTAAAACGTGTTTGAAGCTCTTGGAGGAAGTATTGAGAAATACAAAAGAAATCCAGGGAACTACATGGCTTATTTTATGTGGTGCATGTGAGGAAATCTTGGGCTCAGTTTGCAGCATGTGTGAGAATGTTCTGTACAGCTTGAACGGATATCCACATCAGCATCCTCCTGGTGTGGGTAGAAGATGGTGTTGGCTGCCTTTTGTGGGAGCCATTCTACGGCACTTCCCTTTAAAGAAAGCAAAACCTATTCCTCATGGCCCTGGCAGCTGTGGGGAAAAGGGCAGAGGCTCAAGAAAAATGCTGAGAGCCAGAAATAGTCCCAGTACCCTGGCATATCAAACAGAACTTAGGTTTATCTTGCAGATGTACTTGCAGCTCTTGAAATCAAACTGTTTTTTTCTTCAAGAGAGAAAGCTATTCTATTCACAGGGAAGAAAGTGCATGAAAATTTTTCTGTAATAAAATTTAATGTACAAATAACTGGCACACCCCACCCAAGGATTATCCACAGTGATCACAGAGGTGGACTTGAAGAACACCACATAACCAAGTGGCCTTGTTTTTTTCCAGCAGAGATGGGAAATGGCCACATGAGTTGGAAACGCTCCCTACAAGCCACCCACCTCAGGTGCAGCTGTGTGCTGCCCACTGTGTGGCAGTGGCACATGGGGAACATCACTTCTCTTTGCCCACAGGCATACAAGGCTATGCCTGGCCAACCCCTTGGCAGCAGATGCAGGATGAGATTGTCCTTGCCGGGAAGCAAAGTGACTCCAGCAGCACAGCACGGTCCCCACGCGCAGCCTGGCGTGGGCTCTTGCCACGCAGACCATACATACCGCCGCCCATCCTGCCCTCTCACAGCACAGCCGGAGGGACCTTCCCCTGCCTGTCTGCAGACACTCGAGCCCACCCAAAGCCATGTGCTGCCTCCAGCAAAGCACTCCCACCCTCACCCTCTCCAGCCTTGGATAATCAGCTTGGCTCAGTCACTTCGGCACCGCTGTCGCATCCAACTCGCTGCCTCCACTGTAGCCTCAAAACAAGGGGAGCAGCAAGGTCCAGCTGTTGGCCCAATGCTGTTGAAGCTTGGCACTAGGAAAATCACAGCAGAACTTCAACCAGTGGCTCTCCGGCAGGGCAAAACCATATGCTTTTAAGTTTATTTCATACTACACTGCACTCCGTTAATAAAATGTACTTTTAATTCATTTGAAAAACCACACGGGGCACAGATACATCTCACAAACCTCTCTTTCCCTCCTGGGGTTTATCTTGATTAGGCTGTAAAAATGCATCAGTGACAAGGATTAGCTAACACGTTCTAGCATAGTTTCAGAGGGTGTTTCTACCCTACAAAAGCACGGCAGTATCATATCCCTACCAGAACACAGCTAAAGGAAAACTTTTTCCTAACAAAATTGCAGGGAAGGTATTCTTCTCTAGCACACATAAGAAAGAGTGGACCTCATTCCCACAATTGGCCCACAAACTAAAAGTATCTAATATACTTCATTAAACGTAGTCGGGACAAATTCTCACAGACATGATGATTACAAGGACACAGCATGGAAACAGGAAAGAATAAAATATCGCCGAATCCAGCACATTGATTCTGGTGGACACTTAGCATTATAAAATAAGACTATTCATCAAAAACTACTGGACTTCTTGTTGTCAATTCTAAGTGGAAAAGGTGTGTATTTTCTAGCTACTAATTTCTGACTTCCACTGAAACTGAGAGGAAAATGTAGACACTAAGTAGAAATGTACTGGCAACCTTTGTAAACTGGGGTTTTAGTTAAATATACAGAGCAGTCCTTAGAGTGAATATTTAATAGCAATTTTGAAGGTCAGCCATAGTCAGTAAACAGTTCTATAAATTATGTTGAAAAATTCTTTTGATGAGTCCTTGCAATAAATCCTTTTTGTATAAACTACAACATATTCTACTGGATCCTTTCTGATTTCATTCACACTCACATAAATCAACAGAAAATCCATGGAAGTCAATGTAGTTACACTGAAAACAGAAACTTTCCATTTGATTTTTCTGGGAAGTTAAAATTCATTGCATCAGCTTTTCAGGATTAGAATCGTTTTAGGAGACAGTAGTCTAAAAATTCATCTGTACCAAATAGTTGTCATAATTTAAAATAATCTATTTGAAGGGGAGGGAGTGTCAGGTTTACAGAAGCTAGAGGAACCGGAGCAGTATCTTTAAAGTAAGGTGAGATGGTTTATTTAAAGAGATTTTTGTTGTTATTTTAACTCAGAACATGGAATATAAATTCTAGGTTATGACTCTGTCTGATAGGAGATTTTATCCTGCCTAAAACACCATGATGTATTTTTTGTTTGTTTAAATATAAAGTTTGCATATTGTTAGATAAGCATATAGATAAATGCAAAGAAAAAGACAATCTCATACTCTATGTACACAAAACACATCGCTGTCATCAGAGCTAAGAAAGCATGGCCATGTGTGGATTTTTATTTTGGATTTACTCAGAAACTCTTCTTGTAACTGGGACAGTTATATGATCCCATGTAAGCATTACAGTGTCCTATAGACAAATGCCTTTTCTGAATGATTGAGTCTCCCTTCTTTACTTAGCTGCCTGTTTTCATAAAAGGAGTAATCAATTATTTCTCTGGTTATACGACACGTTCAAAAGTTGTTAGGAGGTGAGCACTGAAACTGTATGACTGCATCAGCCTTTTTTTCCCAGAGGATCAGACTAAAATACGACTGTCTAATAGCAGACAGGCGGACACGTGGACAGCACCTAGACACAAGTCTAAGGAAGCACATGCTTCTAGCACAGTAACATCCGAGGCTATTGCACAGCTTGACAACAAGCAGTTAGCATCAACGTTTTTCTGAAAAAGAAATGCAAATCAGACACTAGTTTTACTTGTTTTAAATCAGAAGCATTCTGATTTCTTGTTGCAATTCCGTTTTCATAGAAACTTCAAGTAGTTTAGGCAAACAGAAAAGTTTGGTAAATCGCGCCTCAAAAATCAAAAACTCCTGTTAACAACTTCTGATTTTATCTGGAATGAAAATACAAGAGGAGAACAGGCACCAAAATCAAGCGAGCAAGGTACATGAGAAGAAATAGAAGAGGACAGTAACACCTTTACAGTGAGAAATAACATTTAATATGATAATCTGGGTTCTGTTGTGCTGCAAAAGGATCCCTCAGATCTTTAACAAAACTAGGGGAAAATTCACATACTTCTCCCAGACAAACGGTGCGTTGTTTTAATTAGGGGTTCCCCCTCATATCAGAAAAAAAGTATAGAATCATTCCATATTTAAATACCAGGCTACAAATTTATATGGTAAGAGCTCAGAGGACCATTAAAAATAAGGTAGGCTAGAATAACTTTTCAGGCTTAAATTCTGAAAGTCACTCAAACACCATAAGCAGTGTATTGGAATGCTTTGTTTTTTAGCTGATATCACTGTTCTCAGTCATCTATCAAATTTTTTTTCATTATTAACTTCATATTATAGAATTTGATTGGACCATTGAATAATGTTTTCTGTTTTCCTCCTTCTGATTAATGTGTTTATTGATGCAAAACCAACAGATATTAGTTTTTAGAATAAACCACAATACACTGAACTGAGCTTTAATGTTGGTTTCTTTACCAAAGTGTCTAAAAATGAGGAATTAAAATATCAGCTTCCATTTATCATTTCACCTACACAAGTTCCAGTACCCTATTATATGGAAGAGGTTTCACACTTGAGACAAAGGTTTAATTATCAGGTTGCTGCTAGAATTGTGAGATATTGTCAGGTAGCTGTATTACCTGTGATCGCCTAGCAGCGTTTCAATGTTTTAATCTTACCCAAAGAGCCACTTCCTTTTACATCTCCAGAATATTGTTAAATACAGTGAAAAACAACAAATTCTTAATTGATCTTAATGGGGGTGTTCAATATTAACTTTGTTTCACTCTGGCATCCATTTTAATTCCTTTTATTCCTCTCAGTCGTTAGTTTGGCATAGGACAATGCAATTCAATGAGGCTCTAATATGTTTAATCGTGCTCAGTGGAAACATGTTTAAAATTCCTCCTCATTCTAACAGACGCATATAAGCCAAATGCTTCCATAAAAAAGAGAACTCAGTAACTGAAGACTCCACAGATCTCAGTTCATTCCATGTGGTGGAAAGGGAGGGTAATCTCTTTCCCATCTGCATACTTTGATGAGCTGTTTTAGTCCACAGGTTCCTAAATCTGAGGTTATGACTTCAGAAAGGCAAAGTTAGGAGCCCTGAGGCAAGTTACAGTGAGCAAACTGTATCAGCTAGCCCTCGCTTGGGCACAAAGCTAAAACAGAAGAAAACAAAACAGTGGATGCCTGAAGACTTTTTAAAGGAAGAGGCCACCTACCAGTTTAAAAGTAGAAAGGTGAATAGGTCTTAAAGTACTCCTCACTGTTGATTATTGAATCAGTGGCAACAGCATGAAGACGGTGGCTGTGCCTGTGAGACAGGCTTACGAAAGCACACTGTGGAATAGAACAACCGTACCACAACGCCTCTTCCGTCTGTCTCTAGTCTTCTCCTCGTTTCTGTTCAGCTCCATGCTCAGGCCAGCTGCGTGAATACCCTTCTACCAAGATCGCTGTGGGATAACAAGGCTTGATGGTGGTACTGACAGGATCTCTGTGTACCTAATGGACCTTGTGAGGGAGCACACGTCCATTTTCAGCCCCTCTTCTGTTTACACTCTAGGATGTCTAACTGGCTTGACAGCTGCAGTTAACCTCTCCAGCAGCTACCTGGCTTTGTCCCTACCAGATGATATTTAGCAGGGTGACTTTGCCCTTAACTCTTGCTGTGTTGGCCTTTTCAGCTATTTACTGAGTTGCCTTTTTTTTTATTAGCAGCCCAGTGACCTCTAGAATTGCAAGCAAGGACAGCTACAGCAGGGAACAGATTCAGCTCAACACCCATCACTATGCTTGGTAGAACCAAGTTTAACCACCTCTAATTTCTAGGACTGTGCAAACATACGGTGTTAAAGTTGGGTAATGCTATGAAGAAATCCAAGAGGCAGAAGTAGAATTTTATATTAAAGACATAATCAGCATTGATTTCACATATTGTCCTGTCCTAATTTAATTCGTTTATAACTCTTCTTGTCACTGTTGGTGTCTGAGATCTGAAGAGTATCAGCTCTCTAATAACAGTCATCTTGGAGTCAACACTGTACTCATACATTGCTGCCTGGCATCCAGCTCACAGGCTCATCCAACAAGTATCTGCATCTTTGGTGTTTGGGGCATGCATGAGAACCCCAGGTAATGCCACTTCCACTAGCTTACCCCTGACTCGAACAACGGATATGATTAAATGCGCATTTTGTTCGAATGCGGAATTTTGCCTGAACATCCTCTTGGTTTTAACTGACCAGAAGATCCTAGAATTACTTCAGTTCTTCTTTGACTGTTTTTAACTTGAATAGTCATTCTGTTTTTCTCTGTTGATGATAAGAGTAACACTTTTCCTGTTCTGGGTTGCTTTGTGATCCACCTTCTCCAGCAATTTTAACTTTCCTACTTCGATGTGAGTAGCATCATAAACAGTATTCTAGATAATGGCCAACTCTACCATATGGAGCAATAAAAATGCTTGGATCTCCTTTTGATTTATATTGCATAGGACTAGTAATTCAATTCACTCCACTACTTGATTTGTTTTTCATTGCCAGTACACATTGGGATGAATACTTCAGGGATTATTTTGATGCAGAAATATCCAGATTGCTTTATTTGTCTAGATATCAGCACATTTTCCAGTTTATGATTAGCTTTTGTTTTTATTATTTATTCATTTACCTGGACTGAATTTCATTTGTCATTGGTAAGTCCCATAATCTAGATGTCTTCCCAAACGAGCTATACCGTACACATGGGATCTTTTTCTTTATGCACTCCGTTGATGTTAGCATTACTACTTGGAGGTTCAGCGTATAATTAAGGGGCAAATTCTGCTGATGCCAACAGCAGCCTTCCTCTGCACAGGTCTGTTATTTCAATCTGTCACAATCTGACGCTAATGTAACTTCTGAGTTTCAGCATAAGCCTCGCTCGAACATTTGTTATGAAGTCTGAGTTTGTGACACACAAGCACTAGCACTACTTCAGCTGACTTTATTTTTCACTTTGACTTCAAAATCCCCTTTGATTGTCATGAAAAGTCTTCTAAGAATCTAAATACGATTACCTCTATGTCTTCCTTAATGACCAGAAAAGCAACGACTTCTTTTTCTTCTTGAACTGCCAGACCAACAGTTCGTCCTCCCCAGGTACTTTTTCCAGGGAGAGACACTCACGAGCATCCCATGGACACGTGCATGCTTAAAATTACCTCTAACTGTACTTTGGGTTTTGTCAGTACATTACAGTAAGCAAGCCTCTAACATTCATTCAAATGTTTGCAAAACCACACATTTAAAACTGAATACTTTAAAAAATATTTTTCCTACCAGAACTCTGTATATGTAATACAATAAGCCTGAACAATAAACCAATTTATTTAGCGTGATCTAGAATGCTTATCATTCATGCTGGAATTACTGCTTTCTCAGACAAAAGATATGGTCTTTACAGTTTACCATTTTTTTAATTTTAGCGCTGCCCTGAATCACTGGGTATGAGAACTTTCCCTGATTGAGTTGCATCATGTTTTAAGTCCCCCTTACCTTCTAAAATGGTTTAAGAGAAAAGTCATGACATCAAAGTCAAGCCCAGCAAATCTATAAGTAATTCTGTAGCCTTCTAAAATAAGACTTAAAGAAATTACTAAAAACTGGTTGAAACAGCTATCGTATAGAAAGGGGGAAAAGAAAAAATGTCACACGTGAATATTAAAATCTACTAACACATTATTCATAGTTGGGAATTCCCTCCAGCAAGAGCAATCAGCTACTCCTTGCTTACTATAAGCATTTCCATTTGCCTTCAGACTCTACAGAAGATAAATTTAGGTAAAAGTCAGTTTTTCACAGACTTCTGAAAAAACCTTTTAAAAAATCATTTTGTTTGACAAAGGTTTGATACTTCTTCCCTAATCTTATGGTGAGCATCTAAACAGATTAGTAAATTGTAAGAATTTACAGGAGAAAATAAACTCCAGATTTCAGGGGTGATCCTCTACTATTCAGGCATTTCTCTACTGTTGGAAGGCAACAACAGTTTTCACTGCTCGGGTTGTGTCCTTTAATGGCTTTGTCTGTGGATTGCTACTATCTGTGAATTGTTACTATCCAAATCATTTCACAAAAGAGGTAGTTCTCTTCTTTTAGCAATGCCTCTATGTTGTGAACAGCAATGTGTGCTAAGGCAACTGCATCCACACAGGAAAAAAAGCGATTTGCACCTCCCTTGAAATGTTAGAGAGAGTAAATTATACTTTTCTGATGCAATATATAGGATGGGATTCTTGAAGAAGAATATACAGCTGAATTAAATAAAAATATTATATAATAAATGCAAGCCAACTCACGCAGGTAATTCAATAGCCCTGAAGCAAGACACGGCTACCCAAATCAGACTTAGCTTTCAGTTTCACAAGATTCATAACACAAGGAAAATCAAAGCACAAGATACAACAAAGAAGAGTTTTTGCCACCAGTTTCTGACTGGAAGGTGCACCATGAAAATGGCCAGGACGTAATATCCAAAATATCCAATGAAACACAAATTAAAAATAGTGAACAGATCACAATAAGCTGTGTGGCTTGGTTTTCGCACTTTTTTTAAAAAGTAGTTACTCTCCCTCACATATTCCCTACCTTCTGTGCATTTTTAAGCTTATTATTATTATTTGCTGCATGAATTGCAGCTTCCAGGAGCTGAGCCTGGAATAGCCACTGAGGCTTTTTTGCCTCAAAACAAACTACATGAAGAATCAGCACTGTATTATCTCTACAAACATGTACTCTTCCTTACTCATTTTGCAGTTCTCAATCTAGTGGATGTCAGGGTATTTAATATGGCCCATTCTTCATGGAGAAGAGTCGTCCCATTTGCTGCTGTGAGATTGATAGTGCTATGTGCTATCAATCCCAAAAGCTCTGATGCAGGCCATGGACCTCAACCAAAAGATTCCTTTCTGTGCTATCAATCTCGCAGCTCTGTACTCTCTCCAAGTCTTAAATCAGGCTGGTTGATATCTTTCCAGTTTCTGTATTCCTGCATCAGCACTCTGGCTAAACATGGTCATCATTCACTACCTCGGTTTCAGCAGTGGTTACAAACACAATATCACTTTCTGCAATGTTACACTATTATTATTGTCTTTACTATTTATTTATATTACAATAGCACCCACGATGTGATCAGTGCTTTCAAAACCTAGAGAAAAGCACAGAGTCCGTCCCCCAAAGTGGAAGGGCCATACAGGGACTTTTTACCATAGTAGGACTTCCAATTATAGACAGCACAGATAAATACATACTACAACAGTTTTGTGCTGTGTAACAGGCAACTGCAACATTTGCTCCATTGTGGAGGTTGCCATCTTTAACACACTGAGCTCCCAGGCACCAAAAAGAGTTGCTGTATGTTGGAGTGGAAAGGCAAATGTCCGCCCTCTCTGACAGGAGCACTACTGATTATCTTGCCTAACGGCCATTAAGTGACCTCCTTAAATACTCTCAAAAGGCCTTACATGTAATGTGCTCCTGGAAAAATATTTTGTGTAAATGAGAACATTAAAAAAACTTTAAATCAAGTTTCTCATGTTTTTTTTTTACATGGCTCAGATCTAATTTTTTAGGCTCTGTGCATCCATAAGGTATAATTTTTACAAACAGGCACCCAATCAAAATATCGTTAGAATTTGAGTCTTGGGAGGTAAAAGAAATCTTCAGTCAAAGGCTTATGGCTCACACATAGAAGAGTTGAAATGTCCCTCGTATTCAAGTCTTAATATAAGCTGATAATTAAACTCTCTACCATTATTATTGAATGTGGATTTTAAATCCTTAAAATATGGGAATGTCAAGTCACCTTTCCCACTGAGACAATTTAACAATTGAAATTTATGAACCATACCCTTCATTATGACTTCCATTATGTAAGGGGATCTTAATTTTAAGCCTACTCCATTTTTCAGTATAAGGCTGATGGAGTAGTACAAACCATAGCTTTTACAGAGCTTCTTCTGTACAAAAATGATTAGATACTATCCTACATGAGTATTTGGGTCTACACAGTGTCGCTTCTGCGAATCAATGCACTAAGTCAAAACTAGGTACTTACCAACTAGCTACTTATCCTGTTCTCCAGCTTGGTAATACAGGAAACAAAAGAGTACAAGGACTCGGCATAAAGCCACAGAAACTGCAAAGGTGTACAAGAAGCAGCAAGACAGACGAAGTATCACTGTTTCTCCCTCTGTGGCTCTGCTGGCTGAAGTGCGGAGCCAGATGTGCGCACCCCTGTTTCAAGGTCAGAGTACTGAAACGAGGGAGCTGTCAGTTTATCCAGCTGAACCATACTAGGTAAAAGATAAGATAAAAAGAAGTACTGAAGTGACGGATCTTTTATTTTTCTTTTCTGTTCATCCTTCCCTAGTTAATATGCACAACAAATATTTCTGGACAAGCACGCTACTTGGAGTGCCAAGATGAGAATCTGTAACAAGAATCAATAATTTAGTGGAGACTCTGTTTACTATCCTATTTTTCCTGCCCATGAAGGCTGTCACAAAGACTGAGGCCCCACCACGACACACGCTGGGCAAAACAACTCCATCTGTAATGTTTAGCGTCTGCAAATACAGTAGACCATGAACGGAAAAGGAAAGGGAAAAACAACGCGGATGACCAACTCAGTGAAGAACTGGAAACCACACTCATGACGCTAAAAGGTGAGCCACGGCTCTGACTGGGCCATGTGCTCTGCAATCTAAGGATTATCGAGTTGTTTGAAAAGATGTATGATTTTACTCTTAACAAGCGGACTCTAGAGCAGGCAGGGCAAAGCAGCAGTCTGATAAAATAAAAGGGGAAAGGATGCAAGTTAGAAGAAACTCATAACAGAGAATGGAGTGGTAAGAAAATAAGAAGTGCCAGCTGATGGAGATGGGGAAATGTAGTGCTGGGTTCATCTTCAGTTCCTGAAGGTGGGAACTGGAAAGGGACTCAAGCGTGAAGCTTGCTTCCCTTTCCTGGTGGAAGAGACGATGTCCCTGCACGCGGCAGGGCCCCGGGCCAGCACGCTCACCTGCCGGGGTACAGCCAGTAGAGCGACTGCCAGAGGACACTCCAGCTGCTTAGGCTAGACTGACAGCCTGAGCTCAACAGCTCTGTCAGTTTAACCACAAAGAAAGATGAAATTCAGTATAGAAAATCCCTGCAAAATGCAAGGCTCAAATGGAAAGTTTCGCTAAACAAAATGCTCCACCAGAATAAATACTAATCATTGAAACCCAAGCAAAATCTTTCTTTTATGTGAGTAAGATTTGAAAAGATTTCATCAAAAGTGACAATTTTGTGTAAAAACACACAGAGGTGAAATTAAAATGCAGTATTTCAATTGGCCCAAGGAGTTGGTTCAAGTAGACGAAGACAGAGATGTTTTTAATCCCCAACAAAAGATCCTTTGTTAGTCTCTGACTTCTATATTGATTTTCGGTGATTAATTTATATATGTGAGGTCCATGGACTACTTATAATGCAAATTTTTGTAGGCATGATCTGCTGTAAATACTTCATTTCTCTCTCGTCTTTCAAGGACAGATTTGTTTATTTTAAACTAAATTTCTTTTCATTTTAGAAAAAATCTCATCTAGTCACAACTTCAGTCTGTGATGAATGTATTTAGTGAACTAATTTATTCCTTTTTCAGATTATAATTACTCATTTTTTATAGAAACTATGTTTTGTGCAAGAAGAACTGATTTAACTTTCACCGCTTATAGAGTGAGACTATAAAGATGCTTGTATGAATCTTACAGTAATATCTTTACAGAAGACAGAAATGAGGATATAAAAACCTGAAATACAGTTCACTTAGACAGCAATTTAGTAGAAGTGCATGACACTTTTTCAGTTGTATAAGTCCTTCTAACTAAATTATGTTACAATGATGATGCTATTAATCATGCCTACAGTATTCTCCCCATCGTAAGAGATGTCTCAAATATACTCAGGCTCTACTACAGAAAAATACCATGTGCTCATTTATCTTCTATTAAAGAAAAATAATGAAAGCAAGGTAATTACGAGTAACAGTGATGTAAAAGCCAAAACATGAACATATGCCAAAAACAATTGGGAAAAAATGAACAGTAAATTCTATCAGTAAAACCGCTCTGTTTTTCTGCAATAAAGCAAACTATAAAGTGACTCCATAAAGGTGTTAATGTAATGTAAATCAAGGCCTCGAGAACCAAGGTCATGTAAAAAATTGAACTATCTATAGCCAGGAAAGTAAAGTGAGGAAAAAAAATCATGTTATATGGTATTTACTGTCCTGTCTATTCTGTAATGGTGGCCAAGATGAAGCAAGAAGGATATAAAACAGCATGCTGGACGTGAATGGGACAGAGCACTCATCAGTATGCAAAAAAAAGTCTGTTTAAGGGAAGGAAAATTTAAAGGTTATTTCAACAAAAGCAAATTAATGGCACAGACTTCAATATCAGCTTCAGCATTACAATCCACCCTAAGTATGAAGGCAAAGGGCAAATAGCTAGTATTTCTTGCCCCTCTACAGCATGTGATGCTGAATCACAGCGAGTTTAGAAGAATCATTTAAAATGAGTTACTAAGCCCACTCTGAAAGAAAGCTATTTATTGTTGCAACTCCCGCACAAGAGAGGGTTTGAACTTGCAGAAATGACAAAAGCAGATTTCTGCCCTCCCCGCGCCCCCCCAGGCTACCCCTATTCATAAACTGAGCATGACATCTATGGTGTGGAATATTTGCACTGGCCAGCTTGGGCTGGCTGCCTGGCTGTGCTGCCTCCTGGCTCCCGCACACCTGCTCAATAGCTGAACACGAGAAACTGGAAAAAAGTCTTTGATTTCTTAGCAACAACAAAAACATCAGTGTTATCAAGATTCTTCTCGCACTAAATTCAAAACACAGCAGTTACTCAGAGGAAAACTAACTCTATCCCAGACGAAACCAGGACAAGCCCCTACACAGTACAGGCATCACTGCAAGATGCTGGTGTGCTGCCTGGTGTGCTAAAGGACCAGGGGGATGTACCAGCTCTGGTGGCCAGGAATGAATGTGGAGGTGCCAGGTGACCCCCCTGCACTGGGAGGGGTGAGGTCACTCAGCTGGATTCATACCCACACGTGAGCTCTGGGCTCAGCTGCCTCTGCAGCGCAGCAAAAGCCCCCAAGACTTTCTTGAGGGTTTTTTTTCTGCCTTGTGACCCAGAGGCCAAAACCAGAGTGAGATGCAGACGGGTTCTGCTCACTTCTCAGCTGCGGGCACTTTCTCTTCGCAGGTGCCCTTTACTCTGGCTTCCTACAGGACCTGAGGTTCCTGCCCTTAATGGTGGGACTTTATTGCCTATGGGAAGCGTTAGAGCAATACACTCCACGCCCGAACCACTCTTCATGTAAGCTGGTGCAAGCCAGAGGTGGGACGCTGTACCAGTGCAGGGAGCCTGCTTCGCCCTGCTTTGCTGAATGCTTCCTGCCCCTTTTGGGTACCACTCCTCACAGTGCTTTAGACTCTATTAGAGGCTGAAACGGTGGGGACAAACATGTCTCAGCAACTCTCTTACTAACTTACATCACTGAAGAATTTGTTCATATTTAACATATTTATTATATGTTAACATATCATATGCCTACCACACTTAAAGAAGCTGGCACTGTTGTGACGGACAGCTAAGTAGAAGCCAAATGAAAGCATATGTCACACCAGTTTATAACCATTTTACATTCCTTCCTCATTTTGTTAAAATCACCTTTGAATTGAACCCCTTTTTCATTGATTTAAACTGCTCAAGTAGAAGTGTTCATCATGTGTCTATAGTTTCTGTCAATGCACAGCAGTGTTTTTATACATTGTTGAAGGGCAGTTAAAATTATTTCAGTAAATAAAATTATTGAATTTTCCTATATATCATTATTATATTAGGCTGAAAGCTCAACATGTTTTTCAAAGCAAAAGAAATGCCAAGAATGACACACAGAGGCTTCATCTTCCAAACCTGCAATTGTCAAAGGAAACATAATTATTTGGCTTTTACACAATTTATCCTGCTGCACACACTTAAGCTTCAATGCCTGATAACTGCTTCTGTGTGTGTGCTGAAATATTTGCATGCAGAAGCCAGATATGTGCAGGAAGAAATGCATCATTAGCTTCTGCATTCACATTACTGAAATTTGTAACAAAACACCCTGAGGAAAGGATCTTATGCATTTACAGTTGAAATGGTGAAAGACCAATGGCTAAAGAGCACCATTTAACCATTCAACAATATATCGTGCTTGTTGTTTGCTTTAGGCTTTTTTATACGGACTCCGACATATGTGTGGGTGTATGCATCTTCTGGGCAGAATGTGAATTAGATCAGATAAAATATATATCAACTCAACAGGGTGCCCCAAAACACTCACCAGCCAACCCGTCCATTGCTGCATTTGCCATCTTAAGCAAATTCAATTTCTTTCTTTGTGATAAAATAAGCCAGTTCGAAGTAGATAACATCTTGCAATAATGAGTCCCAAAGCTATAATTTAACACAAACCTAGCCATTCTATTATACAACACATCCAGTTCATTAAAAACAACAAGCCAGCTTGTATATGATCTGTATCACCACAAATCAAATATCAGCAAACTAAGCTGCTGGGAAATGCATGGTCCAGCTGAAAGAAAAAAACATTTAAGCGATGTAATCACCTTAGAAGACAGCTAATTTAGATTCAATGTTCAGATGAAATTATATTTAAGAGCCATTAATACTGAGATAAGTTGCTCTCATTCAGTAAACTTAAAAAGATCTTAACTCAACCCTATATAAATTATAGAATATTCATAGTAAACATAGTCATATTTAATGTATTATTCAAAATATCTTTGAGTTTATTCAGCCAAATGGCTCCTACTATCAGAGGTCTGGTTAACAAGTATTCGTTTATTTACTGGAAATCTGTGTAAAAGACAACAGAAATCCATTTACAAGACATAAATGAAATAATTTGGAGTCAGTCCTCCATTTCATGAGCTGCTGGACACCTGGCAACTCTCATTATCTTTAATGAGAAGCTTTCAAACCTTTTCAAAATATGAATACTGGGCACAATGGAACCCCAGCTGAAGCACCTTATATACTTTAGTATTCACACCAATACAATGCTGCTAGCTGGGCTGCATTTTACTTGCTTCGCTTTGCTTAATGGAAAGAATCTATCAGGTTTAATGCTAATGAACTATTTTTTAAATTCCACTAGGCTCAATAAAAGGCAAGAGATGTGGCCAACACATACTGTTCAAGTGGTCAATTCTAATTTTAAAGCAACAATGTGTAATTCTTTCTTACAAGTTTACCCTTTTAATTGCTCTCTCTAATCTAATTTTACATCCAACAGACTATTGAGAATTCTTTGAAAACAGTATACATATTACTGCAGCAATTCGGTTCCTGCCTTGCCATCCATCTACTGAATTACTCGCAGTGTATTTACTGCAACAGCACCTGAACAACTCACAGGACAAGACCTGGGCAACAGGGTGGTGTTGCGTGGTCAGGGGCTGAGTCGAGATCCCGTTTTGGGATTCACATAAACACACTGACCGCAGCAGAAACACATCTGGCAGTGCCAAACGAGGCAGGGGATGCCCCCTCATCCCCAACCAGGCTCTGTGTCTCCATAATGCATGTGTGCAAGAAGGAAATTTCTGGCTGTTAAGATGTGCAGGTCATATGGCCATTCCCCCATCTCCTGCAAAGAAAAAGAAATAACTGGGTTATTTTGGTTTTCACATATAGCAGACACAGGTTCCAATTTGATTCTTTAAATGCTACAGGCTATATCTTTTCATGGGACCAGGACATCACAAGGAGTGGAAAGCATGATCAGTACAAATCACAGCCACTGACAGAAAAGGCCAAATCTACCCAGCAACAAATCTTGGTCTTAATGGCATCATCAAGCAAAAGGACATTTCTTGCAATAATCAAGGCCACTTTACACCAGCTTGACAGGGATGTGAAGCGGACAATACTGTAATCACCACAACGGAGCAAAGCTGTGTTACATAAGACGACTGGGAGAGTCCTCACAGAGTCTTGGGCGGGCGTATAGGTACTATGGATGCTTGAACACAACATTCATTTCTATACAAGTAACGGCAGGACTAGCAGAAGAGCAATATGTTAATTAATTTCCAAGTAATTTGGAGGAAGCATAGTACTACAGCTTTGGCAAAGCCCGAGAAATGTCTCTGCCATGACACTGCCTCCAGAGACTTCCTGGCTTCAGCAGGAAGAAGCGGTAACCCACTTTGCATGATGAAGAGGAATGAGAGGCACCAGGCATCTTCCTCCACACAGATATATGGCTCACCCCCACTGCAAAAAGGATAATACAAGGCTATGAGGAAGCCTTAGAGGGTGTCCCCTACATCCTGGCACACAGATCCCACCAAAGGAGACCTTAAGAGCTAGCAAAGTCCTGGAAGACTAAGTCAAGTGATTTCCAAGTAGCTACAGATTAGCCACACTGCTGCAGATGTTATAAAATCAGTAACAGTTCATCAGGAAACTTCTATAGTGAGACCCATGGTATTCCTAAAACCGAGATCACAAGGTAAGAGGTCACTTCAAAGATCTGCTGCTTTTCATGAAAAATTCTGAAGATTAGGTTCATACTCATCTGCATGCAATAATTGGCCCAGAAGAGAGGTAGCATTAAGAGAAAAAATGTTTGATGAAAGTGAAACTTAAGACATATATTTTTAAGATACTTTCTCTCTCAGTTTTGGGAGCCTTAATGTGCTGACTGGCTTTGTCCTGTTTCAGAAGTGACCAGGGCACAGAAAGACAGATATTTTTTACATGTACAACTTCTCCTATCTGGGTTTGAACAACTGTTTCTAGGTCTTAAAGGTCTAATGATAGAAGGTTATCTTGTCTATATAAAACATATAGGGAAATAACTATGGTATAGACTAAAGAGCTAGAGAATGAAAATATTTCTTCCTATACACATTTGGAAAAAAAGAAAGAAACAAGAAATGAAAATTCTAAAATTTTATTTTGCAGCCATAAAAATCTCGCTTTGTTTCAATGTTTCCAAATGTTTTGAAGAGCCTTCAAATTCTCTGAAACCCCAGCAGTGAACCAGAAATGTGAGGCTTCCCGAAATACTCCGGGGTCAGGGAACATGTTAGTCCTGGGTCAGTCCCCAGTGCCCCAGTAAGAGAAATTTGCCTGACAGGCTCCAACAACGCCAAGCAGCCAGGAAGCCTGTGTGTGCTGCCAGTCCGGCAGGGAGAATGGATTGAGAGAGATCTCGTTACATTTTCAGTCCAGATGTTTTAGTTTTAAGGCAAGTGAATTTTCTCCTGGAAAATGACTGTGATGGCAAGTTCCCAGACCTCAGTCCTGCTCTTACCTGAAATGCTTCTTTGAACAGGGTGGACAGTGAGCAAAATCCTGGAGGCTTGGATCATGCAGACTGATAAAAACACATTCTGCAGCAAGGGATGGGCTTCCACAGATTGGAAAACATCACAAAATACACTGAAACATGTCAGCTACCAGCCACCAAAGAAACATGAACACCTTCCTCTTTAGGGGCATGTGGGATGCCAGTGTAGCTACTAAATCCGGTTTCAAAGATGTGAACAGTGTTTAACAGCCACCGCCTGCTGCCTCATGTGTTGTGTGCACAAGGCTTCACGTAACGTCACACCTTGCAGAACTGCTGACTGGATTCTGAGATGTTTGGATTGCAGCAAGGCAGCTTGTGGATGAATATCTTATTATCTCGTCCAAAGAAGTGGATGAGAATCTTTTTAGCACATCCATAATCATCTCCAAAGAAGAGCAATGAAGATGGTGAAGGGTCTAGAGAACAAGTCTTATGAGGAGCAGCTGAGGGAACTGGGTTTGTTTAACCTGGAGAAAAGGAGGCTGAGGGGAGACCTTATCGCTCTCCACCCGAAAGGAGGTTGTAGCGAGGCGGGTGTCGGTCTCTTTTCCCAAGTAACAAGTGACAGGACGAGAGGCAATGGCCTCAAGTTGCATCAGGAGAGGTTTAGATTGGATATTAGCAAAAATTTCTTCACTGAAAAGGTTGTCAGGCATTACAACAGGATGCTCAGGGAAATGGTTGAGTTACAACCCACAGAGGTGTTTAAAAGATGTGTAGATGTGGTGCTTAGGGACATGGTTTAGTGGTGGATTTGGCAGTGTTAGGTTGAACTTGATGAGGTTAAAGGTCTTTTCCAACCTAAATGATTCTATGAATCTATCACAAATACATACATATTTCAGCAGTTTACTTGGTTTTGACCAGGGTCTCAAGCCTGGCACATTACACAAAACCTGGCTTAGGCCAAAACAATTACAGATTTCCAAGTAAGCTTCCAGTTGCTGGAGGGGAGAAGGGCAACGAACACCTGTTCTAAATAAAATGGACGTCTGTTGCCAATGGACATCGCTTGTCTCTAAACAGTGTTTAAGAGGAGTTAAACAGAGGTCCTGATCAATACTTCATGCGCACAGAACATACAAACACCTTTCCCTGTATCGTTTAATTAGAAAAGTTTTGTTGAGTGTCATTTCCTATTCACACATGACTTCTGCTTAGCAGATCTTCAGGTCAGCAAGTGGTAAGTCTGCAAGATTTCAGCATCATTGCATCTATCAGCTGTTATAACAAACTCAGAGCAATCTTGGAGCTCAGTTAATCTTTTTAATGACTTCTTTCACAAGTTTAACTAAATTTTACTCTTTAATTGCAAAGAACTTCCTATCGACTATGAAGCACTCCAACTTAAAACATCGTATCTTGAACACCACCACTTCAGCTTACTTGGACATAGACATATATTATATGATGTTAATACCATGTATCACACCAGCTACTATTATCTATGGCAATTGGTAGTTTTAAGTTTGCTGCCAAAGGGAAAAAGTGAGAAGATTTTGTGCAGGCATTCATTTTAGGTGTTATGTTTCACTCACAAAAAAAAATATAACTGTGGATTTGCACAGATACCAGTTAAGCTTTGTGCTTGCTTTTTTTTTTTTTTTGAAAACAATAAGTCATTGCTCCTGTGGCAAAGCTATAACGTGACGTGACCAAGAACTATATAGCTACTTTGGAAATGTAATGTGTATTTGCCTTACCTGAGAGAGGACACAGAAACAAGGCAAGCCTTTGGATTCAAAACATACCACATACCACTTTCTACAGAAGTCAACAGCACTATTGTTTGAGCATAGTAAATTATGCTGGAGATGAAATGAGAAATTATTAATTTTCCAGATTCTATACATTGAGAAGTGATATACAGTATGAAACATTGCTTCTCAGGTAAAGCAGCAGCCCTTGCCTCCAACTCTATACTACAACAGTCACCAATGAAATATAATTGCTGGCAAGAGAGAAGTAACAAATGAAGCAGCAGATTAAGCATGAAACTGCCAGTAGGCAGGCAGGCAAGGAACCAAAGGGAAGCAGTATTTTCTCATGGATTAGCTTGCTTCTCTCTGCTAACTTACCACAATTAATACAATATATATCATCAACTTGAAATATAAAATAAAAAGAAGGCAAATCTTTCCAGTAGGCTACTGACTTTAATTGGAGCAAGGCATGTAATACCAATACGAGGTTCAGACACTGTAATTGAAGTAAGCATTAAGTTCCTCATATTCATTATGCTTTTAATATTTTTTTTTCATAACTTCTGTTTCTGAATAAGGTTGCAGCGTTAGGATGCAACACTCAGTTCTTTTACATTATCACTGAGAGTTCCCGGAATATGCTTAGTTGTTTCCCAAGGAACTTCTTTATGTTTTCTCATTTTCAAGACACCAACAACTTCAAAATCCTGGTAGATGCCTATGGCTGAAGGCAGATGATGTTGCTGTGACCCAGTGCATAGCTTAGATTCATGCCAACATGAAGTTGCAGCCTGGTGTGGAGAGGGAGCTGTGTGAGGCAACATCCGGGCCAGCCCCTTCTCGCCTACGTGGGGCTGCAGTTTCCACTTGCAGTGTGCAGTCGCACGAGGCTGATAGGACAATCCCAGAAGTGGTTTAAAATGGTAAAAGCAAATGCTATGTCTGCCTGTACAGCCCTCTCCACCAACCAACTCAAAGAATCCTGTACATCTAGATTCTGACCTCCTTAACTGTACTGTTGAGGATTTCCCATGCTGTACAACACATACCCTCAGCTACAAAATTCTCTAAGAGTATATGAAAAAGCACTTTTCAAACATACTCTCAGTTTCTTTTTCCCTTTCATTGTTTCGACATGTTTTGGTTTCAGAGCTTGCTTTCCAGCTTCTACTTGATCTTTTCTATGGCTTGGCTCTGTAGCTGAAAAATAAGACTAAAATTCTGGCTCTCCCTACATTTGCAGCTGGGTTTGGCCCTAGATCCTAGCCTTTGTGAGTCTCTGGAGCCCCTGGCAGGAGCTGACATTGCGCAGACCAAACCTACAGATTCTGAACTCACAGAGACTAAAAATCGTGTTCTTGAATGTGATTTTTGGATCCCATCTCTGAAAGCTAAATGCCAGCTGAAAACGTGGCCAGGATACAAAGACTAGATAGCACTGTCCATCTCAGCTCACTTCTCTCAGCGTCTCAGACTGCTCCGTACAATTAGAAAATCATTTAATCTGCATCTTTTAGGGGGTCTGTGTACGGCTTGGGATAGGCCTGACTGGAAGGCAGTGATTTGCAATTAATTTTTTTTATTCAGAATTATTTTTAGCCTGTCTTTTACCTGAAAGTTTACATTTAAAACCCAATGAAAGAGGCACATTGTCCTTTAAAAATAAAACTCAATATCAGTCACTCTCCTCCTTTCATCTCTTCAGTGCAGTGGTACTGCTAAAGAGAGAAATAATTTGTGAAGAGAATAAAAAAGTTTCCAAAGTGTTTCCTCTTCACAATATAATCATGATTGTATTAATCTAGTGTTTTTATTAAATGAAAATCAAGCCAACCTAGACCTGTAAACGTTACTTCTCGGGCAAAGCAACCCTTATTAGCATTCTCTAGCCGCTGCTGCTGCAATTCTTTCACAGAAGTTTTATTGCTGCAATATATATTCTCGGCCTGCTACTAGATTTCTGTCTTGTTTATGGAATTTAAATGGTGTGTTAGACTAAATTCTTCACCCTGCCTCTTTCCAGAAACAGAGATCCTAGACAGATGAGTTGATGAAAAGAAAATCAAATAGAAATAAAACCCCTAACACTTTTGAATTAGAATTCAGCAAACAGCCACGCTTATATCAGATCTCAAATTCTCTGCTGACCTCTGCTGAAGCTGTTGTGGGAGCAAGAGCAAGGAAAATGTGGTCAGGTGGCTGCAAGAGCCACATGTTACCCGGAGTCCCAAACTCACAGCCTTCATGCTGCGAGGATGAAGCACCAGAACTGGAGCTCTGCAAACTTCTGAGTACCTTCACCCCTGCTCAGCTCTCCAGAAGGATGGTCCCTGAATCTTGGTCACACCCAGGGCTGGAGGCTGTGGTGTGCATCCCCCCAGTCACCATCCCCAGTGACTGAGGGAAAGGCACACAGGGGTAACTCCTGTTTGATGTGAGGAGGAGGAAGGGGCAAGCTGGCTAACTTGCTGCCTTGGGAGCTGGAGGCAGGGGGAGGGTGATGGCTTTTCCAGCACCTGCTTGTTATCTACAGTAATAAGCAGGGTTCCTACTGAACTCCTCATCTCGAGGTTAGGAAATCCCTGCCCTTCACATCACTTTGTCCTGGGGAGGCAATAAGGACCCTGAAGCGCCGATGCCATGATACTGGCCTCATTGTCAGGAAGGCAAAATCCCGTTTTGCTTCCTTACCTTTGTAGACTGGAGTCCACACAGCCTTTTAAACTCGCTAGTGTAATCTCTACCTGTTCATCCCAGTTTATCTCCCTGGTTTCTGCAGCAGCAACTGAGCCCTTTCAGCAGCCTTGTGCCAGGCAGCAGAATGCACTCACCTTCCACCTTCATCATAACTTTAGGACTCTTCTCACAGGTGTGTTACAGCAACAAGAGACAGCACGAACATATCAGGTCTTAAAGCTAACATGCAACAGGTTCAAACCCCCTCAGAACAGTAGGATCACTGGCTACCTCACACAAAGCAGCATAACCTCACACACATTCCAAGGCCTTATATGAAATGGGGAACAATATTTAGAAGATGGGGAAAAACCAGGTCTGGCACACACAGTAAGACTACACCTATATGAATAAAATCCAGGACTGTAAGGAGCATGTTAACCCCATACCAACCTCTAAACCTGACAACATCCAACTGGCGAGCATCCCTTCCTCCTCCTGCCCTCACCTGCTGACTCCCAGTGCAGGGGCTGGAGCACCTCCAGCGAGCCTCTCGCGTCCCAGGCCAGCTCTCATACTCCATGCCCTAATGAAGCTGAGATATCAGACAGTTTCAATGTATGGAGAAGCTAAAGGGCAGGACCTAACTCTGCTGCTGCTCTTTTCAAACAAGAAGTCCTAATGAAAAAGGGTCCTCAGCACAGGCCAGCACATGAGTAAAATCCATGTCAAGGGGATTCAGTCCATCTGGTCTGAAATGTCATTCCCCTCTTAGTTTATTCCCACTAAGCAAACAATCCTGAAATGCATACAGTGTCTCCTAGGGTGCCACAGGAAGAAATTAGGTAGATGTTTTTATCAAATAGAGCCTTCTCCCATGTCCTACATTTCAGAAGGTATGGAGGCAGGGAGTGCCTGCCTTTCCCAAGGGTTTCTCTCCATCTGGTAGATAGTTTACGTAAATAAAGTCATGCTGTGGCCTTCCCCTTGATCAGATGGGAGCAGACAGCTTCTTTCCCCACAGCGTTTTGGGCCCCAGGGCTTATGTTTCAAGCCAGAACTCTACTGAGTTCAGGGGAGTTACACTAGCATTAAGATGGAGGAGTCAGAATGTTTGAGTCTTTAGCACTCCAGCCTTGCTAGCATTATTTTATTTATTCAGCTCGTCTTTCCAGAAAACATCCAATTTAGATAATAGCTAGTGGGAGAAGAAATCCCCTTTAGGGATCAGCAGTGGTTGTTATATGATTTCTTAACAACTATTTTCTCAGTAGCAAACAAGTCTGCTAGTGAAATAGTACTTCTGTAGCATGTGAGAGTACAGCTTCCAGAACTACTTAGGTCTATTAGAGCTAGAAAAAAACCAAAAGATTCATAAAGCAACATTAAATCATTCATAACAAATGCATAATTTATTCGGCCTCTTTTTCTCTTGGTTAGATTGTGCTTTTTGACCACAAAAGGCTGGGAGACATAGTCCACTGACCTACCCCCAATTCAGAAGAGGACTTGAGAAAAGCTTTTTGTGCGATAATTTACTGCTGGTCATGATGCAGCTGTAGCATGGTTTGTAGGTAAATTCTGCAGGCATACAGGTGCTAGCAATCCTTACCTTCTGCCTACTGATGGCACTGCCTTGCGTGACGCAACTCAGTGTCTGGATGCCAACATGCATTTTTACAATTAGAACAATTTTACAATTCCTTCTTTCTCTGAGATTTGTTTAGACTGTATGATCTTCATGAAAAACCTCAAGTGACATAACATCACTACACTCCTCAAAAATAGCTAGAAAAGGAAGACAGATTGTTAAGTTAAAACCAAAAGAAATATTATGTTATTTTACAATACATAAATTTAAATGTAGAGGGCATATCTAGGTACTTATATGACATCTGAATGTGTACATAAACTTTCTCAAATTTCAAGAAAATATGTTTTGCAATTTAAATAGTGAGGATGAAAGTCCAAACATTTTAGGGCCACAGGAAAGGGTTAATAAAATCAATCAATGCAATTAAATTGGATTGGATTCTTCAGCCTGCTGATATTACATGTACCCATGGATGAGGAAGTCAGAAAGTCAGAGTGCGATCTTCTGGCTTTTCATCACTTAGTGGTCGCAAACTGCCCTGCCTATAGCACTACTGTGGTGGCAGTTGTATGGGGTGATTGGGGGTTGTACACCTCCACACACATAGTTATTGATTCGGCAAGTGGTTCTCTGTTAACAGTTCCACTGATGATACATAAAAAGCTGAGCGAATTTAACCAGTCTTCTTTAATTATACGATTTTTCCAGTAAAAATCAGAAAAAGAATCAAACTAAACTTCTCCAAATAGCATTTATTAGAAACTATGGCATTTCTCGTTAGCTACTTTGTCATTAATACACTTCTCTATAAAGGTGGGCCTAAATTGAAGCTTACTTTTTGACAGCAGCCAGGAAAGCTTAGAAATGGACAGGGAACACATCTGTAGACCAAGCTATCCAGCCACATGCAGTCGGTTTTGAGGGTCTGCCTGGGTCTGCTGCTTGCGCAGATCCCACATGTCTCCAGAACTTCATCTGAAGACCAGCTCTGCCTGCTGCCCACACCTCAGGCCACAACAGAAACACCTCACACAAAGAAATAATGCTTCCTAGTTTTGACTCAGCATTTTAACGAGAACCTTCAGTTTGGAGGCTGCCAAGTGTAGAGAATAAATCTATATTTCCCACATTTATTCATTCTGTTTGTTGTATACAGTATCGATACACTTCCTTTTTTAGTATTCTGGTTTGAATCACTGTGAAATACTTCTTAAGAGTCTTCATTGTACTTTATCTTCTGATTGCACAAACAAAACAATTTCCTACTGACAGCTGATAAAATATCAACTAGCCTTTACTGCTCATACTGGTGCTGCATATCACAATAGTCGACGCAGCGGCACAGGACAGCAGGCAACGATATGCTCTAACTGACAGTAAGGGGAGCGCGTTCCTCTGTGTATCATAGTTATCTCTACACTGATGAATACAAAAAGTATCTTTTGCAGATTACTCTCAGTTCTCCATAGCTGCTTAGCTCTGTCAGATCTTTCAGAGCAAAGGAAATTTACCCTTTACAGGCTATTTATTCACTTTCTTGTCCTAAATTCATACTATCATCCCTTATTCTTCGTAGTGGAGCAGCCCATACAGACTAGGACACGTTGTGCTAGATGGTCTAAGAAATTTTAACATAGAGATGGCTGTTCTCCAAAAGAGCTTATAGTTCAGAAGAAGGAAGTTACTTTCAACAGAAAATAAACATAACATTTTTCGGAAAAGATATTATATTTACTGGCTGGGTTTTTCTCTTGCCCATTTTTTTTTTCCCCCTCAGGATTTACCATTTAAGGACTAACCCCTATGTATATAATCCCAGCTCTCCGAAGGTCTGTGGAAGAGCTTGAGCCAGCTATACCTCCATTACTCTAACTTAGCTTCTGCAGATTTTCCTGATGCACGTTGTTGAATGGCTGCAGATCCTGAATCAATTGATTGCATCTTCCACCCTACAGAAGGCTTCATGCAGCTGACGGTTTGTACCAGACTTACGCCAGCATCAAACAGGCTAAGGTAAGAATGGGAATGTAACAGTGGTTAGGGCGTTAGTCTGGGGTGTCAGATCTCTCAAGCTTCATACAATTTTAGTTTACCCATCTGTAAAATGGAAATAATAGCACTTGCCTGTTTTATTGAAATGCTACTTAAATGTTGCAGATATAGGAGACAATCAACTGCTCTTGTAATAGGGNGGCCACGTAATTATCTTGGCGAAGAATAAGGTATTTTGCTCCCAGGGTATTTATGCCTACATGAGCACAAACTATGAACTGGAAGAAATGCTCTGAGTTTGCAAAATGTTAATTAGATGACAGAAGGGAACCCATAAGAACAAAAACTAACATCAACTTAACTACCCTACTCCTGCTATTAACTCCTCTCTTCAGAAGGCAGGAAAGCATGAGTAGTACTTAGCAGTAACCCAGAATTACAGTTCACATGCACTAACTTTCTAAAAGCTCTAAAAGGAAACCAACAACTATGGGATAAAAAGAAAGATTCTGACAATAAAGAATTGATTTCATCTGGAGAACTAATAACAAAGTAAAAACAAAATAGATAAATTAAAAGATGCTTATAAAAACTACAAGAAAAAATAAAAGCATACACAGTAGAGCTACCATTCAGGACCTAGACAAGCTGGAGGAATATGCCAACAGGAACCTTATGAGATTCAACAACAACAAATGCAAATTATCCCCAGAAACAATATAGGCTGGAGACCAGCACTGAAGAAAAGGACCTGGGAGTGTTGCTCAACAGTTGAATCAAGCCCTGACCACACCGGACTGACTCCAGACCTGACCCCACTTTGAGCAGGACTTTGGACTGGAGATCTCCTGAGGCCCCTTCCAACCTGAACGACTCTGAATTACTTCTATGAAACACTCAAAGACAATCTAGCTAGCAACATTTTATCTATTTATACAGTCTCCTTGGCCTGGCACAATACCATCCTACTGGTAATTGCTGGAAGATACTATCTTGGGGAATGTTTCAGAGCCTGCTGGTAACTCAAAGCATCACATTGACTGTATGTGCAATACACTCAGAGTACCTTACACCTTCAACTACACATTAACTCATGCATATCACATCCATACCTACAGTATCATGAGAGAAACAATGATTATATAAATACCTTTGGATTCACAGGGATACTGTTAACAATCTTATCAAAATCCTTGGCACTAACACAGCCCAACCTTACCCACATTTACTTTGCCTCCTAGTAGCAGAACCTCCTAAAGCAGACTCGCTCTAGTCCTTGTGCCTTCTTTGAAAAGCTTCAAAAAGAACTACAATAAATATGTGCAGATTTTGATGTTTTCAAATTACTGGAACAGTAGCAGCAGAGAGCTGTTTTTGAGCAATGGCAAACACAGGGGGTCATAATTATTCTCAGGCACTTTGGGATAAAATTGACTTTAGGAAATAATTGCTAATTTCCATTGACTAGTTCCACTGAGTTGCATCTCTGAGGCATGCGCAGCCTCACAGGAAACTTCTACAGACAAAGAGCAACAACCTCTGTGCTGCTAATCTGTTTGCAGAGGAAGTACTTATCATAGAATCGCAGAATGGTTTGGGTTGGAAGGGACCTGAAAGATCATCCAGTTCCAACCCCCCTGCCATGGGCAGGGACACCTTCCACCAGACCAGGTTGCTCCAAGCCCCGTCCAACCTGGCCTTGAACCCTGACAGGGAGGGGGCAGCCACAGCTTCTCTGGGCAACCTGGGCCAGGGCCTCACCACCCTCAGAATGAAGAAATCATTACCATTTTAGTACTTGTCTTAGTGGAAATGGTTGAGTTAATTTAAAGAGAGGGCAGGTTTGTTGTTCTTCAACAGACAGAATCTTTTTTCCCCTCAAATCTGTGCAATACTTGTCACAATCACACTTGCAATAAGAAAGGCCTATACGATCACACAAGCCACCATTAAGCATTGAGCAACTATACCTTGTTCAGTTGTAGCATCATCAGATACACAAAAATATCAAACGCTATTTCCATGATACCCTTCATTAGGAAAGGTTAGTTACACCTCTTGCACTTCTAAGGTTCTTAGCTCTTATCTCTAATGACGTGCTAGCTTGCCCAGCTGCACAGGGAAATTGCGTTGATAAAATCTTTAGAACTCACTTAGACCTGCGAGAGCAGGTTTGATTTAAATTACACAGATATCACTGACTCTACCTCAGCAACCCTGAGATCAGAATTTGCTGTCTATTATTAATAATAAAAGGATTCAGAATGGATTTGTCATGGAATGTGAAGCAGGGCAAACTGTGCCTCCTGGGACGTGATCTCTGAGTAACAGATTTACTCCAGCATATTATCTGAATAAAGGCCTCATATGAAACTCACTGAAGTCGATGGAAAGATGCTCAGGGGACCAGACTGGCAGATCCAGAATCGGAGGGCTACGTACTGCCTTAGCCCCCCTACAGCTGTACCCTTCCTGGAGCACAGCTTCCAAGCAAGAGACTTGCAGCAGTTGGGCAAATGGCTACATCGAGAGAGATCCTGAGGTGCTGGGGCTGGACTGGGGAAATGCAAGAAGCCCAAGGCTGAGAGAAGGATACATCACTCATCAGCCTGAGGGATCCTAAAAATAGGTAGCAGTGAGGCTCACAAGTCATAACCAGTTATCCATACATCAACTACTAGTAGCTAGTAGTACATTGGTAAGTACATAGCAAGGAAGCTGATGGGCTGAGTGAGTTGCATGTGGTTGCAGTTTGAGCGGTCAGGAGTTTGGTGAGTCAAGATGATAGGGTCATCACTTGCTTCCTGGGAGGGAGAATCTCCCTTGAGCTGGGACTGTCTGGAGGGCAAGGATCAAGCTCTCCTTCACCTTTGCTGGACAAGGCTCTGGTGAAGGAATTGGGGCACCTGGGAAAAATATCAAAATACTTCTCCAGCTTCTGTGACCACCACCTGCCATGCCATCTGCTGCTGCTGCCAGGGCCACCTGGGCAAATCACCGCTTGGATGGAGCAGCAGGGACAGCAACCGTAGGAAGGGCAGATATGACATCCCATCAGCCTGAAGCCACAGTGGCCTCTAGAAACTGCAGGCAGAACTGTTCCTGCTGCGACCAGGTGTACCGCAGCCATCAAACACACTGCAGTCACCAGAGACGAGTGAGTGACATTTGACAGCCCTGACATATGTTATATCTCTGTGCATAATTGTATTTTTCATATGCCAGATGAGATGGCATGAGTTCAGATATCAACTTTGATTCTCTGGCTATTAAAAAAAATACATTTTCTTGTATTTCATATAACTGTCCGCATTTGGACAATACTTTAGTTCAACAAGAAATACTACAGATGAAAGTTCTCTGAACGAGTTTGCTTATCTACACTCTTTGTTCAACTACATCAAAGACTTCACCAGTTTCCATGCTAACTCTATGAGAAAAATGTATTTTAACTACGAACAACTGTTAAACACACTGTATCTTCAAATAAGCTTAGATTACATTTCAAAATTACTATAATGAATACACTGTCCGTTATCGTCTGACATACAGAACCAACTTCAGTTATCTCAAATGTTTAATTCTGCAGAAGCACAAAATGGAATTCTACTGCTTGCTAACTTCCTACCATGGTTTTTGAGGCTAGAAAACTGCTGTTTGCTTTGCAGCAGAAACGCTAGACCTTACATTTATCTTATTTAGCTGTGGCTAAACGCTTGTGCTGTTTGCATGTAGAAAGCAGGTGAGACAGACAGTAAGTTCGACCACAAAATTGCTTTTAACCACGTCTGCAACATCCCCTCAAGATAGTCTCTTGATTTACAGAAACGCAGCTTGGATGAATAGCAATAGTGTAGCTTGGTTACCATGTGTATTGTCAAGCTGCAGTGAACTAAAGTACCTTAAACTTATGCAGAAGGGAAGAGTCTCTGAGATGGCTCTTTAAAGCTCAAGGAACTCGAGCTCACAGGAGAAATATCCTCCTAGGCCCAAGCATATCTTGTTTCCAGGTGACTCACTCAAAGTGACATGCTTTCTCCTGTATTACAATTTGTGGGCTAGTAGAGGAAGAAAAAATATTTAGGTTCCTCCTGTGTCAAGGGATCTGATTTGTAAACAGGAACCATAAGCGGTAAGCTGCCGCAAAAGATAAAATACACATGGTCTAAATGTTGTAAGAGGTGTTAGTGAATGGTCAAATTTTTGGATTAAGAAAAATTTTGGACCTTAACCTCAGTAAAAGCCAGACTCCTCTTGAAAAAATCAAAATATTATTGATAAAAAGGAGTAACTTACAGTTACACAAGATCTACCGTAGCGTTTTGAACTGGGCTGTTTTATAATCCCTCCCTGAAAAACAGCCAGAGCCTTTTGGTTTCCTACAGACCCAACAGTTGCAGATTTGCCAGGTTACCACATGGAAACCAGTTCACGGAAGCTAAAACTAAAAAGGAACCAAGCCAAACGCCATATGGACATACGGCCAGTTCAAGTGCTTTTACAAGTCTTGGTGTCCCTTTGGAAGTCTGGGTTGAGTGAATTCTTCCTCCTGATCAAATACTGTGTCAGACATCTACAAGGTCAAGCCTTGGGAGAACTGCTCAAGTTAGAGAGGATGTCTTTGACCTTAATTCATTTATTTTTCAGTACAACATGTTCAATGATTACCAGAATTACATCAGACATACTCAGCTATTAAATGTTTGTAATACAGTCGCCTCAGGGGAAGCTAGGAAAAGGTAAGGAAAAGGTAAGTAACACAGAGGTGCGGTGCAACGAAACACAGTCATCTACAAGAGCAGAAGCATGGCGACTTGCACAGCTTGATACCGAGAGGCGCTTCTGGGCATCCTTCCAGAAGACAGTATTAATTAGCAAGTATATCTAGGCCCCAATTTCACAGTCCTCCAGTAGTCTTCAGATGCGCAAGAGATGGCAGCAACCCTGGCAGCTATTATGTAAGATTCACATTTCACGAAGAAAGCTGTCCGTTGCGCTTCCCAGCTGAAAGGAATAGCAAACTACAAGAACTTTCTTCTCCTGTCTCAACTTATTAGTTTTGACTTCCAGTGATCACCCCCATAGGACTTCAACATGCACTGAACAATGGCTGCATGGACTCTCCAACCAGTTCTGAGTGATACGTATCTGTCAGAGGGTGCAGATTAGAAGGCATCACATGTATCAAAGCTTCTGTATTAATAGCAACTTAATAATAAACTAATAGTAATTTAATCTAACTGGCCATTTTCTCCTTTTTTTATCTGATTAAACAGATCAAGTATTGTATATATTGAAAAAGCTCTGTTCCATTGTGGTTTCTTTATAAATATGTTTCTATTTCAGTGAGGTTACAGAGCACATAAAATTTTCATATAACTGAAATGAGCTGTGTAGGGTAAAAGTAAATGCCAGCAGGCATCTAAATATTGTAGCATCTGTTATATTTTACACTCTGTGATCACAAATCTTATAAAGCTTCACTGCATTTTAGCGGCATTCTTCACAAACTATTGAAGATTGATGGCTAGTGTAATTGCCATATCTGATATGCTATCATTTTTAATATACTGAACTACTGCAACTGGCCCTTTCTTTGTACTATCAACCTATGTCTATTTTATGTTTCCATAAAGAGCGTATTGTACTAGTAGCCTGTTATATTACTACCAACTAATATTTTTACACATCGTAGTGTTATCTTAATTTTCACTGCAATACATATTGTTATGTGTAAGTACAGAAAAGACATGATAGCATGCAGCAAGATAAAACATGACCTTTCCTTTTATAAACAGCTAATTCTATGTATTTCAAAGCCATTGTATTTTTTTCTCTTTCGTGTTGGTTATTATCTGGACTTTCAAGATAAGACTGGGTCAAAATGGGTAAGGCTGATGAAAACAGACTTCTGAATTTCATACACATTTGCACATTAGATTACCCAGAACAAACATCAGTACCTATGCATATGCAAATTTCTAAACAAAATGGAAGTTACTAAAGTACAAAACACAAACTGGAGTTAGAAGCAGATCAAGAATCCTAACAAAATACACTTACATGCGTAATGAATATCTATTTAGAAGCACAAACAACTACCTCACCACCTTTCCATCCATCCTGTTGACTAATGATGTGCAAGATTTGAAGAAGAAATTAGTCTTAAGGAGTAGCACTAGCACCTTGTTGATCAATTCAACAGAAAGCTCACCAAAGGGAAGCAGATAAAGTACATTTCCCTAGCTAATGAATTAGAGCTCTCATTTGTCATCCCCAGCTGGGCCCATTACTCCAAACTGCATTTCAAGTACGTACAACTGTCTTCGCTCTAGTTTCTAAATAAATACAGCATTTCTGCTAGTGACGAGTGCACAGTGTCAGTCAGAATTATCTGTTGACTTCACCACTAAGAGAAAGCTTTTCAGTTACAATAGCATCCAGTTTGCCAGTCAGTTAGGAGTCATGACTCAAAGATACCAGAGGTTTAAACAAAGAAACATAATCTGCCCTTTCATTAGTTGTCTGCAGATATAGGGTGTACTTATTTTGGTAAACACCTCGAGTAATTTAAGCTAAAAGCTGGTGGCGGAAACTCACGTATAAACCCTTCTTCACACAAAAAGCACAGCTGGCTACAGCTGGATTCCCCATGGGACTAATGATTTCTTGGTTTGCAAGAGCACGCTCACAGGGCTCTCTTGAGAGCAAAAATTTCTATAGATCGTTTAAACTCACTCATCTTACTCTTAGAGGGCTTGTAAATGTGCATTAGCACTTACGGGTATGATATATTCAGAGGAAAGGTGTCAGTCTTTGAGTAACAAGCTTACCTCTCTACATCTTTAATAAATGACTCTGTGAACAGTATACACAGTCACACATTTCTCATTAGCTGAAAAAAGGAGGATGCTTCAGAACAGCTAAAGAAATATTAAAACACTGAACATCTGCAGAGATATGGTTTAATGAACAAAGACTATTGAAGGCACTCACTGTCCTAATTTCCACTAAGTTGACAGACAATGCCCCAAAACTGCCTTTCAGATCCAACATTAACTAATAAGCTAATCAGAGCAGAACAAACCATTTGTGTATGACTTTAAAATAAAGAATGGCAAGTATAGTTCCGCAACATATGCAGTGTTTTGTTTTTGTTTTTAAACAAGAGAATCATTTGTTTTGCTAAAAATGCACACACTTATGCTGAATAGTCTGTTCAGTATAAAAATGCCCAGATTTGTCTAAAATTACTTTAGATTTTGTATGAGCTGCAATAAACTCAACAATTGTGAACTCTGGCCAAAATTCCTTTCAAAGCTTATAAGATGTAGCTTGCCATAGCTCTGCCATTTGCCCACCGCATTAATTTTTTATGGTGAACCTCTGTGCACCCACCAGTCTAGCATCAATAGGTGCCCTGCAAAATGTCGTTTTAGAATGCCCCACAGTACCACTCAGTACATTTTCTAAGCTTTACTCAATAGAAAAAATCTGTATCTGGTTAAAATGGTTACTGCATGACTCAGTAGAAATATTTTATTAGAAAGAGATGGCCATAACAGAGATATAAAAGAAAGGCAGCTTACTCTGAACTTACTTTGACCCAGAACTGAATTTGCAAGCCGTGACATTTCATGCCCCTTATGGCTTATAACTTGGAAAGTTATCTGAAAATATGTTTGAGGAGATATTTTGAAGTCCGTCTTCTGTGTTCATTTGCTTGAATCCTCTGTCCCTCCCATCTCTTTTAAAATGCCAGCTCCTTGGGGCAAAGGCTGCCATCTACTTGGTGTTGTATGGATCTTGCACTACAGATCCCAAGACCAGTGTTGGGACCAGTCACAACGTGATTTGGGACTTCAGTGACAGCATGATTTAGTACAAATCACACACCAACTATTTAAACAGAAACTATTCTAAACTGTAAAAAATATTGTAGTAATTATCTTTTACTAGGAGACAGCCGTGAAAATATATGCACAAGCATGCATTTAACATTTAGTAGATTCACCACAATTTTATCTAGGCAGTGAAATTACACAATACTAAAGATGACGAACTCAAAATTAGATGATGGCAACTGAAACATATCCAACTACATTAAAATAAAGCCTGTTCAAAACCAAAAAAGTTACAGCATTGTTTTTTAAACATAGAACTCAGCCATGTAGCTCACTTTATTTCTGAACTATTCCCTGGTAAGCAGGTTATAGGACTTCAAAACCAAAGACACCGCATGCCTGTTCTCCTCAACAATCTGGGCTGCCCAGACAAACAACACACTGGGAACATGAACAGTGATAATCTACCTCACACAAAGCCTATTTTTTTATCATAAGAAACACAGCTCAAGCAGAGAATTCTGCTCGCAGAGGATAAAATCACCATTAAGCACTGATTTAAATTACTATGAATATCTGAATTAGATGTGCAGAAATCTTGGTGGGGTTCTTTGTTTGGTTTTTTTGAGGTTTTTTTTCTATAACAATTCCCCAACCCAGTTCACTGTGGAGCTGCAAAAACAGCCAGGCTGAATCAGGGGAAGGGCTGTATCTTTTGGCAGCAGTACTGGTTTATGCCAGCATAAGGTCCCTATGCAACCACTGTTCCAGACTAAGCAGCCAAATTTGCACAAGAAGGAAAGACACTGAAATGAATTAACTTCATCTCTGAGATTAATTTAACAATGGTGCCCACCTGGGAATAGGTAGTTGAGAGGCCCAGAGGCACAAACACCATGGCTTATCTAATCAAGCTGTGGCATTTACGGAAGAAATTGAAAGTTCATATTTGCATCACTGATTCAGTTATAAGGTATGCAGAAATGCTGATTTTTGTACTATTTGTTTTATGCAGAGGGTATAGAAACACACTAATGTTCCAATGCAAAATTAATCAAAAGTGCAGATAAAAAGTTTATATTGTACAATTTATGGCCCGTCCTTTGTTGTTGTTTGAACAGGCCCAATTAAGTCTGCTGATCACTGAGAAAAGGGATAACAAATGTCCCTCTGGCCTCTGAAGGATAACTCCTCACCCTGGAGGAAGGGAGCACCAGGAACTGAACACGAACCTTGTATTCCTCAGCTGCTTCTGAGTCAATATGGGTACAAATACTAGTAAAACGTGAAGTTAGCATCTCAGTATGCCAGAGGACTGAAGTTGAGACAGGTACCTAGGAAAACTTAAGGTCTCAGGAGAAAGATTTAAATTCACACTGGTCTCTCTCCCCGCTTCCTCTCCTATATCATGGAATGAATTATTTTATTAAGTTTCTTCAGAGTGGAATGATGAAAATTAGTGGAATTAGTGTTTTCAATGTGTTTTAACAACAGGAAGCAATGTGTGAGTGCTAAGTGCTCTTGCAGTTATTGATAAGCCTCAAAATCTGCACGGAGGGTGGACTTGGTATGTCAAGAGCTACATGTGTTTTTAAAAAGACATAGATCTTGTTAGAATATATTGGGGAAACAAAGCAGGGTGTGTAAAGGTCTTATGGGCACGGCCATGCCAACAAGACTTCATTTACACGATCTCATCATTCCGACAGATTCAGCAGCTGCAACATCTAATGCAAGACTAATATGCTTCTTCATGTATCTGTCACCAATGATACTCCATGACCTTGGTGGAAACCAAAGTACGAAAACCACTAAGAAATCATGTTAACAGAAGGAAAAACATGCAGAGAAAAAGTGGAGGGGTATGCTCTTCTCACAGGACACCAGGAGAAGCACTATGTTAACAGTCCCATTGGGAATGGTGTGTGTCTGACCACTTGATGTCAGACTTGACCCACATTTCAGTCAGCTTCCAGGGCAACAGAGGCTTCAGATGAATGTGATACAAACCTTACTACACTGAAAGATGTATTTCAAAAGACATTTCTTTTGGAACACAAGTTGTGGAAGGTCAAATATATGAAATAACATGAAAAGCAGCATTTAAATCTTGACCTGCTCAAAGGATTTGAATAAACCTCCTCACAGCAAGAAACTCACATGGTGCTCAAATCTTAATTATATTGAACCCTTGATACAAACATGTCTTCAGTTTGCAGGGAAGCTTGCAAAGGCCACATCCTGGGCCTGCACCTAGCACAGCTCTCCAGAAATCACCCAGACAGAAATCTGGCATCCAGCAGTCCCTCAGATCCACTCTCAGCTCCAAAAGCACCAACTGTGTCGATCAGTCAATATTAAGGTATTTTATGACGGTATTTTATTACTCTTTGCCAGGCAGAACACTCTGAAGTTATGATCTTACATTGCCTTCCAGATGCATGTGAGCAGGCTGTGCTGATCCCAGCCTCACCAACACTGCTCACGATCACTGCCATCAGAGGTAATCGCCTGCTGACCTTCTTGCTTGAACGTGCACGACGTCCAAGTGAGAAGCATTCTTTCTGTTGTAGAGATACAGTTTAACAAAAGAGAATAAAACTACTCATCAGATTCTAATTTGGGCAACATAAGCCCATTTCTCATTACAAATAGGAACATTTAAACACTTTAAAAAGCTTTACTGCCTTAATTTCAATCCAAGCAAGTGAATTAGCCAGCATTTAAATTGCTTAACAAAGTCAGGTGCCTTGGACTTCAACTAGATCAAGAAAATGCACATGAACGCTCACCTGATGGGTTGTGGTAAATAGCAGCAGAGGAAGCGGTGTGCCACCAGGCACCAGAAATGGTAAATGACAAAAGTTACTCCCAGAAGACATGTACCCACAACCTAAATCCCCAGCTCAAGAAAGCATTAACCAATACCGCTTAACTTAACTGTGTGCTTAAAGTTGCACTGAGCTCAATGAGATGCAAGCATTTGCTAAAAATTACACTGAGGTTTAAACGACTGTTGAAAGAATGAACGTTAAAATGTGCTGAAATATCTCCCTGAATGATGGCTAGCTCTTCACAGAGGCTTAGAAATCAAGAACCTTAGCGTGAGTCTTATGAAGGACTAAAATACTAGCACAGAAAGTGCAAGGCAGCAAGAAGAAAATGGACAATTGAGTGGAAATGTAGGCATCTCCAATTGGCTTCTAAAATAATTTATTCACAAAGTCACAAATCCAAGAAAACATTTACACACTCAAATTATATGTGAGCTTAAATTTCAGTGGCTTTAATGGGGTTTAAGCACTTAATTTTGCTGGTGTCAAGGTTTTATTGATCTCGACCAACTTGGCCCTTAAGATCAAGATTCTCCTTACTTTTCTCTAACAAACAAAAAGGAAAAAAGAGAGAAAAATGGTGGCTGCCTCCTTCCTGCCACTACATGGGAATACATGATGATTTGTGTACCCTGCAGCAGTGATGTTATCTTTATCAGAGCATTCAAACCACCAACATTCATTACCATAGCCTCAGTGACTGAAATCACTGTTTTGAAATATGCAGTGCCATTTTCTACTCTGTATACCAATTTTCAGCAATCATAAAAGACAGACCTTTCTAGGACCCAATGAAGCAATACAATAATCTATATTCCCTGTGCAGAAGTAGCAAAAAACCACAATGGAAACAATATAGGATCAGCAGAGCATTAACACAACAAGCATTAAAAATAAAACAGAGTGTGAATGATTGTTAGATAACTAATAATAATCACGGGAATACTACTGTCTAAACCATTAGATTCCAAACTAAAATGTATTAAAAACAAACATAGGAACAGGTGGCTGAGCAGTGAAAAGCTGAACTGATGTGGGTGTTTTTAGTTATTAATTGCTACATGTAATTTATTTTTTTCTTCTTTTCTTTTTCAAAGTTATCTTTTATCTTACTAGAAATAACAGATAAAGGCAAATATCACAGAAACATAGAATCACAGAATCATAGGTTGGAAAAGACCTCTAAGATCACCAAGTCCAACCATCCATCCAACACCACCATGCCTACTAAACCATGTCCTGAATTGCCACATCTACACATTTTTTTGAACACCTACAGGGATGGCGACTCAACCAGCTCCCTGGGCAGCCTGTTCCAATGTCTGACCACTCTTTCAGTAAAGAAAATTTTCCTATATCATTTACCAGCTTCCCCGCAAAATTTAGCAGGCAGAAAGCATAATGATTTTCTCTCTCCTAAAAAGGAGCCATCACATCTCTCTGAATTTAGATGACCACAGCAGAGAAATGGCCCATGCTAATGGGACAGAGCATTTATCCTTGTATCTCTCAGTCCTGCGTGTGAGTAGAATTCTTCTACATTTGAAGGGGAGATATAAAACTATCATACACCTTTTAGTGTCTTATTAAACGGTGAGTGGAAGCAAAAGAAGGGGGTTTTTTTCTGACTCCTCTGATGATCCAGGTTTTACTGAAGATGAAAAGGATGCTTGCTAGAACTCCTAAGGTGCTTAGCCTGGTAAGTAGCAGCCTTTGGAAATTTTTGATAGAAAATAACAGTGGTAACGGTGGCTACACAAGACATGCAAATTCTTCTCATTCCCTTAAAAGCTTTTTCCTTCTGTATTGTAGTTTATCTGCTGCTGTATTAAAGTTCAGCACAACTACAGATTCTGACAGAGATTTATAATCATCACCAACACCACTACAAGTGGTGGGTCTGGAGATGTGACTACAAATCTATAACCACCTGTAAGGCCCTCTTCGAGTCAACAGGAAAAGATGAGATGTTTCCTGAATGGCATTTCAGGCAAACCCAACACAGAGGATTTATTTAAGAACTGCTACATTTATACATTTATATACTTATTTCAAATTCAGCATACTTGCAGTTGTCTAACAAGGCCTGTCACATATGCCTAGGCCTTTGTAAGGGAACAAACTTGCTGTGCCATTTAAAAACTACGAGCTTCATTCATGATAGACCATCTCAGGAAAGTTTCATCAAACCCAACAAAACAAAAGGACAACTCTGCCTTAGATCCAGGCACCCAAGATTTGGGAAAATTGGTCAGATTTTTCATGGATTGGCCACAGGTAGATCTCTTTAAAAAGTCCAGCCTCCAAAAGGTTGGTGTCCTTGGTGTTTCAGTGCTGTGCAGCCAGGGCTAATAAAGCTTTTGATCTCTTAAGCTCGCTCTGAGTTCAGAGCTTGAGTTTTCATCTCAAATTTATATCCTCCCTTACTCTGCTCCTACTTAACTGCGGTGAAACACAGAAAAAGATCCCACAACTAGCTAAGACTTCTCTCTACTTCTAAACTAAAAGAGAAAGCATGAAGGAGGGTCCACTGTAATTGATCTGCCTGTTCCTTACCAGTGCAAGGCTTCTCTAAAAGCTCCTGGACAGCAGGCCGAGTTCGTTTGACTGCAGATATTTGACTGTAGGTACAGATGATTTAATGTCTGCTTCTCTTTCATGATTCAGAGTGATCACGTAACTATCAGTACAGCACAGGAACTAATTACTGATGGTTACCTAGTTTCTAAGAGAGCAATTTGCTGTTGGAAAGCTGAAGGTATTCCCCTCCACTGTGTGGGATGCTGAGCTATTATTTTTTAACACAACTGATACTTCATGTCAGTATTTTCATGCTGGATAGTACAAGCTACTCTCTTGAATATCCAACATGTACATGTCAGAAGGTACATTTTGGCTATGAAAAGAAAAATTATGCTTGATCTGAGCTACTGCCAGACAGGCTTGGAAGAGTTTTCCAAACAAGAGAGTGGAAAATCTCACAGTGTCTAAGGCTCATGAGCCAAAGTACACGTAGCATCTGCATCAGTGCATATATTTCCTTACCAGGGCTGAAGTATTTTCTGTCTTTGATCAGTTTATGACTTTTTGGTGCATGAGGCACTACTATTGCATTTCATAACTCCCTCTAGTTTTCAAATTCATCCCTGTGCCTAAGTGGAAAAAGTATGGAACAGACCAGTGACAGATCAGGTCATAACTTGTTTTGCTTCGATTTTCTTCTCAGAATTTCTGACAATAAATGACGTGCAAGCTTGCATGAAGGTGGCCTGGGGTCAGTGGGGTGGGAAGGGAGGAGATTCTTTCAAGAATACTAATAAATGTTACTGACTGGGACAATGAATCATTTGTAGGTCGTGTGGGCTCTGTGAGGTTGAATTTGTAGCTCTCTGCACAGGTGGTTGAACAGATTAGAAGCAAGCTAACTCACTCCTTGAAAAGGTCAGAATGACCATGAAACTCAATCCCTTCACAGCAAAACATCAACCCATTTTTTCAGCCAAGCCTTCTCATACTAAAAGGAAGGAAAGTAGTTATATAGAAGGGATTAATTCCATTTTGAGAATTCTCTAATCTGGGGGAGTTTCTAACATGTTTAGAGTTTTGCATATGCTTAAATTCTTTTCTGGACTAAAACCCAAACCTGAAGCGCCTCTGCAGTCACTGTGATTAGGTAGCATAAATCCAGTGTAAAGGAAAAGAGTCAGACTCACTAGGTTCTGCTTCAGAAGAGTGAGGAGACAAAACGAGCAGTTTGAGCTGAGAAAGGACTGGCTGTTGCATGTGTCCTCCCGCGTACGATGTAGGGAGACAGCAGCAGGTGTCAGACTGAGACAACCAAAGATGCTGCCTTCCACAATTAAAGCAAGCTGTGGACCTCTACGTTCAAAAACAGATGAGATGATAGATTTCTGGAGTAGGACAGGACAGATGGATAAAATTAGTGTCTGCAGACAGACGAAGTTAACACTGATCACAAACCTGCAGAAGGTAGTGTCACTTTACTGTCACCCATTTGCTATGTTCTTTCATTAGCATCCACTGTCAGTGACAGCAAGACACAGAGCTGGCTGAACCCTTCCTGCTGTTGAAGATTGCTGTTCTCATAGTCATAAGTGGTTTAGATATCAGAGACACACGTGTTACAACTGTCAGGGAGCAGCAAGGGCTCGCTACCGCTTAAGGGAAGGTGAGCCTGGTGCCGAAGGTGATCCCCGCGGTGGCAGTGCTCTCACTGATCCTGGCACCATCCTAGGGGCTCTGATCATGGTGTCAGAGCCAGGAGCTGCCAACAGGGTCCATCCACAGAACCAGACAAGGCAAGCGATGAACCAAATCCAGGGCCCCTCCAGGGAACCCAGTCAGGAAGGAAAGAAGAAGGGCCCAAGGGCAGGACTGGAGACAAGGCACACAGGTCCAAAGTCCAACCAGGAGACAGGGCCAAAAACAGTGCTGGAGATGAGCTATAACATACATCTGAGGTATCCATCCATCCGCCCATCCATCCATCCAGAAGACAAGCTGCCTACAGTGCGGGTCCACAGTTCATCCAGAAGGCAGGACTGGACACAGACACACCTGAACCACCGCTCAGCCAAGGACTGAAGACCTGAGCTGAAATGAGCCCCTGGGTCCAGCAAGACCCCAGGTGAGGTGGGCCACTAAGTCCTCTGAGTGCCCTTGGGTGCTGACAACCACCCACACAAAATGGGTGTCTGCTGAAGTTTCCTTTCACCCTGCCTACGATCTTTGAGGAGTCCTGGCCAGCTGAGCCTGGCAAGCCTGCACAAGTCACTGCGCTAGGCGTGTATCTCTGTCATGACCCCAGAACACTTCACATGTTCTTTCCACGCAGGCAGCCAACCACAGAAGCGGTGAAGCACTCTCACTCAGCTCTTTTTACACAGTTTGCTCCAAAACAGAGCAAGGCATTTCAGTAAGAAAACACACAAAAGTGAAAAGCAATAGGACCACTGATTATTTTCCTCAAACGTATCTGTTGGTTTTATGAATACATCAAAGAGTTTGCAGGAATAATTTTTGGTCCATGGCTCATTTGCTAGTCACCGAAGTCACTTTAGCATTGCTGTCGATCTGTTTGTCCAACTGACTTCTTTTTTTGGGACAATAATTGACAAAGTGCAAGCTAATAGAAGACTCCAGATGCATAATTTTAGAAGCACAAGCGTCTGTGCTGAAAATCAGAGATCTTGAGGATGAAGTAATAATTTCTGAGTCTAGAAATAAACTGTTCTAACAACCTCCTGCACTATGTTCATGTACACCAAAGAACAGCAAATCTATCAGACATACAAACTTGTTCTTCTTTCCAAATAAAATAAGTTAAAACAACTACATTTCAGTAGAGCAAAATGTTTTACATAAAATATCATTTAGATCTAGAACACAAGTGAAATATTAGCTATTTTTAGTGGCATGAAATTTTTTATAACCTTTAACTCGGAACATCCTCTTAAAAGGCTCCTTTCAAAAGCATGCTATGCCTGAAGATCTGTCTATATCATTCAAACCAGCAATTAGCACCAGATGTTACTGCACTTTATATTTAGACACCAAATTTCAATATCTTAAACAGAAAGAACACTCTTGAAGGACAGAAGGAATAATTTCCAAATGTAATTACAGCATATTATTTTGATTCTCTCTCATTAATTTACCTGATTGCAAAGTAAAATTGAATGAAGTTATATTTAAATTTAAAATTGGACCTGTGAGTAATGTAACATCTTATTATCTTACTGCATGGGAAAAAATAGTTTTAGTGTATATTTCACATTTCATTAAGCAGCCCATATCCTGCATAAAGCTGATAAAGGACATGGCGATTATAAAAAAGTCATAATGTTAAGAGTACACAACATATCACAGTTATTTTGTAACAAAGCCCCCCAAAACATCAATGATTTTTTTCTAATAAACCTGTGCTTTAGAAAAAACATGTGATGTAAGTAGTTGTCACTAAATGCATTTGATTGATAATCACACTGAAAAGTTCACTCAACTGTCCCAGCATCACAAAGCCATTGTATCAGTGCTGAGAACTGAGGGTCCACACCAAGATCCCAGTCCCAAGTGGAAAGCACACAGCAGTATCCCAGTCCGCCGAAGCCTCGGGCACTATGGGCAGCACCTGATTCACCAGTAGATTTTTGGGATCCCACACACAGAGGATGCATGACTTGCTCTTTGGAGCTAGCTCCAGACAAAACGCCTGCCAAGGACGTACGGGAGCTTGACTAAATAGCAGAAGCCCAACTTGTCTGCTTATTGACAGTACTTGGCTGCGAAATACAACCACTTCAAGTAAACAAAAGCATCAGTGTAAATGGTCCAATTCTTGGCACTGTCAACAGTGAGGCAGCCCTTCAGGGCTGAGTGGAAGCCAAATGCTGAAATACTGTATTTCACTTGCAAGTAGGCATCTGTAAAAGACTTTAGTCTCCAGAGCTACCAACAGTAGTAAAGGGGGCTTACGGCTTTTAAAAAATTAAATATTTATGGTGGTGCTTCCATGCACTAGAATATATGCTACACACATTTAGACACCTGTGGTTTCATTTCAAGTCACACCTTTGTGGATGTGACTGGAGAATTCTCTCCTGGTAGTTGACCTGTTCCTGTTCCGCAGACATCACTGTCCAAATCCAGACAACCAGACAAAAAAGCAGACATCAAGCTGCAAACACCTACCCAACGTGATTCTTCCATAAACAGAGAAGACCACTTTTCCTTTTTTTATGGGGCATCTTAGTATCACTTTTAATCTTTAACAACCCACAGCTGTTTCCAGAAAAAACTGTCTGCCTCATTACAAACAAAATAAAGGGCAACAGGTTCCAGGTCTAGGACACTGCTGTGAAGACTTACATGCAAGCATTCCAAGCATTCCCATGCAAATTCACTGTCACCACTAATCTCTGTGCAAAATGCTGAGTGCCTACAGCACAATCCAACGTTTTAATGTTTGAGGGCTGAATGGTAACTGCATGTCTCGCCATAATTCTAAGATAAGTACTAAAATCTGTTTCTTTAGCTGTATCTAAACCCACAGGCTAAATAATGCAGTTGGTATTTCGGACAAAACTTTCACCGACTTGAGAGGAAAAACTTGAAAGCATTTAAGGAAGTCTGTTGGGATAATTCCTGCAGACCTTTATTCATGAGGTTTATCTGCCCCATTGCAGTGAGTGGGATAGATCACATCAGCAAGAGTTAACAGAGTTAGTGTGGGCTCCTCTCACATGAATTCACTACGGAGTAATACTTCTGATTTTCTTACTTTCACCCTAAATTTAGTTTACTGGATGCAAACCATCAGTGTGTAGACCTTTGATACCAGTTCATTAAATTAAGATCTAGAATATCTTCACATTCTTCTGCCAAGAACTGTCCTTTAAAAAAAATTCAATCTCTGTTACACATTTTACTCAAAGTGTTCTATCATTTCTCCTAACATTTATTTATACTACTGGCTTTTCTGTCATCACTCATGTTAGGATCTGTATGTCACTAGTATGTTGCTGTATTTATCTAGCAATACCTTTGGCCAGAGGGCAAGAGAGCCGACCATCCCACTTGCTGAAGGAATATAGGGACATGTGACTGTATTGGTTCCATCAGAAACCTGAGGTGGTACACCTCACTACCTCTACCACGGTTCTACACCTTTTCAGACCACCTTCTTCTGTCCACCACCACACTGACTTAATTAGAAAAAAAGCTCCAAGCTGAACCAGGGGAAGAGGTAGAGCAGCAGTGTGGATGGAGCTACATCACTCTTCTCCATGGAAAAGGTGTTGATGCATACAGATTTCCTCCCAGTTGCGGGAGGATGCTCAGGCTCACTGTGAATCAATAGAGAAGGCAATCTGAGCAAAGTGCGGGTCTGGGAACAAACAACATCTAATACCTCTAGTCTGCTGAAGGTATTTGTACAAACCTAGCAGTGCAGTATTATCTGACAGACTAAACGGAAGAGACGACATCTAGGTGATCAGAAGTGTCATGTATATTTTAATTTATTCTAGTCTTCCCAGGGGCCAGTACTGGGCCCAGCCTTGTTCAACTTCTTCATCAACGACCTGGATGAAGACTTAGAGTGTACCCTCAGCAAGTTTGCTGATGACACCAAACTGGGAGGTGTGGTGGATACACCAGCAGGCTGTGCTGCCATTCAGCGTGACCTGGACAGGCTGGAAAGTAGGGCAGAGAGGAACCTGATGAGGTTCAACAAAGGCAAATGCAGGGTCCTGCACCTGGGGAGGAACAACCCCATGCATCAGTACAGGCTTGGGGCGGACCTGCTGGAGAGCAGCTCT
>Ga0065711_1027170_pt1 | contig 53168 bp, 21 predicted proteins | sample Hoacrofraction12_FD_59098 | JGI IMG/M metagenome (GOLD analysis project Ga0065711, IMG submission 59098) | Hoatzin crop microbial communities from Cojedes, Venezuela - Epithelial fraction 12 v2 (version 2) | ecosystem: Host-associated > Birds > Digestive system > Esophagus > Crop | place... | reverse complement strand
CCCCCCCCCCTTGGATTAGTTTAATTCAAACCAGTGCTATTGCTGAAATAAATTCGTATTGCACTGTGGCTTAACTTGGAGGCAATAGGAAATACTTCTGCAAGTATAAAAATAAAGGCTGGGAAACTGACTGATAGAAGAAGATGGAAAAGTCAGAGAAGCAAGAGTGAGTGAAACAAAATTCTGTAGTACAAAGTCTAATTAGGAACTAATAAGATTTTTCTGTTGTAAGCTGGGAGTTATAATTGAAAGTGTCAGAGGAAGAGAGAGATCAGGCTTTATTTGTCTCAGGGTGACTAAAGCCATAAATGTGACATGGCAATGAAAAAAGACAAGTGTAAAGATATATCAGGATGTATTACAGCATTTTTAGGAGTGAAAAGAAAATATTAAAGGCAATGTACACAGTACTAGCAGGATCTCATCTGGAATTCTGTTTGTAGGTTTGGTCACTTGAGATTGAAACATGAATTCTGAAAGGAAGAGGTGCAAGATGTGTAGCGAAAGTTGGGGAAATAGAGACATTGTCTTACACAGGCATTATAAAAAAATTCTCATTATTTATCCTTGCTGAATAAAGAAATTGTACTGTCTGTTCATTCTCCTCAAAAAGAAAAACAATGGCAGAGTGAGAATGTCTGTTTAAGCTGTAGAACAACGTTAGCAGAAGAACAAATGTGTATATGTTGGCAATGATGACTTCTTTTGTAGAAAAGAGAGACAATAACCATCTGGAAGTGAGTTTCTAGATTGGTCAGTAAATGTACTGAGTTGGTTCTTTGTCCTAGTACTGGGAAACAACTTCACCATTTTGTCACACAGATTATATAAAATACATAATTGTAAAAGCTAGAAACTGGACTTAGGAGTCACAAGGCTCTTTCTTTCTAAATTAACAATTTTTAATCTTTTCCTCCCCCCCAGTACCAGAAATGTTGAAGGGTAAAGTGGGAGGAACTAGGAACATGCCTCTTTCATTGGAGGAAAGCAATTCCTTATACTTCTTCTAATGATTATATTTAGTGAGGCTGAGGTTTATTTCCTAAGATATGAAAGACAGATTTTCTGAGTCAAGGTTGTATATTGCAGTAATTCCTCTTTTAAACATTCAAAGCACAAAAAGTCAGGCTATATGAGGGTATGTATAATAAGAAATGTAGCCTCCTTTCAGGGATGTAAGCAAATAAAAATATTCAATTTGTTCTGCAGCTCATAGCATCTATACAACTGATAAGATAAACAAGATATCTGTTTTCAATTACAATTAACAGTTACACTAAAAAAAAATAGATGGAAATGCATTTTGCCTTTGCTATCTTCTGTTTTTTTGAATTAGTTACACCACTACACACAAAAAGAAGTCTTTCCTATGGTTTATTACTGAGTGTTTTTGCATTGGTCATAAAGATGTTGGAATTTTTTTAGTAGAAGAAAGATGAGGTAGTAGTGAGCGCTGAATGGCTTCCTCCCTAAGATAGATATGTGGACTCTTGCTTTCAGAGAAGAGATCAGCATAAAGAACAGACATAGGAAATACATAAATTGGTCTAAAAACTTCCTTAAAAAGGCAAAGATGCCTTTGCATGGTTTTCTGCGTTTCAAAATTTCCACTGAACTGTGGAATAATGCTCTAAGGTTTTATTTATTTTATTTATAAATATTCTAAGGTTTTATTTATAATAAAAATATGCTTCTCTCATTCATTTTTATAAATACCCACTCATTCAAACATATCTCATTGCTTCTTCATCAGTCCAGCCTTGCAGAGAACAGTCTGTACTGAGTAAGTTCATAGGCAACTTCAGGTGTGACTGTCAATGCATAGGAAAATCATGAATTCCTATAGTTGCTTTAATATGTCCTGCTCTTTTTTCTCTTAAATAACAGAGACGTTGAATGCATCAGTTCTCTAAGCGCTCTGTATTTTAACATTTTGTGCACAAAAAGGAATAATGCATGTTTTTATCTGGCCCTAACTCCACAAAGCACTTAGGCTCAATTCAAGAAAGTATTCCTAGCCAAGAGAGCCCTTTAGCGCATGCTTAAATGCTTTGCTGAAGCATGGCCAGTTAGAGCAGACTGCAAACATTTCATGTCATGAGCAATAGTCTACTCTTACATCCATCTACCTTCACTGCAGTTGGTAGGTTTGCTTAATGCAGTTACTACTACAAATCAAGCATGCAGTTAGGGATCTTTCGCACAGCAGCTCCTTTAACTCATGATTTAACTGCATGATTTCTCTGTTTAGTTCAGGGGCCCCAATGCTCCTTTTGGACCTCTGTGGTTACATAGTAATAGTAAATCTGGCTAGTAATTTAAAATATCTTTAAAGTGTGTAGGTATAACGTGGCTGGGTGACCAAGGCTGTTTAAATCTTTTCCCTTGCTACAATGCAAGTGGCGGAAAAATATTTTCAGCAGGGCTTGTTGCAATAGGACAAGGAGCAATGGCTTTAAACTAAGAGACAGTAGATTTAGACTAGATATAAGGAAGAAATTTTTTATAATAAAGATGGTGAAACACTGGAACAGGTTTCCCAGAGAAGCAGTGGAGACCCCATCCCTGGAAACATTCAAGACCAGGTTGGAGTGGGCTCTGAGCACCCTGGTCTAGTTGAAGGTGTCCCTGCTCGCTGTGGGGGGGGTTGGGCTAGATGACCTCTAAAAGTCCTCTCCAACCCAAAGCATTCTATGATTCTGTGAATCTATGAATACATTTAAATTTGTAAAGTGAATATTTTATTAGAGCTGTCTTTCTGTATTTAAAATGTATTTTGGCAGCACAGTGAAGTTAGTTTATGTTGATCATTAGTTTATGATAAGCATTCAAAACCTCTGAGCTAATTGTTTAATTAAACATCAATGCTGGCCAATATTTTGTCTCTGGAGGTTAGACAGAGAGGTGGGTCCATTCCAGAGTGAGGTCTGACTCACAATACCATAGCGGGAATGAAAGACAATATTGACTATAATGTTTGTGTATAGTATAATAAACCCGTTGTATGCATTTAAAGGTTTGTTTATGAGCACCGAAGGGCGAATATAACTCTCTGTGGACAGAGACTTAAGGCCTGGTCTTGGGAACAATCTGATCTGAATAATATTTGTGTAGTGTTCCTCTTTTGTAAGTGTTGTCAGTCTTGGGCCTGTTACTAATGATAGTTAAAGAGATATTGGTTCATTGGGTAAAAAGTTAAAGCTATGTTATTCCAAAAATGCAGATTAATTAATAGCTTGTTAATAATAATTTGATTTAATTCTCTTTGTCCCTTGTGAAATTTCTCTTGCTTGTTTCTCTTAAAAAAATAGTGTTATACTGGAATAGGTGAAAAAGTCAGTGTTCACCTTCTAAATTTTCTAACTGTGGTCAAGAATGCTGTACAAAGTGTATGTGGCATTTAATTATAACTGCAGTGTTCTCATTAACATCAGGTAAGCAATAAAGATAATTATGTTCAAGACAATCCAATAGATACGGACTTGACTGGGACATGTGGGTTCATCTTGATGATGAACTTTCTGTATTGTCTCCTTCCTTTTCCTCTAGTTCTCATCTGTTGAAGAACTGTAGATATAAGCTTGTTGACTGTGATGTGCCAGAAATCATAACAGTAAAAAATAAAATAATGGAATTTTGTCTTAATTTGTCAGCAACAGTCCACAAATCCAATCTACGTGTTCAAGAGTCAAAAAGTGGGACTCGTGCAGGAGCCACAATTTGTGTATATTACACAGCAGTCTTCAGAGCTGCTTACTACTGTAAATCTCTTTTCCTCATTCCTCCTTTCATTTTACTCCCACTCACTCACGTAGTTTCCCATCATCCTGCTGCTGCAGTCCTGGGCCTTCCTTGTATTAATATTTCCTAGCACAGGATCTTCTAATTTTATGTATTTTTACTCTTCTAATATTACTAGTACTCTTGAGATTGGAGACATTTCATTCTCAGTCTCCTGCAAAACACCAGAAAGGCCCTCACATCAATCCATTTACTTTATTCCATGAATTCATATACTTTGCATATGATACATTTCTGTAAAGTGTTCTGCTAGTACTGATCACCTCTATCAGAAAAAGTAAAACCCCAATGATATGGCTGATCTTTAAGCATTACACTCTGTCAAATAATTTTGTTATGTATGTGTGAGAAAGCAATATTCTAATATAAATAAAAGCTGAAGCTCTCAGCTTGTGTCATAATAGCTGCCTATTTTATTGGAAGTGAAGTTTGATTTAGCTTCAGGAATGCTGGCCTATATATCTTTGCCCAGCAGCGTGAGAAAGGGGTCTCAAATGAATACTAAATTTTTTGTAGAATGTCTGCACAACTAACACATGTAAAATTTTATAGTGATGTTTTCATTAGTTGCCTTTCTTTTGAAAGTAAAACTACTGGAAATTGCTTGTGACTGGGGTGACATCATGAATTAGAAAGGACATGAATTTAATCTCTCGGAGAGGCAGCTGTGTCTGGTATTTTAATATGGTTTTGGAGAGAAACAAAAAAAGGCTAATTAGTGTGTTTATGTAAATTCTACAGATTACAGTGTTTAGCCACAGTCAGTTCTTCTTTACCATGGAAGGAAATGATGGTTTTCCTGTCCACTTCTGTTGCAGTGATTTAGGGCCGACTTAAGCAAATAATTTAAAACCAGTGAATGCTCTGGTTGCTAAAGACAAAGACAATTAAACAACAAGCTGATGAGAAGAAGCTACTGACAAAATAATTTTATACTAAACCAAGACAGAAAGATTTCAGTTCAGATGGTGTGAAGTAATTGAATTGCAAAACACAGTGCTACATTACTATGCTCATAAGAGAATAAAGTTTGTTCTGTGGTAACTGAAAACAGTTCTTAAGGTTGATAACACTGGCAAATACGGATGTACTGCTGAGAAGCATGCTTTGCTTGATGGAAGCGGTGAAAAGCCTTGTCTACTTGTTTAAAGGTCTTGTCCTACTATTTCGATTTCAGAGTTCCAGCAGTGGTCGTACGGGGCTGAGCCATTGGGAGTAAGACCTCAGTGGCCACCTGCATTGTTGCTACCATGCTCAGCAGACTTAGAGCATTGGTCAAATGTCCTTAAGCACACCATGAGATGTGTAAGCTATTGCTAATGTCTTAATCAATTTGGACTTGATAACACAGAGATAATATTTTCTTCCAGTTTTATTTATCTGCAAATTGGTTTCTAAGATGTGTATAATTTTAAGCATTCCTATTTATATTATTACCAGTCTAGCTTTTGTTAAAATCAATGCTAAATGAATTGTCATAAACAATTATGATTATATAGAAGAAGGAAAATACAAAATGTAAACAATTTACTTCTAAGGTTCACCTTTCACTAAGATTCAGATGGAAAAACTAGGCCTCAGAAATCCTGTAGAAGCCAACCAAACTCTCAAAAAAATGAAGTTTTGCAGAACTGGTAATAGAAATTATATTATGGATTTCTTATTTCTCTATAACATAAAAATTATTATATCAAAGATTGAGAGATAGAGGAATAATTTTTAATGCTTCCTTTGGGTCAAATTTGGCATATAGATTTAGCCAAATACGATAAAATTCAAACCAGCTATATATTTTTTTACATTTTTATACACTACCTGAGTTTGATTACACGGCAGCAGTTAGGTTAACTTGTATTTGAAAATACCAAAGTGGGGCTGATAATCCTCCATGTCTCTTGCAATAGAAGTAGAGGTCACTATTTTTTTGTTCCTAGATGTACTTTCCATTGAAGGAATCTTTCTAAGAATGTTCTCACTATTTGTGTTTAATGATGGGATGTCTTTCATCTCAAGGCAGCATTTCTGAATTTATGATAGTTATTTGATCCCTTTGCTGACACTCCAGGTTTAATATCCTATTTTTACTGTCTTATCCTGTTTTATGTTCCAAAATTCTCCAAAATGCATGCAATAATTCAGTATTGTTCAAAAGGCAGAAAACTGACAAGAACTAGCTCTTCTGTCTGGATAAGTTATGATGTATTCGTTTTCAGTAGGTAATATTTCATTGGTGTTAAACTGGGAGTGGGGAATCCCAGGCTTAACGCTGTTTTACTGTACCTCAGTGAAGCTATCTTTTGTTAAATTTATGTTCAAACTGACTTCGCTTCACTAGAAGTAGGAGTTTTGTTGGTGGGTTTTGGACATGCCAGTAACAAGGCAGTTGCAATATGTAACTTTATCATGACAGAGGGATCAATGTCATTGGGAGAGCCTTGAGAATGGGGCACTTTGGCTGCCAATTGAAATTAGGCCAAAGAAAGAAACAAATACAAAAACTTGCAATGAGATGAAATTTTCTTTTGCAGAGTCTTACATTTTTATGAAGTGAAAAATCAATATGTAGAGGAACGTTAATTTTATTGCATGTGAAAATTTTAACGGAGTGAGAGAGATTGACTTAGTGCAGCCTTGGTTGGAATAAAGACAGTTGGGCTGCGTGTGCTGTAGTCCTCAGAGCTGGTCCTTTCCCAGGTGTGCCATATTTAAGTTTTGCCTATTACTGCAAATTGCCACTTCATTGATTCTTGCTGATACTAAAGATCCATAGATGACATCTCATTTCACTCTAAAATTGCAATGCCTTTAGACACTTTACATCAGAAGCTGTAAAGGCTAAGTTTTGGATACCAAATGTGAGATTATAAAGTAGAAAATAAGTTTTTTAAGCCCCCATAGATTTTGATAATGTAATTATTAATTTTCCTTATTGCTTGAAATCTTGAAATATTGAAGTAGACATCAAATCAGTATACAGTGGATCTATGTATAGTAATTTTCATATTTGAGTAAACCATGTGTTTTCTGTCTGCTAATGATTGTTTTGGTCGGGCCTGGCTTTGTACCAGGTAATTTGCAATTTATCTACTATCAGGCTAATACTGTACAGGGTCTTTTCCACAGGTAGTTGCTGGTGTGCATTTTTTTACTTCTGCTTGATATGAGAGATCTCCAGAATTCTGCACAAGATTAGAAATGTTTCTGACAGCTGGCTTGAGCTATTAAGCAGAACTGTGAAATGGCATTTTTAGCAGTTTGACTGACAAGTGTTGTTAACGTAGAATACTTTTTTAAGGAAGGAAAAGAATACCATAATGTGGTCTAATGTAACCATGAATAGTAAATGATTCTTGAAGAGGAAAAAATAGTTAGATTACCAGATGTCTCTAAGAATTCTTACCTACTTATTTTGTATGAATTCACTTAGTCTGGTTTTAGCTAAGTGATAAGAATACATAGAAACTGCTTTAAAAGTTTGTCCTGGTGTTATTTCCAAAGCAAATATCCCTGTGTAATACCAGGTATCACTTTGCTTGAGTACATGGGAAATGTGGATCTTGATTTCGGTGTTGGTATGTCTGGTAGTTCTGTACTGATTCTTTAGATTGGCATATATGTATACTTGCTGACACTTAATGAGACTGTCATCAACTTTTTAATGATTTAGAATAAATTGCTACAGTTGTTATAAATTCATTAAGTGAACCATAGAAAACAGGACTACCTGACCTCCTCGGATTGCTTCTAATATAGCTACCTCTCATCAGTGTAGAATCAACTTTGTCTAAATTATACCTGACAGTTTTCTGCCTAATCCACTCTTAATAGATTTCAGTGAGTGAGTGGTTTAAGCTAGACTGTGTTTCCTGAATTTACTTACATGATAGCACAAGAGTCAGTACCAAAAGTCTAAATTAATTCATTAAGTTTAATAAATTAAGTCATAGAATATTTTTGTTTGTTCTTTGTTTTTTTGTAAATGGTTGCTATTAACATTTAAGAGTGAGATTACACTTGTTCCATAAAGAGAATAAATGAAAAAAGAAAAAGTTGTCTTTTCTGGCAAAATCTGTTCTGATGCCAGACTACTACATAATGGAGATAGTTTATAATTTTGCAGATGCTGCATTGTTATATAGATCTATTAGACACAATTTTTCACTGTTGCATGGTAGAAATCAAGACATGTCGTATCAGACTGTAAGTACAATGGCATCTAAATATACATAAATCAAGATCCCAAAAGGTTGTTGAGAATAAATCTATGAAAAACAAAAGTAAGGATGATAGAAATTTCATTTTAAGAGGGAAACATTAAAGACATGTTTATATTATAGATATATATTTGTCTGTGTGTTTACATATGTGTGTATATTTATAATATACAAATTATGTGTTCCAATTATACATATGTTCAAATTATACTTATATATGATCTCTCTATATTTTTTTTAGTAAAATAAATATTTATATATCAGATAAGAGATTAGGAGTGAATTGAGGAAGATGGCCAGTGAAATATTTTGTATATATAAAGACCAAAGACAGAAAGAAATATTTAGAGTGTTCAGTAGGACATTGTATGGTAAAAGACAGAAAATGTAGGTAGAATCTTGGAAAAAACTTCAGAAATATATATCAAGTGGAAATAATCTCCCAAGAGGAATGGTAAAAATCCTATTTTTTAGCGCATTGGAAACTTTACTGGTAAAATACTAGAAAACGTACCATGGAGAACAATTTTGCTCTAGTACAGAGACAGAATAGTTGGCCTGCTAGCCATTTATTTATCTGTAACATATATGATTTTATTTATTCTATTCAGATTTTGAGGACCTCTTTTAAAAAAAGCCTGTTGTATAGACACTATGCTAAAAGGGTATACTGGGAAAAGGAAGTAACGTAGAAAAAAATCAGCATTCATTTCGTGTGCATCCAGTATGCTAGTACTTTCCCAACAGTGAAAACCACTGTTGCCTCCCTATGCAGAGGAAAAGATTATAAGATGGGGAATAGGAAAAAATGATTTATGTACAGAATACGTTGCTTTGCTTTAAATGGAGTTAGATCCTTAGGAAGAATTTTAATGTGGCTTTTATACAGATATTTTAATATGAGCTAATGGAAGTCACTGGGACTGCACATTAAAAAAGACGCTAAGTGGATTGTATAAAGAATATCTTAATTAAAGATTTTGTAGGAGATTAAACCAATTTATCTACCCTTAAGCACATGAGAATTTTAATTGACTTCAGCAGGTCAATAAGTTGTTGATGTAGGGCAAGTATTTGGGTACATTGGGGCCACTAGCTATTGGTGAGATCTAGTGAGATATTTGCCTAAGAGCATAATAAAGTACTAGTACTTTCTTTATATTTGAGAAAGATGCAAAAATGTGTTTGCAGCAGTCGTTCCTTCTTCCTTTTCAGAAGACTGTCTTCATAGTTATTTGCAGTAGAAGCAGTATTATTTTGCATTTACCCTGACAAATCAATTCAAACTTTGCCTTTTGTTTTTCATTTTAGATCGTAAGTATCCAGATGTGCTATCTGCTACATTGTAGGTGAGAGGAAAAAATAAAGCTTGAAGTCAGAATTCAGGTAGTTTCAACAAAGAATAGCCCAATTATATTTGCCATGTAATTTTGTTTGGCCATTTGATCAAATAATTCAGGTTCTGTAGGGAATGGCTCCATGATGTATTTTAGAATGGCTGGTCAGTGAGTAACTCTCAGAAAACGGAAGAATCATAGAATCATAGAATGGCAAGGGTTGGAAGGGACCTTAAAGATCTCTGGTTCCAATCCCCCTGCTGTGAGCAGGACCATCTTGCACTAGACCAGGTTGCTCAGAGCCCCATCTGACCTGGCCTTGAACGCTTCCAGGGAGGTGGCAGCCACAGCTTCTCTGGACAACCTATTCCAGTGTTTCACCACCCTCATGGTGAAGAATTTCTTCCTAATACCTAATCTAAATCTGCCCTCTTTTAGTTTACAGCCATTCCCCCTTGTCCTATGAGTACACACCCTTGTGAAAAGTCCCTCTCCATCCTTCCTGCAGGCTCCCTTCAGGTACTGGAAGGCTGCTATAAGGTCACCCCAGAGCCTCCTCTTCTCCAGGCTGAACAGCCCCAACTCTCTTAGCCTGTCTTTGTAGGAGAGGTACTCCAGCCCTCTGATCATTTTTGTGGCCCTCCTCTGGACCCGCTCCAACACATCCATGTCCTTCTTATGTTGGGGGGCTCCAGAGCTGGATGCAGGACTCCAGGTGGGGTCTCACCAGAGCAGAGTAGAGGGGCAGAATCCCCTCCCTCGACCTGCTGGCCACGCTTCTCTTGATGCAGCCCAGGATACGGCTGGCTTTCTGGGCTGCAAGCTCACACTGCTGGCTCCTGTTGAGCTTCTCATCCACCAGTACCCCCAAGTCCTGCTCCTCAGGGCTGCTCTCGAGCCACCCTCTGCCCAGCCTGCACTTGTGTTTGGGATTGTGCCGACGCACATGCAGGACCTTGCACTTGGCCTTGTTGAATTTCATGCGGTTAAGAAGAATCACACTGAGAAATTTTAGGTGCCTTTCGCTTCTAATAGAGTTCCATATGAGTAACTGTGTTAGGTTCAGCTTCTGAACCTCAGAGAGTATTTCTCTAAGCTAGTCAACAGAGTTGATCCTGTGTCTACTGCAGAGTTTCATCTTGAACAAACACTTATTAAAACTGGGTCTTTTTGGCATGTGGTCCTCCTTAATTCACCAATAATATCTAATCAAATCTTCCTTGAGAAATCACAAAGGCACTGTTAAACCTGGATCTCTAAGTTTAAGAATGTACGTGTTTTTTAAAAAAATGTTTTATTTTGCTCACTTACTGCAGCTTAATTAACAGAAGTAGTAATTAACAGTAGGCTAGAAACTAAAATAAAAAGGCTACCAGTGACTCTTATCTTTTCTTATTCTGCATAAATAGAACAACAGAGGAGATTATCATATTCTCTTCTGATTAGTGACTGTTCAGTCATCAATGAGTTGCTTTCTTTTAAGTTTGAGCTTAATTATGTTACTCATAAGCATAAGTGGTTTAACAAGCAGATAACACATCTGAACCCTTGAATGTTAAGAATTGTAAATGCACCTGTTCTGATTCAAAAATTTGACTGGCACATTCCTTATTGGCACTCGTGGCTGTTCTTGCCACTGCTGCCTTTGGATTGCCCTGCAAGCTTGAAGGGGCAGTAGGGAAAACTTTACTGGAAATTGCCATGTGTTTTCCTATAGCCAGGTGAAGTGACTTAGAGAGTTCCAGAGCATAAATTAAGACTAATTTCTTGGCATGCATAGCTAGGTGATCCTGAGATCAAAACATTAAAAAAGAAAAATGTAATGCTCCTGATAAGAGGGAGGTTTTTAAGATAATGGATTCTCTTAAATATAGGATTTAAAAATATAAACAGTTCTTTCTGACATTTGGGTGTTTTTGAAGGAGTCATGATTTCTACATGCAAATTAAAACTGGACTAGAGTAGAATTTTCACGTAAAAATCTACAGTGAAAACATTGGAAAAGTATTATAACCCAGTGAAATAGTTAATCATCATATAGAAAACTGAAAGATTAAAGAGTCTTTTGGGTAACATGAAAATATAATTGAACTATTTCAAATGAAGACATATAAGCATCACTGCAGACACACAGAGAAAACAAGTTGTATTAGAGCAGGAAACAGAACTTCTTTCAAAGTTTGGTAAAATGTTTGAAGATAATAAAAACTTCAGAGGCAGAGTATGCTAATAATTTTTGCCAAACTAGCCACAGTAATCTTGAAGTGTAGATGGTAATTATACATGAAATGTAATAAAATTGTTTATGATACTGATAGTTCTTTCCCAAAGCACTGGGGTCAAAACACTGATTATAAATAGTTCTTTATGGCTTAAAGGAAGACTGGTGAAGATGTATAAATATTATGACATTTAATTTCAATTCTGTTAGTGATATATGCTCAAGCCTCTGGAAAGCTAATTAAAATCTAAAGATATTCAACATTTTTGCTAGTCTTGTGGTTGAAACACAATAGCTGATCTACATGCTGCAGTGTTATGCCTTCACCAGAAGTTTTGAAGTGACTCTTTGGTCTTCTTTACCAAACTGAAAATGATAGATCTACTAACTGTTGTGTTCACAGTATTTTACTTCTCTCACCTGGATAGTAACTGACTGCTGTAGTCCAGAAACATTCCTTCTCAACTGCAAAATAAATGTATTCCTTGTTCTGTTAGTTGTAAGCACTTATGGTAACAGCAAAATGTATTTAACCTCATTCCTACAGTCTGCTATTCTTCTGGTAGACAAATCTGTCCCTTAGTGGTGGTTTGGCACTGAGGGTGAGGTGTGAATGCATCTATGACTAAAGATGAGATTACTTGGATGCAGAATATTCAATTCAGCCAACTTGTGTGACTCAAAGTTGCAGTGGGTAAGTTTGAACTGACAGATGTCAAATTTGCATTTCATTTAATGTTTATGTATTTTCCTTAAGGTATTTTTGGTAGCATGTAAATAAAAGTGTCAGGATGTTTCTTGCTAAGTACATTCAGAACTGTTAAGCTGCTGGCATACAGCGTAGTGTCTTAGCACATACTCATGCATTAATAGATAATGTACTTGGCGAAGACCTTAAAATAAAAATAATAGAGTATGTTTTATGCATTGAGGCTTTCAGCAAAGTTTCTAAGATGTAATACCTGCCAAAAATATCTGGGATCAGTATCCTAGTGCAGACTAGTAGGGTTGAAGCTGGAGAGGGATGGAGCCTTATTGATGCCATATCATTACAATACACAGATTTCTGTAATTGTCATCATCAGAAAAACTTGGGATTTTTTCCGCTGCAAAAAGCTGTGTATTGTCTTCAGGTGAATTATAAATTTACAGTCAGGAACTTGAGAGTCTTGGGATAAAAGTGATTTGATTTCATTTTCCTTGAGTGTGAATAAATATCACTTTGTCTTCCCAAAAATTGCATAAAAAGGCCTGCATGTAATACACAATTTAGCCAGAATGAGAGTACCATAAACACACACTTCAGATTTTCTCTGAATGAGTGATAGTTTAGTTGAACTGAAACTGTGTGTTAATTTACAGTTTAATTAATTTACAAGCTGTGTGTTGATTTACAACTTAGCCAACCTTGTTAATGCTTTACATGGCTGCATAAAATTATACTATTTTAGAAAAAAAATTAAGTATTTATTTACTATTTTAGTAAAATTATACTGTTTAAGCTAGATCTTCACTGATGTAGATTAATACAGATCTTGCAATTCAGCTACATCACAGAGATGCTCAGATTTACACTAGATGAAACTTGGTTAGTCATTTTATTTTTAAGGTATCTATCTAAAGAAATAAATTAAAAAACAACAACTTAGGTCTTGGTTAATCAGACAGATAGCTCATACCCAATGCATTTATAACTGAGGGGAACAGGATTTCAACCAGCCTGTAGGGAGGAGAAAGTACAGATGATGCTGATTATTTTTCATTTGAGGCCTGAACGTTTCCTGGTGGTATTGTCTGTCTGCTTCTGTAAGAAGTATAAATTCCTACTTGGAGTAATTTTTACATAATAGAAATTTCCATCATTTTCTACATTCTTGCTTTGAATTACAACAATGTTTTGTTCTAGAAAAAGGCTTCTGGAAGTAAGAAAATAATAGTGAGTTTATAGCAAACAAGTTCATTCTTGGTCAACAGCTTTGAACCCCTGAAACTGTTAAATCGTCACAGCCCTTAAGAAAGTTAATTTGATAATTAGTGCAAAATTTAGCAGTGGCAGAAGATTTAGTAATAGTACAGTCTTCATATAAATATTTTGAAGTTATGCAAAAGTAATTGAAGAATCATCGTAATTCCTGCAAGCACAAAAATACTTCTGTAGTTTCTAAATGCATTAAAGAGAGGACATCAGAATTTATTTATGCTCTAAATGTTACTTCACAGTTCAATCAGTTATCTTGCTGTGTAATAAAAGACCCTGAAATTAAAATGACCTCTCTTTGCAGAGTGTAACTGTAGGATTCCTTTTACTATGAGTCTGCCTTGATTTGATCTTACTTTTACTGAAACGGAAAATGATATCCAACTAATGCATCTGAAGTGGGTTTTTATACCATCCAAAGCTCTCTTGTGAAATTAATGGCTTCTACTTCTGGCCTCAGTTACATCTTATGATTCTCCAATTTCACACGGTTTTCCTTTTCTTTCTTCTGTGATTTTTCTGTATCCTTCTGATGATATTCAAAATCAATCTGAAGCACATGCATCTGATACAGCACATATTTACAAAACAAAACAGACCCACCCAGATTTGAAAATGTCAGGAATATGATTAATGTTCTGTGCTCTGTGTAGTAGTTGAGGATATCTTAGTCTTTTAAAGCAACTAACAGCTTGATCAAGAAAATCAGTTTACAGCAGAACAGTGTAATGACTGCAAAATGTTAATTAAATATTCCAATGTTAAAAAAAAATCATTTTCAGTCTCATTCAACCTAGACAACAGTGTTATTAGCTGAAAGCTAAATATCTGCTTCCTACTTGTAAGTACTCATTAATGGTCCCTTTTACTTAGTCTACATGTGTACTTTTTCTACCACTAATCACTGTGTCATGCAAGTAAAATTTAGAAATAGATGTTTCTTTCTAACTGCAAAACCCACACATGTATTTATTATTTGAGGGTGATATAAGTAATGTATATTGCAGACTGTTCATTTGTATAGATTGTAAATGAATTGCAAGTTTATTTTTGATCTTTATACTTTATAAAATTTATGAAAGCATGTTCTGTTTCTCCTAATTTAAAACCTATTGATGTTAATAATTTTTTAAAAAATCAGGCGGGGCAATATTTAGAGTGTAATGTCATTCACTAAGCAAACAAAAAGTTTGCAGCTGCCAGCATGATACATCTCTGATTATGATATTGCAACATAAAGGCATTTTATATTTAAGAATTCCCTGCAAATCTCGTGTGCACAGTATTCATGTTTGCAGCTCCTTCCTGAGGAGACAGCTCTTGTCTTGGAGTTAGAGTCCTTAAGCTTTATTGTTCTATTAGATTTCAGAATTGGGTCTGAACTCTTGTGTTTAGTTGGGTGTATTTGCCTCTAAAGTCTTTTGTCTCATTTCTTCTCCCGGAGATAGTTTTTTTCACTTTTTACTCTGAAGAGTAAAAAGTAGTGGAGATTTAGACCTCTACTTGGAGTACTATTAGTTCAATGGATCCCATGATCCTGGGTATCTTAAGATTTATTTCATTTTGTCTTGACTACGTCAGTTCCGTTATCACCACTAATTTGTACGCGGACAACCTGCGATAAAGAACCAGAAAGGAATAAGGAAGAGAAATGATGGTAAAAATTGAGCAGTGAATCTGAGTGATTGCTCAATAGAGAATTTTTCTACTTACACTATAGATTTGAGGGAGATAAATCATATATTTTTCTTTCATTATAGCATCTACTGGGTTCTGATGAGAAGAAACGTAACCATTTTAAAAACGTTTTTTGAAGTTAAGGGTTAATTTGATTCAGCTTAGTCAACAGCTTGTGTAATAGCAAAGATGTTTCTTGTGAACAGATGCTCCTCACTGAAGATTTAGAATGGCTCAGCTCTTCTTCTTTGCCTTATTCTTGATTTGGACACTGGTCTGTTATTAATAACGATTGTTTGTACCCTAGTACATAAAGCAAAAAAAAAAAAGAAATCTCCCCAAATATTGACACTCAAATCCCAAATGCACTTCCCACTCAATTCTCACCTTCAAATTTACCAATGGCTTTATATCCCTAACGTTCCTTTCTTAGGAGGTTGAATGGTTGCAAAGATTGCCAAGACAGTCATGATTCTAGCCCACATCTTCTGATCAACTTGTCCAGTGTTGAGAGTTGAGCTCTCTTTTGTCTTTGGTAGAAACTGAGTTGGCCATTTGCTTGCGGTTGACTGTTTTAGTGACAAGTGGTAGAAAAGGTTATAAAATACTCTGGCCCCTTCTCTGCACTCTCTCTGTCAATAGCCTTTCCTCTCTATTGAATGGCAGGTCAATATTTTCTTTGCCTTTCTTTCACTGCTGGTGTATTTACAGGTGTTTTTTTCATGTTAGTCTTGTTTCTTTTTCTTATTTGTATTCCATAATGTGTGTTGGCTTTTATTATTTTGTCACTCTATGTTCTTTTCTACTTGTCCTACTTTATTCTTGTTTAAAATCAATGCAAACTCTGATTTAGTGGAATTCCAGCCTTTCTCTCCATTGGAAAAAATTACTCTTTGACACTCTCTTTTTATTCTTTCTGTCTTTCCATCCAAATATGTTTGCCTTCTTGACATTCATTGTTGTATTTTGCTGTTTATCTCTCCCTTTTTAATGGAATGTGAATTCTGTAAATTAATCATCATTCTCACCCAACTAGCCTTTCACCCACCATGACATTGTCAACCAGCTTGTTCCTTGGGGTTAATATCCACTCTGGAGGACCCTTTCTTCCAGTTCCTCCTTCTAGCTCTTATTCAACTGTAGTTGCAAAATATATGTGTTACTATATAATCTTAAAAAAATATATAGTTTGTTTTAAAAGTCACCAATGATTTTGAAGACTTTTCTGGCCATTATGCCTTTTCCTGTATTCCCCTCCCAGCAACTTTCCTGTTAGTTAGATTATGGCCTTTCCACCAAACCCTGTGCTTTGCTTGGTTTGGCTAGCTGCTGGCTAGCAAAAATCTTCATCTACTTCATCACACCAGTGCTTATGCTTATTTCTTTTTTTAATTTTTTGTTAACATGACTTGTTCAAAGTGTATTGCTGTATCCTGAGAGCAGGCCCATACAGTTTCCTGTCAAGGATTCTACTAACTAGGGATTTACTGTCGTTGAAAATGACAGCAGTTAACAGCCTTAACAGCAGTGGTGGTAACAACAGCTGTCAGGTGTGTGCTGGATTATGAATCCTATTTTATGAAACTCTGGCCAGTATAACTGTGCTTAGAAACTGCCAGAAATGCTCTTTCAAGAATTTTGATAGTTGTGGAAAAGTTATTTTCTTTGGCATATACAACATATTTTACAGACATCTCTCTAGCAGATAAACACTTCTTTCTAGTGCCTCTCAGGAGCACACTTTAGTGTTGAAATCAGTAGATGCTTTTGTGAAAATTCTCCGTACTGAGCTGTAGTCTGGCAGCAGTGAAAATGGGCTGCTTCCCCCCTTTAATTTGAAAGTAAAGGCAGTGTGCCTGTAATCGCATCCACTGATTGACACTGGAGTTGGGATATCGCAATAGTGTTGTCTTTGGTGATAGTGAATGTTTCTATTCTGTATTCTAGTAACATGTCTCAACTCTTAGGTGCTATGAGAAAGACAGAATTTTTCATTCTTTTTGGCTTTACTGCCAAGGTTACTGATTTCCATGGGTATTACTTCTGCTCTGTCCACTGGAAACAAGGAAAAAGTGTGCCAAGTGCTCATTTCACATGGGCCACTAGACAGCCATCAGATGTCCTGGGCGAATCTACATTCCCCTTTTCAGTAGCCGTTTCATAGCTGCTCAAACATTTATAGCTTGTGCCTGTACCATTAGCTAGCGGTTGATTTTCAAACATGATAGAAACCATTTGGCTTGCACTGTGAGTTACTGACAAAGTTATGAGCAATGAAAGTGGTGAGTTTTACTACCAGCATTCCTCATGTGTCTTTAACCAACAACTCTGGCGTCTGCGTATGCGAGCAGTGGATCATTGCATAAGACAGGAATGATCTGAGCCTGGTGCCAGGCTGTGACCTGGAAGCTGAAGAGCACAGTACGCCATTATCTTTCCCTGGAGTTATATAGTTCTGCTCAGGAATTTACTTTGACATTTGTCCTGTCTGTATAGATTAAGCGATTTGCCGTTTCCTGCACTCTCACCATCAGAGAGCAATGTGCTTTCTGTTTTTTCTTCCTTGCCTTCAACCTTTATTGCTATCTAGTAATGTAATAATAATTTATTTACAATGTATTTTCTCATGTGCTTGGTATCTCATAATATAAACACAACTGAAAATACAATTTAAATGATTGATGTTGCAGTACAAATAGAAAAATAAAGTGGTTTTGGTCTCTAAAAGTAATGAAGTAGCTGATTTAATACAGTGCAAGTCTTTAGTGGGATCATATTGTGTGGTAAGCATCATGGTATTAAAAACCAATCAAATACGTGGTAAATATATAAAAACCATAACTATGATAGGTGTTTGAATGTGAAAACAAAGACAATGAAATTTGGTTTTCCATGACAAATAATGTCCATATGAGTGCAAAATCATAACTTCGAACTAGTAATCTTACCTGTGAATAGAGGTGCTTTCACAATATGATTAACCATTTGATTTTAGAGGTATATTGCCTGAGTAGCTGGAGGCATTGTTATTTGAATATTGATGTTTATTGTGTCAGTGTGTTTTTAAGCTGTGTATTCATTGCACATGAACTGTCGCTCACATATGTTACTGAATTAAAAAAAAAAATTGGGCTAGAAGTCTCACCTGTTCTTTCTCAGATCAAAATACATGAAAATCTTTTCTTTTCCTCCATCCTTCCATGCTTCAACCTCAACTTATTTTTTACTGAGTCACACTATTGTCCTTGACTTCCCATTTTAGACCATTCTTTGTCTTTCATGTTGGGCATGCCATTTACAACCTTTCTCCACACAGCTTTTGCCACAGCAGCATGTCAAATAACAGGTGATGAGTTCAAAAGTAAAGAAAAAAAATTATATCTAAACTGAGAAAAAGAAAGAATTCTATTGCTGAAACATATGATCTTATGATCTGTAAAAAGGAAAAAAAAAAAACAGAGGAAGATTTCCTAAGAGAATGAGATGCATGTGGGAAATTTGAGATAAGTATTAAATGCTTTTTTCTTTTTGGAAGAGCCTCTATTTAGTCAGTAGTTACAGCAATGCTTGCAGAGTACTGTAGATGCATTTTGAAATTCCCTCTTTGCATGTGGATTTTGTGGTTAATTACTGGTGTTGGTTTATTTGTGTATCCTTTAGAGGATAATTATTGAGCAGATTCAAAGGTGGTGACAGCTGCACTACCTCTATGCTGATTGCAACAGCTAGTTTGTGAAATTTTCAGACCAAAGATGTCCTAAAAATATTTTGACAGTTTACTTGCTGTAGTATTGCTTGCTGCTAGTGTTTGTTATTTCAGCACTGTATGCAAAGTAGGTAGTGACTGGAAAGCAACTATTATAATAGTAGAAATAACACGTGTATTATAGCTGGTAAAGTATTTTTTCATGTTTACAAGATGTATTTCAAGAGTCATATTCAGTAATTTATTATCAAACAATATTAAACATTAACTTTTTTTCCCTTTGAGAATGTTTGTGTGATGGTGCAGAAAAGAAGATTACAGGAGATTAGAGAGTGGTTGTACAGAATACTTTCATCAGCATTCTAGCTACTTGTCACACATTTTGTCAAGGTTTTTAAATTCCTGAACTTTCAAGTTTTTTCACTTTAAATTTCATTAGCTGTTAAAGCAAATATCTTTAACCATTCTATTGACTGCACATCACTGTACTTTTCCTGTTGTTTGGAGGTCTGTTATTTGAACTGACAGTTTATCTTAATGTAATCTAAATAAGCATTCTCAATACTTTCAAAAAAGCTGATTCCTTGAATTTATTTCATGTTGGGACAAAAAAAGTGAGGCTGATAAAATCAGAAGTTGCATTTGAAAATCTTTTGTAATTCTAGTCTCTGAAATTGCAATGTTATATTTGGGATTTTGGCATTTGGTAGTAGTGCAAGTATTTACCATTCCTTTTATCTGCCTGGGCATTTAAAGTTTGAGGAAGGAAAACAATGGCATAAATGTTCTGTTCTTCACTGTTTTGTTTGAATCTGCTTCTTGTTCTTGGTCAGTGGAAGAAGAATGCATATGACCTTAGGCTTGCAGTAGTAATATACCTCTCTAAAGAATGTGTAAAATTGTCCTCTTTGACTGGGAATCCCTGTCGGCCACCTTTCTTCAACTACCTTTTAGTTTCTGAAAGTTTTGTCTCTCTGGTACAACCTGTATGAAATTTTTTCTTATAGAAGTCTGAGACTCAAGTGGTCTAATTAAAAACAGGTTTTATTAACAGCACAGAAGCTGTTCGAAGTTAGAAGAATAGAAATGTTTTGCATAGCATATCTAGCCTGACACTCTGCAAAGCTCATCTAGTTAGATCTCCCTAGAGTTTAGTTACAGTGAATAAAAATACCTTGCATTTGTAGAAAATATTTTTTCTTTTTCTTCTCTCACTTTCTTTTTAGGCAGTTTAGTTGCAGAAATCTTTCCTTTCAAGGGACTCAGGCTTTCTTTTTTTTCCTTATATTCCACTCCTTTACATTTGTGACCTTCTCTGTTGTTATTCATTTTCAGATTGTTCTATCAAGTCACTGTTAGTATATTTGTGCATTCCAAAGACAGGTCACCCTGTTCCTGATTACGGAATTTAGCATCCTTTAGAGACTCTTGTTCAAAGTAATTAAACAATAGATAGGAGTTGGCATCTGGTCATGTCTGCAGTCTGGGTTGTCTGCAAAGCCCACCAGTGTCTCTGACAACTGAGTGGTCTTCATCAATGATTGACGAATAGTTTAGTAGAGACAACTGTTAATCAAACCCCTGCTGCTAAATGATAACATTTTTGATGACATTATTCACTATTGCCAATAGGACTAATTTTCTTTGCTAGCAAGATGTCACTGAGAATAGCATGTCCGTAAGAGTTGTGGCTATTTTATGCATTCCAGAAGTGGGTTAAAGACATCCAGATATAGTGGGATATTACAGGACCTTTCAATATTTTTTCTGTTTTCCTATTTCTACCACAATGGCTTCAGGAAGAATATGGAGTGACGTTCGGTGGCTAAGGAATTTGTTGGAAGGTCACAGCCAGAGGGTAGTGGTCAACGGCTTGATGTCCAAACAGACTGGTGACAAGTGATGTCCCTCAGGGATCCGTACTGGGACCAGTGCGTTTAACATTTTCATCAATGACAGCAAGATCTAATGCACTCTCAGCAAGTTTGCAAACAACACCAGGCTGAGTGGTGCAGTTGACACACCAGAAGTATGGGATGCCATCCAGAGGGACCTGGACAAGGTCAAGAAATGGGCCTGTGTGAATCTCATGAGGTTCAACAAGGTGAAGTGCAAGGTCCTGCATCTGAGTCGGGGCAACCCCCACTATCAATATAGGCTGGGGGATGAAGGGCTTGAGAGTAGCCCCCTGCCGAGAAGGACTTGGGGGCACTGGTGAATGAAAAGCTGGATGTGACCTAGCAGTGTGCACTCGCAGCTCAGAAGGCCAACTGTATCCTGGGCTGCATCAAGAAAAGCATGGCCAGCAGGGTGAGGGAGGTGATTTTGCCACTCTCTTCTCCTCTGGTGAGACTTCACCTGGAGTCCTGAGTCCAGCTCTGGAGCCCTCAGCACAGGACAGACATGGAGCTGTTGGAGTGAGTCCAGAGGAGGACCATAAAAATGATCAGGGGGCTGGAACACCTCTCCTCTGAAGAAAGGCTGAGAGAGCTGGGGTTGTTCAGCCTGGAGAAGAGAAGGCTGTGGGGAGATCTTATAGCAGCCTTTCAGTACCTTTAGGGGACCTATGGGAAACATGGGGAAAATATTTTCAGCAGGGCTTGTTGCAATAGGACAAGGAGCAATGGCTTTAAATTAAGAGAGGGTAGATTTAGATTAGATACAAGGACGAAATTTTTTACTATGGAGGTGGTGAAACACTGGAACAGATTGCCCAGAGAGGTAGTGGAGGCACCATCCCTAGAAACACTGAAGGCCAGGTTGGATGGAGCTCTGAGCAACCTGGTCTAGTTGAAGACAGCCGTGCTCACTGCAGGGGGATTGGGCTAGATGACCTCTAAAGGTCCCTTCCAACCCAAAGCATTGTATGATTCTATGTTATTCCCTGAAAAGCCGTGGCAGAATTATGAACTGTATGTAACAAACAGTACATGGCCTTACCAGTATGAAACTGGAGAACAGGATATGAAATATTTTCTCCAAATTCACTCACCTTCAAAATATCTTTCTTCTTGGTTTTCAGGGGAAATGTTCAATTCCGTTGTTCACAGAGCATATGCCCAAAATGCTTTTTCCTTGTCTTGGGGCTATTTCTTAAAGGAAGGAAGTATTATGTCCTAAAGCACAAATCTCAGGACTCACTAAACAAAGCAGAAAGTATAATAGAATTTCTATCTTGAAAAATTAGTCCAGTTTTAATAAAATTAAAAGAATATAGGCAAACAGAAGTGCTGTAATGTCAATATTAGTGTTTTATTTCTGATTGAGATGAGTATCTTTGAGTCATCTGTCAAATGTAGAGCAAAATACTGTCTCTTTGCCCTCCTTCACATATCATTGTTAAACATATTTAGCGCTTACATACAGTACACACAGCTTAGCTCAGTAGTTCATAATCAGTGAGATCATCTCAAAGGTGTGAAATCCACATGTATAAATCCTGCTGGATCTGCACTGGCTCTGTGCACTGTACTGCTTGGGCTGGGGCAGACAGGTACCGAGGAGCTGGCAGCAGCAGTCTCAAGACAGAGCAAAGCAGCTGAACTTGGAGAAATTCAGATTATTGCCATCTTTCTCAAGCAAAGCTACAAAAAAGTTAGGGACCACTGACTTAACTCATAGATATCTAGCTGACTGAGCCCTGGGCTGTATTACTAGGCAGAAGTAGAGATACAGTGTGTTCAAACTATATTCTTAATATTGTTCTCTGTATAGGCCCAATTGGCTGATGTTAGAACTGAACCTTATGTCTTAAGGTACATTTTGCATTGAAATTTCTTAGCTCTATATGTAAACAAGTAAATTTTCTGTAGTTACCACTAGAATAGCCTGCTTTCAGCCCAGTAATCTAAGTTGCACAGTTTTTTCTTCATTATCCACTCATAATGGCATTTGAGGGCAATCAGTCTGATCCGTATGTCAACACTACTTTCCTATGTAATAACATGGAACAAAGAAACTTTGTTCTGAGGATTAAGTGCAGCTATTTTTTAATAACATACGGTGTTAGACATGGCACAACAGCTGATTAGGGAGCAGAAAATAAGCTTTTAAATGCAAAGAAAACAGGATTTAAGTTTTTTTGCTTTAAACAGGCATAGTAAGAGGAAAGAAAGATAATTGGGATTTATTTGAGATGGGAGACTAGTAGGATGCTGTACATAAGACAGATAAATAAGTTTGGAATATAATATTTTTGTATTAAACTCGTAAAGGCCTATCTTCCACCACTGAACTAATTCAAAGCTATTCAGAGTCAATGGAGGGCTTTCACCCACTTCAGTGGAGTTAAATCAAACCTATAGAAAGGGTATTTGTGCTGCTACAAACAGGAAAGTCGTATGTGACATCCAGAGAACACCTACAGTGAATGGAAAGAAATGCCTGTTTAAGGCCCACCCTCAAAAAGAAGTGACGCTGATCTAAATTGCATTGATATTTAAATCAATTTAGTTAGATCAGTGCAAGTTTCTCCATGTATGCATTTGAATCTATTGCAACTGATCTGTAGCAAATGAGTTTACAGTGTGGGCAGTTGCCCAATTTGTGCGATTTATCTATAGATACCACAATGTGATTTTGTTTATACAGTTGGAAAGTTATGGAAAAGTCAATTATATTCCTCTAGGAAAAGCATTGGGTTTAGAAGCCTGGAAAATAATTCTGAGAGGGTAGATGGAGGAAAGATCAGTGTAATAAAAAATTCGCAGATCTCAGAATAGACATAAAAGTAGACCAGTTAAGGAGACCTGTGTTTCCAGACAGTACTATGCAAAGAGACATTTTAGTGAGTCCCTTCAAGTAATTTTATTTGGCGTATCTAAGAAGTCCGTTTTAGGACTTTCAGAGGTTTTGGCACCTTTCATTGTCTTAAAAGGAGAGAGCACTAGACTGAGAGAGGAACTCCAAGAGCACTCTGCAACATCAGCAGCAAGGATGAGGCTGAGTTACTCAAAGATAGTGTATATGTTGTAACAGGGTGGAAATGCCATGTTATTACTGATAGCAGAGCCATACTTACATCTGGAAAAACGGGATAGTTGAGTTTCGCCTGGAATATATGAAGAGTATTCTTTCATGAAAATCTGTGGGGGAGAATGGGAAATTTTTGGAGAAATGACTTCCTGAATGTTGGTTGCAAGGATGATACCTTGTGCTGGTGTATGTGTATTTGTGCATGTTTACATCAACCTATTGCAAGCTTGTGACTTGGGTGTCATGTTGTCTATACAGCCTGTTAAGGTACAATGCAGATTCCTGCAGAGGGTAATTCAGAGCTTCTGAGCTAGATATTGAGGAGTGTGACAGTGAGATAATATCCCTGAAGGTCTAGATGTCACATATCAAAAAGTGATACAAAATGTCTCATTTGATGTTCATTGTCACTCATGCAGTTTTCATGAACTCTTACATATTTTAGTGAATGTTCATGTAGTGTGGTCAGTGGAGAAGTGTGAAGTATTCATGAATATACATGCATATTTAATAACTGCTCCCAAGGGTATCTACCTGTACTGGTAATTGGTGTTTCACATTTCAGCTCCTGTACTTGTGAAACAAATTGTGTCAGTTTTGGCTGTTGGAGAGACTGCACAGAAGATAGTTCTGGAGGCTGGATAGGTGCTTGGCATTTCAAACACAGAAACATGCATGCCTCTCTCTGAATAGTGCACAGAGAAAATTTCATTACACTTTTATCCATGGGAGACATTTTTCTATTCTGTCACCAATCTGGTAACTACCTTCTGTTCTTTCTCCCACAGAAGCCTTCTTAGCTATATCCTGTGGAGCAACTGTTTTGTGCCAAACATCTGTACAGTCTGCCTTAAAGCTAGTTTAATCAGTCCAAGCAGACTTCTTTTAGGTCAAGAAGTGATTTTCCCATGGTGTAAAGCCAACCTGTTGCCCTGACATAGTTACTATTTTTGATTTAATGAGAAAGCAGTGCTACGAAGAAGACTAGAAAGTGCTTTTTGGCACCAGTTGTGACTTTGGGTACTCTTGTAATATGAAAGAAATTAAATTTGCCTTCAAGCATAGGCAGATGAAGAGAATACAAAGATAACTGCGCATTTCAGTTTCCTCACATTGTAGCCTACCCTTCCACAAGAAAGTAAGCAAACAACTAAGTTTATGTACAGATTATTGCAGTAGGATTGTTACAAGAATTTATCAAAATCACTTGTCTCAAAGATGCTTCCCTATAGCAGCAATTCACATGCAACTGTTTACCAATACAAACATGAAAACATTATTCTGAGTAGGAAAATTTTTTTTGTTATAGCAGCAGTTGGAGCTATTTTCTGTAATTACTTATGCTCCAACAATGTTTAGGTTCCAAAGGGACACTTGCAATGCTTCGTAAACCTTAAAGAGAAATGACAACGTGGCTTCAAATGGTGCCTTGGAGAGAAAGCTGCAAGAACATGGCTTTGGAACGTGGATCAGGAATATTTTCTTTTTCCTTCATTGTGTTGCCTAAGACGACTAGAAAATGGACAAAAAAACATTATAAAATTCTGTTGATTGTGTTACACGCTTGGAAAGTTTAAGCATGAATATGTGTTCAAAGAAATAAATGTCAGAAGCAGGGTTCCACATTAAATACTTGATATTTAATGGTTTTTTTCTCTGTCAAATCTGTGCAAGAGAGAGAGAGAAATGAGACTAGTATTTTTCCTTTTGTATGATGTGCTCATTTACTAGGATGAATCTTCTTTTCTCTACAGAAGCACATATGGCAGAAAGAAGCAAAATAAATCTGGTTCCTCTTTGTAGAACGGAACTGGATGTGGAAAGCTTATGTTAGAGTATAAGAGGACTACAACCTTTCACATTAGGGACATATGTTTGAAGTGGATCCATCTGTACTGCCGTGCAGACGTGTTATCGGGGCTCTGTGACTGAACTGGGCAGGAGCCGAGGCTGCTGCTGCTGTCAGGGACTTCAGCCACCTCCCAGCGAGTGCTTGGAGTGAGTGAAGATTCTGCACCCCACTGAGGGCTCCTTTGTCAGACCGACCTTCTTCAAATCGATGCTTAGTTCACTCTGTGTTTTCAGAGATATTTTTTAGATCTGTCCTCAGATACTTCCTGTGAAAAAATCAAACTATCCATTCTAGAGATGAGACCCAGTGCCTCCCAGGAATGTGTTTTCAAGGGTGATTTTTGAACCCCTTCTTAGTAGAGAATTTTAATTGAAACTCAGAACAGACCTGTTAGTTTAGCGTGCAGTGTAATATGTTATCTGAGCTGAATAGCATGCACATTGCGGAGCTTTAAACAGAAGTGCCAAGTAAACAGGAAGCAGGAACATTTCTTATTCTTGAACTTCTCTGTCCTTAAGCCAGTTTACTTAGCATAATGTTATTAGCACTTTATTTTAATATAGAGTTATTGGACTCTAGGTGAATAAAAAGAGTGATTCAAATTCAAAAATACTAAACTGCATAAAACAATTGCCATTCACTGACTGTAACTGTCTTTGGTCAAGGGCCTTTTGAGTTAGTTTGACTCAAATTCAAAGCACACACTTGTTGATTAAATATGATCCTTTAGTCACAGGGAGAAGGAGGTTTATGTTTCTTGTAACCAGGTCATCCTGCTTTTATTTAATTTTCTTTTTGTTTTTCTTGTCCGTGTTGCCATTATTGAGACCTGAGCAATTGCTGTAGCAGAGCAGTTATAGTAACATAGGAAAAGAAATTCAATCATAGTTGTATGTAAACTGCAGAACTGACATGCTTTATTTTGACCAGCTGCTTCCCTGCTGTTTTCCAGGCATTGATAACATACTTCTATGTATTATCAGAACTGCCACAGCTGAGGATGGTATGGATTAAACTTTACTACAGTATAGTAATAGTATGAGATTTCTCTTTCAGGAGGCTGAAATAAATGTTTTCGTTACTGCCTTAAATGCATTTGGTGCCTTGAAAGTTACAATGAAAGCAAACCCACAAAACTGTCTTTACAAGCCTTCACCGCAGGGAAATATTTTCTTCTTCTTTCTAGTGAAATATTGTTACCCTTTCATTTGCCACAGTTTCTGTCCTATGCCAGTCTTAATGCCAATAAGCACAATTTTTCTCAGGGCCAAAATCGTCCTTCAACACTGATTTCTTTCTGAAGACTGAACAGCTTACTATTTGCATAGTCACAATCTGTTCTGCTTTCAGCACGATGTGCTGCTTAGTCCAATCTTGTCTTAAAGTAGAGTCACGGGGACTATCTCCAAGTGTGAAACACAGGCGCACACCCCAGCCACATCCCTGTTCTATTTTAGACATGTCCTAGTTTCCCTGGAAAGGAAACTTGGATGCCCGTGCCAGAGGGGACAGCTGCATGTCACCAGCTGTAGATGATCAGGACACCAGAACTTCAGGACCATTGCAGAGGGCACGTCTCCTTCTCTAGACCTTGTGGTCAAGACCTGTCAGTCTTGATCAGAATATGAGGGCATAAAAAGCATGCCAAATACGCCTGTCTCTGTGTCTGATAATAAATGAGATAATAATAAACTCTCCAAATACTGAAGAGAAGAAAGATACATATGGATCTACATCTGTAGTGTAGGCTGAGAAGATTATTTCCCTGCCTGATTTTAGGAAAAAAGAAAGGAGATTGATATGCTCAAAGATAGCCTTGATTCCTTCTTCCAGCATTGTCTGGAATCTTGTATTGGAGTAGGTGTAGCTACCTGCCTAAGGCAGAAAGCATTTTATGAATGGTACCTTCAAGCAAAAGGCAGTTTGTCCTTTTTTTGTTTTAGTGGCACTAAAAAATTTGTTTTGCAATGTCCACAAGAAACATGTGTGTGTCTGTGTTGAGGTGGTAGTGGTATTAATCACTGTTCAGTTTTCCTTTCAAGGCCTTCATAGTCAAATCATCCTTGTTTCTTCTGAGACTACAAGTCCTTCAAGCAAGGAAAAGTCTTTGTTCTGTGTGTTGAACAGTTTATAGAGTCTTGACAAAAACTACAAATAAGGACTAACTGTACATTATACAAAACACATAGATTGTGAGGGTAATTTCATTTTACATAGGCAATACAGGAGTGCCTAATTGGATGTATGTCATTCAAATAGAGAAAATATAGAAAGGGTGTATCAGAATAAAAAGTGTCAAATGATTTTCTCTTTTGAATAATACTAAAGAAATAAAAATATATAGGTAGTTTGAAGATAACAAAATGGTGAACCACAGAAGTGATAGAAACTAAATCCTAATAATTTATTTTCAAATGCTCTGATGAATAAGATTTCTTCTATTTTAGTCCTATGAAGTCTTTGAAATTTGTCTTGGGAACACTTCAATCAAAGTCAAGCAAAACATTCAGTCACGAGCTATGATGCTTTTATTACAGATTATTATTATGATTTTAAAACTTAACTCTTATTCATAACTAAGATGAGAGGAAAGAAGATCCCCAGTTATGGCCTTCATCTCTTTTGGCTTAACACTTGCATGAGCTTAATGAGTCATCAGCTTTTCAGCTGGTAGTCTGTTTACATGTCTGCAACAAATTCCTGATTTTCTTTCCTTTTTCCCTTTTCCCTTTATTCTTTTTTCTCTCCCTTTCCCTTGCCTTGTTATGTAAGATGCTCAAAGCATGTTTAAGCTTATAGTATTATGTATTTGCTTTTACATGTAAGCTATTCAGTTTAGACTTCAAGATTTAATAGGAGCTCTACATAAGCCTGGGAAGCTTCTGCTTTCATATGCTTTTGCCGTCTCACAGGGAAATCACACAGAAACTCTGAAATGCTATAGTCATTATCTCTGTGTCTATACGTTTCTTAAAATTGATGTAATGTATGCATATATAATATAATGTAATACAGCATGCACACATTTACTGAGCCATTTTAGTAGTAGTGGGGTATATATCTCGGCTCACACTGTGGTTTTGCACAGCACAGCTTAAGCTCTGGCAGAGCTCAGAATTCACCTAGGCCAGAGATATCTCCCAGAGAGATGCGACCAGTATCTTTTCTCCCTTTCTCTTAGCAAAGGAAGTCTGTTAAGAGCTGACCAGAGAGCACCACCATGCTGCTTTTTTTTGCTAATTGGCGTCTAAAGGCCCACTTAGAAATCTCTATGGGTTATAAAAGCAAATAGGTTGACCTCTTATATCAAAGAACTAGCTGGATCCATCACTTCCTGAACGTTTAGAGAAAAGGGGAATGTGACAGAGAACCACTGGTTTAAATATCGTTAGGTATTGAGTCTATTATGTCAAATAAAAAGTCCTGCAAGATATGTTTATAAATAGAGGAATCATTCTGGAAACAACTCAAGTGCTGTCACCACTGGAATGTGTTATTTTTACCTTAATACTTCAAGCTACTAAAATTATTGTAGTGCTGTAATGATGCTATGGGGTAGTATCACGCTTTATTCATATTTCCTAAAGATTTGGGAAGAATAGTTAACATGTGGATGTGTCAACTTTTTTATTGCCTTTTCTTTAAAATCTAGGAAAAGATAAATATGTTTAAATGACGTGATTTTATTTTTATCTTATGTAGGCATTCACTTAGAAATACATAAAGAGTTATCCCAAGAAAAGACCTTCGTGCTCCTCATTAGTATTGTGAAAGTAATTAATAGAACTAAGCAAGTAAAATAAATTGACATTTCAATAACTGTCCGATGGACCGTGGATTTACTAGTCTTTTGTTTGCAGCAATTTTGATCAAACTTGGATCTGACAAGCGTAAAATAAATCTCTAAGTGGGAAAGGTTGCCTGTTATTTTATATTCTGATGCAAAGCAGTCTTGTACTAATTGTAGTCACTTTAATATGTTGAGGTTGGATAGCCTTTCAACTTGTTATATTAGTCTAGTTGAAAGGGGCAAATCAGACTGTGCACTTTATCTACACATGCATTTTTTCATAATTTCTGTGTGTAAATAAATGTAATATTTGTAAAAGAATATTGACGTCACTGGAGGCTGTATTTCTCTTTGCACAGCATCACTAATGCTGGATTGTGTGTATGTTGGCCTTCATCATTTGGGCTCATCTTTGAGGATGGTTTAGTTTTTGCAAGTACTTTATTGGCAGCCTCTCTGATAGAGCAAAGAGCACCAGATGCTGCTTTGTTAGTGAACTTGTCATAGAAAAACTGTATGCATATATACCAACTTTACTCCCTTATGCTATCAGTAGACATCTTTTGGTTAGTAATAACTTGCCAAAGTGACCAGAATAGCAGACATTGTGTTCGTGTGTCATCCCACTGTTGTTGTGGGATTTAAGCTTTTGTAACCCTTGCGTGACCATGGCCAGGGAATAAAATTGCTGTCAGTCTTGCATGTCACGTTTGTGATAGACTGAATTAAAATAGCTGACCTATTGTAGCACCAGTTATTTTTCATACGTGACCCCATACAACTTATGCTACATGTTGCTAATCCTGGAAACAAAATGGTGTTATTCAGGGTATATACTGTAGAAAAAGAGCAAGGATGTAATCAAGCGGGGGCTGGAGTAGTCTTGAAGCTGGTAAAAAAGCCACGCTCACAAGTGTAGGCATATCACTAGGTGACATTGATTCAAATAAACAATCTGTGTTGCAAGATTGATGTCTGCATATATTGCATTTTTTATAATTCATGTTCATTTCCTTCAGATTGAAAACTGAAATGGCAGATGATGAAATATGGACATTTCGGCATAAATATTGAAAAGTAACAACTTCACTATCCAGTCAAATTATATTGAACATAGTATCAGTAAAAACAAACTGTTAACATCAAGGTCATCTTTGTGTAGAAATTACCTCTGTTAGGCTCCTAAAAAGCATTATTTTAAACAATTTTATTGGTTTCCCTTATGTAGGGTCATATTAATCATAAATACTTACTTGCCAAGATACAAGTAGGAATCATGACATCCCTTGGTAAACTCCCAGGGGTACTCTCGCATATTTTAAAATGACTGCTTGGGAGAGGAATTGTTCAATACTGAAAGTAGTGGATTAACAATCTGCTTTCACATTATATATTACTACCTACTATTTTTTCCCCCAAAGTCTAAGTTCAGAGTCTGGACCAGAAGAGGACCACTGTTGTCACACACCATATGTTTTTCATTTTTTCTTTAGTTGGTGTTAATTAAAAAAAAAAAAAAAAAAGAAAAGTTTTATTACAATGATTATAGAGTTACATTGTATCGCTGTTTTCTCAAAAACACATGACAGATTCGTCCTGCAGTTGCAGTACTGTGTTCAGCTGTATAGTGCTTATGCTGCTGGTGAGTGTTCATTCTCAGGAGAGATTGATTTCACTGGGCAGACAAGTATAATTGCTCATCAGCATTGATAAAGGTTTTGCGGTTTGCCAGTGAGATCAGATTAGAGGAAGATACTATAGCTACCTCTGTGACTTGCAGTATGTTAGTCTACTGTATCGTAAATCAGTGGTGTCTAAAAATATATTGGACATGTACAGTGGTGACTCAGGAGTGACAGTTGTATCTAGTTCATTATTTGTGTGTTTGCTACGTGAGATGCCAGCTGTATAAAACTTGCTTCCACTTCTTAGAATGGAGAATATTTCAGCTGATTTTTACTTATCTGAGAATCCAGCAGATGAACTACTATTTGATGAAATAACTGGATATTCTTCTTTAAGTTCCTGTCTGAATAGAGCATTTAGGGAAGCTGAAATTGTACTCATCAAATAACATAGTATCTGCATTTCCAAGGAAGTGATAAGAATGAATGCAATTTGGTAGTATCACAAAGTTTGTTGATCAGTAATGTACTGGCATTTCTAGGGCAATAGTACTCTCCCCATACATTTGGGAAAAGGAGGCTAAAATAGACACTTCATAAAAATCTGCCTCCAGCTATCTCCTGCATCAACATCATATACTTAAAAAAGTCTCAAGTTTTATCCTGTAATGGTTAGTCGTCTTTTGCCTTTTCATCTTTGGGGGCACTTTGGGAATGGTTATAGCATTTGTCTAATCCCAGGCTAAGTTAATTCATGGTAACTTTGTAGTCATCAGTCCTGTGTCAGCGTTTTCTATCCTCACAGTATTTAAAAAGAGCAATAAACACTTCTTTATAATTTTTTCTCAAATTTCTGCCCCCTAGCATATATAACGAAATATCATATAGTCTTCAGTCTTTGCTTTGTGAAACAAACAAAATTCTGTTAGTCATTTTTGTGAAACAGAGTGTGACTTTTGGTCTCACTATTACCTTTCCTTGTTGTGTGTTCAGAGTTGCCTCAAAATGGGTGGCTGGAGCTGTATGTGGCATCGAAGTGATACTTTCTGTTTTTTACTGCAAATATATGGGTCCCTTTCACAGCTGCATTGCAGTGATGCCTTGCAGTCACCTTGATAGACAATTATGCCACATTTTATTCTTCTGCTGTTTTGTACTTTTGGGATGGATGTTTATCCTGCACGGACGTGAAAGTAAGAATTCAGGTTCTTTGCTGTTTTGTAGGATTAGACTGTAAACGTGTAATTTATAAACTGTAATAAAAAAGCCTGTGCATCTTTAATTGCAAACAAACTGGTTGTTACTGATGAGTTTTTAAAATCAACAATTTTTATAACTTGTATAATATTATTAAGGATATCTTTTTTCACAGTGTGGACTTGTAACATTAGCAATTTTTCTATTGAAAAATCCTTAAGAGCACACCGGGAAGTTTTGTTGTTCTGTTGAAAGAGACGGTTAATAACTAAGGAGCAGTAATTGTATGATTTTGTGGTAGGCTTTTGTTTTTACATGAACTGAGATATTTTATGCTGTGCTGGATCTAGCCTTCATCAAAAGTATGTATAGTTCCTCTCTCTTTTTGCTACTCACATCTTCTGAAAATGTCTTGAATACTCATCTACAGAAGCTAGACACACAATTATATAATTCAATATGTAACTGTTCAATTAGAAGTAAATTGCTAGTCAGCCTATGACTAGGTTGATTTAATAAAGGGCATGATGATATAGAGATTTTGTTTCTTAATTTCTTATGCAAGTGAAAATATTTTTTAAAAACAAGTGTTTCCTTAAAGCAGTGACATGGTGCAGGAATGAGTTTCAGGACTTATTTTTAATTTGTCTTAAGTGCCTGTTCCATTGCTCACAAACACATAATTTTCAATTTAGACTGAGAGTCCTATCTGTATGTAAAATAGATTTTCCTTAAGTTGTTTTTACTGTCTGCCTGACTTTCACTGAGTGGTGATATTTGCCTTCTAACTTTCATTGGGACCCTGTTAGACTCTTCAGTAACTGCAGCCAGGACACTGAGATGTGTCCTGATCACACGTGTCCTGGAACCAATAACACTTACCTTGCAATTGGTTAGCTAGGTGATCTCCTGCTTTTTAAAAATTTAAAAGCCTTTTACAATTTTCTGATGAAGTGTAGACCCTGGAATAGTGCTTCTGGTCTGTTGAAAATAGGCCTGCATTTCACCGTCACCTCACAGAGACTCCTTAAAATGGTCTGCAGCACATGCTCCTCTCCCTCTCCCCATGAGTTCCCCCACTCCTGGTGCTGCCCCAGCTAAGCCCCAAGGTTTCACAAATGACTTGCATGTACCATCTGTATCTTTCAGAGGTTTCATCTGTTATTTTTCCTATCTGAGGTCTGTCTGTAAGAGACATCTGCTGCAGGAAGGACCCCATCCCACGCTCCAGAAGTTTCTCTCTCCTGGCACACTCAGTTGTTTTTAGGGCGGGAGAATCCTCTCCTTCCTGGCAGTTCAAACTGAGCCAGTGTGCAGCAACCAGGACCACAAAACCTAGCAGTTTTTACCCCTGCTGTCCAGCCATACCCCTGTGCACATGTACATACATGCTAAACTGAAAGCATCTAGTTCTTGTATCTGTTTTGGGGACCTATAAAATGCAGAGCAATAGCTAACTTGATGAGATATAGCAGGGGCAGTATTGGCATGATCTAAGAGACAAATTAGGAGAATTGTTTTTGTAGCAGCATTCAGGGCGTGTATGAGTGGAACAAGATTACATTTGCTAAGGGGAGAGAAAGTGATGTTGCAGCAAATGAGACATGTGATGCTGAGTGTGCAGTTCAGAGGTTTTAAATGTGTGTATTTCCATAAATAACATAAATAGAGAAAAAAAATCTCTTGAGGAGATTTTTTTGAAGAAGAGAGAGACAAAAACTTTGTGCTATTTGAGGGTGAAGGACATAATGTAAGGGCCATATGACCTTGTGTTGAAGCAAGCAAACAGCACAGCAACAGAATAAATGGAGAAGGAAGAGTGTTTTGAGAAGATCAAGTCTGTAGAACTTTTTCTGGGGAAGTTGGGGATTTGGAGAAGAGCTGAAGTGGGTCAGCAAGGAAATGATAACTACATGAGGAGGTTAGAGAGAAGATGATTCATTAACATAGAAATTAAAGCAAAAACATGAGAAGAAGAATATGTAGAAAGAAGAACTGACAACAAGAGGGAGCTTATGGTGAACAGCTAAATAAAAGTACATGGCAGAGATAGAGAGGAAAAGAAAGGAAGTCACTGTTTGCTGCATAGTTCCAGAAGAAAAGATAATCAAGGCAAGAGCTGATTTGGAGGAGGAGAAGCTCAACAGATCTGCCTCACAGTCTGGCCCAGGAAGGAGGCCTCTATAAGCTAAGGTTTATGAAGAGGTTATATCGCACTGAAAGGTCCAGGTCTCTGGAGCGGGCAAGAATTTGGAAAGAATGAAGTATACAGAGGCTTGGAATAGCTGTCAGCTGGCACATTTTGGGGAGAAATGGGGTGAGTGGGGAGAGAGTGTAAATGAGAAAGTGAGAGCAAAGTGAGCCTCGACAAAGGAGTGTGATGAGTGCTGTTGCTGAGTGGTTGTATTTTCTGTTATTTACCAATAAACCTGTAAATATTTAGAAGTTTCCAGAAAGCAGTGATATTTCATCACATTTTCATACATGATTGAACATAATAACCTAAGGTATGAAAAATGTGTACATTGAGGGCTATGCATTGATCGGTTTGAATTATGTCAGCCTTTTCCACTGCCCTATGAAAACTCTTGAAATGCAATAAATACTGCCTTTATTTTGAGCCCTGGAAATAGGCTGGTTTTGCTAAACATAGTAGTTGTTACTTCAGAGTGGTTTGGGCAAATTAAGAAGTCAAGTCCTTCTGAATAAAGGTTTCCAAAAGTGAAAATAAAGTATAGCATTTGCTTAATTTTTAACAAACCTGATTGCAATATTCCTGGTTATATAATTGCATTTTTACCTTTGATCAGTATTAAGTATTCTTCTTTTGTATTAATTCGTGACAGCTTTGCAAAACCGTGCAAGAGCAAGATGTACAACATGCTTGTGCATCAAAGTATTTATGAATGATGCCATTTTATAAATATATATACTGAGAAATAGGTAGCATTTAGGGAATGGTGGAGAATAAGATGGAAGGTTCTCCTCCATTGTAATTTTCTTAGCAGTGCAAGCAGAGTAGTTTAATTCTGATCAACAGAAAGGTAAACATTTAAGTAGAATGTGGATTTCCATTGAACTATGTAAACAAATGCTATTTTTTTGTTCTATAAATCAGTATAATCTAACTTCTAGCCTACCCCTTACAAAGATTCAAATGGGCACTCAGACTAGCTCCTAGCCCTGCCAGTGACATGGAGAAGACAGATGGCTGCATCCACATGAGATACCTCTTTATTCACATAAAAAGTTAGAACGGAAAAGTGAGAAAAGAAGATTTTTAGATACTGGAATAAAATGCAATTTCTATGTAAATAAATAGACTGAAGACTCAGTAACACATGAAGCCAAACTAATTGAACCCAAGTGAGATGTGACCAACTCCATTTATTTAATTAACCATCAGAGTAATTAACAAAAATATATTTAAACCTGTAGTTATCTCTAAAGGACAGTCAGAGTTATACTTAGCAAATGTTAAACCCAAAAAACTTATAAATAGATATATTTTAGTACATTTGGACTCTCCTTATGAAGACTACAGCCTAAACAGTACTGCTAAAATCACTTTGTAAACTGTGTAAAATTTTGAGTGCCCTGTGATTTGACAGTTCTCTTGTATGAAATGTGTAGTATTTAGTATTAAATGATAAGTCTGTATCAGAACAGGAGTAGGTAAACGCTGCCATTATTGTGGTGACCAGTTCAGGTAATAAATGACATTGTAATAGCTAATACGGAGGGATGGTATTAATGATGAAAATCACTAAAGAATCACAAATGGAAGAGAAAATAATAAATGAGGAAAACAAGATGAAAAGAGTCACAATAATTCTTCTTTTACACAATTGTAACAATGATAAATGCTGAGTCTCAAGCCAAGCAGATTTTGATAGCTAGAAATGCTTATGACAGAACAAGTTTGGACAATATCTTTGTTCCTTTGAGCATCACAATATTAAAAGTGTGGACTGTCTGATTTTCTAATTAAAATGTTAGTGTTTTGAAATATCAAATCTAATGCTTTTTGGAGATTTTTCAGTATATATCAAGTTTCTGCTTGCAAGCATTTACTATTGTAGCACTTAATAACGTCCCATCCACAATATCTGTATCCAATAATGGCTTGCAAGAAGGGCAGAAAAGTTGAAAACTGTGAGATTTAATCTATGTATTAACCAGATTCTTCAAGAGCCATAGAATTTTAGCTTTGTTAATTTTGACAGGTTTGTTTCATCATTATCACATTTGTAACCCATATATTACCTTCCTTTGGCAAAGATCTGTATTCACTGTCATGCTAATTGTTTTCCACATGTTTTGCTAATTTTTTAGATTGCTCACAACACTTAAGCAGCTGGTATTTAGGACTTAAGCTTTTCCTCTCCCTTTTCAAAGCAAAGAGATGCAGATGCTGAGAAAGGGAAGGGGAAGAATAGTACCTAGATGTAATTACATGATAAAATCAATGTGTGGGAGTTAATCCTTGAGTCATCATTGACTTGTTTTGATGAAGTTGTTGGTGCTGTGCATAGATACCACCATTTCATTTTACACTTATTTTCACTATATTAAGTACAAGCCTTTGAAAACTTATCCAGAAATATTAGCTACCCTGTGGTGAAAGATTTAGAAATTTTTTTCTTTATTTGTTACCTTTAAGTCTTTAATCCAAAATTACCAGTATGGTCTGTACAGAGACCTACATTAAATTCATTATCAGAAATTAGATGTGTAAACTGAAGATAAGAAGTCATATGTTTTCTTTAATCCTTCAGAAATGTACACTGTTATTTGAATAATAAAAAGTAAAAAACCTCAACACAATCAACAACCCACAAATAGTAACTGTAACTGATAAAGGAATATCTGTACTTTCTGTGTGCTAAAGATGATTTCTCAAAGTTGGTGAAAAAGTTGGTAACAACCAGCACTGGTTGTTAGTTATGGCTATTATTCATAGCAGTGCTTAAATGTCTTTCACCAGAATAGTGCTGCATATAAAAGTGAGCAGATTTCTTTCAGGATAAATTTTTTTTCTGATCACTGTAAGAAGTTTAAATATAGCTAAAATTATAAAAAAAAAATGGTAACAGTCTCTTTCCTTGGAATGTATTGTCTGGGACATGGTTTTAGGCCTGAAGCCTGAACCTGAAGAAGTCTCACATCAATATGTTGCAAGAATCAAATGCCTTACCAGTAGCAGTATTCCATCCCACCCATTCATGCAATTTTATTTGAAATCGACAGTATATTTGACATTCTTCTATTCAGAATTCTAGCACATTGCCTCTGCAATGTACCCACGCTCAGGGGCATCCAAAGGACACATGAAGCTAAATTTCTTGTACTCCCCTGCCTAAATGTCACTAATATTTGTCCTTTTTGAGCAAAATAGAAGATATGATTTAGTAAGTTCAGACATGAAGACGCTTCAGCAATTTGAATTAAGGATAGAGTAGCTAACAGAGCTTGTTTTCTTCAATTGCTATTACATAGATTATGAATTTCATTGACAGAGTATTTGCTAAAACCTTTTTTTTGTTTTCCTTGAGATTTTTAAAAGACTGTTACTTCCTCCTCACTTTCTTCTTGCTAGTATTTGCAGTGTTTTCAGCTATTTTTTGATTGTTTTTAAAATTCATTCAAAGAATTTTCACTGAATTAATTTTGAATATTCACTCACAGCTGTTAGTGGGTGTGGCCTGCAAAATGTCATTCAGTAGTCGTTTGGTTGACTAGAATATTTATTTATATATTAATTACTAATAGTGCAGAGATTATTGCTCATGAATAGAAAATAACCAGTCATTTGTGAATAACAACAAGGTTAGGTTAAAGCTCAAGTAGCGACAAGTTGCTTATAATCATCTTTCATTTTATATTTCCATTCTGATCCAATGAATATTCACCAAGGGAATGATAATTTTAACTAAGTGATTTGTAGCTGCATGTTAGCCAAATTAGTTTAACTCCAGGGACTGAACACAAGTGACATACAAGGACAACACTAACATATTCGCTGTGAGGTTGTCAATGTGAATAAATACAAAAAGTAGTAGTATGCCTGAATGTATGTGTTAATCATAAGTATCTTGATATTGGCTTAGAATTTTGATGCTTTTGGATGAACTTTTCATATGAACAAATGCTTGAATGATCTTATTAAAGCTGCCTAATGAATCTGCTATATACTGTAAAATTCTTACCAAGACATTTAGAAATGCAATTAACTAAAAGAAAGGTGTAATGACAGAAGGTATTTTCACAGAAAAATAATATATTTGTTTTATTCAAATTTCATTCTTAAAGGCATTGGTGGTGGTTGGTTGCCGTGAAAATACTTTACTGTAATATGCTGTTGGATGACAATAAAACATCTGTGTGATACTTGAAATAATAGTGAAGGAATAATTCCCCTGCTTATTACTAACTAGCAAGTCTGTGGTTTCAAATGCTGTAGCATACTGCTGTATTCCCATTCTCTTGCCAAAATTAATCAAGTGTCATTTGCTCATCTGTGGATTGTTCAGGTAGATCCCCAGGAGGTCTAAAACGCTCTTCTTTGGACAAGGCGGCAAAGTATCTTTATTTCCTTTCAAAGAAGTCTGTTTCAGGACTCATGATTTATTTTTGTCAAAGTGTGTCTTGAAAATTGCCTTTCAGTTTCTGAATGCAAAGGTAAATATGCTAGGAAAAAAAAACCCCATACCATACTCTTTAAAATTCATGAGTTGGTAGGTTAAACTTTAAATCTTGAGCTGCGTTTGAAGATAAGGTTATGGGTTATAGTTCAATAGTTATTTACAGGTCTCCTTGTTCTAGTTGTAAGGATTTCAAATGAGAATTACAGGCTTGATCTTGGCTGAGCCGCATCAGGGGAAGTTTTTCTGCCATTTATTTCTACGGGAGCTAAACCAAATACTGTAACTTAGTTTCTATTAGCTTGATACATCCTAGAAAAGAATACCATATTAGTTTGATTTTTTTGTAGAATCGAGCAAATTGACCTTGACTTTTAACATTAACAGTAGAAACCTGAATATTTGGAGCTGGGGAGCCAAAGTTCACATGGGTAATGGGCCTGTGTAATTTCATGTTTGATTTTTATTTCTTAAAGAGCAGCTAATTTCTCAGGAACAGAGGAGTAATTCTCATTGTCAGTCTTCTCGATCCTGTTATAATTAACAAAACAAAAGACTTGTTCATTTTTCTTTGTATCATTGCTAATTAGTTTTTTCTGTGCATTCTGGTGATCTCATATGCTGTTGAAAATCTTTTCATGTTGCAAAGTCAATTACAAATACTTTCAGTGTTACATTTTTTTTGTGTGTATTTCTGTTGGTTTCCAGCATGTCCTTTTATTTCACATTCTGCCTAGCAGAATCCCACTGTACCTCAAAATTAGAAACAAGCTGATTTGATTGCAAGTTCTCAATAAGTAGCATCTTTGCAAGAAAGAAAAGTACAGGAAGTTGCTGGCATTTGAAAAAAAGATATTTATAGCAGTGAAACTAAGGAAACAAAAATTACATTGCAAAAGAAAATATTTTCATATTTGTAATAAACCCCAGTGAGAAAGGACAGTCTTAAATGATTCATGCAAGGTTAGGTAGTATGAATTCTTTTGAGACATCATTTCACCCTTTCATTTTGAGGACTTGGTTAGAATTCAGTATTTTCACATACTTGGTTAGAATTCAGTATTTTTCACATGCTCAATCTCTTTATTAAATGCAGTCAATCTGTTATTATTTAACAAGAATTTTATTTAGAAATAACATGCCCATTTTTCAGATGCAATTAATTTTTGTAGAGTTCTTGCTAAACTGCTTGATATCAAATGTTACCAAATAGCTTGGAGTTCTGAAGAAGATGATGCAGGAAGCAGCAGACAGAGGCTTCTGAAAGGAATCACAGTTGAGTTTTTTTGGGAGAGAGCAGTCAGCAGATATTACTGTCAGGAAACTCCATGGGTAAATAAGTAGATAGGTTTTGAATAATATCTTCTGTCAGGAATAAAATAAGAACAAGGGAGAATAGAAACCTACTTCCACTGTTTTTATTTTAGAAGATAAAAATAATTGGTCACATTCCATGTACATGAGCTTCTACTTGATGAAGAGAATATATAGCTCCTGCTAACTTCCCCTCTACTTTTTGCCCATATTTGGAGGTGGTATGTGTGTACTAATGGACAGGAGGCCTATACGGATTGCCTTCCACCTGAGGAGAAGCAGAATATATTGCATTTGAACTCTTTTCCTCGCTCCAGAGGAGGAGTGGGTTGGTGCGCTGGTACTCTAGCTTTATGCTTCCTTTGAGGGTCACACGGGAAATTCCCAGAAAGACAGCTGGCAGGACAGAATAATTTCTGCTGCCTTTTGTGCAAGGGGAATGGGGCTGAGTACGTAATTTGTTCTTAAATACAGAGGTTATTCCTCAGCCCTAGATGTCAGTGGGCCTATTTATGTGATTGTACCTTTACTGGAAGAGAGACTGAGTTATTAGTGACTGCACAATTGAATACATTGTAAAAAGTGTTCTTGGTCTATAATACCTAGCAAGCCACTTTGACAACTGAGCTAATATATAAATAGTGGTTAATTGCAGAGAGCTCTGAAATTTCCATTTCAATGAAGCCTACTGTTAATGCTGACCCTCATTTTTACTGGATAATTTATTTAAAGTTTTAATGATGTGATTGCTTTAAGTATTTCAGCATAGCTTGATATTCTCTATTTTACAAAAACTTAAAAACAGTAAATATCTTGATGTGATTTTTCAACTGTCAAAAAATCCAATATGCAGTTATGTGTGTAAACAATAGGTTTGTGCAGTAGGATATTGTAAATATGTTATCCATCAAATCTGTTTATCCCTACAGGATCTGACTTCAGCAAGTATTATTCAAAGTGAGAAAATCTATTTAGAACTGTCTCATTGCCTTGTGTAATCTGCTAAATCACCTGTGGCCACAGTGGCCATTTATTGCTACAGTAAATAGTGTAAAAATATCCCCACTCTCACATTTAATGCAGAGAAAACTCTCAGACCAAATCTCTTCCAAAGGTAGAGAAAGCAAGAATTGCACTTCCTCGTAGAAAAAAGTAAACTGAAATGAAACTACTTTGGAAGTGTGAGAGTAAGACTCTGAAGACTTCCTTGTATTAATTACAGAAAGGGAAAAAAGTGCATAAGCACTTCCCAACTGTAGCCTGCAATCAGAGTGCTTTTAAGGTTTAATGAAGCAGAGTACTTGAAAATAACAGGAATGTAGCTGAGTGAGTGAGTGGGTTGTTGATCTGAGACAGAGTGTTGTTAAGTTCTACACAAATGATGATGAACACAGAGGCACTGATGCAGGAGGCTATCAAGACCCATTCCTTCCCCTGCTGTTACCATAATCATTATGCCTCGTGATGGCCAAATAGGAAACTACACCTGGTAGATAAGAGGCTCTGTTTTTTAGTGAAGTTCTTCACTTTTAACTTTGCACAGCAACTAGAGTAAACCAAATCTTGGATTTGCTTTAACTGATTTAACCAAGGACTGTGTTTGCCTGAATGCAATCAAGAAGTTACAAGGAACTTAGTTGTAGCAATTAAAAAAGTTACTATCACTCTACACAAATTGCTGCTGTCAGTGGTAATTTAAAAAAAAAGCCCAAAAATAAAAACCCCATCAACATTTTTGTGACTAGGTTTGTGAATGCCATTAGTGACTTCCAACCAAATCCGGTAGATTCCTCCAGAAGTTTGGTGACTTTTTAAACCACCCCATTTGTAATCATCCAGCCATGCCAGCATTGCCAGTTTCTGTCCTTCAGTCCTTCTGTTCATCCATCCGTTCCATCCCACAGTTTAGTGAAGCTTAGTCACCTGCCCACTGGCTGGCTGGATTGTACAATTTTTAGCATGTGGTTGCTCATTGTCTGGCACAGGTGTAAAAACCTGTGAAGCTTGCTCTTTCCTGCTCAAAGTAGCAATTTGCTTTCTTGCCCTGAGCTGCTTGTCTAGTTTTTGGAATGATCTTACCTGCTGGCAGATGCAGTTGTTTTATTCAACACCCGGAAGCTTTCATTTATTTGCCATCCTCAAGGGATACCTGTTTCTATGACACAGAGAAGAATCAAGAAGATGCATGGAAATGAACTAGAGCTTTGTTAAACTGGTTTAAACTCATCTACATTTGGGAATTTGCATTTATTTAATTAAAGTGATTAAAAATTTATTTTAGTTATGTTGAAGCCACTTTGTCAATGCTAATCAGGTCCTCATGGTGCTTTAGTGCTATATGAATCAAGACAAAGGCATTCTGGCTTAGTGGGTGGCCTGACTGCTGAAAGAGTAGCAACTGAAAACCCTCAGGGAGTAACAGGAGCAGGCAAGAAGAGAAGGGGCACAGGGAGCTGGGGACAGGGAGGTGGCAGGGCAGTCCCCCACCTCATGGGGGACAGGCCTGCAGCCCCTGGAAAAAATTATTTTGTGTCATAAATAGTCCTTTTAAAAGAATAGGTGAGGCCCTGCTCTGTCCCCTCAAACGTATGCGTTTCTTGTATGGGAATATGTACTGCTGCAATGTGGAGGAGCTGTGGACTCACTTGAGGGTAGAGAGGCCTTTCAGAGAGGTCTGGATAGGCTAGAGAGCTGGGCAATCACCACCTGTACAAAATTTAACAAGAGAAGTGCCAGATTCTCCACCTGGGATGGGTTAATCCTCATTATACATACAAATTGGCAGATGAGAGGCTGGAGAGCAACCCTGTGGAAACAGATCTGAGGTTTGAGTTGGTGGCAAGTTGAACATGAGTCAACATTGGGCCCTGGCAGCCAAAAGGGCCATCCATGTCCTGGGGTGCATCAAGCACAGCATAGCTAGCACAGCTAGTCGAGGGATGCAATTGTCCCACTCCACTGCACTGGTGCAGCCCCACCTTGAGTACTGTGTGCAGCTTTGGGTGCCTCAATATAAGAAGGACATCAAACTATTAGAGTGTGTCCAGGGGAGGGCAATCAAGATGGTGAAAGGTCTCGAGGACAAGACTTACGAGGAGAGGCTGAGGTTGCTTGGCTTGTTCAGCTTGGAGAAGAGAAGGCTGTCTACAACCTGCTACAACCTCTGCAAGGGGGGCAATGGGGGGGGAGGTGCTTATCTCCTCTCTCTGGTGACAGTGATAGGACATGAAGAAATGGAATGAAGCTGCATCAGGGGAAGTTCAGATTGGATGTTAGGAAAAGTCTCTTCACTAAGAGGGTGATCAGTCGCTCTAACCGGCTCCTCAGGGAAGTGGTCACCGCACCAAGCCTGTCAGAGTTAAAGGAGTGTCTGGATGACGCTCCTAGTCATACGGTTTAGTTTTAGGTAGTCCTGCGAGGAGCAGGGAGTTGGTCTTGATGATCCTTATGGGTCCCTTCCAACTTGAGATATTCTATGATTCTATGAAAAGCAGTGTGGGAGCAGGATGTGATTAGGGCAGCTGAGTGTCCAGCTTGCCAGACAAGTCTCCAGGGGTGAGGCAGATACAGGGTCAAGCCAGGGAGTCAGATTTGTGGGTTGGGACTAGCAACATCCTATAAGAAAGAAAATAATGTGTTTGCCTGTAAAGCATTCCAAAAAGGTTCTATAGCATTTCCTGAGGGCAGAGGAGATGATATCTCTGGCTAATCAGAGATCTAAAAATGGTCTCATCCTTGTGTTTACTGTTGAATGCACACATTCACAGATCATGCCAATTCACAAATGCAAGATTGAGTGATATAAGTACCTGCAGTTTTTCTATAGCTCACTGTTAAGGGTCCTTCAGACAGATATCAGTTGACAAGCTCTAATTTTTTCCATATACCTAATGACTTTTGTACACACTTTGAACTAAGTAGAAAAGGAGCTCTTCAGAAAGGAAATAGAGACCCTCACATGTCTTAAGTTAAGCATGCAATACCACTGCTCATTTTATAAAATTTAATTTGAACTATGTTAGTGCTTTCTAAATTATGTATGATTATAAACTGATCAGTTGAGTACAGGGCTGCATTTCCACACGTAATAAAAAACACTAAATACACAGTACACACTAGTGTTTATATAGCTAATTTTCTTTCAAACAATTGTTGCAGTTTTTAGAGCTTGTATTGAAATGGAGAAGGTCTTTCTAATTTCATTCTTACATTTTCTGCTCCACTACATGAATGATGAAATTGTGATTCAGCAGATGTGGAGAAGACTGCATCAGTCTCATTAAGATACTTACAGTCTAAAATTTTTTCTGGAAGGTATGTAATGTCTCATTGAACTGCTTCCAGCAATCTAAAACTCATTTATTCACGAAGGAACTTGGCAGTAAAAATTCTAGTTTATACAAGTTTTTATTCTCTCTTTCCACCTTATTTCCAGAACCAATCTCTTGATGCCATTAATGTTTTAAGAAAAGAGAAAATATATTTGTGTTCATATTATGATTATGAGTATTACAGTAGCTTACAAAATTGTTCTTGAGTGAGCGCTGTTGCAAGTACTGTTAAATGTAATCCATATGCTTTGTACTTCTTTATGTTTAGCATTTTATGAAGGTAGGTTGGGATTTTCCATAAGCTGCAAAATACTTTTTACTTTTATGAGTATAGTTACAACGCTTTTGACTTTTGCAAAGACCAGACTACAGACCATCTTGTCAGAGTTGAGAATATATCTAACAGAACAAATGTGATCTGAGATCTGCCAACCAAGGCTGCTGCTGTAGAAATTTATTTACTCATCCACCTGTTAGATGGATGGAACAGCAGTGAGCTATTAGGGGGCTGAAAACTTTTTTTATGCATTTCCTTTCCAGTGACTATTCAAATGTTCTTGGTTTATGCTCTTTTCTTTATAAGCTTTATTGTTTGTTTGGGTCATATGCTGTTAAACAGGCTTCTTGCTAATCTATCTGACCATTTAAAAAGTTTCTATTTAGACTCTTGTGTTATAAATTCAAACAAGTTAACCATTTCAGTGCCCAAAACAAGAATGCCAGTAAGAGAGAAATGTGTTATTAATTTCCTAATTTCACACTCTCACTAACAGTAGTTACACCACTTCTTTAGTTTACAATGTGACTTTTTTTACACTATTTTTTTTTTTTTTAAGTCATGTTTTCCTTTGGGTGAAACAACCAGTTCTTCCAGTTCACTCAAGGTTTAGGCCAGCAAATGAAAGCCAGTGGAGCGGAAGAGTGGAGAAAGTTTAAAGACATGGTGAATGACTACTGAAGATGATGCGAGGAGAGTGAAAGGTTTTTTTCCACAGTTTGTTTTTTTTTTCTAACAGACATCATTAAATTATTTAGAAAGTAGTCACAGTGATGGAAGTATGTAAGTGTATAAAAGAAAAAAGTTTTTGCATCTGTCTTTGGAATGGCTAACAACTCACAGGGCATAAAATGAATTTAAGTGGTTGTCATCCATGTCTTGAGAGAGGGAAGCTCTTCCACAGTTATGCCCACAATTGTTATGTTCCATGGGCAGTGGAATTTTTTCCATCTGGCCCTGTTCTGTACTTCAAACTTGGTCTTGAGGAATAATTTAAAGAGTGTTGGACAACTTCAAATGTGAAAATAATATTCAGACTTTAAGAATAATTGTGATTAACCAGTGGAAAAAAAAATGCAACAGAAAGTGACCATTCATTCGAACCTTCAAATCAAGGTAGGATGCCAAGTTGTGTTTTAATCAAACACAAGTTATTAGGCCAAATATCAAGATAAATGAGTGAAATGTTGTGACCTGAAGTCTCAGGCCTACAGGTGCATTACCAAACATAGTTGTTTCATGGCAGCTGCCCATGTTTTCCTTTTTAGCTCCTGACAGAGAAAAAATAATTTAATCCTTCTTTTAGTGGAAGTTAGAGTAACTTTAATTGTCTTATATTTGGAGCTGACTAGTAGCAATCATGAGGATAATTACTATCAACCAGCTAACATATCTTGCAGTTTTGTAAAGCTGTAAGGACAAACTTCTCTTGATGACGGCATTGCTAGCATGTATATACAAACCCTGGCATGTGTAAGAAGTCAGACTCAAGATTATTTCCATTCCTCATCGACCCTAAAGTATGTAAAACAAAGAGACAAAGGTCAAACTCTGGTGAATAAGCTATGAATTCACCCAGTTTTGCCAAGACCATTGCATCTGTATTTTCATAATGTGGAAATTTAGCCACTAAAACTTGTTTGCATTACAGAAGTTCAGTCCAGACTGTGTCAAGTTTCTCTGAGATGCCTAGACTTGAATCTACATTAGATTCTTGCCTTCAGATTCAGGACAGGTGTGGAGGCTGTATTTTTTTCATGGTAGAGACAGCATGAAGAAAATCCTTTCTGAAATGATGCAGAGTTGTCTTCATAATACCTACAAACTAAAAAGAGCACAAATTAGCCACAGCATTCTGCAACATTTTTCAACCAGCAGTGATTTTGTTGCAGTCACAGTTAATGTATAAACTAATTATCAATGGGTTAAAGAGGTCTGTATAAAATGTTGTGTAATGTACATTCCTCTCTCAATTGAAGAAAACATATGAAGATGTTGGGAAAGTATTTCAACTATTCCTTTTATGTATAATTCCCCATACTTTCTTTATGAAACAAAAGCATGAAAAAGAAAGTTCAAAGAAATATTTATTATTTCAGATAGTGAATGTGTTGGCTGGACTAACTCAGCTGTGGAGGTAACATGTGTTGCCCTTTGTGAAGAGACATCAGTGAGTGTACCAGCTGTGCAGACCTTCCCCGCCCCGTGAATGAATTGCCATGCCTCTTGGCGGGTTTAGGGGTACTTGCTATTCACTGCATTCAAAGAGTTAATACTGCCTAAACCTAGCAAAAACAATGCTTGTGAAAATCTAAAGGAAGATCAGGTTTTGTTTTTTTCCTCTTAGGAGCTGATAAACAGACAGGAATTTAAGGGAATCCCAATTTATACGACAAACATCCTCGCCTGCTGAGCACTCCTTGCCTGTCACTAATTGTTTTGCTGCTGGTGACTCATCTTGCCAACTTGAACTGATCACAACTTAAAGCAAGGAAACATCTTCTGTTCCAAATGTAACAACTATTTTTTTTTAAATAACATTTTGGTTATGTTCCAATTATCCATTTGTAAAGACTAGTCCCATCACATACTGTCTGCACAGCAGACTTGGATAGCAGAGACGAGTGTACTGGTAGCTTTTTATCAAACACTATAAATCACAAATGTTAGTAGTATTGTCACTTAGTGCTTTGAATGTGCAGAGAGTTGCTTAAGTGCTAAGTCTTAGTATTGCTATTTCTGAGTTAAAAAGAAACATAGCGTAAGCCTGAAGTTTCTGAATTATGCAATCCTTTAACCAAAACTCATAGACATCTTTTTATACTCTTGTATGGTTTCTTTTAGAGAAGTAAGGTTATACTTGCACTATCATGGCTCCAACAGCCTTACCACGCTATTCCACTTACTAAACATATTGCCAACTTGTGTTTTAGGGAACTGTGTTAGCAACCATTTCTGTAGTGATGCGTCTTTTGGAGCATATATGCAAAAGCTATCTTTAGATTTTGATCCAGAAGTGTGCAGTTAGTATCTCAAAACAGTACACCATACATCTTAAATATATTCCAGTATATATTTTATGATCTTTGTCTGAAACAAATACTTACCAGGAATGGATAGTAGAATATTACTAAGAAAATCAAAATGAAAAGGTTATATTGTTCTAAATGATTAAATCTGTGATGCAGTAGGCACCAACGTTGCAAAGATCTGTATGATTACCCGCAATTTTTGCTCTTGATTTTTGTCTCTTTATAGGCCCAGTAACATGCAATGCTATTCTTGCTTTCTTAAGTTAAGGGTGTGAAAAGGCTTCTCTCAAACCCAGCTGCATTAAAGTTTGTGCTTCAAACCTGTTTTAGATATGCAATTCTCATGAAAATATAAAGCCTTAAGTTTAGGATGGCAAAGACAATAATGCCAAGTTTGAATTAGCGAAGTTAATCTTTTTGTACTTCTAATTGATGTTCTGTGTCAATGAGGCCCAATACAGACAATGAGAGTCAACACATTTCAGAGTTTGTCAATACTGTCCAAAATATGCAGAATAATATGTGAACCACATATTTAAAAGATTCAGTAGTAGAGCCAGTAAAATTTCTGTAAAGTTTTGTTAATTCCACAACATATCTTGTATTTCTTCCTCACAGGTTTTCATGCTGCTAACACTGCAAACATTTCCAACCACGAAAAACTAAAGAATTATTTTCTTCTGTGTTAGTTTCTGACACAAACCTATATCATCAATCCTTCTGGCTTGCATTTTCTTTTTGCTGTCCTTCTGACTGTTTTCTGAGATGACTTTCTTCATTTTTTAAAAAACATTTTCAGAAAAAAAAAAAGGTTTTTAAAAATAAAACAATGGATTGTTGAGTTAAAAGAAACACAAGACTGGCACAAACATTTTGAGATTTAGTAAAACTAGAATTCACTTTGTTCTAACATGGATCTGCTCTAAAAAAAAAAAAGATACAAAAATGGTAAGTAACTTGTTTGAACTTTTGCCTCATGCATAGAGGGAGGAGAGCGAGGAATGCATCAACAGAGAGTGTGAAAAGTGCCTGTAAAGTTTCATTTATCCTTTCCCCCTCCTTTCTTGTTTCTTCTGCCAGTCTCTCCCTTTTCTAGCAATATACTGAGCAGCTTATCATTTACTTGGAGAAAAAGGTGACAGGGACCTTCTGCGGGAAACTGTCACACAGGATTCGGTTTGACAGGCTGGATGGGGCTAGGGCTGGTTTTGCTGCTGCCTCAGACTGAAGAACTTGTTTTGGGTGGAACAACCAGAGCGGACTGTAGCATGGAAAGAGCTGGGAAGCAAGTGTGCAGACCAGCCCCGAGGCTGTGTGTACAGCTGGGGATGAGAGGGAGAGCAGATTGGCCTTCACAGAGAAGGGGAGCACTATCTGAAAACCTTGTAAACTGCTTTGTGTGAAGGGAAAACCATCTGTAAGTATAGATATTTTACTCATTCGTGCTGTTCGCTGTTGATGACACTTCTGGTTTATTTCAGCTTCCCTTTTTAATTTTTTAAATAAATACATTTGTCATCACACAAGACAGGAAGTGTCTTGCCACTCAGAGTCCTGAAAATCTCATGGCAAAAGCCAACAGGGGACACTTTTATTCTTGACAAACTCCTCAAAGTTCTTTCATGCCTGCTCAAGTGATCAAAGTCTCTTAGAGCAATGTCCTCAGTTACTGTGCAGGGCCCCTTCTGCTATCTGTGAAAGCACACGAGCAGAGGATAATGCAATTAGCATCAAATGGATCACAATGCTTGATGATCTGCTGACACAGAAGATCAGCTTTTGAGAAAGAATGTCATGTGGAAAAATACTCCCTATTAAATTCCCTATTGCTGCTCTTTGCCAAATCCTCATACGCAGGTCATAACTCCTATTATTACAAGTATTTCTGTCACAGTAGCCAATCTACGGTTATTTCAGCCTGACTTCATCTGCAGGGTGGACACCTGCATTTAATTGTGGGCATTTTTCCCCAAGTGACATCTAAGTTAAAAGCAGTAGGTGTGAAGAAAAAACTCAAAACTTAGGTTGGTTTCTTTTCATTGTGAGAGTTTTTAGCAGTGTCCAATTGCCTTATTGCTGTTCTTTTTTTTTAAGCATATCTTGTAAATTTTGCAAATGGCATTTTGTAGCTATTGGTTTAAAATATGTAGGTAACTTTCCCATTTTTTATTAGTTCTCAATTTCTTCTGTACTCTACTATAACAATATCAAGTTTTAAACTACATAAATAAATTATCCTCACCATAATTCTCTATTTCTGCAATGTTTTGTCATATAACTGTATACAAGTTCCAGTGAATTTAATGTTATACAGTCTCAGCATAATTTATTTCTTTGTGTGCTTACTGAGCACATAGAAGTTTTTAGGATAATGTCCTAGGGACACTTTTTTAATAACCATGAATAGAGATGCAAATATGTTTCTTAGTTAAGCCTCTGGCTTTACCTTTTATTAGTTGGAAGATAATCAATTTTCATGTTCTGTGACATAAATACAGAAAAAGTATTTATATTGTATGTAACCCTAATTTACAAAAATAATTACAAACAATTCCAAAGTCAAGACTTCTGTTGGCTTCTCTAGAGATCTTTTAAATTGTTGGTTGGTTTGCTTGCTTGTGTGTTTTTCTGTGAATTTACATTGACATACTGTCTCTATTCTTAAATGTTTTTTTAATGAAAAGTGTTTTACAACTATATTAAAAGTATACATTTAGTGTTATTGCGCTTCCCTTTACCTCCCCATTAGTACTTTACTTGCTTTCCTGTGTTATTTAAAAAAAAAAATCTGCTACAGATACTTGTAAAGTAGATGAAACGATATTTTTAAGGAGTTTGTCTTTAATCATTTAATATTAGGATACCTAGGCTAAGCTGGCATCTGGCTTCCTTTGTAGTCTCTGAGGAGAAAGATTCTCCTCCAAAAGGTGATTCCTCCCACTTTAATTGTCTGTAATCTTTGGTGCACTGACTACGCGAGACTTAACTCATCTGGAAGGTTTAGTTTCTTGACCGTAGTAGAGGTTGAATTTGAGAAAGTATCAAGCTACTCAGAAATATCAAGAAAGAGATTTTATCATCTTGTTTAAAGTAACAATGTGCTTGTGGAACTTTAGTGGTTTCAAAGCTAGACAAAAACTTTGGATTCTTTACAATCACAATTTTATTTCCTAAATATTGTGTTAATCTTATCTGAGAAGCTACACTTGGTGTCCAGTAAAGACAATGTGAGAACCAGGCTTATTAACTTATTAATTTCTTTTGAGATAATATTTTGGTTCCTAAGTCAGTGATATCTTTAACATCTAAATATGCATCCAGTACTTTTTTCAATAATTGTGGTGGTGTTATATAGCTGAAATTTTTTTCTGGAACCCCATCAGAAAAGAATAATGATTGAGAATTGCTGCACAATGTGTAGTGTGTAGTTACAGTTAGCATCTTAGGACAGTAACTGATTATTTAATTTTATAATTATTTAATTATGAGTTGTCACTGAACATGGGTCTAATCACAGAATCGAAGAATGTATAGAAGTGCATCTTGCAGCGTGCAAGATTCTTTAAAAATAAGCATAATTTTAAGAATCATGCTAATAGATTATGTATAGATGAAATAGACTATTTCTATCTAGTATCCCATATGGCAACCTGAGAAGGATTTTCAAGCATTTGATTATATTTTGCAATTTTCTGTGCTTTTCCCTGTGTTGTCTGTTGCAACAGAAGTCAGTCATATTTTATTTCCATTACAGAGTAGAATATGTGGGCAGATATAGTAAAGATGAAATATGGCTCCTACATAACAGCATAATGGTTAATGAAACAATGAACATATTGCTGTTGTTGACTTCAGCATAGAAGCCCAGATACTCTCATCCCTAGATTGTGCTAACTTCCTATTTTGAAGCTAAATATTTCTATATATGCTTTCAAAGTCAAAGGTTAAAGTATAGAGTTTTTCAACCCTTTTGGAAAAGGCAAAGATAAGGTGAAATGGCCAGTTAAAACAGCAAGTAATTAATTGAGTCTCTCTGTTAACAGGAAGAAGGTCAAGCGCACAGAACTATTGTGATTACGCAGTCTGCATTACAAGCGGCTGAGTCATTTAACCTCAAAGTGGTTAGATTGGAAGTCTGATAACCAATTAAATGAGATTTCACTTCAAAATACTAACTATGCTTCCAAGTTACTATAGTATTTTGAGGTTTTTCTACGTGACTTGTCATATAGTTTTGCAGTACCAATTAGTTTTATTGCAGTGAAACATTTTAATTAGAGTTTTCAATTTCCATTTTTTTTTAATTTTATTTTTTCCTTGCCTCACTTTAGCTAACTGGCTGAAATTTTTGAATGGTCATTTCTAATGGAGAAGTATTTGATTTTTTTTTCTATCTGTCTTTTTCCTGACTTTGTCTTGTTCTGAAATTTTTCTGATGTACAATTTCAACTGCTGGACCCAAAGTGTAGAAAAGCTTGCTTAACTTTGTCATGTAGGGATTATATGTCTAGTTTACACCAGCGAGAGTCCATAGTTATCCACTGACAAAGATCCAAATTATTTGTGATAACCTTTCAACATCTATGAAAAATGCTAGAAATGTGCTGCTACTGACCTCTCATCTAACAGTGAGGCTGCAACTATAGAGCATGTTGTAGATATACCAGGGAAAATTCAGTTGCTTTGAAAGTATGCAGATCTCTATTCGTTTTCCTTCAAATCTTTCTTCATCTTTTCTGCTAAATAGCTTCTGGTACCAGGAGATATATCATGGATGGGTATTTACAATGGAAGGTAGTTTTTTTCTCAATGTATTATCCTTGGAGACATACTTTCCTGCTCTGCTGGAAAACTAAAGACTAAATCAGAATGTAGAGAGGAGCTAAGGAATGGGGGCCCATGAGAAAGGAAGAGAAGGAACAAGTGTGGATATCCAAGAATTGCAGAGGTTGAGAGAATTGTTTACATGTTCTAATTGTTGCATGGCTATATAGCAAAGGGTATGACTGCTTTACTGAGGCCTTATGTAGGCAATATATTCAGATTGTTATTTTTGTTGTCACTCCAGTCTTCAAAAAGGGCAAGAAGGAGGACCCAGGGAACTACAGGCCGGTCAGCCTCACCTCCATCCTGGGAAAGGTGATGGAGCAGCTTATCCTGGAGGTCATCAACAAGCAAGTGGAGGAAAAGAAGGTTAT
>Ga0065711_1027169_pt1 | contig 53175 bp, 27 predicted proteins | sample Hoacrofraction12_FD_59098 | JGI IMG/M metagenome (GOLD analysis project Ga0065711, IMG submission 59098) | Hoatzin crop microbial communities from Cojedes, Venezuela - Epithelial fraction 12 v2 (version 2) | ecosystem: Host-associated > Birds > Digestive system > Esophagus > Crop | place... | reverse complement strand
AAAAAAAAAAAAAAAAACTTTCCTTTTTTTTTTTTTTTTTTTTTGCAAAAGCTGTGAGGGTCTGCTCTTCTCCCTGGCAGGGAAGGCAGGGAAAGGAAAAAAACCTTCAGTCCCAGCAGGACACAGGAGTTCTTATTTCACCACCAAACATTTCTGCTTCATTGCTTTGACCATAGTACCAGTAAAAAACACATTCCTAGTACTCATGAAGATTAATGAGTATGTCAAAATATTCCAGACACCTGTGTTGAACTTTGCTAACTATATGGGACAGTAGTTCCTAACTATCGTGATGAACTGTCTGTAATTTTGGCTTCTGTATGAGCATTTAAAATATCAGCCTGACATTGGCGAAGACTTGTTTTGGAGGTTGTATTATAAATACAGGTTTGCTAGGGATCATGTCAATGTGAAATACCTGGAGACAATCTTTAGAATATACATTTATATATACTTCTTTGATGCCATATATTTACAGCTGGAAAATATCTTTTGTATCTGTGTTTTCAGCCATGGTTTATTTGCCTAATGCCCTCAGTTACCACATATAGGACAGGATCCCCAGCTACATCTCATTATCCACTGTACACTGAAGTATTTTCATTCCCATAATTTGCCACTAATAACAATGAATAAATAACACACTAACTAAAGTGTAAAAACAGATTCAACGTTATTATACATCTAGGACAGAATTATCATATAGATAATACACCGTATCAGAAAATGAAGGTTTGCTTTGAAGGTACATCTCCCTGCCAACTCAGTAAGTCCCTTGAGTGGTGTTAAGAATGCTTCCTCAGGGAGGTATTCAGTTTATTGCAGGGATTCACAATTAATTTTTAGTGTTGATTCTGCTTTTACATTTAAAAAAAAATATATATATTTTTTTAAAGTTGCTTTCATGACTTCCAGAATTTTTTCAGGATTACATGGATCACTTCACATTCCACTTGAACACTAAGTGCATAGTTTAGCTCTGCTAGAAACTTCATAAACCTATTGAGGATAAAGGCAGATATCTTTATTCTTCTCTAGGTTTGCACCAGGCAGATATTTGTCTTAGTTGTTACGATATTTAATAAATAATGTAAATATCATGAAAAATACAAAAGAAATGCATTGTCTATTCTAGAAACATATTAATATTTCATTTTTCTAGTATTTCTTACAACCACCCCTATTTTTATACACAGTCACAGAAACACTTTGAACATTTATTCTGTTTTATGGCAAAACAGAATAAATTTTTTGGTTGCTGTTTCCAAGATTTCCATATAAATTGAAAAAAATCTATTACTTGCTTTGTTCCGTCTGTTAAGCTGACTGACTTTTAATTGAAAATTAAGATTTTGGGGGGGGGTATGTATTGTTTTAATAGTCTGAAATATAGTGTAAATTTGACAGAGTACAGTTTTTGCCCATTGTGCTCAGCAGTTAAGAGGGACATACTGAAAATGGCAACACAGAAATTCTGCATGCTGTAAATCTGTCATTTGTATTATTGCTTAGCTATTGAGGAGATGAACCACTATTTTTGCATGACACTAGATAAATTTAGTTCCCTTCAGCCATCAGCATTTTCTGTCTCTGAAACAGACAACTTTCTTAATTCTGCACTCAGCGATGCTGTGGAAATATTGATCTACAGCCAATTGCTGACACAGTTGTTTTACTGAAGCTGCACGTTAACTGAACTGCAAACGCAGCAGTATTAAAGGCATATATAAGAATTGTTTCTACCACACCAAAAAAATCATAGAAAACACTACATCTAAAAGTCCTTGCCTGTGTTTTATTATAACTTTGATTTTAACCTAAGGCAGTTATGAAGTGAATTATTTATTTCTTCCATTTTTTCTGCATCTTATTTTTTTTTAACAGTAAATATGCGATAAATATGAGATGAATAACATTATTAGAAATTTTCCTCCACTAATCTCATTTTAATATTCCTTTAAGCAGAATAAGCTGTTTAATAAAGTTGAGATTTTGCTGAAGAGTTATTTCGACTGTCTTGGAGGGATACTTCACAGGTGCTCTTTTCGTTAAGAATCCAAATTTGCAGAAATTTTTTAAAGCTTCTGATAATTAAGGTTTGGGGAACCACCCAAGTTCCTTGTCATCAATAAGGTCTGCTTGACTTTTTTTGACATATTACGTCATTAAAGACCTTATTTAGATTTAATTAGGTATATCTCCATAGAATTTAGTAGAAGGTGCTATTATTTGTTCTAGACATCAATTAAATTTGATCACGAGTGGAGGTGCATAAAATGGGGAAAAGTTCTCTATAACTTAGAAGATATTAAAACCAAAACGGTTTTGAAGAAATGGTGCTGAAATGCACAGAAAACAAGGAAATGCCAGAGAACAAGGAAGGGGAGGAGGTGCTCCAGGCGCTCTACAGCCTGTGAAGGGACCACAGTGGAGCAGGTATCCACACTGCAGCCCATGCTGGAGCAGGTGGACATGCCCTGAAGGAACTTGCACCCCATAGGGTGATCAAGAAATTAAATTGATTTTCACAGAGTCAAGTCTGTTTTGCCCATGATAGTAATTGGTAAGTGATCTCCCTGTCTTTATCTTGACCCATGAGCTTTTCACAATAATTTCTCCCGCTGTCCTGTTGAGAAGGGCGAATGAGAGAGCAGCTTGGTGGGTGTCTGGCATCTGGTCAAGGTCAACGCAGCACAATGGCTGTGATTGGTGACAGGGTATGTGCAAGGTAAGACAGATACAGCACAGTTTATGGGAAACATGTACCAGCAGGTGACAGTAAAGCAGGGTATCCCAGGGTATCTTTAAAGGCACAAGGAGTCCATCTTTATATATGAATACATTTTGCTTTTAGTTACTACAAAGCAGATTCAGTCTGAGATTAAGCTGCCTACTAATAAGCTAAATACAGACACTGGCTTTATTGTCAATGCCATCCCCAAAACCAGGAAAAGTCATTCTGTTCATTTCCACTAGGGAACTGATTTAGTTTCCTGCACACAGGCATCTAATGCTACTTGCTAGCGCCTAGAAAGTCCCTCTTGAGGTCTCAGCTTCTGGTCTAGAAACGCACAGGTCTGTCATTAGTCCTGCATTATATGTGCGAGCCCTATGTGAGTGCCTTCTATAACGTCTAATAGCATCAGATCCCTGTGTGTGGGAGCTGAGGCAACCTTGTCTGTTTTTGCACTAAATAATAGAAGCTTGCAGCCTAATTTAACATAGCTATACGTTATCTTGGCATTACAAATGCCAATTTCATTCAGTTCTTCGTAACTTAAGGAATTCACACTTTCATCTGCTGGCACTGAAAATTTGACTTTTTTATTGAAGGTACTTAAATCTGTAAGGCAGCTGACTACAGTAATTAAAATTGTAATTAGCTGGGAAGAGTTTAATATATATGTGTATTTGTGTATTTACAATGAAGAGTTAGCCACTCTAATGAATGTAGCTGATTTTAAAATAATGAATATTGTAAAAACCTTATTAAGAAATATTCATACTCATTCTCTAGGATATTAATACAAATTGAACATCGTAAATACATGATTGTTCAACAAGTCAGTATAAAGGCTCTAGTTTTTCTAATCAGTTATATTGCCATTAGTATAACAAAACTGACAGCAGTCAGTAATACCAGTCCCAATAAATACATATAAACGCATACCTAAACATTTCCTGAAGTTAAGAGGACTTAGCTATTTTTAAATTAAAGCAAACAAACAAATGACAAAATCTAAAACAATGACACATATTCCTGGATTTGTTACAGGGGAATTGCTACCATTATCTCAAACAAGTTAATACACACATTCTTATTGGTTTTCTTCAATGATATACTTTAGCTTCCATTTCAGAGCCACAGATTCATAGAATGGTTTGAGTTGGAAAGGACCTTATAGACCTTCTAGTTCCAACCTCCCTGCCATGGGCAGGGACACTTTCCACTAGACCAGGTTGCTCAAAGCCCCATCCAACCTGATCTTGAACACTTCTAGGGAGGGGGCATCCACAACTTCTCTGGGTGACCTGGTCCAGGGCCTCACCACTCTCATAGGAAAGAACTTCTTTCGTATATCTAATGTAAATCTACCCTTTTTCAGTTTAAAGCCATTACCCCTTGTCATATCACTACCTGCCCTCATGAAAACTCCCTCTCGAGCTTTCTTGTAGGTCCTCTTTAGGTTCTGGAAGGCTGCTATAAGCTTAGACTCATAAAAGACCTTTGTATTATGAAGCAGTTATCTGACGACTCTCTCAAACAGTGCCCCACAAAATACCTAAAAAACCTTACTGTGTAAAGTGAGACTTAAAAAGAGTTTCAGTAGCTAAATCCAAGATTGTGATTCTAGAATATGATTGCTTAAGGATGGAGGTGTCCATTATAGATAATTTTATTAAACTTTCTTCTCTAAATATTGTAGTTTTTCAGTACCAGCAATATCACAAAGTTGACAGATCTAAGCGTTCAAGCCTTTTCAGAAACCCCGGGCTGTTTGGGCATTCACGAATCAGGCAGACACTTCACTGACACTTCACTGACAGGCCCAAGCTGATCTGATTTTTCAAAAACATCTGACATGCACATATCTTCCTTATAAGAAAAACCCAGCAAACCAAAGGCCACTCTCATGCGAAATGACAGACAGAGAGGGAGGTGGTTCACATTAAGTAACAGTCTAATGCCTAGAGCTGAATGGAAACTGAGGATTATTTCTAACATTGGCCACAAAAGTTCAAATTTGCCATCTCCTGAGGGAAAGTTCTGTCTCCCAGGCTGGAATACAAAAACTACAGAGCAAAGGAGGAAGAATGAAAACAAAGAGAAAATAATATTACTGTACAATCTCCTGAAGTTTTAAACCTTTACCAGACAGTGGGAATCACGGTGCAAGGTAATTAGTTATTAGCATGAATTTTCTTAATGAACAATGAAAATCAATTCATAATGATGTATTCCTCTCTGGGAAACCCTTTAATATCCAGTATTTAGTGAAATCAATATTTCCTGCTCTCTACAGAATGGAACAACCTCATTAGGTCTGATCTAATTAAAAAAAAAAGCAAGCCCTAAAGCAGAAAAATCAGTGAGGTCCTCTTCTGAGATAAATTTGTATTCATCTCCAGGTGAATACAAGCTCAGATGACTTGTTTCCCAGAAGGCTAGTGATACTAATATCATGACATTGAATATTGGGCATATGGTGAAAATGCAGCATCAACTTGTTGTTTATTCAGAGCATAGCAAAAAAAAGCTGAAAACAGCAAGGTGAAGAGATACTCCAGCTGTCAGTCGAAGCACATTCCTACAAAGCAAAGAACTCATCATGCTTCGATACCAAGTCTCTCATTTTTACATTGGCATATCCCTGACAGAACTACATTCTGTGCTCTCATGAAATTACAGTGCATACACATCTATTTGTTTTAAATTAAAGCAAACCAAATGGCCAATCTCGGAATGAGGCTGCTATGATTAATACTAATTTAGTCAGTGTGTATAAAGCTGCCAGTATTCTTAACATGTCCCAGAAATAAGAGACAAAATACTTGTTTTGAAGATGTACATAAATATAGTATATCAGTATTCTGACTAGACATGCATAAAAATGAACAGAGGATATTTTACATGTTCTCAAGTCATCCACTTGTTTTCAGATCAAAACCCTGCATTTTAATCATAATGTCAATTAAATTAGATATAATAAATCTCAAGATGGTGTAAGACAGTACTGATAAATACGTCTAATTTCCTCGTAGCACATCTACACTCTCATTATTTAACATGCAACAGAAAATAATGTACATCAGATCAAATGGAACTAGCAGATACCCACAATAAAATTTAAACCCAAGTTGTTCGGTTAACATATTCTTGGATAAAACGTATTTATTCCTCTCAAAAATGAATCTTCATTAAAAAAAATTGGCCTGGATGCTTATGAATTAGTATTCGTTAGTAAGAAATAAAGATGACTTTGTTCAAATGTTCGTAAGATTCTTCTCATGACTTCTATGCTCTTGCACTTCACTGCAGGTCATATGAGTCTAGAAGTATAACTAGCACAACGCCTACAGGACATAAATACTTCTTTTTAGAAAAATAAGAGCTTAATGTAAATCTTAACATAAGCCATTATTTGCTTTAAAAGTGTTAATTTAACCGCATACTGGCAAACCGAAGATCAGTCATCCCATAGACTGTGTAACTTTTCCGAAAATGTAACTGGTAAACTGGCCAGACTGTCATTTCAGACATCCGTACTGCTGTGAGCTTTGTCCTTAAACTGGAGGTATTTTCTGTGCAATAACTAACTTCCACAAGGCATTTTATTATTTATTTATTAACTTGTTTGTGTTGTTGACTTGAAAGAGAATAATGTTTACCTTAGAAAGGAAAAATAATTTATATACACTTTCTGAACATCCCCAGTGAGATCCAGCGCTTCTTGTCTCTGTAATTGTCTAACTTTTTAGTCTTTTCTTCCATTTAAAAAATTTATACAAGAACAAACTAGGAACAAAAACAGCATTTTGTGATTTTTGTCACTACAACTAATTAATACAACTCAGAAGTCACACATCAAAAAATAAATGCTTCCTGTGGACTTGTTTTACTTCGTGAATATTACTTAAAAATTAAAAGATAGGAAAATGTATTTTAAAAATGAAATTACTCTTAACAATCTATATTCTTACTGTGGCCTTCTGACAAGTAGTCCTGATCTAGCAAAACACTTATTTATATGCTTGATTTACACTCCTGAACAACGCTATTAGATATGATGTACATAAATTTAGCCTGTGCTTAAGCAATTAATTGTATAGACTATTCTGTCATCACCAAAGCAGACATAATAATTTAAATACATTGCATGTTTTGAATTATCAGCTCTAGTGTCACTTCTTACTTTTTGAAGACTAACCTGTATTAGGCATTAATCATATTCTCTTTTGTTTAGCACACCTGATCTTTTATCTCTCAACAGTGGGCTAATGCATTGCTAGCCAAAAAATCAGACCAGACTAAAAGTGTTTTCAATTTAGGTAGCATTATTCTGTCAATACTGTCAACACACAATACACACTGCTCTATACTGCTTTTATACTCTCTTTAGAATTCTGAATACATGGGAGTGGTCATAATCTTTTCAGGTATGTGAAAGCAAATCGCAGCAGAATTTGTTAAAGCATAGTAGCTCTGACAAAAAAACAACCAAACAAACAAAAAAACCTGCTGTTAAGAAAGTCCTATTTATGCATTTATGTAAAGAACTTGTGAAGCCCAGTAAGGACTGAAACTGCAGCCATGTTCATCAATCATTAAAAAAAATCTGCACAAGATCTGTACATAACTACTCAAAGGAATTTTCCACCAAGATTTTTCCAAGGTTTTAACTGCTTGGCTGTACAACAGAAAGGCCTGTGCTTTCTCAGCAAACAGCATTCTTTTTCTGACAGTAACATGTCTTGTGAGAAAATAGCCAGATTTATACTGACGTGCTAATCTTAGCAAGGGTTGATTTCCTTCTTTTCTTTATATTCCTGTCAGTATACAATCTCTTCTGTAACACAATGCGGGTGACTATGTTATCCGAAATACAAGATTCACTTCCATTACATAGATAATAAAATGAAGCAGATTCTCATTTTTCATTTCCAGAAGGAATTATTTTTATTCATCTAAGCTTACAGTTTCCTATAAAAAAGGTAGAAAGTTGTGTTAAACGGACACTAAAATAATTAACTGGAGATGTTCTGATATAACTCAACTCTTAATTTATGCTACAGTGCTGGTGGGATTCATTAAGGCAGGGCAATATCTCATAAAGTAGTCGCAGAGGTGAATTAAGAGAGATATCGAATGCCTAAAAGAGCAGCAAAGACAGCAAGAGCTCCAAGCGGTACCTGGCACTTCTTCCTTACTATAAAGGATAAAGCTTTGTTTCCAGTGGTTGACCCATCTTGGACCTGTAATGAAAAGACTGTGTAAAGCTGACAAGCATTTGAACTTAATTTCAACATACATCATCTGAGTTAACAATTTTCACCCTCTGTTATGACACTTGCAACAAATTCACTTCATCTCAGCTCCACAATCAAGTCAAGAAACATGATCAGGTTGATTAGAAATTCAGATTTTAAATGGAGTAAATGATCATGTCAGTATAATGAGAGATTGACTATCAAGCCAAAGACAAATAAACTTTTCTACTGGAAAATTATTAAGCATTCTTGAAGTCAACATAATGCTGGGATTTCAGATACTGGAAGGAAATAAAAAGAGATCATTACAATTTAATACAGCTTTAGATGGCTGGGAACAACAAACTGATATGAAAAAAAACTTAAAAGTAGAACAAATGGCAGAAAAGCCAAATTAAACCTGAAACATCAAATGCTTCCGATTAAGAGCAGAGAATAGTACTAAAGTTGAAAGCATTTAGTGAATGAGATGACAAACAATATACACATACTTGACCACCGCTATGCAGATGAAAAGTATCATTATCAAGAAGATACAGTAACATGATCAGAATACTGACAATGTATTTTTTTGAAAAGACTACAAATCATGGATCAGTGATTCAAATCCTAGAGTATCCGGATTTTTCCCAAGACCTTCATCTTCAAAACTTTTTTTACAGTGCAAAATCTAGATTTTGTTGCATGCTTCCATGTACCAAATGTAAGTCCCATATGAACCTTCCTTTAGCTCTTTTTCCATCAAGTCTTCGCTCTTCATCACAAAACTTGAAGAGACACAGGAAGAGAAGAAATCAGTTATGATGGCTAGATGTTGTCATACTTTCCACTGGGATAATAGAAAAAGTAGATGTTAAAAATTCTGGTCACACAATTCAGCATTCTATATCTAATCTTTCTCTAGGTTTGTGATGATTATTAAAAAGTCTTGCTCAGTTTGCTACTTGATTTCTAGCTGATCAAGAGCCAAGCTTACAGCTGGCTAATGGAAAAACTGAATTGACACCAGCAATGATGTACTTTAACTAGCCTGCTAGAACCTGACTGCTGTCCTCTGTTACAAACATAGCCAGGACCTCGGGCTCCAGTGAACTGTTTCAAAGTACAGAGACCAGCTGGCCTAAAATGGCCTGTATCCATACTATTCAAGTCTCCCACCTTTCAAAAATGGTGGTCTCTATCAAATAACTCATTGATACTGGTCATTGCCTCCTGCTAGCTCCTCACTGTGCTTAAAAACTGTTCAGGAGCTGCTATTTGACCTGGGCCAAAATGTGTAGGAAACCTTCTAATGGTATAAAAATATAGATCTTTGAATTCAAGCACCTTAGGAATGAAATTTTGACATGATTTCCTGTCCTGCTCTAAGTAAAGAAGTTTCTGGTCCTTGCTACAGATTCCTGAAGAGTGTTAGATCATATTCATGTGCATACTCTTGAAAACTTGGCTATAACACTGCCTATAATGCCCTTATGATGGTGGTGCAGAAGGTATGCCTTAAGAATTCCTTCATTTCTGAAAACAGAATACTGAAGTACTTGTCAAAGCACTTTTTTGATGTCCTGCCACTCTGAAAATTATTCTTGAAACAAACTCATTTTAGAATAAATATAAGGAACAGTGTGCTTATAGCATCCAAGTGAAAGCACAATGAAAAATAATTTAGAAAACAGTGTACAGAAATAAAAATAGAACTATCCGTGCATCCATCTACATACACACACATATGAAAATACGTGCATTCAGATTAGCAGGTTTCTTACAGTATTTCATGCAGCTTTGAAGTTGTCAAAGGTCTCATGCAACAACAGGGCTGAGCATCCAGGTTTCTTTACCTTCTCTTCTACAGCACAAGAGGCTAATTTGGGTGCATTCTTCCAGATCTACTACATGCAAAAATTTTCCTTCAATTCTGTTCACATCACATTTTCTTTCTACCTCCCGTAATATCCTGATGCACATCTTAAATGTGGACATAGATTTATATGAAGTACTTGTTGCCCTCTCTGTACTTTGGATTTAGTAATTGTGGTGTCTAAGCCTTGATGAACATCCAAACCCCCCCACATTCGCTCACTGCATGTGAGCGTAATACGGGGGAAGAAAATTAAAAGCATAGAATGAGAAAGCATGGAAAGCGTGGGAAGCAAATAAACAAATATTTAAACACTGTCTTTCTTCCTCCCTTTTCCAAGACTCATATTCACCCTTTCACATCAACTCATCTACCCTTGACCTGAGTGGCACAAGGACGATGGGAGGTGTGAGTTATGGTCAGTACATAATGATTTCTCTCTGTGGTTCCTTATGTCTCCCTCTTTTGCCCTGCTCCAGCATGGGCACTCTACAGGCCACAGTTCCTTCAGGAACAGCCATCTGCAAAGGCCTGGGGTACATGGGCTGCGGTGTGGATATCTGCTTGAGCATGGTCCTCCACAGATGGCAGAAGATATCTTTTCGCTACAGAGTACTTTCTCCTCTTCCAACATTGATATTCTCTCTCCTGTTTATTTCTCTCTCCTTTTTGTTCTCTTTCTTTTTTCCTTCCTCCTCTTCCTGTCCATCATTATTTGCACTTAGTTGGATATATTTCCATAGAGGCACCACCAGCTTGGTTGAGGAGCTCAGCTGTGCCCTGCAATGGGTCATTTGGAACCATCTGGAACAAATTGTCCCTGGCACGGGGCAAGCCAGGCTTCTCTTCACATGAGGCCACCCCTGCACCCCCAGCTGCCAGAATCTGAGCACCTGCCTCCAATAAAGTAATGTCCTTTGGACACAGGTATTTGGAATACTCTCATGCTGATAAATAGCTTAATGAACTACTATCTTCATTGTTTGTCTTTAATGTTAAGGTGTTTTTACACCTGTCAGGGTGAGGTTGAAGCTCCAGACTTTCTATATATAAGATCATTATTTTTATAAACTCAGCTATACAACCTAAATGACTGTAACTAACTGCTGTTTGTATCCATATGTTAACCATTGTCTTTTGGGTGACTTTTGTGATTGGTCCTCAGCCCTGAACAATTAGACACTACCCTTTGTCACTCACTCATTAAGACCATCCTTACAAACTGAAGCATAGGAAGTTCCATCTGAAGATGAGGAAGAACTTCTTCACTTTGAGGGTGACTGAGCACTGGAACAGGTTATCCAGGGAGGTTGTGGAGTATCCCTCTCTGGAGATATTCAGGACCCGCCTGGACAAGGTCCTCTGCAGCCTGCTGTAAGTGACCCTGCTTCAGCAGAGGGGTTGGACTAGATGACCCACAGAGGTCCCTTCCAACACCTACCGTTCTGTGATTCTGTGATTCCTTGTGAATCACTTTTCTCAAACTAATTATAATGACAGATTATATAAAAGACTTTTTCTGCCTGTGGCTTACCATGTAAAATTGTGCAAATGCCTTGGATTCATTTAAAATCCTATGACTTGCTTCTTCAACGACAACAGGCACATCAAGTCAATGTGCATGCCCCCAGTTCTGTTTGAGCATTCATTTTAGTGCTTACAATCTTCCATATGACTAAAGAAAACTCTCTGAGGAATAGTTTGCCTTTTCTGACTACAGGTCCCAAGACTGCAGTATTCTTTTATAACACTGCAGAACAAAATTTGTGCTCTTATAGCCTGATCTTGCATTCACAGGTGTTGCTAAACTATTAAAACTATTTCGTATACTTAAAAAAAGAATAGTCTTTCCATATATTTTTTTTACTGATACTATTGACTTTCACAGATTGGACTTATATTTGTGCAAGGTATATCTTTTATGAGTTTTGAAGAGAAAGAAGGAAGCTTGAAGTATGCAAGACATTCTTTTGATACCTGATAAAGCACTCAAATATTGTGGTCTGTCTCTCCAAAAGCTGTTGATGTTTGTATTCAAATAGCTTGGATGCAGGGATTTCCTTGTAAGACTGGTGGAAGCTTTGGATATTAACTTTTTTTGTATTTTTCCCTTGTTCAAAAAAACACTTTTCTATTGTGAAGTCAGAATCATCCTTACAATGATCACAGGTGCTTGCCATGAGAGGTTATAATGTGAGTAGCTAAAAGTAGATAATGCAGTTTGGCAATTAAAACACTGCAACTAGACGGTGAGAAAGCAGAGGAGGTGAGTTAAAGCTAAAGAAAAGTCATTTCTTAACTTGTCAACATGAATTGCAAGTCTTAACATTTGATGGTTTGCTGCTTGTCCTTACAAAAAATGTTATTGCCTCAAACCACTGCAGAAAAAATTTCTAGTCTGTAACTTTTCAGAATATTATCTCAGGAACTCTGTATTGTTTTTAGATTGAAAATAACGTAAGTTGGCTCGAAATTCAGTGTATCCTGTCTTCTTCATCTACAGTTCTCTTATAGAGATTATTCTATAGAAATAGGTAAAAATAGTTCCAATATCATAAAGCTGTCTCAGGTCATAAGACTACAGAGTGGCCTTTTTTTTTTTTTTAACTATGTTGTATGAATTACAACTCTCATATGAAATCAGATATCAGTTCAACTAAAAGTCTGTCTTAGACATCTTTCCCCAGAATTTAGAAAGTTTGGCTAAAGAACTGGTATCTGTTCTGTGATGCAGATATATCATGCACTATAAAAACAGCTGCCATTAAACTACTTGTAAATGCAAAAGGAAAGGAATGATAAGACATATTTAGGATATGAACAATGTTTTTTTTTTTGGGGTGTGAAACATTGCTTTGGGAATGATCATTCTAAAATTGAATGGATTGCTGAAACTTGTAGGTCATATCTAATATCCTTTAGTTTGTACACTTGCAGGAAATTTTAATTAAAAAATTCTTACTGAGTAAACTCAATAATATTATATTAAGCTAGCTGTATAGAAGAGCTACATAGAAGGTCAGCTGTATAGAAGCTAGCTATATAAAAAATTAAAGAACAATCTTTGTATACACTATTTTCTGCATTGATTCAGTTAAAAGAGCAGGTGGCATGTTCATGAACAAGCATAAATGTATTAGCCTTCATAAAGAAATAAATACTACTTCCATTTCAATTTTCCACCTCTGATAATAAATAGGGAAATATTGAGAAAATTACAAGCATTAAGAAAAAACACAATAAAGAAAAAACCACCCATGTTTATATAAAATGTTTCTCTTAATAGATAAAGAAATGAGTAATGCTATTAGAGGATCAAAGATTCATCCAAGTTTTAAAGGAGCTAGGGAAGTCACCCACGCCAAAGTCCTACTCGGAATACAGACGCTGAATTCAGGCCACCCTTCTCAGGGCTTTTGACAGTCAAGTCTCGGGAAAAATCCCTGGGCTTAATTATCATCATGGTGATTTTTTTCCCTTACATCCAGCCCCAGCTCCCTGTTTTCTTTTTAAAAAGAACTTTCTTCAAACAGTTTTCCAAGTTCCTCTTCAGTTTGAGTACTGTGGATGTATATAATGACTATGTAAAATCTCAGAGTCTCATGATATCATAAAGGCCAAAGAGTGAAGCAATATTATTCCCTTTGTTTCTTAGACAACACTTTGCTTATATATGTAAGTTAAAAAAAAAAAAATGGAACTTCTATGCATTCGTCCCCAGCATTCCCTCCTGCAAATTCCCTCCAAATATTTTCATCCTGAGCAAAGCCATCACATCAGGAGCTAACAATTTTAAGTATGAAGTAACACATTCAGTAAGGTCGGATGAGAATTTCACGTCACATTCCTGGACATGCATTTGTCAAGTGCCAAGGCACTACCCATCATATACAGCAAAACATACATGATTTCATCATGATTAAATATATGTACTCACATTCACAGAGCCTTCGGGAAGAAGGATAAAAATGTGTCTATTTCAGTGGCTTCTTCTCCACCTGTAATTCATAATTTTTTCTCCATTAATTTCAGGTGCTGAACTGGTGTATAGAAGGAGAAGTCTAATTTCAGTTTAGCTTTTAGTGTTTGTGTAAAGTTCAATAAATCCTAAATCTGTTTGTATGCTAACTCATCTATAAAATGTGTTCAGCAGTGATCTGTGCTCAAAAGATAATTAAAAAAATGTAGTGAAAATTGTGAATAATCACAGTCTTCAGGGACTGAACGATGTCAGTCCCATCATCATGGAGTACCAACAGGAATTCCATAAAATCAAAGTGTTCTCTGCTAATACAGCATTCACAGAATCATAGAATCATAGAATTCTTTAGGTTGGAGGAGACTGTCAAGATCATCTAATCCAACCATTAACCTAACACTTTCAATTCCACCACTAAACCATGTCCCTAAACTCTGCATCTATACGTCTGTTAAATACTTCCAGGGATGGTGTCTCAACCACTTCCCTGGGAAGCCTGTTTGAATGTCTGACCACTCTTTCAGTGAAGAAATTTTTCCTACTATCCAATCTAAACCTCCCCTGATGCAACTTGAGACCATTTCCCCTTGTCCTATTGCCTGTTACCTGGGAGGAGAAATCGACATCTGCCTCACTACGACCTCATATCAGGTAGTTGTAAAGACAGCTAACGTCTCTCCTGAGACTCCTTTTCTCCAGACTGAACAACCCCACTTTCGTCAACCAGTCCTCAGGGGACTTCATGTTCTAGCCCCTTCACCAGCCTCATTGCCCTTCTTTGTGCACGCTCCAGCACCTCAGTGTCAATTTTGTAGTGAGGGGCCCAAAATTCGACACAGTATTCAAGGTGTGGTCTCACGAGTGCCAAGTACAGGGGTACGATTACCTCCCTACTCCTACTGCCCACCCTATTCCTGATACAAGCCAGGATGCCATTGGCCTTCTTGGCCACCTGGGCACACTGCTGGCTCATGTTCAGCCAGCTGTTGACCAACACACCCAGGTCCTTTTCCGCCAGGCAGCTCTCCAGCCACTCCTCCCCAAACCTGTAGCATTGCATGGGGTTGTTGTGACAGAAGTGCAGGACTGGCATTTGGGCTTGTTGAAACTCATACAGCTGGCCTTAGTCTATTGATGCAGCCTGTCCAGATGCCTCTGCAGAGCCTTCCTACCCTCTAGCAAATCAACACTTCCGCCCAGCTTGGTGTCATCTGCAAACTTAGCGAGGGAGCACTCAATCCCCTTATCCAGATCATTGATAAAGATGTTAAACAGAACTGGCCCCAATATTGAGCCTCGGGGAACACCACTTGTGATTAGCCACCAGCTGGATTTAACTCCATTCACCACCACTCTTTGGTCCTGGCCATCCAAACAGTTTTTAACCCAGCAAACTGTACACCCATACAAGCCACGAGCAGCCAGTTTCTCCAGAAGGGTGCTGTGGGACAGTGTCAAAGGCTTTGCAGAAGTCTAGGTAGACAGCATCCACAGCCTTTCCCTCATCCACTAAGTGGGTCACCTTGTCAGAGAAGGAGATGAGGTTAGTCAAGCAGGATTGCCTTTCATAAGCCCATGCTGGCTGGGCCTGATCACCTGGTTGTCCTGTGTGTAGTATGTGACGGCACTAAAGATGATCTGCTCCATAACCTTCCCTGACACTGAAGTTAGACTGACAGGCCTGTAGTTCCCAGGATCCTCCTGTTCGCCCTTGTAGATGGGTGTCACATTAGCTAACCTCCAGTCAACAAAGACCTCCCCAGTTAGCCAGGACTGCTAATAGATGATGGAAAGTGGCTTAGTGAGCATATGCCAGGTCCTTCAGCATCCTTGGGTGGATCCCATCCAGGCCCATAGATTTGTTTGAGTCTATGTGGCAGGTTACTGATAATTTCCCCTTAGATTCTGGGAATTTCCGTCTGCTCCCCATTCCTGTCTTCCTGCTCAGAGGTCTGGGTATCTGGAGAACAACTTCCCTTACTTGTTAAAGACTGATGCAAAGAAGTCTTTAAGTACCTCAGCCTTTTCCTCATCGTTTGTCACTAAGTTTAGCCCGAATAAAAGAGGGCTAAATTTAGCTAAACTAAAGCATGGAGATTCTCCTTTGCTCTCCTTTTGTTGCTAAAGTGTTTATAGAAACTTTTTTATTGACTTTTATGGCAGTAGCCAGGCTAAATTCTAGCTGGGCTTTGGCTCTTCTAACTTTCTGCTTGCATAACCTCATGATATCCTTGCTGTCCTCCTGAGTGGCCTGCCCCTTCTTCCAAAGGACATAAACTCTCCCTTTTTTCCTGAGTTCCAGCCAAAGCTCGCTGTTCAGTCAGGCCAGGCTTCTTCCCTACCAGCTCATCTTTCGGCACATAGGGACAGCCTGCTCCTGTGCCCTTAATACTTCCTCCTTGAAGAATGTCCAGCCTTCCTGGACTCCTTTGCCCTTCAAAACTGCCTCCCAAGAGACTCTGTCAACCAGGCCCCTAAACAGGCCAAAGTCTGCCCTGTGGAAGTCCAAAGCAGAGGTTCTGCTAACCCCCCTCCTTCTCCAAAAATCAAAAACTCCATCATTTCATGATCGCTATGCCCAAGCCAGCCTCCAACCATTACATCATCCACAAGTCCTTCCCTGTTTGCAAACTACAGGTCCAGCAGTGTGCCTTCTCTTGTTGGCTCACTTACCAGCTGTGTCAGGAAGTTATCTCCCATACACTTCAACAATATCCTAGACTGTTTCCTCTCTGCTGTATTGTATTTCTAGCAGACATCAGGTAAGTCGAAGTGCCCCATGAGAACAAGGGCCAGCGATAATGAGACTTCCCTCAGGTGCTTATAGAATATTTCATCTGCCTTTTCATCCTGGCTGGGTGGTCTATTACAGACTGCCACCATGATATCTGCCTTGTTGGCCTTCCCCTTGATTCATCCTCATGAACACTCAACCCTATCATCACCATCATCAAGCTCTATACTATCAAAACACTCCCTAACATACAGATTTACCCCATCACCTCTCCTTTCTTGCCTACCCCTTTTGAAGCGTTTATAGCTGTCCACTACAACACTCCAGTTGTGAGAGTCATCCTGCCATGTTTCTGTGATGGCCACTATATCGTTGTTTTTCTGCTGCATGATGGCTTCCAGCTTGTTCTGTTTTTTGTCCATGCTGCTTGCATTGGTGTAGATGTACTTCAGCTGGGCTACTGATCTCGCCTCCTTTCTGGGGGGAGGCACCTCAATTCCCGTGTGACCATTTTCAGGTGCTTCCGTGGTTTCTAACACCTCAGTTACCCTTACGCCTTTGTTGCACATGGCTCTCAATCCCCTTCCTCCACTGAGATGGCAGACTGAAGGACCTTGCAGCACCCTGTCCCTTGTATGCTGGTGTGCCACCCCCAGGCTTATCTCTAGTGAGCCTGTTATTGTCCCTTTCCCCCTTCAAATCTAGTTTAAAGCTCTTTCAGTGAGCCCTGCTAACTCCTCTACAAAGATCCTTTTCCCTCTTTCAGACAGATGTACCCTGTCCATTGCGAAAAGGCCTGGTGTTGTGTAAACCAACCCATGATCAAAGAACCCAAAATCCCACTGGTGACACCAGGCTCAACGCCAGGTGTTGATCTGCTGCCTCATCCTATTTCTTCTCTCATCATTCCCTGCAGCTGGAGAGATGGAGGAGAACATTACCTGTGCCCCTGATCTCTTACCCAGTTTCTCTAAGGTCTTGAAGTCTCTCTTAATGGCCCTCGGACTTGGAGTTGCTACTTCACTGCTGTCTACCTGAAAAATACATAGTAGATAATAATCTGAGGGCCATACCAGGGTGGGAAGCTTGCTCTTCACTTATTTAGCCCGGGCCCTAGGGAGGCAGCACACTTCCCTAAGAAGTGGGTCTGATTTGCATATTGGGCCTTCTGTTCCCTTCAGGAGTCTCCTATGACAAAGACCCATATTTTATTTCTTAATGGGACCAGTTTTGATGCAAGACGTAGGCTGACTTAACCTTGGTGACACCTCCAAGCTAGATGAACCATCGTCCCCATTATTGTTTGGTTCCACTTGCAGAACCTCATACCCATTACTGCAGGGTACCTAAGGAGGGGGTGTAGTCCTGGAGGAGACACGCCTGCTGTACCATGCAGGAACTTATTCCCATTACTCCCTGACCCTTAAGTTACTGCAATTGGTGAGGCTGGGAGAGGATAGGGACAGGGAATTCTTTGTATCATGTGTCCTGGCTGCATGTCGGGCCTGTCCAGGTAAGGTAAGGTGCAATTACAGAATTACAGAATTGTAAGTGTTGGAAGGGACCTCTGTGGGTCATCTAGTCCAACCCCCCTGCCAAAGCAGGGTCACCTACAGCAGGCTGCACAGGAACTTGTCCAGATGGGTCTTGAGTATCTTCAGAGAGGAAGACTCCGCAATCTCCCTGGACACACTGTTACAGTGCTCCATCACCCTCAGAGTGAAGTTCTTCCTCATCTTCAGACAGAACTTCCTCTGCTTCAATTTGTGCCCGTTGCCCCTTGTCCTGTCACTGGGCACCACTGAAAAGGGTTTGGCCCCATCCTCTTGACACCGACCCTTGAGATATTTAGAAGCATTTAGAAGGTCCCCTCTCAGCCTTCTCTTCTTCAGGCTAAACAAGCCCAGCTCCCTCAGCCTTTCGTCATAGGACAGATGCTCCACTCCCCTCATCATCCTCGTAGCCCTTCGCTGAACTCTCTCCAGTAGCTCCTCATCTTTCTTAAAGTGGGGAGCCCAGAACTGGACACAGTACTCCAGATGAGGCCTCACTAGGGCAGTGTAGAGGGGAGGAGAACCTCCCTCGACCTTCTGGCCACAATCTGCTTAATGCACCCCAGAAGACCATTGGCCTTCTTGGCAACAGGGGCACACTGTTGACTCATGGTCAACTTGTCATCCACCAGGACACCCAGGTCCCTCTCCGCAGAGATGCTCTCCAGCAGGTCCGCCCCAAGCCTGTGTTAGTGCATGGGGTTGTTCCTCCCCAGGTGCAGGACCCTGCACTTGCCCTTGTTGAAACTCATCAGGTTCCTCTCTGCCCAACTCTCCAGCCTGTCCAGGTCATGCTGAATGGCAACACAGTCTTCTGGTGCATCCACCACTCCTCTCAGTTTTGTATCATCAACAAACTTGCTGATGGTACACTCTAGCTCTTCATCCAGGTTATTGATGAAGTTAAACAAAGCTGGGCCCAGTATTGACCCCTGGGGGACACCACTAGGTACAGGCCTCCAACTAGACTCAGTGTCGCTGATGACAACCCTCTGAGTTCTGCCATTCAGCCAGTTCTCAATCCACCTCACTGACCACTCATCCAGCCCACGCTTCCTGAGCTTCCCTAGGAGGACGTTATGGGAGACAGTGTCAAAAGCCTTGCTGAAGTCAAGGTAGACAACATCTATGGCTCTTCCTTCATCTACCCAACCAGTCATGTCATCACAGAAAGCTATCAGATTGGTCAGGCATGATTTCCCCTTGGTGAATCCATGCTGACTACTCCTGATAACCTTCTTTTCCTCCACTTGTTTGATGATGGCCTCCAGGACAAGCTGCTCCATCAGCTTTCCCGGGATGGAGGTGAGGCTGACCGGCCTGTAGTTCCCTGGGTCCTCCTTCTTGCCCTTTTTGAAGACTGGAGTGACATTGGCTTTCCTTCAGTCCTCGGGCTCCTCTCCTGTCCTCCAGGACCTTTCAAAGATGATGGAGAGTGGCTCAGCAATGACATCTGCCACCTCCCTCAGAACTCGTGGGTGCATTCCAGTAGTCAGTCTCTCTCTCGCACTCCCTGATACTCCTCAGCCTACTCACCTCCTCCTGGAACTCTGTCACTAAGTGAAGGAGTTGCTTTACCCGGGTGCACCTCCCACCGGTGCGCTCACTGCTGCCGTCCCACCCTGGTGTGAGAGCCGGGCACACCGTGCAGCCTGGCACCTGGGCGGCAGTGGGCTCCCTTCGGAGCTGTGCCTGGGAACCTGCATTAGCCAAGCTGTGTGCAGAGCTTGGAGCAGCCTTGGCTGTCTGCTGAGTGGGCACCATTAAGCCCTGGTGGAGCTGGCAGAGCTTCAGTGCCCTTCCAGTGCGCCCTTCCTGGCAAACCACCATGCAAACTGCCATGCCATGCCCTTTCTGATGTGTCATGCCATGCCATGTTTGCTCACACCGTTTGTGCTGCACCTCATCACTTGCACTCCCTAAGGGCTTCTTTCATACATCGGGGGGAGGGGCTCAGCTGCAGCTGCTCCTGTCCCTGCCCAGGTCTTCTCAGCTGCTGTTGTCTGAGCTGCCAGCTCCTGGTGGCTCCCCCTGAGGTTCCCCCAAGTCAGGAACCATCCTGTGCACTGTGCTATGGGACTTCCCTGTTGGATCATGCTGGCGCTTTCAGAAACTGTGAAAATGGAGTCCTAGGAAATCTTAAGGTGGAAGGAAATGCATACAGCATTCTTTCCAAAATAATAATTAATCTAAAAATAAATAAAATCATGTTTTCAAAAAAGGATAAAGGAAAAGTCAGTTTGACTGATATATGTAATTACAGTGTGTCTGTGCTTGAACTGGAGGGGATGTTTTACTTACCACAAGACCACAACAGACAGCTAGAGAGAATACAGTTCATTCAGTTACTAAGATTTCATCTTATTGAAAGACTGAGACAGAAAGTCCCAGAGATCTTTGAGTTATTTATACATGGAGCAACAAATGCAGGGTAAGAGTTGAGAGTGATGGCCCTGCACAAACATAGAAAATTACACTACACTCTTTCACTGAAATAAATATACCAAATGGACAAATAAAACACAGAAGTTATTGGATTATTTTCTTGTTTTGTTTGGCTTAGTTTCCATCGTTGCAGAAGAAAAGAAAGATAAAACAGCAAATCTCCTGAATGACATTCTGAAAATACATAATATTTCAACTGTTTTTACAACATCTAGTTACTTAAAAAAAGATAAACTATATGGAATCTTGTTTTCTCCATGAAGGTTAAAATGAACATTAAAGGCAAAGTTCTACACATTTTTCATTTATTGTTCATACATGTAAATAATTATATTTAATTTATTCTTTAAGGCATTTGTTATCCTGCAGGAAGTATTTCAGTGTATCTTAATATCATCCTGAACACAAGATCATTTTTTCCTTGTCAGTAATGAAAAGGCTAGTGAATACTTAATGCTTTAATATTTTCATTCTTGTCCAAGGTCCAGTAGATGTTTTTCCTCTAATATACTACAAAGTGTTACTTTAATCTTATTTAACTACAAGAGACTTGAAAATTTTCCTCTCTGAAAATATTTTCCTGCAGAATAGAAGTCAGTAGAAGCCACCACCACTAGGAAATGATCACTTTGATTGGTAGACTGTTTTTTAAACTGCGCATTCTTGGACAAGGTTTCACTTAGTAATGCAAAATTTCAAAATTGGTAATTTTTTTTTTGTGCATCAAGATGATAATTTATTATTAGCAGTGTTATTGAGGCAAAGAGTTAGGGATTTTTTGTTTGTTTGGATTTGTTGGTGGTTTTTTTTCAAAAGGTTTACTATTCTTTCAAAGTATATTAACTTCAAAAATACTTTGAAGGGAAAATTTGAAGAAACCGTTAAGAAATAGTCTAATTCCTTGATCTTCTTGCTGTTACCTCTACGTCTACGGCATACATTTTGAGACTCATGATCAAAAGGCTATTGAAAAAAATGAAGTGGATGATAGGAACCAAAAAACCTATATAAAAGGAATTAAATATATATGTATTGCAGATGTCAGCAAGCTTTCTAGTCAAGAAGGCTTGTTTATTATTCTATTTATTACAGTACAGTAGCTGTGGCATCTTCTGTCAACCTATAGAAGTATTTAGTTAACATCCCAGATCAGATTCTTTTATTACTTCCATGCCTGATTATGTCAAGAGCAAAGCTTAAGCTAAATTAAATGTTAAAAGGACCTAAAGTAAGATAAAATTTTGAAAAATGCTTGAATGAGACTTTCTTTGAAATGATTGCACTGGTAGAGGACTTTCTCACTTCCTCAATATCTTCTAGGGCTTTATTTCCATAAGTCTACAGGTGCATTTTTGTTCTTGCTTAGAGAGTAAATAAAAAGTAAAATTTTACTCACACTTTCAGTTAGAGTAATCTAGTATTTGAACAATAATATACATCATATCTGTTTGTTGTAACCTGTAGACTGCAACATAGACAGCAGCACTGTTTCAGGCCTCAACAGAGGCTTCCTCTATCTGCCGTAGAATTCTGGTTTTAGCTGTTTTCGAAGGCTTTACTAAGAATTTCCTGTTTTTTATTATTTTGAAAGAATATCAGAAGTGAGAAATTATTCTGAAAATTGTATCCAATTGGTTCTAATAAATCTTCCATTCCACAAGACATTGGCACTTCAACATTTGTTTTGTATTCTAGAAATAGCAATAATGAACAGTGAAATATTTTGGAGTGAGTATTTGTACAAATGACTAAAAACAAATTTAAAACAAGATTAAGGACAGTTGTTCAATTACATAGTACTTAATTTTTGAAGAATGGAAAACATTTTTTATGAATATGTAAAAACAATGATGAGAATACAAGCAAAAATAAACACAGCATGTCAAAAAGATAAAGGTATACCTTTCCTATGGATGGAGTTGTCAATCATAATTTTCCACAAAGGAGATTATGGGATTGTATACTAACATTAAATGCTTTCAAAAGACTAACCACAAATTATTTTTGTAGCAGACCTACAGGAGCTGGATCAGCAGCTTTGCAGTAATGCTTGTAGAAGGAGATTCCCCAAAGTTTTCGAAGTTCAAAGTAAATGACACACATACTTTACAAATTCAGCAGAAGGCAAGTTTATTCAGATTGCATAAAGGTCTCCAGACATAATTGGTCAAAGAAGTTAGCAAATGAAGAATTGATGATAACTGGTAACAAAGAATATATTATTTATGCAGCCTAGTTTAGTCATGATGTCCACTAAATAGAGAACAATCTGAAGACCACAATAGATAGAAAAGAATATAAATTGAGGGTCATCTGCTTGTTGTAGAGAAGATAAAGCTCCTGACTGGACAGAAGATGTAAGCACTGCATAGGATTTAGGAACTTCTCATGAGTGGCTGGCGTGGTTAACAAAGAAAAACAGAAAAAATTTCTGACCTAATACCATCAAGGAACAGTACCTGGATCAAAACCCAGTATCAAACCACAAACTCCTTTTATTAAGCTCAAAACATAATTTGTGGGCATAAAGGAAGCATCCCTTATATACAAGACAAATGATAATATACATGTAACACATAAGATAAAATGAAATTGTATAGTAGAAATGTAATTGCAATAGCAAGAATCGAATCATTAATCACAGAATCACCAAATCATAGAATACTTGAGTTTGGAGGGGACTTCTGGACAGTCCTATGGTCCAACACCCCTTCCTCAAGCAGGGCTACCTGAAAGCCTGTTGCCCAGAACTGTGCCCAGATGGCTTTTGAAGATCTCCAAGGATGGAGATGCCGCAGTCTCCCTGGGCAACCTGTGCCAGTGCTGTCACATTCAGAGTATAAAAGTGTTTCCTGATGTTCAGATGGCTCCTGCTGTGTTTCAGGTTGTGCTTGTTGCCTCTTATTTTGTCACTGGGAACAACAGAAAAGAGCCTGGCTCAATCTTCTTTGCACCCTCTCCTCAGGTATTTATACACATTGATAAGATCCCCTGAGTCTTTGCCTTTTCCAGGCTGAACAGTCCCAGCTCTCTTAGCCTTTCCTCACAAGAAAACAGAAAGATCAGTGAAGTAACAAACAGTGAGGAGGACAGGTTGCTGCTAAGGAGTGATTTGAGTCACCTAATTAAAAATTTGTTATTCAATAAACTGTATTGTAAAACAATCAAGTGAAAGCTCTGTCAAAGAATATAATAACAACTACCCTATATAAAACAAAGGGTTCCTAAAAATTTGATGTTAGCCATAGGTTATCTCCTCAAGAAAACCTCAGAGTTATGATTACTGTAGCTAAGGTTACATCTATGAACTCCTGAAAAGATAAAATAGATATTATGGGAAAAGCAGTCAGAAACATTGTACCTTTATATACAGTATTAATGTGAACCACTATTTGTTAACTAGGAATCTTCCATTTTTAATCCATCAGTTTCTACATACAAGCATTGTATTTTCAATTAAATCTATTTAAAAATGAGTGTAATTCAAAGATTGATTTGCAAATTATATGTTCCAGTTGTCCCAATAACAGCTAAATTTGCAATTGCAAGACTATATTGAAATGGCCAATAGAAGAGGTTATCTTCCTACTAAAAAAAATCGAATTACATTTTGTAGCAGCAAATTGTCTCATCTTTTATTTTGACATAATGTTTAACTGAGTTGGGTTGACAAATCAGGTATCCGTTGCCTTTCTGACTGAAATAACCGTTTGAACCATCTGACAGTAGCTTACAGATTTCAAATCAAATAGTGTCTAGCAGCAGATGCAGCTGATAAGTTTGCTAGCCTGAAATTTGCGACAAGCATGTTCTGGCTGCTTAGAAATCTGTTGTTTGAAGACAAGGATGAACCAATAGAAATTCCCCTCTCTCTTCTACATTCATCATCTACCTTCATTAAGAACATCAACCAATGGACATCTACCTTCAAGGCATTCTCAGTACCTTACTTTTCCTTGATCCTGTAGCGATCCTGACTGGAAGACCACTGTATGTCAAGGAGTCCGTGATGCACAACACAATTAACCTGAGCAAACCCAGGCCTGTGCTGTGGCACACAAAACCCTTTGTTGCAGGATAACCTCAGCCAGCTTGTTGTAACAGAGGAACCTGCAAGCAGCTCCTACTTGGTACAGATAATTATGCCACCCACTTGGCCTTGCCTTTATCTAACAGTGCAGGAAGAAGTTCTCAGAGCATCATTTCTATTTTGACTGTAGAGATGATGAAAAAGTTGTTTCCTTGTAAGAAAATCCTCTCCTAGCTTGACTGACTCAAAGGGGAGAACCTCTGCTATGGATGGGGTCGGCAAGTTGTGCTTACACAAGGAGTCCAGTCAGATGCTGCACCGCCTGGGGCTTCCAGCATCTAAATGGATGTAAGACTATCTGTACTACCATAGAGTGTTAGCTCTAATAAACAGCATTTTAAATGATACCTTGCAAAGTCTAAATGCCTTTCTAATGGGATCATAATGAAACAGCACCTCCTGGTGCAAAACTGTTCCTAAGCCCTTTTCTGAAGACAAAGTCTCCTTCTCTAGAGATATTCAAGACCCGCCTGGAGGCGTCCTTTGCAGCCTGCTGTTGGTGACCCTGCTTCTGCAGGGGGTTTGGACTAGATGACCCACAGAGGTCCCTTTCAACCCCTAATATTCTGCGATTCTGTTATTCTGTGATAGCTAGTATTAAAGAAGCATAACTATCCCTGCAGTGCAGGTCTGATATTTTCCTATGAACTTGAATATCCACAGAAGTAAAACTAAGTTAAAGTAACAGCACAGGTACTAGGTCTTAGCCTGTAGGAAACACCAGATAATTAAAGTTTGCTTACACATCTTCCTTTGAGACTTCTCTTTTGTTCCTACCTGTGTGTTGCTCACTATTCCTTTTATCCTTTCCTCTGAAACATCTAATTATTCTTGATTTAATCCTACCTATGTAGCCATCAGTCTTATGTCTTTCTCATAAACCTTGTTGCACAGGCAGAATCTTGTTTATAATGTTGCTCAGGCTGGCTTCATGCCAACTCTGATCCTATTGCTCAGAAGGCAGATTGGGGCCATGAAATCCCCTCCTTTTGAAAGCAGTGTGTTCATGAGTATCATGTTTCCTCTGTGAAAATAAGGGGGTTTTATGTGAGATACTGGTTATTGGATAGTTGGGCAGGGGTAGGCCTGAAACCAAGGGCAAGCAGGTGAACTACCTGAAAGCCTACAGTCAGGATAAAGACATCAGAATTGAAGAAGAGAGAGGTCGGAAGAGAAGTACAGGGCTCTGAACTTTGTATTTGGCTCCTGAGGGGCTGTCACTGGTTGGTCCCTAGCTAACATACATCTATGTAGTGGAATAATAGAGTAAATGTGGTGGACATGCACTTGGCACGTGTTAAAGATACACTTTTGAAGATGCTGTTAAGGCCAGTAGATACTATCAGCTAGAGTGCTCCATGTCACATGTCGTGCAAGTGTAATGACAATACAGTGCTTGGAGTGTTTTCCCGGGCAATACTATCAGCTAGAGCTCTCTGTGACACGTGTCATGCAAGTGTAATGACAATACAGTGCTTGGAGTGTTTTCCAGGGCAATGTGGTATCAAACACATAACGATTAAAATTCAGGCTGTAAACAAAAGCAAAAATCATGATGACAACCAGTATAAAGCAAAATGGATAAAGTTCTGAAGGTGGCAAGGTATGCATCTCAGAATTTTCTTTACACAGAAGACATTACTCTATTTGTGTTGAACTTTTCTGTTTTTTCGCTATGAAGAGCCTTTTTAGCAAAATAGATTTTGCAGACAGGCATCAAAGATCTGGAAGAACAGGGGAAACTGGGTTTTTTAAATAGATGGAGTCAGATCCTGTGACTGGTTTTTTCTTGGAATCTGTGATGATCTTTTAAAGTGAAAGGGAAGGTGGGATATGGGAGATTAATTTCAAACCCCAGCTCTTGTAATTTCTTTTTCCATTAACAGAATTTATGTCCCCAGGCCTGAATATAACTTAAATTTTTATTTCTCTAAAGTTCATTTTATTTCCTTCATAGAAGTACTTACCAGATTTTTTACCTTACCAAAACTATTATATCAAAACCACAGCGAATTTAGCTGGTTCTAAAAAAAAGGAGAATTATAGAACATAGATGTTAGAGTAACACTTTAAGAGTAATGATTTTGGATAGCAAATCAGAAGAAGCACTTGAATGTTTGGCTGATAAGTCTTATATTCCTATAACAAATTTATTTTGCAATTAGTACACATCATAATGCAAGCTCATTTCATTTTCACCCTGAAGCTGTCTTCCCCACTAGAGTTCAAACACAAGGCAAGTCCCTTTCGAATGAAAACAAATTTATGTCTCATGGGATTTTTTCAAACAAAGCTTTTAAAGAAGAACAAGTACATGTAAGTCCTATAATTTTTCTCCTTCTCCAGTTACTTGTGGAATTTACAGCTACTAGGTTTTCAAGAGGATATCAATGTCTTTTTGCACCTAACAAATCCAAAATATAACTAAAAGAAACAAAATAATTCCTCTAGAATTTTTATTTATTATTTCTGTTTTGCTTCCCTCTTACCCTTACAACCCATTGGCTTAGGAATTCTGTCTTCTCTATGTCCCACATAAGATGTTAAACACATAGGTCACAAAAGAGCCTAGGAAAAGCATTGCTGAAAGACTAACGAATGCATTTGCAGTTTGGGGAATGGTGGTTTAGTCATATCTGTATTCCTCACCTTGAGGCCAGCACATTGTTTTTCTGTACTGTATGTTTCCACAGCTAATCAGATACTCTGTATATTTTTCCTCAAACTCTCTTTCTTTTCAAGCAAACATAAAAACAACCACAATACTGAGAAGAGGGCATAAATGTTCATAAGATGAAATTCATAGTTGCCAAGTTCTGAATTTTATTTCTTTAATGAACAGAATTTAAAAAAAATTCCCCTAGACTGTATTACTTTCTCACATAATAATGATTTTCTTTTACATGTATTTGCACAATTATTCTCAACATGGGTTAGAAAGCTGTGAAACTAATGCGGTTAGTAAAGATCCAAGTATCTAATTTTTATTAGTTTTAGTTTCTTTTTTTAAATTTCTTTGAGTCTGTCTGTATGACTAGTGTTAGCATTTCTCAAAATCCAACATTACAAACAAGACTGAAGGACCAGCATTATGTTTTCCATTTCAGTTCATGTACTCACTTATCAGTGTTGAGCCCAAGAGTCCATACATTACCTTCTACCAGAGCTCCAAGAGATACTGGTAGCCATTATTTTGACTTTTACTCAGACTGGCAATCTTTGCTGATATATTGTGTGTTGGTGCCCAGGTGCTGGCAGTGGGGTGGCTGCATGGTGGCCTCTGTGAGAAGAGGCCCGGGCTGTCCTGCGTCGGGGACAGCTGGTTCCAGCTAACCCACCACAGGGCACAGCTAAGCCCAGCAGCCAAGATGAAGGCGTCTCGGGGAAAATTCGTTTAAAAAAGGGAAGAAAATGTCAGACATTCAGAGAAGGAGGGGGCAAAACCAGTGCAAAACAGCAGAGGAAGCACCAAGGTCAGAAGAGGAGGAGGAACCGCTCCACAGTGGAGTGGGTATCTGCACTGCAGGCCGTGGAGGACCCCATGCATGAGCAGATGGATATTCCTGAAGCAACTGTGGCCTTCAGAGAGCCCGTGCATGAGGAAAGGATAAACATGAAAAGAAAAGACCAGCAGAGAAAAAATGCTATGTGCTAACCCTACGCTGCCCTACATGTGCACACATACTGCTCCACTAGTTGCCTCACCAAAGGCAATAAGTGTGACCTGAGGAGTTGACAAAGCAGGGGAAGGAAAGAAGTCTAGGGTGATGCAGAAAAGCTAGTCAGAAGTCCTGGTTCTCATAGGAGACTTTGATCATAACAATATCTCCTGGGGAGGAATATAAGCAGTCCTGGAGATTTCTGGAGAATGTCAAAGAAAATTGTTTGATGCTGATGATTAACAAGTTGATTAGATGAGAACTTTGCCACTGGTCAATAAGAAAAAAATGCTGGGAATATTAAGGTTCATGACAGACTTTGCTATAGCAACCAAAATATGGTGGCATTTTAGCTACCAAGAGAAGTCAGTTAAGCAAAAAACAGAAATGTAAACTTGAACTCGAAGAAAGCAGGTTTCATTTTGTTTATGAATCTGGCTGGCATTTCCTATGAGAAGCTGCCCTGAAGAGTAAAGTGGTCAAGGAGAGATCCTGGACCACCTCCTTCAGGCACAAGAATGATCCATACCACTGGGCAGAAGGTCAATCTGGTGCAACAGGGCTCCAGATTGGCTGAATAGGGAACATCTGACTGAGCTCAAATGCAAAAAAATCAAGTGTAGAAGGAGGTGTAAATGAGGACGGGATATCCAGAAGGAATACTGAAACAGTGCCTGACTGTTCCAGGATGGAAACAGGAAAACCAAAGCTCAAGTGGCATTCAAAGTAACAAGGGAAGCATGAAGACCACTTTCTGCTGTATCAGCAACAAAAATGAACAAGAAAAATCGTGGCTTGCTATGGATTAATCAGATTCAGTCAAAAGAATAGTTTGGAAGTCCTTTGTGATTGTGAGAACTGCACTACAACATTTGACAATATAACCAAAAAGATAATATTTTACAAATTGGAATATTCAGAGTTTTGAGGGAGTCTGGGGGTAGATTAGTAGTTTATGATATGACTTAGAGAATTGGAAATAGTATTCAGAGACTGATTTATGTTTTAAATTTTCTTACATACTTCCTTGTCTGCAAGTCTGTTAATTTCTCCTTCTGCTACCTGTAAATATTGATCTAATATAGAAATCCCAAAACTATTAGTAAGATCAAATGATTTAAACTATTCAATTAAAAAATCTGTTGATTCAGTTATCTTGAGAATTTAATACTTAACTTAAACCCTGAGATAAATTTTAAAATTCAATTTCCCAGATCTTCACAAAATTAGGTGTTTTGCCATCAAATTTTGTTTCTTTAATCTCTGAGGTTTAAAATATTTTCCAGAAGATATCACTATCCTTACAAAAATAGTATTAGAGCCCACAGTTATTATGACAATGGATGTAAATTGGATCAGTCTTTCTTGAAGTGTTTCTCAAATAATGCATACTCTTTCCAAAAAGGTACTGAAGTATTTCAGTCCCACATTTCATGTTGTGAATTTGTGTCCTGTTCATTCAAGTTCCATTCATTTGCTGTGCTCATGAACAAGGTCTATGCCCAATGCTGTATGTTTGTTCACAGCTTGTTCTCTCTTTCTCTCATTTTGACTGCTTACAATACATCTATTGTTTCAGGTTTTTTCTGACACTCCACTTTATCTAGCAGCAAGAATGCTGTCTCCAGAGGTAGATTCTCTGCCTCTTTCACAGAGTCTCTTATTATTTGAAATTTCACAGTAAGAATATCTTCCAGGAATACAAGTGCTATTTCTCTTTATCCCACAATTCATCTTGGGAATCTTAATTTTGTGGGATTTTCTCAGACTACTGTCAATATAGCCTTGAAAGATCTTCAGAGGCAAAGTTTTTATCTTGAAACTGTTAGGTGCTGTTTTGTTGCCTTCTAAAATGTGTTCCTACCTCCTGTAATAATAGCTGTGATCTAAATGTTGCCAAAGGATGCTTAAGACTTCATTTCTTATACTGTATTTCCATGCTTCAGGGTATCTTCTGATGTGCAATTCCTCTTTTCTTTGCCATTTCTTCTTTCTTTTTACTGACGGGAAGCTGTTTCACAAATAATCTCATAAAGGGAAAAAAAGGTAGCTACAGCTGGGTAACTACAAACAAGCAATTTTGTACTACTATAAAGTTCTTTTACTGGTGAAAAACAACAAATAGATCTAAAAGAGGGCAATAATTCCTACACAGAGGACAAGTGTTATAGCCAGATGAGAAAGATAGTCAATAAAAGGAGGGAAAGTAGACTGACAGAAGTTTAAACTTTGAGTTGCTCGAGCTTGTCCAGAGAACGGCAACAAGGCTGGCGAGGGGTGTAGAGAAAAAGTCTTATGAGGAGCAACTGAAGGAATTGGGGCTGTTTAGTCTGGACAAGAGGAGGCTGAAGGGGGACCTCATTGCTCTCTACAACTACCTGAAAGGAGGTTGTAGTGAAGAAGGTGTTGGTCTCTTCTCCCAACTAATTAGCGACAGGACAAGAGGCAATGGACTCAGGTTGTGCCAGGGGAGGTGTACATTGGATATTAGGAAAAATGACTTTACTGAAAGAAAGGTCAGACGTTGGAACAGGCTGCCCAGGGAGATGGTTGAGTGTCCATCCCTGGACGTGTTTAAAAAACATGTAGATATTGCACTTCAGGATATGGTTTAGTAGGCATGGTGTTTTTGGGCAGATGGTTGGACCTGATGATCTTAGAAGTCCTTTCGAACCTACAGTTCTATGCTTCTAAGATTCTGTGATTAAAGCATGAATTATGGTAAAATTTTGTACTTAGTCTCCAACAATATTGGCTCTTAAAAGACAGAGCTCTCCCAATGAACTAAAAAATAATTACTACATACATTCTGCAAAATGCTTTGGAGCCTTTTTCAATGCCTTTTCTCAAAATCTAGGATATTTCACCAACATTCAGACAGAAATACGGAGTTTGTGGAATTAAATAGTGAGAATGTGGCCTAAACCCTTTTATAATTCAATCTGTTGAACTGAAATGGAATGATAAAATACCTGAACACTTGGCTATGGGCAGGGAACCTCTCTCAAAATAAATCTTCCAAGATTTTGAAGTTAGAACTTCACTTTTCTTTCAGCATTGTTGCAACAGAAAATATGTAGAAATATTATATGTATGTGTGTTTATACACAAGCATGAGAGAGTCTTTGATTTAGCTACACTGGAAGTTTTAGTTTATGTGCCACATTCTCATATATTTTACAGTTCACCTTAAAAAATTTTAAAAGGAAGTTTATTAGGAAGTTTCTAAATTTCCATGAAAAGTAATATTCTCCTGAATTTTCAAGTGATAAGTAGTTAAACTATATAATATTGATTCCAAAGTCAAGCCGGAAGTGATAAAGAAGCGAACAAGGCTCTTAAAAGTTTTTTTTTCCCACTCTTCTTTTATAATTCAACTGTTCACATTATAATAACAAAAATAGTAGTAAGGAGAGTTCAGGAGAGGTGATACTGTGAAACAGAGCTATAATGAATTCTGCATTTTAACAAAATCCACCATTTTATTTTACCTGACATTTTTGTGATCCTGATGGAACTGAAAAATCTAACTGAATACATGATATAACCACGGAAAAGGAGTTTAAATGTTTTTAACCATAAATGAAAACTATCACAACAGAGTGCTGCTTCAGTGAACAACATAACTGAGGCATACAGAGGAGTTACATCCCCACCTACCTCACCTAAAAATACAGAATTTCTTTGTTCTCAGTATTTGCAAGAGGAATGTGGTAGTGGTAATTTATTGAGTGTCTGAGTTCATTGTTACTAGAATTTACTCTATTTTTCCCTCAGGTGTTAGTGGAAGGCACTTTTTGAACTGATGTGAAATATAAGAAACATGAAAATAACTATTGTTTTTTTCAGACTTCTATTGTAGTTTGCATTAAAATGTTGATAATTAGCTGAACTGATACACAGAGTACTTTAGCGTGTGAATCTGTATTGTCTGTGCTTTGACACTCCTTTCTTGATAGGATGCATTGAAGGAAGAGATGTGCACTGCTGCGGTTTTGTCTTGGTTTCTGAACAACAGACTGTGGAGCACAAATCCATCTTCAGGTTCCTCCTGGGGATTGTAAGTTTGATGACCTGAAATGTGTTTGTTTGAAAGGCCTTCATGAAAGATCAGAATGACCTTAATGATTCTATTGTCATATAAGAAAAAAAAGAAAAGAAAAAAAGAAGAAACAGAAAAGACCAAAGTGGAATTTAGACAGAGGATCTTAACACGTATTCCAGACAGCCCAAGCTCTGTCATCTAGTAAAAAATTGTTTGCTATTGCTGCAGATTTGAGGCCGTGGATTGCAGCCCAGATATTTAGCTTCCTGTAAGCAATAAAAAGATGTTAGGCTAACAAGTTTTAACAGACCTAATTTTTGGTCCAAGAAATTTTGAATATTTTTACAGCATAGGGCACTTGAAAGTTAACATGTTTCCATCTCTTTTTTATGGTAGTGTGCTTAAGGTGGACATGGGTTGTATGAAGTTTATTTGCATTTGCAGAATGCTTTTCTGTACAAGGCTGAATGAGCATTCCATCTAGGTCTGCACGGAAGAAAGAGTAGTGAGATTGCTATACTGACTGTAGTTGATGTTCAAGACTTAGACTGTCTGCATTCAGTGTTTTGTAAGCAAGAAAGCATGTAATAATAATTTACTGAATTGCACACACAAGCACCAATAAACATGCTAGAGATCTGCATCACTGGAAAAGTTCTCAGTTCTCTCCCGGAGCAAGATGGAGTAACTGGATCCAGAGGAATGCAGACAATAAGCAAACGTGCTCTGGCACAATACAAAATTGATGTATTTGTGAACTGAACAAGATGAGTGGTTAAACAAGCTCACATAGACTTAACATAAAAAAAAAAAGTGGTAGGTTAGAATCTGTAGAGGGGCTGGTAGTCACTCATAACACTGCAAAGGAAGACTCATTAAAAATCAGTTCACATTTTTAGAGATGTTTATTGGTATATATCAAACACAGGCCACAACATAAGCTTCATAATGCTTAAGGCTGTTTTAAGTGAGAAATGGGTACCACATAGAGCTCAGATTTCTAAAATGCATGGAATCAGAGAAAAAGGGCACTTGGAGTGTAAGGAGTGGCAAACCTTCAGAAAAGGGACCTCGTAGATTGTGTATTTCTTTTGCTGCTTTTTGTTTTTTTGTTGCACTGGGAGGCTGTCCCGATCCAGTGTTGGGGAGGTTTTGATACGATCACAAGGACGAGATTCAGACAAAAATGGAGTCAGATGCGATGCAACCTTGCAAACTATGTTTCGGTAAACTAGGAACCGGAGGTTGGACGGGGAGGCAGCAGGGGTAGGACAAGAGGAGAAAAGAAGAAAGGGAGAGAGAAACAAAGGAAGGAGTAAAGTCAGTCAACCTGAGCAGGAGAGGAAAGGAGTGCAGGTGAGACCGGTTACCACCACCACAGATCCAGCGATGTACAACAATGTCCAGTTGGCTCAGTCTCTATGCAGGCGTGGAGGTTCCAACAAGGATGGGTTCCAGGAGAAAAGCGGCAAGAAGGCAAAAAAAATAAGTGTCCTTGGGGGAGCACGTGCTGTAGTTTTAAAGGGGCGTTTACCCATGCGCAGACCGCATTTTGGTACATGCAGTTCGTGCCAGGTGTGATACCTGCTTAGGCAGCCCTTCATGTACTAGTCCGTGCGCAAGCGCAGTGTGGTACTTTCCTGCAGGTTGTTGTGGCAGTTTCTTCAGAGGTGAAGAGGAGGTGAAGGTACAACAGCAATGTCAAGACAAAACCAGTTCAATGCCAAGACAAAACCACTTCATAGCGGTCTTCTGCAGAGGGGAAACTGATTCAGAGGCAGCTGAATTTTCTGTGCTGCAAAAAATAAAAACCCACTCAGCTAAGCTGGAAGTTTCTGGGTACTATTTTGCATTATTGTAAAAATGCCTTCAGTATCTTACCTTTATGAAGTTAAACCTAATTCTGATTACATAGCAGACTTCAATATAAACATTTTCTTTGCATATTTACAATTACTTGAGCATCCTGATCACTGTTTCAAAAAAAAAAAAAAAAGACAACAATAATGATGAAGATGATAAAATAGGAACTGTTGTCTGAAAAATGTTGCAGTCATCTGAGTGGTAACTAGTCCTGATAGTCTCCTTTTATTTGTTTGTCCCCGCTGTATTTCACATAAATATTCACTTACATCATAAAATATAAAGCCCTTCTTATAGTTCATATTTCTAAGAGTTTCTACGTATTCTCTAGCGTGGTTTTTTTCTTCTTCATCTTGTATTTGCACAATGTAATGTTGCCCTCAGAAGACAGCCATATGGAAATTAAAATTATAAAATGCATATATAACAAATTATATTTAACACTTTCCTAAAAATTTTCTATCAAGAAGTATATGTTCTGAAATTCCAGTAAATATGGCAAAGTAAAATCTCAGAACATACAATAGATTTGCAATAATTTTGTAATTAATCCCAGATACAGCCATAGATTGGATTTATTAGAAAACTGGTACTTCTGTTTACCTAAAGGAATTTTTGCTTAGATTTCCTTCTTTGTTCCTACCGTTGAAGTACTTTTGTGATTCTCTGTTTGATTTTATAAAGCATCCCACAGACTGGCTATGTGAAGAATATTATGCAAATGAGATGTTATTTCACAAAACAACAACAATTCATACCTATTTATAACAGAAATTCTCCATAAATAGTTTGTTTCTACAACAATAAACCTCCTAAAAAGTACAGTAAATTTTTCTGAAAAGATGCTGTTTAGTGTTTTTCAGGAAATATACAGTTAGAAAATAAATTAATCCTATAAAGTGATGTATTAATGTTTCTTTTTGTAGAATTATAATTCTATATGCATATTCTTAGTATATCATACAATTTTTCTAAATAGCTATGAACATTAATGTATAACAACTGAAAAAATTTGCAATATGTTTTTTCATGATGATATGCAAAGTATTAGAGCTAAAAGCGTTGAAAAACGTATTATGTATACTCTAAAGAACATTAATGTTTTAATGGATATTCATCTAAACAAATCAAATACAGAACATTTTATTTTACATTATAAACTTCATACAGTAGATGGACAAGACAACTAGGAAAATATAATTTGCTTTACAAAAAGCTAAGAAGCTTAATTTAGGTGAAAAGGAAATTAAAATTTGTGTTACACATTATTGTTTAGAAAGGAAAAGAATAGGAGCACCACAGGAAATGAAAAGCTAATAAAGATAAATTATTACAACCTTGTATCTTTAATGGTTGATCTGTATTTATAGGCATATAGGATGTTTCTGAGGAGGAAGGCATCTTCTTCAGACCGCTGCTTCGCTGAGGGTGGTAGGATAAAGCAAAGGAGGGAGCTTTGTAGCTTCTACCTTCTGCCCAGCCTCCAGTGTGCTCAGGAAACTTTGTCCTTCAGATGGCTTTCATGCAGCCCTTGCTTTAACATCACATCTTGTACTGCTCCCTTCTGCCTGTCCCTGACTGAGATGCAAAACAAACTGCCTGAGTTTGCTGTCAGACTTTGAGGAAAATCCCCAACCTTCATCCTATGAGAGCAATATCATAAATAGGGAAGATCTGGGAAGTATTTGTTGTTACTAGGCAGCTGGACATTTTAATCATCCTTTGCTCATCCTGTATTTTATTAGCCTTAATGTTTTACAGTTATGCATTTCTTATGTATCATTACAAGCTCTGCTCAACCTGAGTATTGGCGAAGTTGAAGTTTTTGTGACTGGTCTTCTAAATGAAACTATCTGCTTTCATTTAATCTAATACATTCTTCCACCCCCATTTCAGCCATAAAAAATTCATTTTTAAGCATTCTCATCTTTATATGGAGATGTTTAAAACTTACCTGTGAATACTCTGGTTCAGTTCACTAATAGCAAGAAAGTCAATCAGAGATGTCAGAAGTACAACTCTTAATAAATATTTTATGCTAATATTTTTTTTGTTTTATATAATAATTCCCATTTTCAGTCTTTTAATTTAGACCTGAGTTGTAAAGTTTATCTCTAGTGTTTACAGTTTGTACATAATACCAACTCAGACAGTAATACTTTGTTTTCTCTTGAATTCAGTGTTATCACAGTAAGCATGGGCAGGGCACCTCAACACTTACACAAATATTATACGGCTCAAGCTACAATACACACAATATCCTAAAATGATATAATCTCTAGGCTGACCCCAACAGCCACAATCTCTTCTACCATTGACACCCAACTATTTAACCTTCTTTCCCTACTTGTTTTCAGCCTCTTCCTCAGAATAATGGTTCTTTCAGGAACATGATTGCAAATACTCTCTGCACTTCTTGCTGCACACAAATTAGGCTGTGACAGTCAATGTCTCTCTCCTTAATAAGCTGCGTTTTGGGCTTTTTGACCTCACACAGCTTCCAGGTCTACCTGGCTACTGGCACACCTTGTTATCTTGAGATGCTCCATATTCACACGCCATTTTTTCAGGTGCACTTCCATCCTGAACTCAGCTTTAGTTAACTTTCAGGTTGTCATTTTCTACCTATTGCTTAACTGCTTAACCCTTATTTTTCCACACAGTGAAGTTCAGGTTCAATTTTGCTTCGAGAATCTATTCCCGTATAAATACGTATTGCACAAAGAGAAGCCTAGCCTTATTTAGTATTTGCTCTTTGAAGTATCATTTCGTCCTTAGCTGTCAGTCTTCCTGAGCACTGCTAACTCTCAGTGAAACATCTTATCTTCTGAGGAGAAAAATATTTATTATATTCAGAAACAGAAGTCTGAAGCACAAGTTGAAAATTCATTTGCAAAATCAATCCTGGAATATTTCTTTTTTTTTTCCTTTGGCATTCTATGTGAATTTATCAAGTGTAGAAAGACATGAGAAATCTAAAGAAGGAAAGACTTTGAAATACAGTGAGGAATAAATCTGCACTGGAAGATTACTATGCCTGAATATGAAGCATAGAAGTATAACTGTCCAGCCACATATTCACTAGGTAATATCCATTCTCAAAACACAATATAATAATATGCAAAGTACTTTCAGTCAGTTCATGAAGATGAATCCTACCAGCCAGCATGGAGACTTTATCTGAGTCAAGTAACATTTAGTCAGTTGCTGCAGGCAACTTCCAGTCAAAGGAACTGACATCTGGGAATGCAAGAACCTTGCTAAGGGTGACGAAGCACTGGAACAGGTTGCCCAGGGAGGCTGTGGAGTCTCACTTTCTGGAGATATTCAAGACCCGCCTGGACGCGGTCCTGTGCAACCTGCTGTTGGTGACCCTGCTTTGACAGTGGGGTTGGACTAGATGACCCACAGAGGTCCCTTCCAACCCCTAACATTCTGTGATTCTGTGATTCTGTGATAACAGCAACAGAGTTCGGAGTGCCTGGTGTCTGATTTGGAGTGGGAAGTGAAGGTGTACCTTTAAGAGTGATACAGACTGATGTTAGCCCAGGTAGTAACAGCCAAAGCAGCATATGGTGACATCAAAGCTTGGCAAAGGGTATCAGAATCCATACAGAGCCTTGGAACCTCTCCCTCACCCACCCTCCAAGAGGCTTGAAGCTTGAAATGCATTCATCTCTGTAATATTAGTATCAGAAGTCAAGGAAAAAATATTCAGAGGAACACTGATCCATTTGCAGTCATTGATCACTCCTTCTTATTTCAATAAAATGAAGCAACATAAAATGAAAAGCATTAAAATTGGCACACAAAATGTTCTAAAACATATAAAGCACCTCCCTACAAATGTTACATTAAATGATTTCTTGTTTACATTAACTACATGCCTTAAAGTTTTCTGCTAACATTATTCTTTGAAAGATTCTCTGCAAAAATGCTCAAATTTTTTTGAACAGAGAATAGGTGGCTGTTACTTGTATAAAAGGTAGTATAAGCCTTTCATCTTCCTTCTTCACAGCATGCTGAGAAACACAACTACTGCCAAAATAAATTGAGAGCAAATACATACTACTGCAGTCTCATTAAAAGTTCCTAAAAGTATCTGTGTCTACAGGGAGGAGCTACCTTTATCCTGAAGGCAAAACTGTTCCTATAGTTTCTTGACTTTGCCACTTTTAACTTCATTTGTAAACCCACTTCCCTGGAATACAAAAGAAAAAAAAAGTTGTCTTAATCTGGGATAAAAAATTAAGCATGAGTCTTTAGTAAGTAAGCACAAAAAAGAAGATAAAGAAGATGGAAGTAAAACATATGAAAAAGTAGTTTTGTAACTACATTTTCAAATAATGAGTAACTTCTACTTCAATAATTAAAGCAATTAAATGATAAATCAATAGTATTTTATTATTGATGTACCAAATAAAAACTGTTATATTACTGAACCAGGTCTCTGGATCTGCAAGGAAGAGCAACAGAGTATAACTTCATGGTGGAAGAAGAAGAGCTTCTGCACCTGTTGCACCACACTTATGGTGCTCTGAACTTGGCAAAGTTAAGGGCCTTTCACCTCAAACTCAGTAGCCTGCCATTCATTTGCAACCTTGTGATCTCTCATCTCCACAACCTTAGGCTTCTGTACAGTACCATTACCCTGGTGTCCCAAGTACTCTTATCCTCATGGCATGGCAGTAGCAAAGCACAAATTATTATCATGCTGTATTTCTTACAGAAAACAACTGCCACTGATGTTCAATAACCTTGTTGTTTCCGTATCTCCTCATACTTTTGCTTGTAGCTTTAGTCTATAACTCTGTGATAAGATCCCTTCAACGTATGCCTTGTAGCTTTTGCCTGTTGCACTGGAGGTATATGGCAAGATTTTGTTAGCAGAGGAGCTGCAAGGGTGGCACAAGTTGAGTCTGTTTTGGCCATGATGATAACTGGTAACAGTGTCCCTATTTTATCTTGACCCACAAATTTTTCATCCTAATTTCTCCCACTGCCCTGTTGAGGAGAGGGAGTGAGGGAGCAGCTGAATGAAGTCTGGCTACTGCGAAAGTTAACCAAACACACCTGTAAAATTGTATTACAAGAAAGCCTATAGATAACAATAAATTAGTAGTCTTTTCAATATCTGCCCAGTAATATACCTACATAGAATTTAACAACCAGTTAATATACAGTACCCAACCCTAACTAGGTATTCTCCAATGTCAACAGGATTGTGAACAAAAATTACCAATGGGGAGCCTGAGTGACTCTCAACAAAAGGTGTAATTGTACTGGAGAGAAAGCATCATCACTGAGTGATGTGCTGGACAGGATATGCAGGGAAGGAGACTTGATCTTCATGGCTGGCCACAGGGGAGAATTTTTTCCTTCTTCTTTCTCATCCCTTTATTTATTCTTTTGTTTGCTAGTTTGTTTCTTCAGTCAGCCTTGGGTGCCTGAAATTGATGTGTGCCAAAAAATCACCAAATATCAATTACTGTTATTAAAAGAAATGCAGACTTGAAGTTTATGTAAGTCAATGAATAGATGATAAATTCAGATGTGGTATGAAACACAGAAGACAAAAGCAAGGCACAGAATGGGTTAGCAACCATGAAAAGTGATCACAAGCAGATCCTAGATTAAGGAGAAAGAAACCATAGATGTAAATGTTGTACTCTTTTGTTGGCAAAGAAGAAGAGACCCCATCATCAACATAATACTTCTCCCAGCAAAGAACTTGGCACAGCAACAAAAAATCCTTTTACAAAATCCAATAATCTTTGGACACGATAACCGCAGGAAAGTATAACACCAAAGAAAGGGATAGATAGTAGAAATCTTGTATCAGTTCAACCTGTCTATAATGTGAAAGATAGTTGCTACTACTTGTAACCACTTGTAACTAAACTAATAATATGTCTATGATTAGACTTTAAGATTTAATTCTAACTAAGACTTTAATTAGATTAACAATAAATTCTTGGCTTTGAAAATAAGGTGTGGTTCTAATGTCCCACAGCAAGATTTTGCATGTAGCAACGGACAGCTACAACACAGGATTTATGTGATCTCCTCATCTTTGAGCACCGGTTGCACCACAGGTGGAACGCAGTTGTGTGAGTAACATGCTACTAAATATGCAGTGTAATGCAGTGCAAAGCATTTGACACTGTCCCACATGACAGCCTTGTCTCTAAATTTGAGAGACATGTATTTGATGGGTGGACCTCTGAGTGGATATGGAATTGGCTGGATGGTGGTGCTAACAGAGTCGCAGTCAATGGCTCGATGTCCAAGTGGAGACCAGCGATGGGCGGCATTCCACAAGGGTCAGTATTGGGACCAGTGTTATTCAACATCTTTTTCGGTGACATGGACAGTGGGATTGAATGCACCCTCAACAAGTCTGCTTATGACATGAAGCTGTGTGGTGCGGTTGACACACTGGGGGGAAGGGATGCTGTCCAGGTTGAGACGTGGGCCCATATGAACTTTGTGAAGTTCAGCAACGCCAAGTTCAAGGTTCTGCATATGGGTCAGGCCAATCCCAAGCACAAACACTGGCTAGGCGGAGAATGGATAGAGAGCAGCCCTGAGGAGAAGGACTTGGGGGTGTTAACTGACAAGAAACTCAACAAGACCTGGAAGTATTCACTCGAAACCCAGAAGACAGACTGTATCCTGGGCTGCATCAAAAGAAGCGTGGCCAGCAAGGCAAGGAAGGTGATTCTGCCCCTCTGCTCTGCTCTGGTGAGACCCCACCTGGAGTCCTGCATCCAGTTCTGGAGCTCTCAGCATAGGAAAGACATCGACCTGTTGGAGCAGGTCCAGAGCAGGGCGACAAAAATGGTCAGAGGGCTGGAACACCTCTCCTTGAGGAAAGGCTGAAAGAGTTGGGGCTGTTAAGTCTGGAGAAGAGAAAGCTGCAGTGAGATCTTATTGCAGCCTATCACTACTTAAAGGGGGCCTATAGGAAAGATGGGGACAATCTTTTTAGCTGGGCCTGTTGCTACAGAACAAGGGGTAATAGCTTTAAAATCAGAGAGGGTAGATTTAAATTAGTTATAAGGAAGAAATTTTTTACAATGAGGGTGGAGACACACTGGAACAGGTTGCCCAGAGAGGTGATAGATGCCCCATTCCTGGAAATACTGAAGGCCATGTTAGACAGGGCTCTGAGCAATACAATCTAGTTAAATATGTCCCTGTTCACTGCAGAGGGATTGGACTAGATGACCTTCAAAAGTCCCTTCCAACATAAACTTTTCAATGATTCTATGATTAATTTATAGGCAACTTAAATTAGGGATTCAGACTAGACCAAAGTCTCATCCTGAGTGTCCAGAACAGTAGCATCAATGAAAGTACAATGGTTATGGGTTTGCACGGCAAGGTTTTGGTAGCAGGGGGGGCTATAGCGGTGACTTCTGTGAGAAGCTGTGAGAAGCTTCCCCCATGTCTGATAAAGGCAGTGTCAGCCGGCTCCAAGACGAACCTGCCGCTGGCCAAGGACAAGCTAATCAGTGAAGGCGGCAGCATCTCTGTAATAACATATTTAAAAAGGGGAAGAAAAAAATCTCTGCAGTGAAATGGCAGTGAGTAGAGAGGAGTGAGACAATGCGAAAGAAAGAACTCTGCAGACATCAAGGTCAGTGAAGAAGGAGGGGGAAGGAGGTGCTCCAGATGCCAGAGCAGAAAGTCTTCCCTTGCAACTTGTGATGAAGACCATGGTGAGGCAGGCTGTCCCCCTGCAGTCCATGGAGGTCCAGAGTGGAGCAGATATCCACTTGTACCCGTGGAAGGGACCCCACGCCAGAGCAGGTGGATGCCTGAAGGAAGCTGTGATCCCATGGGGATCCCACACTGGAGCAGGCTCCTGCCAGGACCTGCGGACCCGTGGAGAGAGGAGCCCACACAGGAGCAGGTTTTCTGGCAGGGTTTGTGACCCCGTGGGGGACCCACGCTGGAGTAGCCTGTTCCTGAAGGACTGCACCTTGTGGGAAGGACCCACACTGGGGCAGTTTGTGAAGACCTGCAGACCGTAGGAAGGACTCAGGTTGGAGAAGTTTGTGGAGAACTGTCTCCTGTGAGAGGAACCTTGATGCTGGAGCAGGGGAAGAGTGTGATGAGTCTTCCCCCTGAGGAGGAAGGAGTGGCAGAGACAACACGTGATGAACTGACTATAACCCCCATTCCCCATCCCCCTGCACTGCTCGGAGTGGGGAGGAGGTAGAGAAACGGGAATGAAGTTGAGCCTGGGAAGAACAGAGGGGTGGGGAAGAATTTTTATGATCTGGTTTTATATCTCACTATCCTACTCCGATTTGATTTGTCATGAATTAAACTCCTTTTTCTCCCTAAGTTCAGTCTATTTTGTCTATGACAGTAATTGGTGAGTGATCTCTCCCTGTCCTTATTTCGACCCTGGAGCCTTTCATCATATTTCCTCTCCCCTGTCCAGCTGAAGAGGGGTAGTGATAAAGTGGTTTTGGTGGGCACCTGGCATTTATCCAGGCCAAACCAAAACAATAATACATTTACACGTTATCAGCTTATGCTTCATGATAATTATTTGCAGATATTGCTGTTCACTAGCAAATGGCTGATAAATTAAGATCAACATTTTGAATATTTTTCTTTTTATTATGTTCTATGAAAATATCTTCAAATCCCTTGTTACAATTCTTGTATTTGTTGTGAAGTGGGAAGTTAAACTGAACCTTTCATCCACATCTAATATTACTTCAGAAAGCAGTAAAATCTTTGCTTTGCCATACACATATTCATATAATGTTTAAACATTAAAATGCTACAGTATGTTCATTTTGAGTTTTTGCTGTACAGTAAGGACAGATACCACACACTGAGAATCACACAGAAATGTAGGCGTTGGAAGGGACCTCAGTGGGTCATCTAGTCCAACCCCCCTGCCAAAGCAGGGTCACCTACAGCAGGCTGCACAGGAACGCATCCAGGTGGATTTTGAATGTCTCAAGAGAAGGAGAATCCACAACCCCTCTGGACAGCCTGTTCCAGTGCTCTGCCACACTCAAAGTAAAGTTCTTCCTCATGTTCAGATAGAACTTCTTCTGCTTCAGTTTGTGCCCGTTGCCCATTGTCCTGTCACTGGGCACGACTGAAAAGAGTTTGGCCCCATCCTTTTGACACCCACCCTTGAGATATTTATAAGCATTTATAAGATCCCATCTCAGTATTCTCTTTTTCAGGCTGAACAAGCCCAGCTCCCTCAGCCTTTCGTCATAGGACAGATACTCCAATCCCCTCATCATCCTTGTAGCCATCTGATGGACTCTCTCCAGTAATTCCTCATCTTTCTTGAACTGGGGAGCCCAGAACTGAACAGAGTAATCCATATGGGGCCTCACTAGGGCAGAGTAGAGGGGGAGGAGAACCTCCCTCGACATGCTGGTCACAACCTTCTTTGTGCATGCCAGGATACCGTTGACCTTCTTGGTAACCAGGGCACACTGCTGGCTCATCACAGGCTTGTCATCCACCAGCACTCCCAGGTCCTTCTCCGCAGAGCTGCACTCCAGCAGGTCAGCCCCAAGCCTGTACTGGTACAAGGGATTTTCCCTCCCCAGGTGCAGGACCCTGCACCTGGCCTTGTTGAACTTCATCAGGTTCCTCTCTGCCCAGCTCTCCAGCCTTTCCAGGTCAGGACAGGCTCGAAGGATGAAGGACGCTGTTTAGATTCAGTATTCATTTATGAAACAAGAAGCTAAAGACCTTGCAATACTTCCTTCCTGAGGAAAACTTTTCTGTCAAAAGTGGCTACTACTTTCAAGTGGCCACATAATAGCAAAAGAAAAGCAATTCAAAATAAGGCAGAGATTGAAATTTCTGAAATGGCAACAAAGGGACCGAAAGCAGAAGGGTTGAATAAGTCTATTTGACTGATATTCTAAACATGTTCCTTTAAAAATAATAAGAAAACTAGACCTGAAAACTGTAAAAAATATCCTAAGTGCTTCCATCTTTTGGGTTTTTGGGGGTTTTTTTCAGCAGTGATGATGAAGAGTAAAATCAGTACTGTTACCAGTATAGTAGCTGAAGGACATGGAAAGCAGATATTTTAAGAAGATTGTGAGAATCGGCTTTTAGGTATTATTTCTCTTTCTAGGATGGAACGACTATAATGTTAAGCAAAAATGTTAGGGCCAGGCTTCAGCCTTGTTGACAAAACTGCAGTACAACTCTGAATAAGCATCTAAATTTACAAAGATAGATGTGAAAAGCAATGGACAAGAAAATGTCTCAGAGGCTTTGGAGAGGCAATCATCAGTATTATGTGTTCTTGCTGGAGTAGGAAAGTTAAAGAGTATTTACTTCTTCCTGCATTTTTTCTTTTAAATAAACGTCCATAACTCATACAGTCATGCTGAATCTCCGTTCTTTATTTGTCTCCAGGTTTAAAAAGATCTGTAATTGCCTGAAGTACATTTCAGACCAGCCCAAGTTAAGAACTGGGATGTTGTCAGGTCATTTTTGTTGGAAAGAACTATGTAAGCAGTTGTACCTCATTTGTGTATTTTTTACATTAAAATATAGATGCAATTCTGTCCCACATTACAGTATAGCAGAAGATGCTTTTCCTTGCTTAGACTATCCACCATTTCTCTCAAAATAGTATATGCAGAGATTGTCTTTTTTTCTACCAGCAAACATAATTTTTTATTCTGCTTTCAAGTGTTTAATTTCTATTCCCAAGTCACTATTTCTGTCACAGACAGATATCTCTTCATTCACAACTGGTCTCATGAAAACTGCTTTTGGACAAATCTTTGCTTGGTACTTACCTGAGTGTCTAATATTTTGGAAGAATATTTCCTTTTTTCCCATTTTGCAATTCTTGAAAATATTCCTTCCATTCATCCCCAAAACGACTGTTAACTGACCCATTACCTTGATCCACTTGTGTGAATTGTGATAGCTGTTAACACTTTCCATTAGGCATTCTGTTTCAGCTGATCATAACTGAGAAGGACAATATTCAGACTAAATATTTAGACAAAATATTTGGAAAAAAAATGTACATGTCAGTGATTAGATGTACATTTTACTTTTTCTTGATAACAACTGATCTCATTTTCTACCTCACTTGAGTTCTGTTTTCTAAGTCAATATCTAAAAGCACTGAAATGAGACATTCTGTCAGGACTTTTTAAAAATATTTTTTCTTCATCAATGATCAAAGTGCTTCTGCTGCCCATCCTGTCTTTGTTCAATGCATATATGGCAGCAACTACTTTCTTAGACAATTTTATGTAGATCTCTATTCATAATGATGCCTGAATATGCTGTCTCACAGCTGTTGTCTGGAGCGCCCCCTAAATGTTTTTACAATTTCACCCTGTACTAATAGCACCTCTAACAATTATGTCTTTAGAACTATCAACTTTCATAGCACTTGTGTGTTTCAGCATCTGTGCAAAAAAAAACTTTTCTAAGTGTTCCAGGAATTAATTTTGCTAATCCAGTACTTGGCTTTTTTTTCTGAGTCAATACTCCAACATTTCTTAGTGTGATATTCCAGCTTTTTAACATTGTGATCATTTTAAGAGACAAGTAAAAACAAGCTGAAGGCAAGTAACACTTACTAGTGTTCCAATAACATGTTTTTAATGAGTTAGCCCTTTTTATTTAATAGATATAAATTCCATAGTTTTATTTCTTTGGGGTTTTTTAATGCAACACTTGTGTAGGAAGAAAAAATATTTACTTTCAGTCTTAGATTGTTGGGAGTGACTGTGTTTAAGAAAAGGTTAAGAATATCTTTAAGTAACTAGTCACTTGCTTTTTACTTGATTTGGTGTATGTTTTTAGCTTGCTAAGCAGCCATCATTAGTACCATACTTGCATGATGAACTGTACGTAATAGTGAAATCATAGCATCTTAGCTTTTCCAACCACCTGGAAAACAGTTCAAGAATTTTGAAGTCAAATATATATTTACAGAGAACATGATGTATAATGACAATATTTCTCCTATTCAAATGGGCAGCTAAAGGCTCAGTTCACAAGCATCATAACCGAAGCACCTGTACTCATGCCCCAAAATAACTTGTGACCAGGTGCACAGAAGAACTTGGTCCTGATGAGGCTCACAATCATTACAGCTACCTTTTATGCATCTATCTATGGATCTGAAGTTCATGTGTCTAAACTGAGAACTAAACTAAACTTAAAGCAAATGGGAAGAGCCCAACTTTCTCAGCCTGTCCTTGTAGGGGAGGTGCTCCATCCCTCTGATCATCTTTGTGGCGCTCCTCTGGACCCAATCCAACAGTTTCATGTCTTTCCTGTGCTGAGGGCTCCAGAGCTGGACACAGTATGACGGGTGAGGTCTCACCACAGCAGAATAGAGCGGCAGAAACACTTCTCTTGACCTGTTGGCCACAATTCTTTTGATGCTGCTCTGGATACAGTTGGCTTCTGGGCTATGATGCCGTGAAAAGCCAGAGCTGAAGACTCAATAGTCAGAGGACTATTAAGCAGGTATTCTTTATTGCGGCGCCGGGCACACAGGGGATCTCTCTTCCAAACGTGCGCGCCAAACACCCTGTCATTTCAGGTTAAATACAATCACAATATACATATTCATTATGTTTCCGAGAAATGTTTAGCATATTCATGACTTTTCCAAGAACAAATTAGCATATGTTAATTTCTTTCACACTTGTCTGTTAGTGTCCTCGGGTGGTCTTTGGGGGTCTCAAGATGAAGGCTTATATTCCTCATCACAGCGTCTGCTGGTTGACCTTTGTTTCTGCGCAGACTCAGTTCTAAGATTACGTATACCATGTCCTTCCAGGTTGTTTTGCTTCGATCTTGTTGCCCTCTTGGTGCCTCTTTATCTCTGTAGCTTGGTACGTCTGCCCTCCCAAAGCTGAGCTGTCTGGAGTAGAATTATTTAGGAGCCTCTCTATCTTAGAGCTTTCCTGCCTTCTCAAAACAGAAAGTCGAATTTGTCTAAGTAATGTTATTGAGGAGCCTCTTTATCTTAAAGCTTTCTTGTCTTCGCAGAACAGCAAGGACCTAGTTTAGTTTAATTACAATCACTCTGGTAAGTCGAAATTTTACATTTACAGGTATCAGCTACAAGCGCACATTGGTGGCTCATGTCCAGCTTTTCATCCACCAGTACCCCCAAGTTCTTCTCTGCAGGGCTGCTCTTAATCCCTTCATCCCCCAGCCTGGATTGATAGTGTGGGTTGCCCCAACCCGTGTGCAGGACCTTGTTCTTGGCCTTGTTGAACTTCATGAGATTCACATGAGCCCACCTTTCAAGCTTGTCCAGGTCTCTTTGGTTGTCATCCTGTCTTTCTGGCATGTCAGCTGTACCACTCAACTTGGTGTCATCTGCAAACTTGCTGAGGGTGCACTCGATCTTGCTGTCTATGTCAGTAATGAAAATATTAAATAACACTGGTCCCAGTATGGACCCCTGAGGGACATCCTTGGTCACTGATGTCCTTTTGGACATTGAGCCGATGACCACTACCCTCTGGCTGCGACCATTCAACCAATTTTTTGTCCACCAAGCAGTCCACCCACCAAATCCATATCTCCCTAATTTAGAGATAAGGATATTGTGGCAGACCGTGTTGAAGGCTTTACAGAAGTTCAGATAGAAAACATCCCTTGCTTTTCTCTTGTTCACTGATGCAGTCACTCAATAGTCTTGATACCATTTTCTACTAATACCTTTTAAGGTAGCTTTCAGTGGTTTTTTTTTTCCCTCGTGTTGACTAGTGAAATACAAACAGTCTTTTCTTCCTTGATCAAAAGAAAACTGCTCCTTGCTCCCTAGCCAGAAGGTTTCTTTTCTTAAAATGTCTTTCTTTTCAAAACATGTCTTTATGGATTATATGGATTTATTTCAGTGTGCACCTCATATTATGCTACTTCAGTTGAGAAAAAAGACAGGAAAAAAGAAAGAAATGAATTTTTAAAAAGAGATTAATAGGGTTGTGGTCCTTGGTTGCTATAATGTTTATCCTTGAACATCTCTGTAATTGTGATACAACTGCATATTTACATGGATATTGAGAGAAGATTCACATAAGCAATAAAGAATGTTTCAGGGGGGTATAAAATATTCCTACAGATGAAAACCCAAATTAAGTTAGCTTTCTATCAAATAGACAACCATCAGATACATTAACTGTGAGAAGGTATCACATCATGTTAACAGTCTCATTTGAGGCTGTCCATCTACAAAACCAAAAGGTAAAAGAGACCAGAAAATCTTTTAAGAATGAAATTTATTGTCTGTGGCTGGAATTACCTATCCTGGAATCTTGTTTCCACAGTTATGTTCCCCTCTTACCTCCCAGGTCAATTCATTCAGAACACGCTTTCCACAGATGACAAACATGCACTTCAAGTTCACTGTTTTCAAGGATGTTAATAAGTAGATCACCCACTAAAAGACTTGTTGAGCACTGTTTAAAGACACTATAAATCCAGGTGGAAAAAATTCTGAGATATTGACTTAGATCTAACTGACAACAATTTTCCTCCATACTTGTATTTACTTCCTAGCTATCATATCAGCTTTTGGTATATTCCTTCTGCAGCTGCTGTTTCAGCAATTTCTACTTATTTAGTCAAACATCAATTTTTAGACTGTGATTCTGGCAATGTCAAAAAACCATTTCTATATCTTTTCTCCACATCGTTTAACAACAAACTGATTTTGAATATTAAGGTACTTAAAGAAAAAACACCCTACTTTTGAATGAATTCACTCCATTGGTTCATTGACTTTCCATTTCTGTATCACAAAACAATACTGAAAACCTCAAATCATACTGCAGTACATTTGTTTACATTTGGCACAGTGTAATTTGAAAGACTCCTTAGTTTTTTAAATGTCACAAGGCAACAGAAAAGACCAGCAGAAGGCTGATAGCCTTAGGAACCAGTCTGAGAAGTAAATCAATCTTCCCTGTATCCATCCCTTTGTTTGTTTAAATGTTGGCAGCACATTTGCATTCTTGACAAATTCACATATCTCTGATTGTTTTCTATTTCCAAGAATTGGAAAACTGTAAAACTAGTTATAGATTTATTTTTTTTTTCTTTCAGCATGAGCAAGAAATCTTACAGTTCTGCGAGATGTGGCTGCCTTCACTCCTTGTTTCTTTTATTTTATAAATGATGAATTAAGGAATAGGAAAAAAAAGAAATATTTTCAAGTAAAGAAAATCATAAAGAAGTACATCTAGCTGCTACAAGCTGTGTTTTTACATGGCTGAGCTCAGGAAAAGTGAGAAAATTAAAACAATTCAGCCTAAATTTTTATCCACTATCAGTTGGAGTACACCTGCTGAAACCAATTGAACGATAATATTAAGGTAGGTCAAAAGCCAAAAATGATAACTAGCAATTGTTTCCAGAATAAGTTCTAGACTGGGATAGATTTGAAGCAGAATCTGAAACAGAAAATAAAGTTTCAAACAGCAATATCATGTAATTCTGCATTTTATACTCTGGGTGCTCACTTAACATTTAATAGGACTTCAGCATTCCTTCATGCTGTGCAGCTCAATTTTACATCTGTCAAGTCCCTGCATGTATTCATGAACTGTTTGAGATTAGTGAGCTGAGGTATGAAAATGCAAATTTTGGAAGCAATATTGTCTGGAGGGCAGAAGGAACCCTGGCAAAGCATGTTTTGGAAACGAGTTCAGTATTACAAGCCAAAGGCGTCTTATCATCAGTCAGATGGCAAAAAAAGTAAAACTGGAGCTAAAATAAATATGCATGGTACAAAAATTGTATAAAGGGATAGACTGAGTTCGCTTTCAAGTCAAGATTAAAAAGACTAAATAGAACTGGGGCTTTAGGGGCTGTTTGAAAGCATCCTTCCAGCAGCTTTCATGATGCATTTATTTAATTTCATTTATTTATTTTTTTCTAAAATTGCAGATAATAGCTAATAAAAGCAGTAGAACTTAGGATGATAAGCATTTATATGCATTGCATGTTGACTACTCATGACTGCTGATTTTATTTTGCTCATCTTTATAAGTGAATTAAAAAAAAGCCTTCCACTAAAACCCCTAGGTATTTCCTGCACAGACTGAGGAACATACTCCATGGTGCTCTGTTTCTGACTCAAGATGTTTTGAGCTACCTGTAAGGAACATCAGGCATGGGCTTCTCCATGAGAGCAAGAGACCTGAATGCTTAGGGCAATGTGAGGCTGAGAGGGCAGCAACTCATCAACAGTCACGGAGCCTCAGTACCAGGGCAGGGACGGTAATGGTGACTGGGGTCAGCTAAATGTCCAGTGATGACAGGGTAAATCCATGGTGACCAGGCAGGTCTAAGGCCAAGCTGGGAACTCCAGTCACCATGGCAAGGCTGCAGTCAGCAAGAAACAAGGCCTGGCACAACATACTTCTGATGTAGCTCAGGCAAGGACTGAGGGCCTGAGCCTAAATGCAGTGCATAGGTCAATAGGCAGAAGCTGCACGTAGAGGCCGAGGGGAGGCATCTGACAGCTCTCCTGTAGTATATCACTTTCTCCTTCTCACTACTCTTTCTGGAAATTTATCTGTATTTATACAGGTCTGATCCAAGGTCACACAGTTGCACTATATCATAGCTGGCTTTCAACACAAGCAGCCGAAGCCTGGGGAAGAGTGTGCAAAGAATTATGGAAAAAGACAGTTATACGCTGGTCAGGTCAGCTAGAGCCTCTTGGTACACTCAGTACTCTGACAGATAACAGTCTTATTATGTGAATAACATGCAGTATGTATTTTTCCTCAACGTTGCTTCAAGTAGAGCCTTAGACAAACATAAGAGAAAACCTACTGAACTTGTGATTTAATCAGTTACTTCAGAAAATTTTAACCTCAAGAAATTAAATTTGATTCTAGAATTTCTTGCATACCTGATTTTCCTACAGTTGCCCATGTTTTGGTAACAGAATATTTCAGCACAAATATATTTCTCCAGGAAGAGGATTTTTTTCATATCTTTCACCTTATTCTAAGGTTACCTCACTATTCCCATCTTCATCTCTATGTCGGATGTCTGCATCATTACCAAGGCTCAGAGGTACACTCTGTGCTCGTCTCTTGAGTTTGTCATTCACTGCACATCCAATACACAATATGCTTATCTAAACCATTGTTATAGCTTAGCTGTGGCCTGCAACACATTTTAGTTTTCTAAACTAAAATACTATCAATGCAATCAATTGCTTAGTCTCAGTTATCAAAACCCTGTTCCGTACTGTAGAAGACCGCTACGAACTGGCTTTGTCTTGACGTTGCCATTGTTGTCTCTTCCTGGCCTCCAAAAAAAAAGCCACAATGACTTGCAGGAAAGCACTTGTGCACAGAGCAGCAAGTGGACTGGCAAGATAGGACTCGTCTAAGAGGGCAGCACATATGGCATGAACTGCACATAGGCAAACACACTCTGTGCATGGGCAAGTGCCCCTACAAAAGGACAGCACATGCTCCTCTGAGGCCTCTTCCTCTCCTCCTCGCTGCCTTGCAGCCGGACCTCATCCTCGCCGGAACCTCCACACCTGGACAGAGACTGAGACAACTGGACATCACTGGACATCACCAAATCTGTGGTGGTGGTAACCGATTCCCACTACCCCCACACTCCTTTCTTCGCCCACTGGGGTTGTTCAACTTCACTGCTTTCTTTCTTTCTCTCGTCCTTTCTTCTCCTTTTTTTTTCCTTATTCTTTCTCGTGTCCTCACCCTGCTGCCGTCCATGCCCGACATCCAATTCCTGGTTCACCGAAATAAAGTTTACAATGTTGTATGGCATATGACACCATTTGCATCTTTATCTCATCCCCTGGGATCGCATCGAAAACCCTCCTGATATTGGATCGGGACACATACACAGCAAATAGGCACAAGTTTGTATTTTAATGTGACAGATCAATCTCTATAAACAGAAAACCTGGACGAATAAACTATGTAAATAAGTTGATTGCATAAAGTTAAGTAACAGATTTAAAGCTGTTAATGTTTGCATATATGTAACTTGTGTTTGAAAAAAAAAGTTGTTTATTTGTGAAAGATCTCTACTGCAATTATAGTAAGCAGATCTCTGCATATATCTAAAAAGTAAGAATAGACAACGGAAGTCATAGTCTGTGTAGAGTATCCAGAGATCAAAGAGGACAGCAAGACTCATTTCCCTGAAGAAATCAAGCCAAACTGGAACTAGCAGTAAAGCTACTTGCTGTATTACATTGCCCTAGAAGGTTACATAATTTTACTGCATAACTATTAGCAATAATTCACGGAAAAATATTTTCAGAAAAGCTCTTTGTGTAGTCTGCCCCACAATTTCTCAAAGTCCTTGACCTACAAGCCGGTAACTGAAAATAACAAGAGTTATAACCCTGCTTATAGAATTCCCTCTGACAGGAAATAGGAGATTCAAAACATTGTAGAATACATATACCATTAATTTTAGAAGGACAAGAGTTAATTTAAATGGAAGCTTTATAAGAATCTCAAAGTATATAACTTTGTTTCTGTTAAGAGCAGAAGAAAATTCCCACAGAAAATAAATTCTTTCAAATAAACAACTTTCTCAAGCTCAGATCTAATAAAACATTTGAAGTCATGATACATTTATTTAGATAATGAGGACACAGACAGTAAAGAATGCTGGTTGCCACTGCCTTCAGTGTTGAGCTTTCAGTGAAAGGCAGAGGTCCGTATTTCTCAACTACTATATAGCTATTCCACTTCTAAAAGGACTTTGCTGTTGCTAGAAAGAGATGCAGCAAATCTCTGAGGGGAACAGAGGGCCCGATCTGCCGACTGGACCCATCCCACAGTGAAGTCTGCTGCCTCCCTGGGGCCCGGGTTAGGGATGTTGCTAAGGAACTCCCTGGTCTGGTGCGGCCTTCTGATTACTACCCCCTCTTGGTAATGCAGGTTGGCAGGG
>Ga0065711_1000875_pt1 | contig 53177 bp, 31 predicted proteins | sample Hoacrofraction12_FD_59098 | JGI IMG/M metagenome (GOLD analysis project Ga0065711, IMG submission 59098) | Hoatzin crop microbial communities from Cojedes, Venezuela - Epithelial fraction 12 v2 (version 2) | ecosystem: Host-associated > Birds > Digestive system > Esophagus > Crop | place... | reverse complement strand
CGTAGATGGTATGGAATAAGGGGTGGATAATGTCCTGGGTTTGGCCAGGACAGGGTTAATTTTCACCGGACTCCAGGAAGGGGCACAGCCGGGGGGTGGGGGCTGACCCCACCTGGCCAAACAGAGCCCGATATTCCATACCATGTGACATCACGCTGGGTTCCGGTGTGGGGGGGCGGTGCGGCGGGAACGCTCTCGTGGCTTGGGGGGACGCGGCGCCAGTGCTGTTCGGGAGAGCGGCTGTCTGGGTCGTACGGTTCGTTGTTGTGTTTTCTCCTTATCTGTATCTTTGTTGTTCCTGTTTCCCTCTGTTTGCTGTTCTGTTAAACTGCCCTTATCCCGATCCACCAGTTTCTGCCTGTTTCTTTTCATTCTCCTCCGCACGCCGGCGGAGGAGAACCGGTCATGGTTTCTGGAAGAAGATTCTGACAAGACAAGGGAAGATGCACGTGGCAATATTTTATCCTGTCAAGCTTTGAACTGCTGATGAGACAAAATGTATTCTTTGAAAAAAATACCTAATTGATCTAGGAGCTTTTTTACCCAAAGTTAATGGAATCTTGTTTCAGTGAATGTTGATGGAAGTGTGATTGTCTGATCTAGTCAACTTTTTTCTCAGTCTTATTTTTAAACGCTTTGTAAATTCCTCCCTAAGGTTCTGAAGTCACAAAGTTCAGAAAGCATTAACCCAAGAAGCTGCCCTTCCTTAATTTCACAAAACAAATTTTATTAATAATTTTTTGTAAAATTCCCGAAGTGATTGAAACAGAGTTACTGTATAACAATTTTTAAAAGCAGCAGTCTTTCAAAAGAACTTGTTTACTAAGTGTTTCAGTAGAGATAGATTCTGGTTTTGAAACTCATTTTTATTGTTCAGAAAATTGATCTGAAACCTGAAGGTTTTTACCTTCTATACTTGTATGAATTTCTTTCTGACAATGATGATGTCATTTATCTATTTTTTTGTATTATTTTACGTATGTTATAGTACTTCTAAAGCAGATGCATAAAAATTCAAAGAGGCGTATAACATTTTCTGTGAGAAATCACCAGCTCAAATCCTGTTGACTGAAGTTTGAGGCTATGTGCTTTAAATGCTGTAAATCAAAATAGTTACTTACTTCAAGTAAGGCTCTTGTCCTAAATCATTTCATCTGTTCATGCAGATATTCTGTTAACCGTTTTCCTGGGAGATAGTTACTTTCCTTCCATTTACATGTATATGGGGATTTCAAATCCTGCCTTTCCCAGTCTGTTTAGAAAAATTAGCGCAGACAATTTGTTATAGAAATTGTGACATGCATCTTGTACAAGGGAGGTGTTTGCTGTCTCAGAGAAGTGGAGCTCAATGGTGAACAAAATGTATTTGCAATTACTGCTGAAATCCATTAATCTACTAAAATGTAACATTTTGCAGGGTAACCCAAAATATTTTTGGAGAAGCAACTCTAGAATCTTAGTGCCAGCTCTTATTTTAAGTAAGTCAGTAATTTTGAGTAAGTCAGACCAAATTCTCCAAAATCTAGTCTCAGTCTGCACAAATTATTCCACTGAAGTCCATGCTAAAATATGCATTGACTTCAGCAGGCCCAAGATTATTCCTCTCATGTCCTTTCTATCAACACATCAATAACCTGCTAAAGTTAGACAGATGATTTGAATAGACAGTCATGTCATAGGTAGAGCTGTGGAAGTTATTTATTATTAACTGCGACTACAATAGCATTTCACCTGGCTTTAAAGGCCTAACAGTCTTTGAAATAGGGCACAGATTTTTAAGCTTCACACCAGCCACACTGAGAAACAGAGGGCAAATGCTAATGCCAACAAAGATCCATTGAAAAAAAAAGTCAAAAATAAATGTAACTTCTTGTAAAAATATATCATGGCTCCTCTCTTCTGGTTAACCACTCAGCTTATTCAGCAGCGAAGCAGATTTAAACTTGAAAAAAAAACCTTTATTTCTCAAAACTTTCCCCTGAACTCTTGTTTCCCTTTTACATTCCAAGTACACTCATGTTCCACTCAAATACACTCCTCATACCTATTGCATACCCTTTCTTATGTACTCATTTCTCACTTCAGTGCTGTCAGGAGGCAATGCTAATTTACTTCTATTTCTTCGTAATTATTCCTCCCTGATTGATATTACTTATTATCAAAATGTTCAGAATGACTTCTTTCCTCGTTTCAGCTGAGAGACATAATCAGACACAATTGATAGAAGAAATTAGCTCTCTTCTTGATTGGCAAAATATTGCAATCCTGAAATTTAAATTTTGCTTACCAGTTAGAAATCATTCCCCAAGAGTTAAAAAAGTATATTTCTGAGCGTATTCGGCTCACTACAATATTACATACAGAGTTATCTGAGAGTGCTTTATTGAGTGAGAAATAGAGATGGTAAGGTTATCTAACGCAGGGCAGACAATATAGATCATACAGGCATAATATCATCACTGAACTGCTTTGCAGAGCTATTTGTTAGGAGATTTGTAGAAAGTATGAAAAGGAAAATCCCACAGGAGTCACTGCCTTGTTGTATTATTTTACTAAAAGCAAATGCTAGCAAATTGGCTGAATACAAAACTTATTCAAGTCAGTGGAAGCACTCCAATTCAGTCCAGATCTCGTGTAAATCTTGAGGATTATTTTGTACATTTTCTTATCCAACAATTTGTTAGGCAAGGCAAAGTATTTCAGTTGCTCTCATTAATCTTTGAGGCTACTCACTCAAATTTTGTGATGTTATCACTCCCTCCTCGGAGATAGTCTGCTATGTCATTAGTCAGAAATGAACGACTATGCCATTGGTTCTATCTGAAAAGAAAAAAGCTGTATCTCCATCTGGGTGGTCACTGATCAGAAACGGATTTCAGAAAAAGTGTATGAAAATAGAATCATGACAACGAAGCATACTAGCTTTGATTATCTATGCTTACCTTAATTTCAAAGTGTTTTGAAACATTAGCTACTTACTCTTCTATAAAAAGCATTAGCTCTGAAGGTAACTGCAGTGCAATTTGCAAGAGGATAGATGCAGCTTCAGGAATTGAGATACAACTGGAAGAGTGCTGGGAAAGACATCTAGCATCAGTCACTACAGGGAGGAGACGTCGGCTGTCTTACATTTCTGACTGCAGCTTATAACCAGGACAGATAATGCAGAAAAACCTCTCTTTTCCACACCAGGAAGAAAGACTGTCAGTAAAGACAGCCAACGTGAGCTATGCCCAGTCTGGGCAGACCCACTGCATCTGTGTGGGGTGTAGTACCAGAAAGATTTTGGTCAGCCAGGAGTTAAGCACTATGCTGCAATCAGCACTCAGGAGTGCAATACCCACAACTCCTCCTGAGGATCAGCTCCGTAGCTATGAGTGATAAAGCCATCTCCTACTTTCTTCCCTTTCCTCAACTCTTCTCCGAGGATGTCAAGAAAGTATCTAAATTCACTCGGGAGGACCACCAGCACTTATTCGGCTGCTGTTGTCCCTTCCAATCCATCCTGTTATTTGTATAACACCCTGGGAGAGTTAAAGCATTCATCTGAAGATGCGGGATGCAAAGCTCTACTCTCTCCTCTGCTGGAGAAAATTTCAATGTAAAAGACATCCTTTTTTTTTTTTTTTCCTGAAGCATCTCATACGTACTAGATTATATGGCCTACTGGTAGGGAAACCTCCATCCTTCCTGTTGGAGCAGCACTATAGGGCAGAACATAGTGCAGTGAGTAGAAAAATGCGTAAAAAAATCTTGATCAGTTGCTTAAATTTTTTTCTTTGAACAGTAGAGAGGTATTTTTGTGAGTACTTCTATATTAGGAATTTTATCATATGCAGGTAGATGTTCATGGCCAGAAGGGACAATAATACAGATCTATTTCACTCCCTCTCTAACACAGGCTGTAAAAATACCCCAGTGATTCCTGCATGAAGACTACTGGCTCAGATAAAACGCAGAAAATCCCTCTCAGAAAACAAATATTTGTGCTCTCGCTATTTGTACCTATGAAGTGAACTTTTTGCACTGATTCTTCAGGTGATCTATTCAACTTTACACCACCAGAATATATGGACATGAAATTTTATCATTGCATCAAACAGCGCAGCAAAGCACAGCCATGTGTGACCGCACAGGAATGTATATTTTCTGAGAACTGGACAGATATTTTTATTTCAAAAATGAGTCCTAAAACAGCTTCCTTACCCCAGACTTGAGCAAATGTGGATATTAAAGTCAGTATCTGAAATCATATATATCAATGGACAGATATGTTGCTGTCAGACAGCTGGGAACATTAATAGTGATGGAAAGTATTTTGACTGGATTTTCTTTATGTCTCTACTAGAAAGCCTGTACAAAATATTATTACTTTGCCATTACTATATCAAGAGATTCCAGCTAAGATCACATTTGTGCCTGTTATGCAAAGAAATATACCTGAAAATTGTAAACAGGGTACTGAGTCTGTCTTTACATGTCTCTTAAAGAGTAAAGCTCAATTGAGAGAATCACAAGAAATATAGGCTTTCCTGCCTTGTGGTGAAAGAACTGAGGAAGCAAGTACACTTGGCTTGTCTAACTAGTATGAAGCCCCACTCAGGTCAGAGATGTTTTTAAGACAGCCAGAATTCTCAGTAAAAATGGTCATCTGGGTTCACCTCTGGTGCTCCTGGAATTTGAAAAATCAGCTCTATTGAGTCAGTTGTGCTCAAAGGTCATATTAATGCAACCTGCACCGTTATGTACAGTTTCTTATTTGCTTTATTATCCCCCAAGAACCTTTTATCTGAGAATGAATCTAAAGTTTGTTCACTGTCACTGAATAGAACGTACATCTACAGAAGTAGATGGAAGCAGAAGGGAAGGAAGAATAACTTTCAAGAAGAGATGAGTGAAACACTCTTGTAATTGAAAGAAGGAAAAGAAATAGCATTTGGGACACAATCTGGGACACCAGCAGGAAGCCCTGTTACTAGGAAAAGATATTAAATCAATTTAAAATACTTATGATTAGCATAGCTTTGAAGTTAATTTTCGTTTGAGGAAATGTTACACTATGGTTTGTGTTGTACCTGGTTAGTAAGAGGTAAGACTTTGTTAATAAGGTTTGGAAGCAATGAATTGCTTATGTTTTACAGGAGCACTACATTGATTGCACCAGGCTATGCCTCACTTAGCCAGCCCAATATATGAAAAAGCTGGGCTATACTAGCAACCTCTAGAAAGCCTATTGGTCTTAATAAAAGCTGTCAGTCTTTATACTTCAAAACATAATTTGACTGATCTCTGGAGGATTGGAGACTTTTCCACTCCTAAGTGCCAATTGGACAATAGTCCAGGTAGACCTCTTTTGTCTCAGGTGATCTGCGGGTGACTGCTGCAGTGCTCCCTGGATGCTTCCACCATCTTGCCCACACCAGGGTTCTGATTGAAGGCTACTGAGGCTGCCTGGCTCACCTACCCTAGTTTTCTCTGTGCAAACATGAGCGAGGCTGAGGCATGCTTGGACCTTGCCATGGAATGATGGTGTTAGGTGCCACCATCTCCATTTAGACATTATCTGTGAAATCTGTATGAATCTGAAATCTTGGAGACATGAGGAAAGGAGTGTTTGGCTTCATGAATGGCAGATAAACCTCCCCAGCTGCTTTCTGGTCAGCTTATTTCCATCACACATAGACCACTCCCTGGCTGTTATTTTCTTCTTTAATTCCCTCACTGAAGATGTGTACATTGGAGCCTGATATCTGATGTGTATGCAAGGGAGAGCTCTGCTGCACCATAGACACAATAAATAACTATCTTACATCATACCTAAAGCATATTGCTGGTGCGGCTCATACTGTTAATACTGAGTGCTAGTGTCCTGTCCTTTATCTTAATTAGTGTTGCTTCCAATTAGAAGCTATTCACTTTGGAGTAAAAGAACTGACCCACATCTCTTCCCCAAATTTGAATTATCCCCACAATTAAGAGCTAAGTATCTGTCTTGACACTCACAGGACCTTTATCACCATCCTATCTGAGTGGCTGGCAGTGAACTGTAGCATTCATTCACCCACCCATTCCATAAATTTTTCATTTCAGATACTAAAGATGTCTTCTGTGATGCATTTCAGGACAGCTTTTTATGTGCTTTACAAAGGACTGACAAATTTCTCTTATAACCTGTCATTGTCCTTTGTACTCACTCTTGGGTCTTTCAACAAGTTTCAGAAATCTATAATTTTGTAATACTGACTTCTAAGCAATTTATTTACATCCCCTCAGACTACTCTTGACTCATACCTTCAGTATAGATCCCTCGTGGATTTAGAGTGAAGGGTCACTATTACTGGAGAAAAAAAAGGAAGAGATATTTGGAAACAAGGTGTTCTATTTTATATGTGTAATGCAACATAGAATATGTGCTTGCTGTTCTGTATGTCTGTGCATGTCAAACACAGTGAGACAGCAGCTAGACTGTCTGGTTTTTAACATTTTAGTAGAAAGAGCTTTTAATTTGAATCTGAATTTCTCTGTCTGCTCCAGTTCTGGTATTAGCATATTGACTCTGTAGTCTGAAGGTTTTGTCTTTAATATTTTCTATCCCATTTGTTTGCATGATGCTGTTTTTGGAGCCCCTCAACAATATAGTGACACATCTTTTAAATATGTTCCTTATGCAACAAGTGTTTCCTAAAATGAAACTATTTATTTAGTAGGAAAAGACTGTAGTGATCTGGTGTAACTGTCCTGTTAGACTGAGATAATGAGCTTCTGAGGCCCTCAGATATCTTTCTGATGAGTTTAGTAACCATAAGCACTTCAGTCTATGAATTAAGGTTTGTTTGTGCTTCCTGATAGTGAGAACCAGAGTGCTGAAACAGTGTCTCACATCATACAGTTACAGAGGAGGTAGTGACAATGATGCAGACCGTAGGATTTTATTCAAGCATCTGAGCAGCTGGAAAATCATGGGAATCTTAATGCCATGTGAATTCACAGAGTGGATTACCTGGATCTTAATCAACTTGTTCTAATGGACACGCAACAGGGAAGAATGAAGGTCATCTATTCAACAACATGGTTGACAATCCTATCAGCAACCCCTGAGAGCTGCTTCAGGGCTTCAGATGTTTAGGAACAGCCAGAGCAGTGATAACAGGGGCACCAAGTGTGGGGATGTGAGTAGTACATCCCAATTGGTTTATCTTCATTCTACACCTTTGTGTTTCTAGATGACCCAATGCATTAGAAATCCTTGGAAATGTTGTTTGCCTTTCCTTTGGCAAAGGGTAGAGAACTGTCAGAAAAACAAAGTGACACAAATGAAACTCTTTTGCAGTGTCCCTGCCGTGATCCAAAAGAAGGACTTTTTCTGAGATCAGAAAGCATGCTTAATGATTAACATCTTTTGAATAACTGAAGGCAAAAGGGTTGGCCATACAAGTCTGGTGCAAATAAGTGTTATTTTCACAGTTCCAGGCAATCCTCCTTACCTTCCTATTGACGTGGCAGTCTGAGTTTCATTTGTCTTTCATTGCATGAATGTATGAGGGGTCTTCACCTAGAAAGATTAGTGTACATATACAGAAGGGTGTGTGGGAATTGTATGATTCTCTACAGTAAGTGTCTTGTTATACTATATATTAAAACAAGTAGTAAGGACTGTAACATGCTTTTATTTGAAGGTAATAAAGCAATATATGAATAAAGTAAAACTACATCCTTCTCAAAAATACAGTTATTTTTTACTGTGTTAATCACAGATTTCTTTGTAAGGTCTGTATGCATTACAGTATTAGTAATTAAAAGTTGTCTTTTAATAATGTGACATTTGTTTGTGTGAGACAGGCCAGACTGATGCTATAGAGAATCTGAAAGTTGTTACAGGTTCTTTATGCCTGCAGTCATTTTGTAGAGTATGACGAAAACCAAGTGGACAAAGTTGTAAAAGAAAGTAAGGAGTATAACGGCTTCAAAACACTTAGAATTTGGCAAGTAAGAGCAGACAGAACGACAAAGTGTGCCACAAAATTTCACAACAAGCTGAATGAGCAAAACACTTCCTTCACTGCAACAGTTCCACTTAATTCTGGGAGAAGAGGGCAAAGCAAGTCCAAACTGATCTAACAGAAAATCTTCTTGCTCAGTAAAAGCCTTCAGTGAAAGAAAAGTCTGTACAGTCACTAGCTGTTGTATTATACTATACTGTACTCTTCACTGTTGAAAACTATCCTGCACTGATACGGACCTGGCAGCCTCATCCTGAAACCCTTTCTGCCAGCAAGATGTTTTTGGAAGGCTGAAACAAGTGAGAAACTGAATTCTTCACAGCTTGCTGAGATAAGAGGTTCCCAGGAATTGCTGAGTGCCAGATCACTGCCTTAAACCCCTCAATTTCACACTCTCTTTTTCTGTACTGCATATTTGTTGCAACTGGCTCCCTACCTTGGACTCTGCTGCATCCTGCTGGGTTAAATGTGATGGACAGTCTATATGAAAACCAATCAGTTATTTTGACAGGAGACTCAGAGAAGGTCAAGGCCACCTCTTTTCAAAAAACTGTCTGGTGAGCCTTCAGCTGTTACAGATGAAATGTCTCTGAGGCTCTGCTTTTGACTGGTCTGTCCTTTCTTTTTGTCCCAAACACAGGAATCCAGCTAAAGAAGCCATTCCAGTGCATTCATCAAAATATTTATTTGATTGCCATTGTTCAAATTTATAAGAGGGAAATAGTAACTCGAGTACTTTGACTGTATAGTGTGCTGTGACACCTAACATACAAAGGAAGACAATTCAATTTGATGTTCATGTGACGCAGTCTCTTTCAGTGGTAAATCTCTTCTGGCACATAAATGTGCTATTGTGAAACACTGCTCCTAGATCTTATATAATACATGGCTGATAAACGGATAAAGGATTATGATGGGAGTCAGTCCTGCAGGACTTTTAACATATTCTTTTTCATTTAAAAGCAGAATACAATGAAGGTTGAAGATGAAAGGTAATTTAATTAAAATCAGGTTTATGTTTAACATGTAGAGATTTACTTATTTTATTTAAAGAATATATTTTTCACCTTCTCCAAAATGTAAAGAAAACAATTTAGTTTAAATTTAGAGTCCATGACAATATGTCCCAATCTCACAAGCGCATCAATGGTTTTTTCAAGTATTGTTAGCTCTAAAGGATTCGTGTTTCAAGCATGTATGTTCTGATCTGGGTGCTTAATTTAACAAAGTTATTTAATAGTATTTAGTTATAACTACACTTATTTCTTGAGGTTTCCAATTAGTCATTGCATTGTCCAGGAAGAAGCACAACCCACATTACACTTGCAGACAAAGAGAAGAAGAAAAGGAGAAATTCTGTTCTATATTCTACAGAGATTTTAATAACTGGCATATTCTGTACCTCTGATAAATTTTGATATTTTAAGGTTTCTGAGAAACTATTAATTCAGCTCAGTGTTGTGACCTGTGGTTACATTAGGAAATACAAAGAAGATCCAATTTGGTAGTTTTCTAGCATTTCAGCTGATGGAGAGTTCCCAGAGGAGTTCGAATCGAGCTGTCAAATTGTTTTCATTTTTGATATATCCATTTAGAGCATGTGGAAAAATTGACCAAAGTGACTTCTGATGACTTGATTTAAATTGTGCCGAAGAAAACTGAACAAAAGCTACTTCAAGATCAGTTTTCAACAGTAGGACAGAACAGACCTACTCTCATTGTATGAAAATGCTGCATATATTTTACTAGAGTTTTGCTGATCTTTTTCTTTTGAAGGACATGTGCTGGTGGCTATACATGATCTTTCAAAATAGTCAGAGTTGATATGTGAAGAATGATGTATTTATTCAATGTTCTGTTGAAACACCCTGAGAAATGCTCAGTCAGCATGGTTTGTCACCACCGCTAGTAACTGTGAATGAATGTAATTTTGTAGTTCATAAATTCAACAGTCTTAATACAATATTAATTAAGGTCATTATATCAGATCAGTATTGAACCATACAGGCAACAATTCTTCATCCAGAGGTTCAAACAAAGAAACTAGGAAAATGATCCAATCGTAACTCTCTAATTTCATTTTGTCATATTGAAATACATATAATTCAAAGAGCTTCCAGACTTATCTAATTTATTGAAACCATTGAAGAGTGACCCTGATAATGCAATGGCAGCATCTACAGGAAGAATGATAGCAGATATCAACCCATTAGTTTAATTAGGAAAATCATATCTAATGTACAACTTTATTGTAAGGCTAATTGAGTTTTGCCTAGCTAATACCTGTGTAAAACAGAGGACACAGGGTGTGGTTGCTTGTGACGATGTTCAGGGGCAGACACATGAATCAAAGGACAAGAGCAGCTAAAATATGGTTGTTCATCCGATAAGCACTCGACTGCCTTTTAGAATAGTATGGCTCTAGAGGATTTTGTGGAAACAACATTAGGTCATGATAGCTGGCCAGAAGACAAATGTGTACAGATGGAAAGTAAGGAAGAACTGTCCTTGATCCAGATTGTCCTAAATCAGAGCCAGGTCTGGATTGAGTTATCTAAATCTAGGCCTCTGGTGCCATCCAAGACACCCTTAGGTATTTTGCCTGGCCTCCAGCTGGTTCCCCAGAAGGGCCTGGACCACCTGTAGGTGCCCGGTCATTGCTGCCTGCCTTATGTGCATACCTCAGAAGCCCTGGGGTGCCTTGTGTGGTCCAGAAGTTTATGCATGGAATTCAGCCCCAAAGACCACTCAATCCCACCGTTGCTTTTTATCGAGTGATTTATGTCAGTTCTAACATTCAAAAATATTTTGTGTGTCATTCATTAGGCGTTTGATTTTCAGAGAAAAACAAAGCCCATCCGTTTATTCTTTCTGTGCCTAAGCCCCTGTAATCTTCTTTGTACGAACCTCATTTTTCTCTCTTATCTCATATTTAAAAGGGTTACCAGTGGTGATATATTACTCCAGATTAGCATGACCCTTTGTGTTGGGCAGTAACACATTCCTGTTTGAATTTATTTCTGTTGTACCCTCCTTTTCTTAAGCCAAGGGAAATGACACCCTCAGTTTTGATTTAATGAACTCAAAATATAAAGAAATGAAAGAGATGCAGTCTTCAGGATGTTTCTGTTGACCTATTTCTCAGAAAGAAGAGGAGGAGCTGTGTGATTTCAAGCCTAATGTCTCTACACACACACACACTCATGCACAGACTCTGAGAGAAGATGAAACCTACTTTGAATAAGCACTCGAACTGAAACTCAAAATTTTGCTGAGGCTTCCCCAACACTAATCCTGATAGAATTATTAAGCAATGTTGCCAGCTCTGAGTTATCCACACACATAGAGCAGCATAATATTTATCATGTTAAATAATGCTTGAGCTGTTTGCAAAATATTGGCAAATTTAATACAAGTATCCATTTACAATCTTTTGGATTTTTTTTATTTGTGCTACTTTTTAACAGCCAAAGTCTTTCCTCAATTATGCAAATTCAATTCCTGTTGAAGGGAACAGGAATGATTTGATATCTTGCAGCAAAACTGAATCGTAAGTTTTTAATTTATGCTTTAACATCTTTTCTTACAACAGTATTAAATAATTGTACAAACACTATTGAATGTGACAGGACTTCATGGAAGCACTACGTTGATTGCATTCTGAATTTATCCATTTATTAGTTAAATACCCATCCATGTCTTTAAAAGGTGCTTCTGATAATTTTTCTTGGCTTGAGAAACTGCTGGTAGTTTCTAGACCACTAGCTAATGAAGAGATGGTTGAAAACCAGACTTTGTCTCAGAGGGGAAATTCTATTCTGACATTTCTGAACTTATTTTCATTCTCAGCAGCAACAAAGACAACAATAAAAATGCATGAGGAAAGAAAACTTTAAAATAATTCACACAGAAATATGTATGTACAGTTTCAGTCAGATAAAGCTAGTTTCAGAGATGCAGAATGTTGCAATAAATATCCTATGTATGTATGTATGTATGTGCTCTATGGTATAATGTTTATATTAGAATGTATATTGTTGAAATTGAAATGAAATTAAACAAAAAAGGAAATAATTATGGAACACTATTACTTGATTGGAGCAAAATAATTCTTGCTTTACTGAAAGAAACTCAGAAATCCGAAATAATTATTCCATCATTTCCTTGTGGAAAAATTTTTCACCCTCATGAAACAAAAGTCATAAAAAGATTCTCATAAAGTTTCTGACCTTCTCAAACACAGAGGTGAGGAGCACCCCTTAGATCATAATGCTCTACCTACTTCACCAGGCAGGACCCCATAGGACATTAGTCCCTCTCCACAACAGACCTTTCCTTTAACGCATCCCATGATTGCTGCCTTAGGTAAGTTTTTCTATTAGATTCATTTTTTTCTATCTATCAAAATCTAGCTTTTTTGGTTTAAATTTCTTCATTTTGATAAGGCTTGTGGATGAGCAGACAATAACTAATATTGTGGTAATTTTTAAGATATCAAATAAGTTTTTGCTCTGCATTGCAATAAAAAGAAAGATTTCTGGAATGCTTTTAGAAACTACTGTTGTGTAGAAAAGGCCATCTCTGTCAGAATATTCAGCCTTTAGGAAGGATGTATGCCTTGGTGGTCTGTTAAGCATTACTATCTGTAGTACTATAAAGCAAGTCTTTTCTCAGAGGTCAGAAAACATGGGGAAAATTAAGAGAGATGATATGTGACAGCAGCATGGTATTGATGGATAGGGATTAAAATGCAGATATGAATTAAAGGTAAATATATACCGTATCTTAGTTTCTAGTTGCTGAGCATTTGAAGGACTGATGGTAAGGAATTTGTGGAAATGCAAATGGCTATGCAATCAAAATGGAGATAAGATGAAAGGGGTTTTAAAGCTCAATATATCCATAATTTAGAAAACACATGGCACAGGAAACCACAGGCATGATAGATATACCCAGTCAAATCAGGAGTATAATCATTTAGATTGAAAATAAGCCAAAGAATAATGTTTCAGAGAAATGCAGAGGAACAGGAGTGCTATAGATAAAGTTAAGGTAGAAATAAAGAAAAATTTTCTCTTCATTGGAGATGTGGGGATTTGGCATGCTCTTTTAATTGGCGGGAAATTTGCCTTGGTCTGAGATGAGTTTACTAAGATGTTCTTCTGACATAGCTCACGAAGATGACAGGGGAATAAACCTAATGACCTAGGAAGTCTGTACTTATTCCACTATGCACCTTCACTTGTTTCTTTTCCTGAAAGATTTCCAACATCCTGTAACTGTTTATTGTTTTCTGTATGCCTTTCTTACACTAGTTTTCATGCTAACACACCCTCTTTAGGTACAAGCTCTTCCATTAAATTGAGTCCCGTAATCTTTCCTTGTGAGTCGTTCCAAATCTTGCATAATTTTCACTACCTCACTTCAAAGATTTTCTGTGGAGCACATCCTGAAGTTCAGATATAAGCCAGCTTGTGCCTTTTAATACCTTATACATCCAGAATCCTTTGAGTTCTGTTTCTGAAATCAGTATTATCACAATATTCAAGCAAACGTATTTCACACCAAATATCTCCTTGCAAATTTGGATCCCATACTGCTCTTAGATTGATGCACCAGTTCCTGATCTGAAAACCCTCTATTGTTACTAGTGCAGTGTTTCCAATCTGTCCTTGGGGAGGGGGGATTCAGTTCACTTAATGTTTTATGTCTGTTGAGAGAAACCTGTGGCTTTAGGATGTGATTCTTTTCATCTCTTTTAGACATGTATTTTAGCATGGACAGGTGCCTCAGATCTCCTGTTTTGCTGTAAAGTGACAATAGAGGGCGTCCCATGTGACAGGCACAGAGGAAGGTTTCCCTTTTGATCCAGTCGACTACCTATCCATCTTATTTTGTCCTTATTCCAACAGAGTATGGTGTGTTTTCCTATGAACTTCAAAAGCCTTGAAAAAGCAGTGGTAAGCTATGTGCTCAGCTGGCCAATGCACTGCAAGTGTAGCTTGATAAGAGCTGTGATATACCAGTCCCTGCTGCCTATGGCTCACTGCTTGCTCAGGAGAAGCAGGGGCACATTTAAAAAGTGTTTCATCGGTCCTATTTTAGATATCTGTCTCAGGATGGGATGAAAGCTGCTCTAAAAAGAGGTTTATTCTCTCCTTTAACTATAAAAGGAGCCTATAGTAGTCAGATCAGAAAGAGAGGGCTTAAGCTGCAGATCTAAACTCCACCTCCTTGCTTGTTAGACTCGAGGCTTTGCACGAGTTAGGTGGCAGCAAAACATGTGTTTTGAAGAATGAATTGTTAGGTATAAGCCTATATCTTTTTGTGTGTCTTCTCTTCACACTGATAGAGACTGGAGGAATTTTTGATTGAAATAGCAAATTTGAGTCATAAACTCCAATAACTGTGAAAAGTGCTGCAAATACTCTTTATGTTGCTTGTTGTTATTTTTTTCTTGGGGAGGGGTGGCACAATGGTGTGTCTCGCTTGAGTGAAGTTTGAAGAACTATCTGCCTCCTCCCTATATGTCTCTCTTCAGTGAGGCAGGTCAAGGCAGAGGAATTTGTGGTTCTTTCATTCAAGCTTGAGTCATCTGACTGCAGGCAACAACAGGACTCTTCTCTAAGGAATGCCAGAGAAGCAAAAATGTGAGAGCAGGAGGGATGTGGATGATGTTAACTCAGTGAAAGGGAAAAAAAATTTGAATACTCAGCCCCAGGAAGGAAACACACTTTAATCCTACTTTGAATTTCACTGTTAAAAAATCATTGTTGTTTTGATGCATCATTTTTCTGGGTCTGTGCTTTTCAACAACTTATGGGCTATTTGAATATGTAAATGTATTTGTGCTATGTAGTCATAGGTGCAGTTATATTTCGTGAAAAAACCTTTGTTATTCACAAGTTAAAAATTATTAGTTTATCACCTTCTGTGCTGTTTTTGAAAGATGTTTCTGACTGGTATAGAAAGTACTGAAAAGATTTCAAAACCATGTGAGTGCCAAATCCTGGGGCCCTGTAATAGCAAGAAGTTTGTGGTTGTTGAAATGTTCTTTTTCTGCAATAGTAAACAAAAATACTCTATTTTGGCTTACAGAAATAAATTGTTTTCTTTGTATTGCTCATTAAAGAAACCAAGCAAAACCACCTTAGAGATAAAAAAGTAGAAAAAATGGCAAGGTATAATATTTTCATTGATCCTATTCAAATATTTTTTTCTTGGTTTTGAGACGTCGATGTTTCTTCCAATGTTTCATGATTTTTCTGAGTACAGGGTTGGGTTTTTTTCTCTCTTTCCACTATTGAGAAATAATTTTCTTCCAGTTTTACTTTTCAGGAGGGGTTTATCTTCCATGACAGAGAAAAAGCTGGCTGGGAACAGACTTCAGACAGTCAAGGGGGCAACAGAGAGCAATAGCTGCCTTCTTCCTTCATTAAAGCTGCGAATGAATTATGTGCACAGATGTATCTGCACATCCCGTTTCCATCCCCATATTCACTCGGCACTTGGATCCAGCACTGAAGCCTATTTTGTTCTCTGCACAGTGTTGTCAAGTTTTATAAATAAGACTTGAGATCTAAATTTAACAGCTCAGATTTGAATTTGTTGGTTAAGAAATACACAAAATATACATGAGCCCACATAATCTGTCACCTCCACCTTTACTTCCAGCTGCTTCCTGACTTACTTGTCTTAGGATAATATTTGCTTGACGGGCTATCTGTCACTGGTTTTCAAACAATGCTCCTTGAACCCTTGGGCTCTGCAAGTGACAGCTTAGAAAACAAAACCCACTGTCAGCGGATTTAAATTCCCTACTGTCCTGGGTTCAACTGGGATAGTGTCAATTTTCACAAGAAGTTGGGAGGGGACACATTTGGGATGGTTGACCCAAACCAGCCAAACGGGATATTCGATACCATGTGATGTCATGCTCATTTTTAAGTGGGTGAACAGGCAGAGGGATGGTAATCACTGCTCAGGAGTGGGCCAGGCATTAGGCAGCGAGAAAATTGCACGGTGTATTTCTTGCTTTGTATATTCTGTTTTTCTAATAAACTGTCTTTATCCCAACCTATAAATTTTGCCTTTTGCTTCCGATTCTCCTACCCATCCCACTGGGGGGGAGGAGTGAGCAACTGAGCACATGACAACCTGGGGCTAAACCATGACACCTACTCAAAGTTTCCTGCACTGCTAGGAAAAAAGATTTGGAATCTTCAAACTGAAAAAATATCTAAAGATCACTCACCTAGGTTCTAAGTGATATATTCTTGAGTGATATAAATAGGTAAATATTTTTATCTAATTCTTAACATTTTAGCATACAGAACATATAAGCATCTTCATAATATTTGGCCTTTCATCCGCGTATCACAGTGCTGGTTCCTCATGTATTGTCTAGAAGAGTAATATTTGCCCAAGTCATTGCCTCCAAGTAGGACTACTCATCCAGTATCTCAGGAAGGAAAGAAATAACATGTGTTACCTCTTCAGCTCTGTGCTCAGAATTGGGTGGGAGAAGCCTGTGCGATCTTTGACTGTATGTGCCTTATGTTACAACTGCGGAGCAGCTCTGTGGAGGAGGCCCAGGGAGTGCTGGTGGGCAGTGAGCTGAGCACAGGCCAGCAGTGAGCCCTGGCGGTGATGAAGGTTAAGAGTGCCCTGGACTGTGTCAGCAGAAGCACAGCCAGCAGATCAAGGAAAGTCATTATTCCCTTTACTCAGCAGCTGTTAGACCACAACTAGAGCACAGCATCCAGTTTGGGACTCCCCAGTATGGGAAAGGTTCTGATAAACTGGAGTGAGTCCAAGGGAGGGCCACCACAATGGTCGGGGTTGGAGCATGTGACCTGTGAGGACAGGAAGAGGGACCGGGGCATGTTCACCTACAGACAGAGTGGTTTTAGGGGGACCACACAGAAGCCCCCAACACCTACGAGGAGCTTATTAAGCAGATGGAGCTAGGCTCTTCACATCAGTATGCGTCTGGAGGCTGAGAGGCTCTGGACATAAGGTGAAACCACGGAGTTTCAGACAGGACAGAATAAATGTTTCCCTGTGAGAACAACTAAGCAGTGGAGCAAGCTGCCCAGAGAGGCTATGCTGCCTCTGTCCCTAGAGGTTTTGAAGCCCGCATCATGAGTACAGCCCTGAGCAATCTGTTCTGAACTTGTAGTTGGCCCTACTGTGAGCATAGGGTTGGGCTAGAGCTCTCCTGGTGCCCCTTCCAGCCAAAATTACCCTATAATTCTATCACTCTATGTGGCTGGGTTACCTGAACCTTGGTACAACTTGCATTCATTTTCAGTTAGTCAATAACAGCAAAATAACCCTCTGCAAACTCATGTTTTCTGTAGGGACCTACAAGGAGACTCTTACAGGTTAATTCAAGGCTTGTTCTGCTATTAAGAAATGAAAACTAGTGCTGACACAATATTTTGCAAATGTTCTTGTAACAGAACTTGAATATTCTTACAGCTTCACATCTACAGCTTATGTCTAGAATCCCATGATAGGCTTCATAAAAATATATCTCAGTTTTTACCAACAGCAAAATTGGTCAGCTGATCCTCTTCACTGTGCTACTGCCAGCTGAAGGTTGAAGGCTACATATAGCTGCTGGCTACATATTTTCATCAGCTGAATCTCGCCATCATGGTCAGACATTTTTTTGCTTTAACCTCTGAAAAATATTGCACTTCGAGAAGGAGGATAACCAAACCTCTCTGGAGATGATTACAGAAACAACTTCAAAATCTCAGCTTATCATTATAAGTTAAAATAACTTATTAATCTGAAATGGACTTTGAACCTTTTCATTTATGTTTATTCTGTTAGCCAGACAAATATTTGACAGGTAATATTCTGTGTTTCCTCTGGCTGGTACAACTAAATACATATTCCACTCTCCTCTGCCAGAAAAATGGTTTATACCTCAGGGTAAAATAATTCCTAAAGGAGAAACCTCATAGTTTTTCTTACTGTTGTTCCTTGCAGACTACACTTTCAAACTACCTAACATTGCTTTCACCAGGGAACCTCATGGAAAGGCTGTCTTGGCATTATATTGAATTAACTTAATCTCTAGCCACCTTCACAGAATCACGGAACGGTAGGGGTTGGAAGGGACCTCTGGAGATCATCTAGTCTAACCCCCCTACCGAAGCAGGGTCACCTAGAGCAGGCTGCACACAGCTGCTTCCAGGTGGATTATGATTATCACCAGAGACAGAGACTACTTAAACCCTCCAGGCAGCCTATTCTAGTGCTCTGTCACCTTCAAAGTCAAGAAGTTCTTCCTCATGTTCAGATGGAATTTCCTATGCTCCAGTTTGTGCCCATTGCCCCTTGTCCTGTCGCTGGGTGCCACTGAAAAGAGTCTGGCCCCATCTTCTTGACACCCACCCTTCAGATATTTACAGGCATTTATAAGGTCCCCTCTCAGCCTTCTCTTCTTCAGGCCGAACAAGCCCAGCTCCCTCAGCCTTTCCACGTAGGAGACATGCTCCAGTCCCCAAATTATCTTCATAACCCTCCGCTGGAATTTCTCCTCATCTTTCTTGAACTGGGGAGCCCAGAACTGGATGTAGTACTCCATATGGTGTCTCACTAAGGCAGAGTAGAGTGGGAGGAGAACCTCCCTTGACCTGCTGGCCACACTCTTCTTAATGCATCCCAGGATGCCATTGGCCTTCTTGGCAGCCAGGGCACACTGCTGGCTCATGGTCAACCTGTCATCCACCAGAACACCCAAGTCCCTCTCCACAGAGCTGCTCTCCAGCAGGTCTGCCCTGAGCCTGTACTGGCGCATGGGTTGTTCCTCTGCCAGTTCAGGACCCTGCACTTGCCCTTGCTGAACTTCATCTTCCTCTGTGCCCAGCTCACCAGCCTGTCCAGGTCTCACTGGAAGGAGCACAGCCTCTTGGTGTATCCATCACTGCTCCCAGTTTTGTGTCATCAGCAAATTTGCTGAGGGCACACTCTGTACCTTCTTCCACGTCATTGATGAATAAGTTGAATAAGACTGGGCCCAGTACTGACCCCTGGGGGACACCACTAGTTACAGGCCTCCAACTAGGTTCTGCGCCACTGATCACAACCCTCTGAGTTCTGCCTTTCAGCCAGTTATATTCTTATTTGATTTAAACCTTATTTAATCTCTTTGTTTACTCTGCCTGGCTTTATTTCCTCTCCTCATTTGGCCATAAAGCCTCTTGGTAGAAAAGGGACTGAATATTTATTATCAATTCTTCCAGATGTTCTCTGCTGGCTGTCTTGAACTTTATTTTATTCCAAAAAATATTCTAGGGGTACATTTGGTTTTGTTAAAGAAATAGGTAATTCATTACAATAAACAACAAACAAAAAGTGTGAAAGAGTTTATGATGGAATCTGTTCAAGCCAACACTAGCAGGCTTAAGGGGAGCTCAGTCTCTAGTTTCCTTAAACCTGAACACTTACTGACAGAGTAACATTAATATCAGGGTGTTCTAGTGAACAAATTTGTGGGCAGCCAAATATGCTATGGTACAGCAGATATGGACAAACCCATAAGCATCTCCCTTTTCTTGTTTCTCCCAAAGCAAATCTCTCTCCTCAATTTTTTTCCTCTTATAGGAATATAAGGGGAACAGATATAGGTCCTTGCTTTTCTAAGGACCACTTTGTTAAAGTAGCTATCCTGTTCATATTCTTTCTTCTTACTTGTGAGACTTCATCCCTCATTTTGCTCTCCTGCTCTCCTCCATGCCAGACTCCTTTTCCATGTTCTTGGGAAGATGGGGCTATCTAAAAAAGGTATTTCTTAGTAATGTCTCCATTTCTGTGTGTGTACATGTATATGTAGATGTGTTTGGACAGAAGGGGTAAAGAAAAATAATTAATTATGAAGGGAGCTTCTTTAGCTGAACAAAGCATTAACATCTTTCCAATATCAATAGCATTTAGGAATAAGCATGTATGTGTGTGTTTTGCTGAATAAATACAGTACTAAAAGCCAGACACAAACTTCAGTGCATGATGAAGTGGGAAGGAAGGGAGAGGAAACAGCAAGGTATTAGCCTATCTTTTATGGTTCTTCTGTGTCCCATGCTGCTGCTGTTACCAGCTAAGGGGAGTGACAAAAGCAGCAGCTGCCTTTGAAACTGTGAGAAGGGAGAATAAATACAATTTGACAAGCCAAAAGTCAAAAAGGAACCAGTATAAGACCTGACTTACCCTGTTAAATGAGATAATTTAATGGCTGCTTTCAAGATGAGTTTTGACCATCAGAGTCCCAACGGGTGATAGCAATTTGGGAAAAATCCAAAATGATTTTCAAACATCATGCACACTTAAATCATGATGCCCTGCACAAAACCTGAACACTTTGGAGTTTAAAGCTGGTCATCTGGCATCCAAGCAGTGCTGTTGATGCCTGGAAACAAATTGGAGATCCTGATTTATAACATCTGAGTTTGGAAACTGGCCTATGGGTTAATATTGTTTGTCAGGAAGAGTTAATTACTCTCCTGGGTGGTAGTCAGTTCTGATTACCACAGAAGCCAGCTGGATACTTGCAGCCTATCAACAGAGGAAATGTGGCTCACTTGCTTCCTTCAGGCACACCTCTTAGCTTTTAAAATGTCATTTCGCTGTGCCCTCTGTACATGACCTCAGCTGTCACTCAGCCCTTGCCTCCATGTTGCAGGTGAGACCATCTGGCAGAAGTGAGCCCAGTACCAAGCCCTCTAAAACATTGCAGGCTTTTCTGAGTTTCATCACCAGCAAGAACAATGTTTCATCCAGAAATTATTAGTAGTAACCTTTTAAGACGGTTGTATAGCCTGATTTCTTTGTTGCTGGAGAGTTTGTAAAACCACTCAAGGAAACCTTTAGTTAATGAACATCATCAAGTGGAAATGAAATTCAGTATTAGAAATAGGCTCAGGTCCTGCTGGCCTTCAAATGTGGTGATGATATGACACCTTACATGGGGCTGTGTCCTTCAACACAGCAACAATAATGTTTGGTGTCTTTCTGTGTATGCACAAAACAATTCAAAGCACAGTCCACTTCAATGTATTTGCCACTTTTGTACAAAGATTTCCAGGTTTAATAAGAGATTACTATAACATACATTTCTACTCATGAAGACTGGTTTTAATTCAAATGGCTTTAATTTCAAAAGTCTATATAAGTTATATTTAAAGAATGAAACTTTGAAACAAACAAAAAAAGAGCTAAATAAAATATTCTATTGAATTATTTCAATGTTTTCCTTAATTATAAATAAACTGCAATTTTTAGTTTACTGTTATTTTGTACCAATATTGTCAAAACTGAGAAACAGAGCAGAGGAAAACCATTAAGAACTATTTACACACCTACAGATAGCAGAAATAAAGCAAATTAGATTTAGTTATGTATCCTCTGGGAAAAAAAAGAAAAGATTGATTATAAGCTTTTATTTGAATAGAAGGAAAAAAACCCCTTATCCGAATTAAAATTGTAATGCAGGCAAGAAAAAAAATAATGTAACAAACGGCTCTTGCTAGCACAACCTAAACCAAGGAGATGGAAGAGCCCTTCAAAGCAAAGAATAACCTGGTCTCCTACATTTGTGAAAAGTATTTTAGAACAGAAGTATCTGTACCAATATAAACTGGCTAATGAAACAAAATCAGATCTGATTTTTTTTTCCCCATAAATTATATTAAGGGCATCTAAAGAATGTTTCCCCCTTGTTATGTTTGTCAACATGAAAACAAATAAAATAAATAAATGCATTAGCATAACTAATTATAAAGGTAGTGAAGAAAAGAAAGTATTTTTCAATTCTTTTCTTAATCCCTGCTGTTTTCTGTACTCTGCAGATTTGCTTTGCAGAGTCCTATTCTGCCGCAGAAAAAAAACCCCAAACCGAATAAATAGTACAACTAGTAGTGAGACAAGGTTATTAAACTAGTAAATGAAGAAACAGCACAAAGAATAAGGACACCTTGCAAACAGAATTCCCTGCCTCTGGAGAGGAAATGCAGCAGGGTTGTTTGGCTTAGGAGATATGCATATTGTAGAGCACATACTCAAACATAAAAGGCAAGTGGCTTTAGTAATAAAAACTCCCACATAAAGAAAGAGGATCAAATGTCACGTGTACCCTCTAAGGAGCTTGCAAAGATACCGGTTCTACAACACATGTAGCTGTCTTCAAACTAGTAATTTCAGGTCTGTATCCTTCAAGATACAGTAACTGCAAATAACATTTCTGCTGTGACTGTTTCATTAGCTTCTAATAAAATGGAAGGGAGAGATGCTGGCAGGTGGAAGGAGAATGACTGGTCGATGAAACTGGGTGTAAAGTAAAAGATTAGCTACCAGACAAACATGGTTACTGAGGCTGTTACTTAAGAGGTACAGGGGCAGCCTTTTGCTCCTTCTTTCACTCTTTAAGCTGAGATGCTAATAGAGAGCACAGCTGGAAGGAAAAAACACCCACATGCAGATGAGATTGTGTCTCCTCTCACTAGAGAAATGTGTGAAGTGACAGATAAGGCTGTGTAAGGAAAAAAAGGGGAATGTTAAACATTTTATTCTTTTGAGTTTATAACTGCTGTGAATTATTTTTCTCATCTAGAAAGAATTTTCAAAGGATCAGGGGTTTAGCTAAACAAAAGTTTTCAGAAAGGCATTTACTGTTATGTATTTTTATGTTTTACTTTCTGCAAAACATAATACTGACACAGACACCCTGATGTGAATATTTTGGAGAGCTGCATGTTGGGGTTTCATTAACTTCTGTCATGAAGCTGCCATCAAGAAGCCTCCAGAAACAGTGCCCTGTAAATTAGGGGGTGGGGAATGCTTAGCACTCAGGCTAAACATCTCATTCCTAATTGTTTTTTTTTCAAAGGCAGCATTCTGTTTAGTCTTTCTGTAAAACTCACAGAGAGAAAACACTTAGAAATGGAATCAGATGACTGTTCTTTCTATTTCTCATAACAGGAGGTATGTGTTTTCACAAATGTATTAACCGAAGACTGTTACAAAGAAAAGCAACCCAAAGCCATGAAAGTGACATTTACAGCATTCAGTAGAAATATTAATTCACCTGGAAAGATATGTGTGGAAGAAAAAGAGGTTGTTCCTTGGAGGTGCCCCCATGGCTGGTCACAAGAAACATGGAAATGCATTCTTCCAGGAGGAGTTCAAATGATGCTAAGACATAAAAAGACCGTAGTTTGATCTCCATGGTTTTTACTGACCCTTTGGGAAGTGACAGCAATGCCAAAAAAATCTCGGATGATCAAGGCAAAAAAGGCTTCATCTTAAGAGAGACTGGGAGATTCCAACTTCATCTAAGAGACAGTTAAGTAGAAAGCCACTGGGACTCTGAGGCAGTCAATAGTAAATTTTAGTGTAAATGCTAATGTTAACAACTCATTTTACTTTTTGATGGTTGTTCCGATACTTTAGTGCTGTGATTTTAAGAAAGGTATTTATTCTATTAACCTTAAATGTCATCTTGCCATATTTCTGAATAACCTGACAGAGAATGGGGTATTCCTAGTTTCTAGGGTCCTTCCAGCTGTCCTACTGAGACAGCCTAAGAAGAGCACAGCTCGCTACTATGCTGCTCTGGGTTACTCACAGTGTCCTGGGGTATGAATGAGCTGGTTTGCAATGGTGTAGGCCAGCCTCTAAAAGGACACTTGGCAGCCACAGGAGAAAGCCAAGAAAAAATCTCTGCTATCCTTGAGTGTTGGGGCAACCGGTGACTGCTGAGACAGGAAAAAATGCTACATCTGTTCTCAGATCCGCCTTACAGTTTTTCTGTGTTTCACATGTCCTCCTTTCTTCTGTACAAATATTCTCTAAGTTTAAATATTCCACTTTCTCATTAATATATGCTCATCCAGCCTTTCTCAAGTTCTTTACATCTTTTCTTGATTTTGTGCTCCGAAGAAGAGCAGAACAAGGATATGCACAAATTTCTAAAGCTGAAAATCCAGCATGATGCAAAATTTTTAAAGCTGGAAACCATCCCATTGGAGGATGTTATTGCAAATGTAATCAAATAGTTTACAGTGATGAGAATATTTTCACTTTTGAAGGGCTGTTCAAACAAAGTAACATATGTCTCGCTGATAACAAGAGGAAGTAAAGAGCACTCTGACAGGTAGGGAAAGAAGAAGAGGTAAAAAAAAAAGCTATCAGTTTATGGCTAGGAAATAGAACAGAATAAGGTGCTAATGCACTGCAAAAGAATAAATTGTTAGAGTCTTATGGGAGGGCCACAAGTGCCCATGCATTATGAGGAGACAACTGTGAAGTTTCTTAAAGCCCTTTTTGATTTTAAGAAAACGTGCCATGCATTTTTCTGCTCTAACTTCTGGAGCAGAAGCTACATACAGTATTTTAAGGTAAATTGGGTCAGATTTTTCTGCCATTAATAACATTCTGTCTAAGTCTAGGTTTAGACAGCCTTTGGGCATTTAATTGGTGACATTTGCTGGCTAAAAATCAATTCTCATCAAGATCTCCTTGGCTTATATGCTAGAATCTGTACTTCGAGGCTCAGAGGAATTATTGAGAATTTAAATGGGGGAACAGGGAAAAAGGGACCAGAGAAGAGGCTCAGAAGTCCAGCAGGGAAATAGTTTCTTTTCTCTATGCACTATAAATTTCTGGACTGTGAGAGAAATAATGAAACCAAAGGAGACCTGAGAGGAAGCTTTTGGTTAAGCAAGGTGTATGACTTCTGTCCTTTGAGAGCCAATTTAGGTGAATCTTCTAGCTGAATCTTTGCGACATTTTGTTTACTGAATGCTGCTCTCCAGTTGTCTGATAAGAAAGTAAATCAAAATCCATGTACTGGAGATGCTATGAGAGAGACGGGTATGTCTGGCTCTTTCCAGACAGTATCACAAGAGGAAAGTGGAGAAGCAGCAGGTGGAAGAGTCGAAGTGGCACAGCTGACCCCACATGCTATCGGGTGCAAGTTCAAGGACAGACTCTGTTCCAGTTCCCAGGAGTTTCTCACCAGCAGACCAAGCCCTTCCTCCACCTTGGGGCCAGATGACAGAGGCTTTGAAAAGGTAAAGAGATACTTAGAAAGCTGGATCTGAGGAGGTGATGAAGTTTGCAGTCTCCTGTGCGATGAGGATTCAAAGGCTTCATGGCCAATATCAGTTTCCTTTTTAAAAAAAAGGTATTCTTGAACCTGCTTGCAGCCTCATGTATCACAATCACTAGTGAAAGACAAGGCCACTGGTCTTCTTCATTCAGGCACAGGGAATATTACAATGTAAGAGGCAATGTGAGATATCATATACGATAATTAGGATATAACTATGTTTATATATTTTCCTAACATTAAATTCTTTTGTCTGTACTTCCACTTTAAGAAATTACAGTGGACATTGTTCCTATGGTTACTGCAAGGCAGCATTTTTAGAGAAAGCTGATTTCTATAAAAGGAGCAAAAAAATCACTGCAACTGGAATTGTCTGCTGTGCTAGAAGTCACTGTGCACTAAAATTTTTATTGGTTAAGAGGATGCTGAAGATTTTGCTTCTGATCAGGTACAATGTGGCTAATTAAACATGTTATATGACTAATACTGTGCAATTAATTTTATCATCTTTTATCGTTTTACTTCCCGCCCCCCAAAGATTAGAGATTAAGAATTTAAGAAAATATCAAGGAGATTTTAGAACAGCAAATGACAGACTGATCTTAAGTGTGGTCAGAAAAGAATACGTAAAAATGAAATTCACTGCAAGTTGCTGTCTGTAGTACTAACATCTGATCCAAATTTGTAGTGCATTTGGAAATATTGACCTATTGTAAACCACATTCACCAAAAATAAGTTTATAATAGCCCACATGTTACTTTCCTCTTTTTTTTCTTTCTTTCCTTTTTTTTTCCATTCTTACATGAGCTAAAAGGAAATTTGGAACAATTTATATTGAGAAAGGAGTTGCTTTTCTTTTGAAAACTTAGAATAAAACAACCTTCAAAATAGTTCTAGCTGCTTAAGGACAGTTTAAAAGGTTGTGAAACTTTTTACCTGTTGGAGAGGAAAATGTTTTGTCAGGCTGATACAACCTGCTGCAGTGAGCCAGGTCAGAAATAGACTTCATTAAGTTTTCAGATTTTTCAGCTCTTGCTTACAATGTCAAAAATAACTCAAAAATTAAAAGATCTTGTTTATTTGACTGAAATGTGTTGCTCTGTCCTCATGGCAGTTCTGTTTCAAAGACATTTGCACTAATGAAAGAAAGCCTTTGTTATGGATTTAGGGTAGAAGTACCTCCAGAGTCAAGTTGAAGAAAATGTTCTCTTTTATGTACTTTCTGTGGGGTCACAGATAAAAGCATCTTTATGATCATAAAATTTGATTTTTGTTAAACAATATAAAGCATGAAGAATACTGCATATTTATTTCTGCATGATATCTATAACTTCTGTTGGAACTGCAATTTATATTTTAGAAGCATATTCAGTCTTGATTCGGAAAAAAACCCACTGGATAGATAAAAAAATATCTTGTTATATTCAAATTTGTTTTTCGTATCACTGATCCCTTTTCTGTAGGTTTTTCCATTCTGTTTTTCACTCTGCTCTCTTTTTCAACCCCACTGGATTATTTCTTTTTGTTCTCTATTCACCTGCCTAGCAGGGGAGAACAACAACAAAGCAAAGCAAATCACTCCTCAGTAGACTGAAAAGCCAAAAAGTTGCTTTCAAGGCAAAATGTCAGAACTATGATATCTGAGTATGTTTCAAAATTAGACAAAAGTTACTTTGGCTGCCCTTATAGTTCTGAATGGCTGATGATCTCATAATTAGTTTATTGGCCTGTTTATTGCCCCACTGGCATCACCAGACCGATGATTAGCTGAACACATTGCTCATCCCTCAGCGTCCAAGGCTGACCAATTTTGGACAGTGCAGTGACTTAATTTTGCTTTAGCCAGGGCTACACCACTGTTTTGCTCATTCTGAGCTGTTATTTTTGGTTCAGCTGTGAATTTACACTGTCATTCAAAGCAGACACCTGGGTAACATCTACTATGAATCTTGACCATGGACAGGCAGTAAAATATGTAAACCATGATGCACCAAATCTCATCTCTAACTCATATGTTCTCATAAAATGTGAGCGTCAGAGAGGAGCAGCACTCATCAGTACAACAAAGCCTAGTCCCCAGTCTCTCATGACTGACAAGAAAATAAAAGTCTACACAGAACCCACATAACCACATGACAAACTTAAGTAAATGCACTAATTAAGGTTTGGGAATTCAAAGGAATTGACTTGATCTCTCTTACATATTTCCTGGCTCTTTTCTTTTGGTCTGAAGGAGCTGTAATTCTTTGTCTTACAGAAAATGTGTTGGGGCATGTCTTACAGAAAAAGATCGCCTATTAAAGAACAGGCAGGATCATTTTTACTTCACAGAGCACTGAAATAATTAATGGAATAGATTCTGCCATCTTTCTTATATTTCCTTCAGACTATTCAGAAGGAAATTGCTATTGCAGAAAAGTTGTAAGAACCACAAGGCACTAACAAACAGATTCTGCCACCAGTACTTGCCTTAATATTTATTCTTCCCTCTTCTAGCATATTAATGGGTTAATTCCGTAACTGGTATAAACTAGAATAGTTCCACTGGTTTCAGTGAAAAAGTATATGTGCATAACAGTTGCAGATACGTTCCAGAGAGGAAACTTGAAGAGTAAAAATTGCGGAAGACAGAAAAGAAGACAAAATCTTTTTCTATGTTAATGACTTAGGATCAAAGTTTTTCTGATAGAAACATTTCAGGAAAACAGGAAAGGGAGTCATCAAGGTTTAAAAAGTGTCATGCATGGCATATTTTCTATGATAGTGAGAATATCAGTACGGGTGAAATCTCAAGCTTCCCATAGCATTTCAGTAAGTGCGATACTTTGAAAGAGAAAGGAAGAACAGAATTGCCATAAATGTTTGTTACTCAGCAGAGAAGGAACAGTGGGAGGATTCACAAACTCCTTACAAATCCCCTCAGTGAAGAATAGCAAGAACTTGTCATCATTCAAAGTCACTTGTCTACAAGAACACACCCTGTGTCAAAATGACTTCAGAGAGGAACCTTGAAGGGGCCAGTAAAAGTTCAGTTGTTTAAATGAAAGCTCAGCCTGAGCTTAGTGAATTCTCTAGGTAAAAGCTGGCAAACTTTTTGTTGGATAATGCTGACCCTGAGTGTGAATTCTTCTCAGCATATGAAGATACTCTACATAGAGGGAAGGCAAACTGCTCTCTGCCACTTACTTCCATAAGCATCATGCTTCCTAAAGGTGATTTGCTGTCTCTTCACGCATTCAGAGAAATGTGAAGAAGGGAGAAAAAAAACAAACCCCAGACCCTGACAGAGTTGAAAATGTTCCAAACCCAAGACTGGCTATTGCACTTCTTCACCTGCTATCCATTCTTATTTAATCTGCACATGGATAAAATGTCAGCTGAGCTGTCCAGAAACATCGGGATGTTACAATACCTAGCAAATCTAATAGGCACAGCTAATGAGCCCAAAGATGGGGAATGCATTATGTGGTTGCTGTTACAGCCTTCACCCAATGAATATAAATAGGCTTTCGTTGATCTTTTGTCCTACTAAAATGTAATCCAGTTTATTGAACTGGTGAATTGCATTAACCACTTTGACATTATTTCCTTATAAATCTAACATGGTGCCCTTGTTCTGTTCTTCGTCTGTACATAACACTAACCAAAATGAAAGGACAAAATCCCACAGCAGAGAGGGGCTGCAAACCACTGATGGGTGTTGATTTAAATGGGAAATGTTTTTTAAAGCTCAAAGAGAACACCACATATTTGCAGAAAGGGGGTGGGGAGGAGGTTGGAGGCATGCATTATAAAGGACGTATTTCATACTCGGAAGGACATGCATTATAGACTTGGGGTGCAAGTAAATGAAGGTTTGTAAGCAGAACTCAGGAAAAGCTTATGAGTCTGAAAGATTGCCTACTTTTCACTAGTATTGTAGTTTATCACTCATTTACAAACCTCACGTCACAAACTGAAATCAGCATGGCTACCACAAAATGAAATAAATAATGGTCTTTAATTAACAGTGGTTATTTTAATATTCCGTTTTGAAACATCTTCAGAATATTTTATAAGTGAACAGTTATGAACATGGTAATAAAAATTTGCCGAATGTAGCAGTTGCATGTTTAACACAGTCTCTGCTGTTTCTATGCAAGTGATTGCAAGGGTTGAAAACAAGAGTTCTGCCTGAGACAAAAGATAAACTTATTCTTACTATGTCTAATTTCTTCTTCATTCAGCTCACAAAGGACCCTGTTCTGTCAAATGCAGGATTAACTGCATTTATGGGATCATTATTGTTTATTACACGTATGTTAATATAAACACCAAATAAATGTTTCTACTACCCATATTTATAATAGCTGTAGACAATATCTAGATTATTTTTCTTAAATTCAGAGTTTATGAATCTGAAAAGTTAGGCATCAAACCTTTCTGATGATAAACACTTAGAACATTTCAGAGGCAGGTTTTATTCCTCCTACTGTTTTTACTCTTTACTGTTTATACTCTTGTACTGACCTGTGACTCCCTTTCATAGAGATTTCCACAGGTGCAGACAGGATGGCAGAAAGATAAACAGAAGCTTGCTGTATTGGTAATTTATTTTCTACTGTTTTAATGTTGCAGGATATCCTAAGGACTATGAAGGACCAGTTGTGAAGGTTACGGTATAGCAGCTGAAGACATACATCTATGTATCAGAGAGGGGATGCAAATACAGGACACAGGAGGTGAATAGGCAGCAAGTTTGCTGATGACACAAAACTGGGAGAAGTGGTGGGTATACCAGAAGGCTGTGCTGCCATTCAGCGAGACCTGGACAGGCTGGAGAGTTGGGCGCACAGAAACCTGTTGACGTTCAACAAGGGCAAGTGCAGGGTCCTGAACCAGTAGAGGAACAACCCATGCGCCACCTGCTGAAGAGCAGATCTGTGGAGAGGGACTTGGGTGTCCTGGTGGATGACAGGTTAACCATGAGCCAGCAGTGTGCCCTGGCTGCCAAGAAGGCCAATGGCATCCTGGGATCCATTAAGAAGAGTGTGGCCAGCAGGTCGAGGGAGGTTCTCCTTCCACTCTACTCTGCCCTAGTGAGGCCCCATCTGGAGTACTGCATCCAGTTTTGAACTCCCCAGTTCAAGAAAGATGAGGAACTGCTGGAGAAATTCCAGCGGAGGGCTACAAAGATGGTTAGGAGACTGGAGCATGTCTCCTATGAGGAAAGGCTGAGGGAGCTGGGCTTGTTCAGCCTGAAGAAGAGAAGACTGAGAGGGGACCTTATAAATGCTTATAAATATCTGAAGGGTGGGTGTCAGGAGGACTGGGACAGACTCTTTTCAGTGGCACCCAGCGACAGGACAAGGGGCAACGGGCACAAACTGAAGCAGAGGAAGTTCTGTCTGAACACAAGGAAGAACTTCTTGACTTTGAGGGTGACGGAACCCTGGAACAGGCTGCCCAGGGAGGCTGTGGAGTCTCCTTCTCTGGAGATATTCAAGACCTGCCCGGATGCAGCCCTATGCAGCCTGCTGTAGGCGACCCTGCTTCGGCAGGGGGGTTGGACTAGATGACCCACAGAGGTCCCTTCCAACCCCTAACATTCTGTGACTGATTCTGTGATTCTGTGGTTCTGTGGTTCTGTGATTCTGTGTGACCCTGTGATCATGGCTGCTGTATAGGTAAAAAAAAGTGCTTATAAAAAAGCCTAAAAAGTGAGAATAATGAATGGCTAAAATAGCAATGGAAATCGAATAAGAAATCTTCAATATCCCTCTGAATACTCAAATCTTTAAAAGTTCATCTTTTTCAGATTAGTCATGAAAAATTAGAAATTGAGAGAAAACTCTGTCCCTGAGATTAAAGAAATTAGTAAAAATTTTCACAAAAGTGAAGAACAAGTAGGGAAAAGATTGTTAAAAAATTACAGATGAGCTTTTGTGTACATACAGATAGGTCAATGCATTTATTCTGGACCTGCACTTTTTAACTTTTCATACGTAATATAAAGGGAAGATTAAATCTTTTCAATTATTTTTCCTAAAATCTGTGTGGGATGTTAACAATTATGAGGAATTTTATAAAGACAATGAAGATATTAGGTATTTACTATGCCTGTCTTTGTAACAATGTACTAGATAGATAAAGGAAATAAACTTGAGCCCGGTGCTTAACACTGAACAATTTTGTGGAACTGGAATACAATTTGCCCTCCAAAAATGTAGGAATGACAAACCTGTGTCTCCTAGAGATGGCTTTGGCATGAACAAGAGATGACAGCAAAAGTGGCCTTCCTGTGTCAACGTTATCCTTTCTGGATTCAGTCCCCAAATGAAGCTCACATCTCAACAGAGCCTACCAGGGCTCAAAATGAAGAAAGAAATTCACATTCCAACAAGTATTCCAAAAATTGGTGAAGGGAGATGAGAAAGAAAACACGTAAGAGCCCAAATCCGTGCAGCCTTTATTAGATGAGCATTTCACATTTTTGGAATTGTAAATCACAACCAAGGGAGGCTTTTTCACCCGGCATGATATTTCAAGTGAGGGAAAAGTTCTTCTCTTTTTTATTTCATAACACAGCAGAAGCTCGAATAAGTGGGATGCGACAGTAGAATTGGGCCTTTCGGTAGCAAGTTGTCTTTTTTTCAAGAACGAACCTCCACAAGTATTATTAAGAATAAGAATATTAAACTACTGCAGAACAATGCTTTTTAAAACCTTTCTAAAATAATAGCTCACATCTATACTTATGTGTGGGTAATTTTTTTTCCTTTTCAGAATGATCTGTACAATATTGCAAATAGTATGTATTTATTTTCTCTGCAGAATTTTGCTAGTTGAAAATTAACTTTGGGATATCTAAAGTATGTAATGTCTTCTTCAGATGTTTAAATTACAGCAGTTATGGCACCTTCTTGTTGCTTGTTACTCTTTGGTCTTTTTTTCTCCCTTTATTTCTGTGTTGCTTACTTGACAGAGTATTTGCTCATAACACTGAAAAATACACCCTAAACAGGATAATATACATCACTTTTTCAGCCTTACCCTGCTTGTCAATTACCATTTCAGTTGCAACACTCTTGTTAATTTCTGCTCTGGAACATATGGATAATTTCTTTCTATTTCCATTGCATTTACTATTGTAGTAACTACAGATAGTTCTGCCAGATAGTGTTTCCACTTGTCCCTTGAAATGCAAGAATTTTCTTTGCACTCCTAATGTAACATGGTTGTTCTCTGCAGCACAGCTGATGAGATCTTTGATCAGATTTTAAATATATAAATTCTGTCACATTATTTCAAGGGTTAATTACATCTTAAAAAACTATCTATTGTTTCTAATTACAGCTAGTTTTCAGTTTTGGACGACTCCTGCTTATACACTTATATGAATTCACGCTATGGTCGTGCCCAGTCAATCAAATGTTGCAGGGTACCCCACAAGACCCTGGAATCCAAAATAACCCAGATATGGTATTTCCTCTGAGCACCTTCACTGGAGGCAGAGGTCAAGGTTGCTGCTGGAAGTGGTCTGGGTGAACAGGCTTTAACAGGGAGATGTGAAGAACAGGGTGATTCTTGAGACCATGTGGAAGCTGCAGATGAAACACAACTGGACTAACCCAGTCCACATTTTTATATGTGGTAACCGTGGTCCAACCTGGAAGAAGAACGCAGTGGCAACATGTTGGCTGGACAACCAAGCACAGTCTCCAGCCGCCAAGTCCAGTGCTGGCTGCAGACATCTATCTGCACAGTCTTTGTAAGAAGCCTATGTTTTTCCCAGTTGCTCCTGAGGAAAGAAATCTATATGCTGCAGCTGCTCATGGGAGCCCTCAAAGGAAAAGCTCTGGACAGCCACCCCAGCACAGCTAGGTGGTCACAGAGATGAACAATATTGCACATAAAAAGGGGTCTGCTGTTTGGAAGAGCAGACACTGCTGTTATGGACAAGTTTTGCCAGCTGTAGCAGGTAAACTCAGTCATCCTGCTAGCAATTAATGTAACAACAGACATACTGCTCCAGGATCTGGTTTGGCTGCTTGGTCCTACTGTTCGACTGTGAGTGATATGGGTTATAAAGACTGCGCTGCACCCCTAGCAGACCCAGAAGTTGCCTCCAGCAGGAACTGAGCTGGGTCCCTCACTCTGTCCCGACGCAACCCATGGCAGCAAAATGTATGCTGCAAAAAAAAGATGTATGACCTGAGGGGTCAAGGGCAACCTCTTCAGTGGAACAAAAATAATCATGTTTGTAAACACGTCTACCACCACAAACACTTCTTCATGTCCCTGGGATGCAGGAATGCTCACAGTAAAATCCATTGAAATAATTTGCCCTGGTTATTCAGGACCTGGTATGGATTGGGAAACACCCTGCAGCCTCTGCGTCAGTCTCTCAGCCTGGACGTAAACATGACAAGCCCAGGCATGGCTCATGATATTTTCATAGACCAAAGGCAACCAGGAGGTCAGTATGACACAATGCAGAGTCTTCAGACTACCACCATGCCCCCCTGTCAGCACATCATGACAGTGCTGATTGATCTGCACCTGCAGCTGAGGGACCTGTGTCTTCAGTGGGAACGTACAGCCTCTCATCGCCACATAGACCACCACCTTTCTCCTGCAGGTCCTGGAAAGTAGCCCCCCTCCAAAACTGTGTGACCAAAGGATCAGTGGGCATCTCAGGATGCACAGAACATAAAAAGGCATCGGCAGGCACAGCCATAACAAATCATTGAGGAGTGAGAAAATTACAAGGGGATGAATTCACCTTTAGGACAGGCCCAAAATGAGAGAAAAAGACATAAGACTCAAAGGCTCTAGGAGACAGTAGCTGCAAGACATTGACAGGCAATAGCTGGAAGAGTTTGAGCTCTTCTGCCAGCCAGATTTGTTAGCTCTCCTCAAAATCCACAAAGATCATTCATAGATGTAATATTTATAAACATTGTCTACTTTGAACAGATAGGCCATAACCCTGACAGGAACATCCCCCACCCCAAGCCTCCAAACCCTGCTCTCCACAGTATTCTCCCCAAAACCATGGATAAGAAGCATAAACAATGTCAAAGAGAAAGTGCTGCAGCAAAGCTAGGAGGGCATCTGCAGAAAGATCCTGAGAGATATAACCAAGAAGAAAATTCTACGGAAAAGGGCCAAAAAATCTTCCTGTATGTTACAATGGAAAATGGAGCGATTCTCCCCAGGGGAAGGGCTCAGTCAAGACAACTCTTGGGGAGAGTGCTATATAAACATGAACATTATGAAATGGACTCCTTTCACAGATGTAACTTACCCATGCCAGCTGACTATAGAGATTTACATGCCAGCTGACTCAGCTAAGCATTCGTGTTTTCTTAGAAACAAGGATTAAATTAATCTGAGTAAATTATCCAGAAGTAAATATTGTGTATCCTTTTTTTTCCTACTTCTGTTACTTTTCAGTTGTCTCCACACCTATGGACATCACCCATCTCGTTTGGAGACAAGCATGTTTTTTGTAACATCCATGATTTAGCCTCACTTTTCAGGGCTAAAACTGTTTTTATTTTAAGCTTTTAAAATTTTTTTCTTTCCCCATTGCAATTTGTCCAGATCCCTTGTACGGCAGCAATTTCATGGACCAAAGCCTTTCACTGGGGGTAAAAGAATATATGTAACGGTTTATATTCAGTTTCCATCATGTTGTCCCAGTTGACACATACAAATAAATTTAGGTTTGCAACACCCCTGTGAGGTACAGACATATTGATTTACCTTTATTATAGATTGAGAAACAAAGACTTCAAGCAACAAAGCCTCAGTCAATCACAGAGCCAAGAGTAGATCCCAAATTTGCCAAAATCTGACTTGTGTGGACTATTTCAAGGCTATTTTTCTACCTTCAAGATGGTGCTGTTTTTCAGACAAGAAAATAAAAGGGATAAGAATATTAATATCAGATGGCTCACAAAGAATTAGGACCAGGTATACATATGATCGTTCATATAAGGTGGTTTCTATAATCTAATATATGTATTTTGGAGAGTGCAATATTGCTGACAAATTTGATATACAATCATTTTGCAAGAGCTTGAGAGGAAACTTTGAAATGTTTACCATGGCGCTCTATTGACTGATATTTTTTGTGATATTAAGTATTAATAATTCTGGTGTTAAGTATTAACACATGCTACAGCGTGACCAGAGAAGGTCAATGAGGCTGGTGGGGGTCTAGAGAAAAAGTCTTGTGAGGAGCGGCTGAGGGACCTGGAACTCCTTAGGAGGCTGAGGGGGGACCTTCTTGCTCTCTACAACTACCTGAAAGGAGGTTGTAGTGAGGCAGGTGTTGGTCTCTTCTCCCAACTAATTAGCGAGAGGATAAGAGGCAGTGGCCTCAAGTTGCATCAGGGGAGGTTTAGATTAGATATTAGGAAAAATTTCTTTCCTGAAAGACTGGTCAGGCATTGGAATATGCTGCCCAGGGAAGTGGTTGAGTCACCGTCCCTGGAGGTGCTCAAAAAACATGTAGATGTGGCCCTTCGGGATGTGGTTTAGTAGGCATGGTGGTGTTGAGTGGATGGTTGGACTTGATGAACTTAGACGTCTTTTCCAACCTATGATTCTATGATTCTATGAAGTAGCTCAATCTGTTGATTGTCTTTTCAAAGCAGCAATTATTTCTGAAGTTTTCCTTTCCATTCTTCTTTTTTTCCCTAGAAATTAAGGCCTAGTAACCCTGAGCTACCGTTAAGAAGCCTGTTGAGCTCTCCGCATCTAATAGAACTGAAGAATGACAAGTTGTTTCTAATAATAGCAAGATTGTCCCTTTTTGGCAGTAAAAAAGCTAGTTGTACCTGCAGTGGAGCATGTAACTCAAGTAAGTTTTAAAGGAATTTTAATAAAATGTTTGAAAGTTCATTTCAGTCGTTGAGATCATGAAGTTCCAAAGTCATTGGTTTTTGTTTTATATGGTTTCCCTCTTAAGAGTTAATTACATCCTGCTTGAAAATCAGCAGCTGAAAAAATGATACTACAGTAGTAGGTTTACACATGTCCTTAGATACACCAGGAGTTTTCTGAAATGCTGCACAGATATTGACTACATTTAAACAGCAAGCATTCAAAACAGTCCTTGATATTCAAATGTTGTGTGCAGAATGCTACAGAAACAAATTGGATTCGATCTAATCTTTGCATACAAGCCTGTGCTGAACTTCTACATGAAAATGCGGTTTTATAATAAAACAGGGAAATAGAGACAAAAGTGAGAACAACAGTTCGCACTTATCCACCAAGGAATTCATGATCCTTGCAGCACTAAGTTCAGTGCTTTGACTACAAGCTGTTTCACCATGGGGACCAGCATGATGAGAAAAGCAGGGGAAAACAAAAAGCAGAAAATAAGAAGCTGAGGGAAATTAGTCAAATACACTGTTTCCCATTTCTTTGAGTAAGTAAACTGCTGAACAGCAGCTTGCTTTTATTACCGTAGCATCAAAAGACAGGCAAATGAAAACTGTGGAATGTTTGAAATATAAGTGATTAATCAAATATACCTGTTTTGATCGATTTTTTTTCTGGAATGAAATAAACCAACTCTAGAAGTCTATGGGCCAACCTGCCATAGTCAAACAGTCACTCAAATGGGACTAGAGTCCTGGGTCATGATGGTTTTATGTTGTCATCATAACATCACAATACTAGGTATGGACCCCTGCAGCATATAGAACTGCTTCAGGTATGACCATAACTATGTAGCCATAGTCTGAAACACAGGTGAAATAGTGTCAATTTGGTGTGTCTTTTATTCAGAAGATAAAACCATCTAAAATACAGTACCAGTTCTACAGGATATGAAGAGTTCCTTCTATGCTGCAAGTTAAACTAATTTAATGGCATAAAATAAAATCACTCATCAAAATTGCCCTGCAAAAAGGTCCTGTACAATAAGACTTCTCCCTACAATAAATTACACTAGTACGGGCATAGTTGCCGAGCCAGTTGGGAAATTAATGAGAAAATGGGTCACTGATGCAAGTACTTACTATAAGCAGGAACTCGTTAACAAGGTAGTACTTCACACTATCCTGTGCTTTAATATCATACAACACTACTATGAACAACTACATTCAAAGAACATCTTTAAGCTTGCAAAACCAATCTCCCCAAAGAAGGTAAATGCCAGAATTAAATCTGCTTTTGCAGCCTTAGCATCCTCACTCTCTCTGCTTATATTATTCTTCAGCTGCATGATTGTGATAATATTTTGGTCTCCACCAGAACTCTCCCTCATTCAGTGAGTAGAATGTTTAATACTTGGTTCTTAGCTCAGTGTTTTCTTTTGTTCTGTATTAGCATCCAGGATTTTTTTACAGTGTCTGATCCAAGCCCATTCTTGAGTCAGAATTCTTTATTTCTTTTTGGCTATGTTATGGTGCTCACAAATATGCTATCTGCAGTCATTTACACCACTTTGTGTCACTGCCAGTTGTTGATGGGAGGGATCAGAGCTGGCTCAGGCTTCCTCTGAGCAGAGATCGAATTATCTGGCTCACAGTGCTATTGCACAACCCTCCCTTTAGGGATCAGTGGCAATTCTTGAGAGGCAACACCAAGCACTCTAATTTCCTGTCATTAGTGGCATCATCTCCCTTTTTATGCCTCCCTGCTTATCACCAATGATTTGTGTCAGCAGATACCTCGCTTCCCTCAGTGAAGTGGGAAAAGGCAGCCCTGAAGTAGCAGGGAGAAGCTGAGCTCATGCCACCAGCTCACAGAACAGCAGTGATAACTGTCCCCCACCCCTTCCCCTTTCTGAGGAGAGATGCTGCCTCATCCTCATGCTCCCATGCTCTCCAAACACCATATTTCTCTTCCTCTGGTTGAGGTCAGTCTTTCACTTCCTCTGTGCCTTCAGGTCTTCTCCATTCAAAACAGCAGGATTGGCTCCAAGTGTTTACATGCTTTGCAGCTGGAGTAGCAGCTCATGAAAAAAAGGATTCATATAGTTCAAATTAGTCATAGAGGGGATGGTTTACTGACCACCACCTGTGCACCAGTGAATATCCCTTCCTGTCATTTCTGTGTTATGCTTGAAGGGGACCTGATGGGGAACAGCACACCTTAGAAGACCTTGACCTGGAAGAGGACACTGTGTGACCCCATTGCTAGCTCCTCAGTCCTGCTCCTATGCCTGCTATGGGCAAAACAGTTAGACAAGTCTTCTGCTGTCGTTTTATTTCTCCCATTATTCTGCTCCAGGTAACAGCTAGTTACTTCTGCCTCTATGCTGGTGAACCCAAAAGTGCTGGGAAAGATGGCATGGAATATGAGACACATGGAAACAATGACTACCTGTGCAAAACTCTGGAGTCTGGAGCCCACTCATCAGGACATAGATGTTCCATAAAACCAAAAACTGAACACTGTTCTACAAGACTGCCTTTGCCTGCTGAAGACAGATCTTTCTCTTCTGAAAGTGACTTGCTTCTTCCACCACTTATCAACTTCTGCAACAATTGAGCAGGGAACGTGCAGAGATCTATCTTCCCTTGTCTTTCTGGCCACCTCTTCATGTTAAGTTCATTGTGGGCAGTGTTTGGTTCTGAAGATGCTGAAAGACCCACCAGGGTTCCAATGAAAATAGCCAGGAATACAAATAATGCTCTACTTTTATTCATATGATTTACTCAGTTGCTAATCTCACTTGCAAGAATATGCACTAAACAGCAACAGAAAAACTGGAATATTTTTTGAGCCTCAAAGTTATGAGAAATCTGCTGTTTCTAGAATGAGAATAGGAAAATGTTCACAGAATTCTATTGGAAATGCTCACACTGTTTTATCAAATCTTCAGATTAAGATTCAAGGATGATTTTAGCATGGTTCTTAATTCATCCCAGAATTCTGGAGAAGTTGAATATATTTATTTGTAAATTTCTACCATATGTACTATGAAAAGAACATAAGGACCGCTAGGTCCCTGGAGACTTGGCTGAATTTTTTCCATTGACTTCAGTAGAGCTGGGTTTTCAATCAGAAAGTGTCAAGGTCAGTTTTCTTTTTTTTTTTCCCAAAAATTTGATTAACTAGAATTTATCATAGCACAAATACATGCTGTATTGTGTAAAAAGAGTATTGCCATTTCCATTTCTTACTTTGGAAACAGTATGGTCTTCCTCTTTAATGAACTGGCATTTAGGATTGTGGAGGGATAAATCTGTTTCATCTTGGACCTAAGAAACAGATTCACACTGAGAAAACCTAATAGATTTAAGTTTCACTAAACTCCAGTGTAACTCCAGAGTTCAGGAAAAAAAAATATGAAAAAGGTTTCTGAATCCCTTCTAATAAAGTATATATGTATTTCAGGGGATAGATTAGAATTGACAGTCTCACAGGGTAAGAATTTGTCGCTTAGATTCTCTTTCAGAAATCTGTATGTGTGAGTGATGTGAAATACACTCTGTGAGAGGAATTGAAGGTTTCTCCTCTCCATTTTGGACTAATCTTTCAGTCTGGAAAAATGGTTTTCTAAAATGAAAATGGATAGGTTTTCAGATTTAGGGTTATTTATAAAAAAGCTTTTTATATTCTGTAGGTTTGCAGTGTTCTGAAGACAGCTGGCAGTGCTCTAAGTTTTGAGAAGATGTCTGAGTCACTTCAAAATACGTTGTTGTGCATTTGTATTAAATATCTTAAACAGTGAATGCTGCATAAAAATATCTCCGCATATGTATTTTTTTTCCTTACTTCGTTGCTTTTAACATAAAGTCTTGCTTTTTGGAGCTATCACCATGTGGTATGTAAAACTTTAATGTATTCCACTGTCTGTCCCTCATACTATGTAATTATTCCTGTTACATTTACACAGTATTGGGCTTTGTTCAAGATGTACAAAATGTAAAAATAAAGCCATCTTTCTAGTCAAATGAAGAGCTACACTTGCAGTAGTCTTTAACACTTGCAAGCGGCAGTAGATAATCTGCTGCCACTTTGCCGTATCTTCAACAGGACAAATTATGGATCACAATTTGTCCTTTAGTGTTTGCATGCACTTTAAATGTTCATCTGCCAGATAGATAGCACAACTTAGTTGAGAATGAAGCACATTTCTTCTGAATAAGCTTCTGACTCACAATGCATTTGACTGTAAACTAATGAAATAGGAATCTTTAGCCATCAGTCATGGGGGGATAACTTGTATGTACACGTGCACACGCTGGATAAATAGCGTCCATTTCCTATGAGAGTAAGTGGCTTGTGGATTTCTTAGATTTTTAGATTCTCATTCTGGAAAGCACCAATTCATCATCTAGTCAGACACTTGCTCTGTTGCTAGCCCTGGAATTTCATCAAGTTACCCCACTGCTGAATTTAGTAATTTGGGTTTAAGCTGCATTGCAAAGAGAGTTTCTACAACTACATCCATTCTTAATCCACTCAGAAGAGAAGGCATCCTTTCCCATGGACAGTTTCATCTGGTGATTCATCATCTCCACTGCTAAAAACCTATGCATTTCTAAATTCTTGACTATGTTTCTACAAAGTATTGCTCCCTTTTTTCTCCAATGCAAACATAGCTATCTATGATTTCTTGTAGTATACGTACAGAACATTTGATGACTTTCAGTAACTTGCAGAGGTTTCTAAATTCTAATCTTACTCTAGTGAATAGGACTTATGAATCTAAATTTAGTTCACAGCCCTATTCAATGCCTGTATTAGTAAGAAGTTTGCCAGACAACTATCTTCCTAAGTAATGACAAGGATATTTAGCTTTATATTATTTGTCCTTTTCTGAATGAGTTCAGTATTGAAATAGTGTGCTATCTCAGGCATGTGGAAACAGATCAGATATTCCCAAAACAAAATCCTGTCTTCCAAGAAGAAAAAATTTTTGAATTCTAAACCCTAAACTCTCTTCCTTTCTGAACATCAAATTTCGCAAAGTTTATGAATGCATCCTGAACTGTAATTAAGGCACTGTTATCAGCCTCCACTCTAAGCATTTCTTCTAATTTTTCTTCCTCCACAAAGCTCAGATCCTGAGATGGGCAGCCCCATTGACAGTAGTTCATCCTCTGTCATGTGAGCTTGTGATTCAGCCAAAACTTCATATTATAGACAGTGAGTACATTTCACTACTTGCCTTTGGGAAAAGAATAAAAAAAATAAATCAAACAAATAGAAAATCAGATACAGAAGTAATTTGCTGAGTTTAATTTATGCCATGCATCTGGGAAAAATGCGTTCTTCTGAGCTAACCCCTGCAGCTCTGCTGTCAACAGGGAGTTTTCTTGTTATAGCACATGTGGTTTAACACTTTTTCAGCTACTCCAGATATCCAAATACAAAATCCAGCATTCAGAGACATCATGTGGAGTTCTGACATTCCTAGGACACCCAGGGTCTGGAAGCTGGTGAATGGATTATAATGAGACATAAAAATAGTATTTTTAACCCTGACAGATATAAACTAGTGCCAATAATATCTCTCATTTCATGTAAAACAGTATGCACACTGATCCACCAAAGAGACTAAAACCTGGTGAATATAAGCAGCATTTCTTAGGAATTATTAAAAAGCCTTTATTTTCACTTTCACTAAGAAAATGGGAAAATTAAATTTTCACAACGTATTCAACTTAAGGAATTTTTTGACATCTTCTGAAATTTCAGACTGCTAGGTTGAGTAAAATAGGGATAGCTTTCAGTGTTTCAGAATTTGAACACCATGTAGAGAAGTACATAACAGTAATGAAATTGCTTTTATAAAATACAGGAGTGGGTTGCAGCTCCCTGTGGCATGTGCCATCCCTCTTTGTGAACAAAAAGCCATGTTATACAATGGCTCTTCAACATTTCATAGAGGAGGTCACAAAGAGCTGCCATGTGGAGGACCTATCAACTCAAAATTCTACAGTCTTTACAAACTGTTACGGTACATTTTGGTCTTGTATATTACACCGCTGGATTACTCACATATTGGCTGCCTTAGCAGTCACAGCAGGGTCAATTTATTGGGGAAAAAAAACAAAACAAAGCAAAAAATTTTTAATCTGGGTTTTTATCTTCTGGAAGCACAGGAGGGCTAAAAAGCACCTAGCTAGATAGTCTTCTTGTAACAATATTCGCAATTACCTCAGCAATTTGGGGGTGATACCCTATAAAGAGTAACAAGAAAGATATCTGTGAACTGGAGAGCTGTTAAAATATGTGGACAGGTATCTGACATACTATACCATTTATTGGCATCCTTTCTGGCCATATTTAAGAGTTCTGGAAGCGTCACCATGAAGATAGGTCTCAGTAGGCAGAGAGCTAGAGTTACACCGGGTGTGTGAACAGAGGTGTTCAAAAAAGCAGTTTACCCCTTTCACTGCTATGATGAGGAAACTTTTCTTGAAGAAAAAGCTGTAGTAGCTATTTCTGTGCAAAAGCTGGAGCCAGTTACCTTGTTAATAGCTATGACAACTGTTAGTGAATTAATTCAAAGTTTAACAGACACTCTTTCCATCAGTCCCTCTGCAAGATACGAAAAGTATTACAGAAGGAGATATATTTTGCAGTCTTCCACTCATCCAACTCTTCTAGCAAGCTTATTCCTATGTCCACAGAAATAGTCTGAGATGCAGTGAAGAAATAATAGTAAAAAAATTACAAACCAAAGTATAAGATCTTTTATAAAATATAAGGGCTCTATGAAAGAGAAGTCATAATTGGCACTCAGTACCATCAGTGCATAAGAAACAGATGAGGACTTATATTAAGTGGTGAGATTAACTGGTGCAAACTGAGCCATGTGCCAAACCCAAAGCTCTTTAGACTCTGGATTCTGCATAACCACAACTGACTCTTCATGGAATTTGGGTCATTCTTAATGCGAAGCTTTCTTTGGGACAGTATTTGTCCAGTCCTAAACCTTGAGTGTGCAAGATATCTAACTTCTAATGATAAAAATAATAAAAAAATTGTCATTAATGATATTGTTATTTTACTACTTCTGATTCCCAGCTGGCTCCACTTCAGGTCCTGACTACATTGTGTTAGCTGCTGCATGAACACAGAGAAAAAAAAGACTTCTCTGCAAAGAAGTGCCTTCAACTTAATTTAGAACAGGACACAATAAAGCAGCTGTTGCAAATACCAGGGCGTGAAGGGGCTGAGGCTTGAAGAAGCAGTAATAAAAACCTGTATTTATACTGATCACTAGTCTGCACTGTTTCATGCTTCTGCATAAGCTGAACGTGATTTTGAAACTATAAATATATATCCACCAGTTTCAAAGGCCTACTACCTACACATTGTCAAAGGTGACTGATTTACTATAGGAAATAGAGTAAGACACAGATATTGATCAGAATCTCATGCCTGATGCACCCATCTGTTTCTTTTTGATTTCCTCTTTCGCACATAACAGTGCCTTAATGATATCACGTGTTATTTATGATTTTCTCTTTGAAATAGATATGTGGACTGAAAACAAATTAAAAATAAAAATACTTTAAAGGATTGACTCCTGACAGAAAACCTAAAATATTCTGTTATTTTTATCTGACATGCTTATGATACAATTGATCATAAACAAGACAACCAAGGAAATTCAGTTCCAGGGTTGACTATCTTTAATGTTTTTTAGTTTTTCAAATGACAGATGTCTCTGTCTTTCTTTCTCTGTACAAATAACATGTTGTCAATTGAAATATGAAAAAAGATACTGTCTAAATGAAGAATTTGACTGAATGTATTTACCAAGCATTAAAATCTATTGGTGTCATACAGAAAAAAAATTAATGAATCTACCACATAATGTTACTTCAATATTATTGAAGTATCATGCTAGCACCCATGGGGTGATTGCTACGTCCCAAGCATGTTGGGAAAAATACACTGTCAGGAAGAGTCACAGATGAAAAAACAGGACAAATAATTTTTTACACTGGCAAGATATTGAGCATGAAGGTTGTAAGAGATCAAGTAACTTCTTAGGAGCTTCTTCTCATTCCCTTGTTTTTAGCACTCTTTCTTATAAATATATAATCCCCTGCTGTAATCAACTGTTATCTCTGTGTTCCTGTTTAAATCTCATTTGCAAGCCAAACTTTATGAACTAGAAATAATACTGAGGAGGACTCACAGATTTCAAAATCCAGTGATTTTACAGTCATGATGAAAGTGAAAAGAAGTATTGCCTGGTGAAAATGTACTATGATTAACCCAGTCAGGAATGTCAGGACAGCAAGGCTTCTCGGTAAAAACTAGGATAACCATCTGTTCTGGTTTGGTCTGGATAAAAGACAGGTGCCCACTAAAACCGTTCTATCACTCTGCCTCCTCAGCTGGACAGGGGAGAGGAAATATGACGAAAGGCTCGTGGGTTCAGACAAGGACAGGGAGATAAGGACTAATTACCGTCATGGACAAAACAGACTGAACTTGGGGAGAAAATTAAGTTCAGTGTATCACCCATCAAATCAGAGTAGGATAGGGAGAAATAAAACCACATCTTAAAACACCTTCCCTCCACCCCTCCCTTATTCCCAGGTTCAGCTTCACTCCCATTTCTCTACCTCCTCCCCCTGAAGGGCACGGGGGACGGGAAATGGGGGTTGAGGTCAATTCATCATGCGTTGTCTCTGCTGATCCTTCCTCCTCAAGGGGAGGACTCCTCACACTCTTCCCCAGCTCCAGTGTGTGGTCCCTCTCACAGGAGACAGTTCTCCACAAACTTCTCCAACATGAATCCTGCCCGCAGGCTGCAGCTCTTCACAAACTGCTCCAGCATGGATCCTTCCCATGGGGTGCAGTCTTCCAGAAACAGATGGCTCCAACATGGGTCCCCATGGGGCCACAAACCCTCCCAGCAAACCTGCTCTGACATGGGCTCCTCTCTCCACGAGTTCGCAGGTCCTGGCAGGAGCCTGCTCCAGGGCAGGGCTCCCATCCACATGCTCCGGCGTGGGGTCCCTTCCATGGGCTGCAGGTGGATCTGCTCCACCATGGACCTCCATGGGCTGCAGGGGGACAGCCTGCCTCACCATTGTCTTCATCACGAGCTGCAAGGGAACACTCTGCTCCAGTGTCTTCAGCATCTCCTCCAACTTGTTCTTCACTGACCTTGGTGTCTGGAGAGTTGTTTCTTTCATATAGTCTCACTCCTCTCTCTTGACTGCCATTTCACTGCAGTTTTTTTTCCCCTTCTTTAGTATGTTATCACTGAGGTGTTCCACCATCGTAGATTGGCTTGGCCTTGGTCCGCGGTGGGTCCGCTGACACTGGCTTTATTAGATATAGAGAAACTTCTTGCACCTTCTCACAGAAGCCACCCCTATAACCCCCCCCCGCTATCAAAACCTTGCCATGCAAACCCATAATACCATATGACACACAGCAAGCAACTGGTAAAGGAGGGATAGGAAACTCTCCAGATATCTATTTGGAAAAAGGTATTTAAGGAGTCACATCGATGGTACATTCCAAAACTGCAGCAAATAGGGGATTACCTGTTCCAGAGCTGATACTGTTTAGTACTTTAGTAAATGACCTTGGATAGTGGAGCAGAGTATACAGCTATTTAAACTTGCAAATCACTCCATACCGGGAAGGGTTGCAAACACCTTTGAAGGACAGCGTTAGAATTCAAAATATTTTGACAAATTGGACAAGTGGCCTGGGAAAATGGATATTATTCAATAAACATAAACATGGAGTTTTATTAGGTAGGAATAGTCACCTGTACAAAGAGAGAATGGGGAGCATCTGTCTAGGATCTTGGAGGTGTAGCAGATGACAGAGTGAATATGTCTAAAAACATCATGCTTTTTTTAAAAAAGAACACCAAAGAAACAGAGCAAAATAAAACCAACTTACGAATATTACACTAGTATGGACAAATATCTATACTTCAGGAAGTAGAATAGTCCTCCTTTTTGGATCTGATAAAAACGCAGTGAAAGAACTCTATAGCACAAGATACAGTTGGAGAAAACCAGCAAGAACAAAAAATGTCAGAGAACTAAATAACATGATTTCTGAAGAAAATCTAAAGGAGCTGAGTTATCTAGTTTAGAGTAAAGAAGTCGTGACAGCAGATTTTAAGTACATGGAAGGTTAGTTTCAAAGACTATGGTGATAAACTGTCTTGTCATATTCACTTTAGCTAGAATAAGAAGCAATGAGTCTAATTTGCATAATGATTAGGGGTTAGGAAATGCATTATAGCAGGCAGAATAGCTAAATAGTAAAATGCTGTCTGGAGAAGTTTGTGGTGGATTTGTTGTTAGGGGTTTTTTTTTGTTTTGTTTTTGTTTGTTTTTTATCTCCTTGAAAGATGGCTAGAACAAGTCAGGTGATCTTCTAAGGTCTAGCAAGAGGTAGACTGCTCTGGTCTTTCTGCAGGCTGGATGATCTCTTGACCACTTTTCCAAATCTATTTTCTATTATTCTATCTTCAGTCCATCTAATCACACATCCCATACTTCTGTATTACAGTTGACTGTAGAATGTACTGATAAAGACTGTGCTATTTCCCAAGTTGTGAAGTGAAGACAGTCCAGTGGGGTCAGAAGTGCAGAAGCACAGCATGGCTCTGGCTTCCATCCTAGTGACAGCTGGAGACCAACAGGAAAGTGAGGCGAGGAAAACTGATGAAAGAAAGTGTGACAAATGTGCAGATGGATTCAGTGTCGCTAGGAAGAAAATCTTACACAGCTAGGAGTCCCAACTCTCCTTTTATAAAAAATCATTATTGTTTTCCAATGACTAGATAGTAGGAATACAGGTTATCATATGCATGCCTTTTTAGATTAGTAGATAGAAAAATTGCGTGTGGCAGGAGACGGGGTATACCGCGTGCTTGTCTGTTCGAACATGGGAACAAGGAGCAACAGGACATTTCTCTGCCAGGGGAAGACATAATTCCCCATCTGTGTCTTCTTACACGAACAGTTTGCAGAAAATCTACTGATCAAAAAGCTTAACTCTTGCCCTCACCTGATTAATCTATTCCAGTCTTTACTCTCAAGTTCCAGGGAGAAGATTTTCCTTTTAAGGCTGCCACTAGCCAAGAATTTTCCAATAAGTTTTTTTCAGTGAAAACTGAAAATCCACCAAAAAAACCCTCTGAAATGACTTAGTGCAAAATCCAAGTGATCATAAATTCACTTCACGTCCAGGATTAGTGGTGATTTTTTAAAGTGAGAGAGAGACACAGACAGGAAGGATGGCAGACATGATATTGGTAATTTAGACATGGTGTTTCTATGGCAGATCACTTGATTTTGAGTTCTTGCTTTCTGTTCTTCCACATGGCAGAGGACTTCCCTGACTGCAACCCATGGCACACACTGATGTTGGTCTTGTTCTGTCCTGTTCGGGGGACCATGGAACAACCTTCCACTTTGAATATGCAATGGACCATAGATTAGGGAAGGGCCTCGAGCCTGGTTTACTAGGTGACACTCAGTATGTCTTTTCCTAATAATTTCAGGATATCACACTGTCAAAAAAAAAAAAAAAAAGAGAAAGAAAAAAAATAGCTACTGTTGATGAGAAGGAGAACCTTGCCCTTAAGCACTCTAGTAAATGTCTTCACTTATGTCACCCATTCTGGAAAATGGGATGCCTGAGATTTTTATACCTGCTGCTTAATGTTTTTCTGAGCAAAGATTTTCAAAAGTAAAACATTTGTAGCTAAGGTGTGTAATAAATGTTTATGTATTATGCATCTGTAATTTTAGTTCAAAATTCAGAATAGCACAAAACATGATTTCCTTTTTTTTCAACTTGTATTAATCCTGTTCTCACAGTTTATGTTTCTCTAGGCTCTCTCATCTACATTTCTTTATATTTTGGTTCAATGATTTATCTTATGTTTAATTAACCTTCTTGTAATCTCTTTTTCTACTGAAGCCCCAGATGACTGGAGGCCCACTCCTGTTCCAATTTAAGTACGTGACAGCAGTCATATTGACTTCAGTGGTGCAGGATCAAGTTTCTTACGATTCCAGAGCACCAGAGTTACACTTTGACCTGTTTTATACTTATAATACATTCCTTTTCTTTAGCAAATTTAAAGGTAAGGTAACACACATGGATGGTGGCAAGGTGTCATTTGAAACAGAGTTCTTATAAGTCACCGCTGAGCGGAATAATGAACACAGTAAAAAATAAGTGCATGGGTTGCATTAAAGCTATAAGACTGAAAAGATGCAGAAAAGTGGTGACTGTTTATATGACAGAAACCCTGAATGCATGTTCCCACTTCATTTCATTAACAGATCTGAAAAAAAATTCACATTTTTTCGTTCTGTCCATAAACTGTGAAAAGGAAGCTAAGACTGGAGGAAAAGGCAAGTAACACAAATCTAAACTGCTCATCATGGGACCAATTTTTCAACACCTTTTTTTTTTCCAAGGCTTTTGAGAGATACAGAACATTGTATTTTATTTGTAAAACTGCTGTTTGAACCGCTGCATTTAGCAGTGAAAGTATGTGAGGGTATTTGAAAGCACAAACCACAGATTTAAACAGGTTTTGTTGGTATGACTCACTGAGGCTTTGCATTCAAAGAGGCCTGCTGGGATGGCCACTTATGTTATTTGCTGAGAAACAGCAGGGGTTATGGCTCTCTGTGTGGTCAATATGCACTCCAGACATGGAAGTCTGGAAGGTAATTGTCTGCAGTGAAGCTGGTCACCCTGGACTACAAGGGTTAGAACCTTATTTCTCTAACAACCATCTAACGCTAAGAAAGATGCAAAAGATAGGTCAGAGGTTCTTCTGGAGCTATTTGTCTTCCTTGACTATGAAGAAAATTTTAGATGCCTAAACGAAATAAGGCAATACTGAGAGCTCAGGTGCCAAGAAACTAGCTCCATCTCTCCTTGCTTTCCCTGCTCACCCCAGGCTAGGACAAGGAAGTTGTGTACGGTTATGCCACCTTCTGTTCTGCTCCTGCCCACCTGCCCTGTCTTCAGCTGGCATCTTCCTTCCTCTGGCATCTCTGCACCTGGTCACTCCGACAGGGTATCACACATCTCTTATGTCTAGCGGAAGACATATATTTTGGCACTAATCTTCTGCTCTTTCACTGTGGAGTTTTCCTCCCACATGTTCACAGCATAATATTTTGGTATCTTTTCTGCTCTATGACCAGCAGTGCCAGTAGAAACCACAGCTGCTGCTGCAACTGGTGGATGCACAGGCACAGGCACGGCTGGTCTGACACGAACCTTCACGTTCTTTGAGAGAGGCTTCAGCTTAGAGGTGTTCAGGTCTTCCTCAACTTCTCCTGAATTGTCTTTTTTAACCGTAAGAACATATTTTGTTGGTTGAATTAAATACTGAAAGCATACAGCTATATCATACTGTAAAGTCACTTTTCAAGAACACACTTTAAAAAAATCAACAGCTGATCTACTAGATAATTAGGATGGGACAGAGGCAAGGTACCTCCTGACACAAAGAAAATCCACAACAGCAAAAACCCCAGATTTGCTTCAGAGAGTAAATTTTTCAGTGTCACAACTCGTCTATGCACTGAACGATACCAATAAATCTACTTCAGACTTGTGTTTCTGACACAACAAATCTCATTTGTCCCTTTTTCCCTCAGCTCTTTCTCCATTTCTTGGTCAGGAATCACATGGCAGATAATATTAATCTGACCTTCCTCTTGTCCTGGTATGTAGTTTTTTCTCTCCTTTCTTTATCACTCTTCATGCACGACTACAATAAATGTCAAGAATTGACGAGCAGTAAAACCATTTGTTCTCCTCCAGATCTTGTGTAAGTCAGTCAACAGAAGAAAAGACATCTTACAGTAAGATATTTTACAAACAGATATTTTTATACGACGTTTTGCAAAACAGTGAGTGACACTGCTGCTTGTATCGTCTCTTTCCAGAGTGAAACCAAAGACCAAGAGAGGAGCATGCTTTTGAAGTGTAGAAATAAAGCAGTGCTGTGTCAGCACTGTACAGCAAGTCATGTCCACCCTACCCCTTTCGGATAGGTCTTCTGGAGCTGTCAGCCACCCACCTGTCCTTAAAAGCTTAATCTCGTTAGTGTACAACATTCCTCCCATTTCAAAGACTAGTTTTAAAATAGCCTCTTATTTGTTGTTACAAAGTGCTACTTGATTTATTTTCCGCATCATTCTCTATCTATTGAGTTTCTGGACTAGTGAAGTGGATTGAGTACCAGAGATTGCCTCTGGGCCCCAAGGAATCCATATTTTTGCTGTCACCTGCAGCAGTCTTAGGATTTTTGCCACAAAGCTTTTGCTCTAAATGAGTGTTTTTTGTGATGATCAGGAAACAGAAGGGTCCAGAGGAGGAGCAGGAAATGAAAGCAGTTCACAGCTTTGGTTTCTGGGGCTTTATTAACAGTCTATTGACATTTCTAAACTATCCCCCCAGTGTAACTTCCATTCCGACTCCCCACCTCTCACTTGATTCGGGGAGACTGAAAAAAAATCAAAAGTTATTCAGAGCGTATCTGAGTCCTTCTCGTACAATGCTTGTGAATGTCAGACTCTAAAATCAACTCTTTGAAGGAATGGTAAACTCCTCAGGGCACAACATGAATGAAGCCACTAGAAAGGCTTCCTGGAATAAGCCCTTACACGCACACCTCCCCTTCCGCTTTACCAGATCAGTGATATTGGGTAGGATATTTTAAACAGAATAAGCAAACCTTTCAAATGTAAAGAAAATCAAAGTCAGAAACAAACCCAAAAGCAAATATTTCCATTTTGGGCTGATAATGTTGGCTCCCTTGTACTTTTTTCACATGCAGCTGTGGATTACAAACCAATTGCACAATCTGATAGAAGTTTCTATATGCTTGTGCTAACTTTTCCTTCTCTACTCATGTATGTATAAACACATACACTTAATTGCTCTGTAATGGATGGGCTGAAGTGGTGCAGGTCTGCATAAGCTTAAACATAGACTTTTTAAAAAAAATTCTGAATATTGTTTCTCCCTCCTCCCCACACAGTCCTCCAAGGTTCCACTTTGCTACATAACCTCTGTCTGGGAAGTGCTTGGGGTGTAACAGAGCCCTCATTGTGGAATAGAGGCGCAGTTGGGGTGGGGTGAGGCTGAGTGGCTAGCTCATATAAGAGGAGCAAGGACCAAAGAAATTGAACTACTTGCCCTAAGGAATAATGGGAATAAAGAGAATTAAGGGGATGAAGGGGACTACCCCTTACATGGAACTCATCAGGGAGGTCAAGTACTCTAGCAGCATGGAGAGATTCTACCTCAAAAGCAGAGCTGTTTTTCAAAGCAAGGGTCAGTCCATCACTGTATGGTTGGAAAAAAGTGGAGGAAAGACTTCCTTGTTAATGATCCTGTCCAAATTCTGTTTATGTGAAGACGTGAAAGATATGCACGTGTTATTCTTAAAGAAGTTTTTTTTCATTTTTTCCCCATAAGACAAGCTTTTTGCTTTGTCTTAATTACTTAATAAGACAAAGCTTTTTCCTTTTGTCTTAAGGTAGCTACCTTAACTTTGAAGGTATAAATTGTGAAAGGGAGCTTAGGCTGCTGAATTACCTTTCTGCAACATAGCCAAGTAACGCACACCTCTTTGTAGCATGCAATGAATAGAACAACTGGAGCACAAATGTCTTAGAGTTCCCAACTCCAGCAATCCAGCACCACAAGATCTGCCAGTGTAGTAACTCCATCACCTGTGAATGTCTGTGCTCACCTCCAGAGCCAGGAGCTGAGAGCAATCCCCTCCTGAACCCACGGAATTTGAAATCACGTGGGGTCCTGCTGCTGACTCTGCTTGCAACCGAACAGCCCCCAGCCAGTGGATGAAACCTGATTGTCCTAACTGAGCTTATTCCATCCACATAATAGTGGTGAAACACAGACCACCTGAAGATACTGCAGTAAATGAAGCTTGACTCCAGATCTTTGTTTTTCATTTCCCACTAGCATTTCTGGATGCATATCTGACAAATGTGGATTATAAATAACAGTACTAGCAAACTCATATTGCTAAATTAATTCAGCAGTTCACAATGAAGATGCTAACCTTTTGCAATTAATTTGTTAAACATGTCATAAAATATTGTCATGTTTAAACAGTTTTAATTTGAGCACAAAATATTCAGGGATGTAGCAAGTTCCCAAATTGTCATAAACTGAGAAACAGGCACTATATCAATGGAATACATGAATTCTATTATGACTTAAATTTAAATGTAAATGAGCTAAAAGCTATTAATAAAGCATTCAGACACACTAGAAAGGAAAACTACATCAAAGAAATCTTGATCAAGTAGCAGTCTATCCCATTTGTAGTCCAGCACTTTGTAACTAATTACAGAAGACTAAAGAAAATAGAATTGCTACTTGCTGGAAATGAGAATACAATGCATGAGAGAAAATCATGTAGAAGGGTCATGATGACTCAATTCCCATTTATTTTGGGGTATAACTTTTTGTGTAAGAGCAGAGACACAGCCACACCTCCATTATTTTCAATTCATGTCTCAAATTCATTTCTAATGTCACCTAGATGACATCTGACATAACTTTGATTTCATAATCCTGTCACTTCTGTCTGTAAGTCTTATCAGCCCAGAAGACTACCAGAATTCTCAGTGATTCATCTGCCAAAACTCCTGTTCGTGATTCACCTACATTTCATCTTCATTGCTCTAGTTTCCAATCTGTCTAATCCCAGCTACCTAGAAGATGACACATCATTACCTACTCCCTACACAGAAAGAAGAGTGTTTCTCTTCCAGCTTCATTCATTTCATGCATGCTTTTGGATTAATTTTCATGTTACATCTGTTATTGTGAGATATCAAGTTTATGAAGCTCAATCTGCTTCAGCAGAACTGGCTGTTAAAAACTCTCTCTAGCCAACTCACTGTTTATTGCTGCTTCAGGGTTGTCTGAGAGCTTTGCTTTTAGTACTTTGCATGACAGGCAACCTTCCCTGCTCCTTCAGGCTTGAATCATAAAGTGCTTGCTCGAAGTTTTTCTCCTTACCTTTACTCCCTTATTCCCCTTCCTCGCCTCTGAAAAAAAAAAAAAAAAAAAAAAAAAA
>Ga0065711_1027168_pt1 | contig 53184 bp, 22 predicted proteins | sample Hoacrofraction12_FD_59098 | JGI IMG/M metagenome (GOLD analysis project Ga0065711, IMG submission 59098) | Hoatzin crop microbial communities from Cojedes, Venezuela - Epithelial fraction 12 v2 (version 2) | ecosystem: Host-associated > Birds > Digestive system > Esophagus > Crop | place... | reverse complement strand
GGGGGGCTTTTGCATCTAGGGACATCGTTGTAGAAGTGTGTGTAGTTTTGTTTTTTTAATCTGTAAAATTCGTGTATTTAGTCTTTTGAGTGAAAAATCAAGCTAAACGCTGCTTAGGATACATAGTGAGAGGCAGTAGGGACGTGAGAGTAAAAAGAGCATGGTGGAGACGTAAGTACAATAAGAAGTTGGCTGTACATTTTGAGCCCAAGGCCCCCAAAATGTTTACTTTAGTACCAATTCTTGAATTCAGCTTAATTAAGTTTGCATAGGTAGTAAACAATTGTATAGACTTTTTTTTTTACTTCTGCAGTGCTTTGTAGAACATCTCAAAGTACTTTCTGATGGTTTGGTTATTCAACTTCATAATATTCCTGCAACATTTACCTGGTCTTATATAAAGTTCTCTTTTCATTATGGAGTTAGGAAACTCCAGAATTAAGATTCTGTAAGTTACTCAAACAGATAAAGTGTATACCTTGTAGTCTTCCCTTTAGCTCTTCTTTCCATCAGTTTCCTGATTTACTTCAATTATTCTCTGGTGTGTAAAGTTTAGACTGTGTCTTAGTTTTTTACTCCAGCAGGCTTCCTGCCTTTTTCTTAGCCAAATGGATCCTGATCCTCTAACACTGATGCAGTTCAAGCATTTTTGTAATGCATTTTTGAATTCTCATAATTTTAATGTTTACACCTAATGCTGGTTTCTGATCTTCTGGGTTATGTTCCCACTATCTTTGGTAACAGTTCAGGTAGGACGAGTATTCCCATCCAAGTTCATCTGTGGCCTCTTGTTTTCAACCACACAGTACACCTGGCTCTGAGCAAAGCTCCTGTGCCAGCGTGTGGATAATCAGAGTGTGTGAGCTGGGTTTGGGCATGAGCTGTACAGACACGGCTCTAAGTCCCGAAGTCTTAATGAGGAAAAGTCTCATTGCCTCTTTCTGGCTGAAACTTCTCTCTTCAGCAGAATGAGCTACCTATTGCATGAAAGCTGTTTGTATTATATGTGGGGGTCTTAGCTCTCACCTCATACTACATGATTTGCACATTGCAGGTCTGATTCTTCATTCTTCTATAGCCTTTTTTGACCATAGAAATGTAATATTAAGTCAGCAGATCTCCCCATTTGGAAGTACTCATGTCATAAAGCTCTGATTTATGTCTGGGTCAGAGAGACTCTGGAAGTTTCAGAATCTGGCCTGGCAGAAAGCAGTTATAGACCCACCTTCTTTTTATCTTCTTCCTTCCTGTGGTGAACGTTATTCTGTCTGGACAGGGTATCAGTGCTAGTCATTGCTATGGATGCTATTCAAAAGAGGAAGAGACCCTAAGTAATGTATTTTTAAGGCATTGATGTTTATTTTTCTACTTGATTTAGGCCTCAGATTTACTGATACAGCACCAATGCACCTTTTCTTTTTATCTGTTGCTTCAGGCTTCCCTTTCTGCACACAACAAAATTTGGTCTTAGATTTCCTGATCTGTTTGTTTTCATAGTAGGATAACTTGTACTGACATTGTGTCACACTGAAATTAATTTGCATTAATAGTGCCACAAATCTTGTCATCATTCTGACACTGCAAGATAATCTTTCAGACTTTCCAGATCTGTTTGAAGACATGTTTTTCCTTCAAAGAAAATTCAAACTCTTAAGAATGCTTCTGATCACATTTCCCTTCCCTGAATATTCCACATTATTTTTTTGGAGCATGAAGGTCTGTTAAGAATACACACAACCTAGAAACCCACATAAAAATGTTCGATGGGACTTTCCCTTTCTGCTTCTTTGATTTTACCACAAACCTGCTAAATTCACCTATACATAAACTAGAGTGTTTCCAGTTAGAGGTTTCAGGTTTACATTATTAAAAAATCTAGGATGTGCAGCTGACTAAAGTATAGCACTGATAACACAGGGACCCAGAAGACTCAAAGATGCCTTGCATTATTAGTGTTTTTCATTGCATTGGCTTTGTCTGCTGCTACTCCCCTATACTATTAACATAAAACTTTAACTATGAGTCATTTGTGTAGAACAGAGCTATAGCTAGTTGCAAATGTAAGAATGCATCTCCTGATCACATCTGCCCTGCTTTCCAGCAAAGCCATTTTAATCCTAGGAGCGTGGAATAATGCTGAGGAATGCAGAATCATAACATTTTCATCTTCTGTTATAGATGTAAGCACTTAAGAAAAAGTAGCCTGGCCTCAGACACTCTTCTTCACAAAAAAAAAAAAAAAAAGTTAGCTCTTGGTGGATACCATTAATCCAGACTAGTATTCTTCAAATGATGAGTCACAGCTCCTTAGAGAGGTTATGAAGAGCTAGCAGAGGCACTGTGAAGCACTGAAAGTTTTATTACAAGTCTAAAGCAAAGAATATTTCATTCTCTTTTCCTCTGCACATTATTAGCTTTCACAGGCAAATGTTCTCTGTCAGCTTCTTCATTCGGTAATACAAAATTTTCAACTTTGCCTCTGATATAAGTTCACGGATTTTTTTTACAAAAAATGTGAAGTTATTGGGAACTAGAATATGGGATATGGAGGTTTACTCTCCTTATATACTAGAGTGAATTTGGTTACTATGTACGCTTTTTCCCAAGACCCTAATGGACAGATAGGGTTATGATTGTTCCCAAGTCATTACTTAGAGAAAATAGAAACATCAATATCAATAGGACTAACAAGTAGACTTTAAAGGTGGTGGTTCATAAGTATCTTTCCTACTGTCCTGGAGCATCCTCTTTTGGGCTGGTGACTCATTTCTCCCAGTATCACAGCTCCAACAAGAAGGACTAAGAATCATCTCCTTCAAGTTATTCTGTGTACTAATGGAGTCAACTAAGAGGTGGGTGCTCAGACCCACTCTTTGCCTAGTTTATACCATGGGCTTAAATAAAGTTCTTTACCCAAAATACTTGATGATGAGATTTGGACTCAGATCTCCAGAAAGAAACAAACCTAGATTTCTAGCATAGGACCTAGTGTGCTAACTCCATCATTTCATCGGTTCTGTGACCCTATTCTTTCCTCCAAAAGTTTTGATGTGATATGAATTTTCAAATAATTTGAAAATTGTTGAAATTTTCTTCTTCGCAATGAGTTTGATATTTATTGACAAGAATTAATAAAACCAAAACGAAAAAAAAATTACTCTACTGTAGTTCTTAAGTATAAAAGGGACAAACACTAAGCTGCTTGCTTTCTAAAACTTATATAAGATGTAGCATTTTGAGTGTTCAGTCTAGCAGATAATTTGAAATTTAGTCCAAACTGTTGCAACGTTCCTGTCAACTGACTGAAATGCTTTGGCATGCTCAAAGATTCCCATTTGTTTCAAAGAACTGAATGCATAACAGTGTGGCAGGAAAGACAGACAACTTACTCTTGCATCTTTTGAACGAGGGAGCAGGAGGCAGGACTTAAGTCAGTAGTAAATAGGTTGTTACTCTCCCCTAATTCAAAAATCAAAGACTTCTGTAGAACAGACGGGAAAGAACAAATCCGATTGCAATTAATAAACAGCTTATTTAAATGCAGCTGAGTTTTCTGGGCTTAAATTGCTGAAAACTTTCTCATATGGCTTTATGTAAAATAATGTCACATTGTATTAGACTGGAGGCTCTGGGAACCAAATACCAAGTCCTGATTGTGGGAGTTAACTACTGTGGAAGTGATTATCCTTCTTGTCATGTCTGTTTCATGGCTAAATTTGTGTATTAGTTGAAACAGGGATGCGCTAGAGCAGCCAATGGTAATTCCTAAAAGGGGAAAATGGGTTGTATATTTGCTGGTAGTTCTTTGTAAATTTTCAGCATTTAGTGCCATGTCACATCTCACAATACAGAGCAATGTACTAGATTATCTGAGCTACTGAGGAAGGACAGCTACAATGGCAGTTTAGGCTAACCATATCTTTTCCAGATCTGACATCTCATCCAAAATATAGAGGATGACAGAAATGTTTGGAGGAGGCAGCGTACCTCTGCCAAACATTTCAACTCTATTTTTGAAGGAAACAGTAGTATAAAAACTATACACTTAATTACTGAAAAAGTTCAGAGTAAAGACAAACAAGAGAAAATACTTTACATAAAAGATGTAAAGTTTGATTGTTCATTTATACATTCTTGGGCACCTAAGCAGTTGCTTAAAGAAGAGGCAGAAACCATCTAGTCCCACATTTCATCACTTACCCTTCAGTTACTTTGTCTGTTAAACAGTTCAGTGATGTATCTCATCTTCCATTTCTGACAATTATTAAAAAAAAAGAAAAATTGTGCTTATTACAAATGAAACATGAGTTTTTGACTTACTTTTGACGCAGTTCAGGTGTTGGATGCTGGATAAAGAGATGAAGTTGAAAACCATGTTATTCCCTGTGTTCTCCGGGTAGAAATAGATTTCAATTATTATACCCGTATTGCGATATTGTAAAGATGTGCTATTGTTATTACTATTATTACAAGTCATTGCTCAGTGAAGTGCCAGACTAAGAGTTTTAGCAGCCCAAGATGTCATCGTGCTTAAGAGAGCCAAGGACAGGTATTCAAGCACACACAGCTTCTGTGCTGACACATGAATGCGGGGTTGCTGGCAGCCACATTCATACAAAGTGTTGGGACATGCTAATTGATAGCAGCCAGAAGCAGTCAAATTTCTGCAAGCAGAGATATGAGAACAAGCTGTCATTACAGTCTTTAAATGTTTACAGTGTAGATGACTTTAGTGGCTGAAGAGGCTCACGTTCTTCCAGGGCTTGGAGATGCATATTTGTATCTGCAACTAGTAATTACAGCTTGTTCTTACTGTAAATACTCCCCATTCCCACCCCCCCCCAGCTGAACTGTCACAGAAAGACAAGTGAAACAAAAATTGCAAGCAACATATTTGTGATTGAATGGGATTATCACCTAAATATTAGCTGCTTAGACCAGATACTGTGATGCTCTGCAGATGGGAGGTTTGTGGAAAAAAGGGTATTTTTAAAAGTAAATTTTAGTATGTCTGTGGCAGTTTATCAAAGTGAGTATTGTGATGAAAGAGAGATAGGGATGTTTAAAAGGGATCAAAGTACTATTAGCTATTAAAGAAAAAAGGATAAACATTAAATCAGAACTAAATTCTGTGATTTATTACTAGCAGAGCTCAGTTTCTTCTCTGTAATGAAATAAGAAGCAGCTGCAACTGCTGGTTACTACTGTTTACACTGGCCAGGGAACAGCTAACAACCTCCAGTTGCAGGCATCGGCTTAGCTCCCGTGTGATGTGGGAAAAATGAACTAAGTAGTTCCCAATAATTAGAGCTTCTCCCTTCCTTGCTCCCTAGGAGAGGAGTTGCTGCCATCAATCAAATGTAGTAGCTTTTCCCCTCTTTGGGGATGGGAGCAATACAAAGGCAATGAAACCCAGAAAAGGTCAGGCTTGCAGGAAGCTTGAGAAAAGCTGACTTACAATCAAAGGGCTCCTTTAGCGGGCAAGTCAGATCAGCTGTGTTTCAGAGCCTGCTCTCAATTGCCCTTCAGAGAGCACTTTTTCCCTCAATAGGGCTTACCCTGGGAGATTTGCTTTCCTGGGTTAAAGAAAGCCTTTTAAAATATCCCCCCCTCACACCACCAGTGGGTTAACTATTGCAGCTCTCTGATTAACGTTTTGTTTTATTTCTTAAGTGTGTTGATGAAAGACCAGATTTTTTTCTGATAACAGGAGTTTGATTCTTTCCCAGGCAGGAGCAGCTTTGAAAGCACACCACCGATGCAAACAGCTTGTCTGAAAAGAAGCAAGTCTCTGGGCTCTGTTTCTTCAGCAAGCTGCCCTGCTCTGTGGGTGATGAGCTGATGCAGAGATTATTGAACTGCTACAAGGCTTTCTTTCACACTAATGATGGAGTAAGCAGCCTTGGCTGGTGGCTCGTTAGTCAAATACTCCATGCTCTGTTACCAATCCCCTGTGTGCTGCATTGCATCTCACATGTGAAGGGCTGTAGTACTATGTTGTGCTTGTTTCATAAATGAGTGGCAATTACCGTGTGCTAGATCAAAAGTGATACTGTTATCTGTATCGGAAAACATGTAAACCCAGAGATTCAGTGGTAGTTGGGCTCCCAAAGGTGCAGAGAGTGGGTAGTAAGATCTCCAGAAATCTCTCTGAAGGTTAGATGCATCCCTCAAAAGTACAAGAGAAACAGCTAGGTATGTTTGGAAATAGAATTTTTTTCTGGTTTTTGCATTGCTAGGCACCAGCTCTTCAGGAAATCTCGCTGTTTTGCTCAGCAGTAGTGTCACAGCCAAAATAGTAAGAATAAAGTTTTCTCTTAGTTCTCTTTTTCTTGCTGTCTGTACAAGATTTCTTTCTGTCGATGGGGGCAGGGGAAATTTTGGCAGAGAAGGAAAACACATTTATTTAGCCAGGTCATCTGAAAGTTGGAAAGGGAAGAACTTTTCTACACAAGCAAACAGTGCCTAAAGTTGCAAATTCTTCATTGCAGAAGTCAGATTTTAAAAAGCTAAATATATTTTTTAAGTAGCAAGCTCTCCTCTTGAGCAGTTAAATCAGCACAGGTGAGAAATTCACCTTTTACTGAGGTTTAAATGCTGTATTCCAAAGAAGAACACTTACTAACAGTAGCAAACTCCAAATTTCAAATATTTGTAAGTAAAAACCATTATTTTCAAATAAATTAATTACTCATTCTAAGAAAAATACTCTTGCTTTCATATCTCTTTGAAAAAATAAGCAAGTGTATGGGGTTTTTATCCTGTAAAGACATGATTTAAGAAAGTTTTTGGAAACAATCTAACTTGAAGCTGATGAAGAACCGCATCATCTTCAGGGGACTGCAGCCTGCCTCAATATAATGTGAATTGTTACACAGCTTCCAAAACCGAGGGTTCAGAGTGCTGGGGTATAAGAAATGTGGATGACTGTGCCAGAGAGATTGAGGTGGTTGATAGCACTTGTGTAAGGAGTAGTTGACAAGTTGCCGTCATTGTTTTTTCAGTTGCTTTAAACCTTACAGCTGCTTTAAACACTGTTGCTTGTAGAGGACTCTAAGTGACTTAGTGGCATCTCTGATCAGAGTAAGATGAAACCCTTTTTCTTCAGTGCCTGCTTGCCTCCTCTCTTAGATTTCAGCAGATAAGTGTGGGTAATTTTTTTCTTCCCAGACTTCTTTCTAGTGTGGATACTGCTGGACAGTGGTTTGGTTTTCACTTTTGTTCAACTAGAAAAGGGGACATTTGAGAGTTAGTGTAGAATCTAACTCTGGGGTCAAAAAAAATTGGGTAGGTCTGAGCTAGATGCTTTAGCGCTCTCTTCATCAAGATCTCCTGAGCAAGAGAGAGAAGCAGGCATTGAAAGCAGAGTAAGTTCAAACTAGGTCAAACAACTTGCCTTCTGGATCTGCTTATTACTCTTTTTTGACTTCGTGTGGAGGTAGGTAAGGGAGACCAAATTGGACTTCAGGTGGCTAAAAGTTAAAATTAATGAATCCCACCCTTAAGAAGGATGAAATCTGGTTATTTTTATACTATTGCTAAAGCACACTTGTATGAGTCTGTATCTTCCACCCACAATGGATGACACACTACCTCAGGTTGCAAAAAGTAGAGCACAGCAGAGATATGAATTAGTTGGCTGAGGCTCATCTCAGATTAACTGAGATTGTGATGACAGGTTGGGAAAATAGCCAGAGGAGACAGAGGAAGTAATCTTAGCTCTCCTGTAGGAAGAAATATATCTGCCATTATTTAACAGTATCCACAGCTGATATGTGCTTATAAACTCCCAGATGCTATTGGACAATTATGTCTATAGCAGCAACCCGGATAGCCTTGAATTACTGGTGTTTGGCTAAGGAGCTGAGACCTTTCTTTGTGGATACAGACATTGGCATCCAAGTCCTATTCTCTTAAACATTAAATTATTGCTGAACATTTGACATTTATAGAGGAAGGCTAATGGGGATCCTGGCAGTTTGCTTAAGAGGAGAGCAACTGGATGGGAACATGGTTCCTCTCAGGTCTGTACAGACTTCCTGTGGATCTCAGAGGGAATGCAAATAACAGCTGAGGAACAGCCCAGATCTTGTTTTTTGCCATTGTTGCTGTAGTTGGTATTTCTTTGCACCATTGACTGAGACAGTATCAGGACTCAGGAATTTGGTGCCTCTGCTCTGACATACATTGCCAAAATTTGGTGATGTCCTCACCAAAAATTGGCAGAGAAGTCTTTTCACTATTATTGAATATTGAAAGGTGATAAAGGAAAGAGGGAATTATGGGAGTACGTCAAATTCCTGGGTTTGGCACTATTTAGACTTAATTATTTTAAATTTATTATTAGTTACGTTAGGGTGACAAAATCTATAACTGAATGTATCTGTGGTTCTAAATGCATGAAAATTTTATTTTAAATGAAACTTAAATCTGAATTTAAACCTAGGTAGAGGTTATTCCAAGTCTAGATGAAATACTTAAGCTGTGCTCCCCATTGTGGATAGGAGCCATTCTCAGATGAAAAGTGAAAACTTTCATCTACCCTCAATGATTGCTATAAGATTCCTGGCAAAAGATTCTTCATATACTAGAAGATACAAACTTCTTCTGGCACAGTTTCTCTGATATCCAGCTGAAAGTTGTTATGCAGATCTCACAGAAGTTGAGAGAATTGGCCTGGATGGCGATCGGTGAGTACCCCCTGGCAGGTAGTAGCTGCATGCAGGGTCTCTGCATTTATGGGTAGGATGAAGCAGGGATGCTTGCCATAGGAAACCTCTGTGCTGAGAGCCAGGAATTCTGCCAGCAAAACACTAATGTATAATGGTAGCTGTTGGCATTGAACAGTTGCTTTAGGAGAAGGGTAGCAGTTCACCTGTGAAGACAGTGGAAAACAGCAAAATACAGTCTTACTACTTTGTTGTTCTCTTTCACTCCCAGGAAAGGAAAGCAGTTCAGGTATGGCAGGTTACCGGTTCCCTGCTCTCTTCTACTCTCCTACCCTTTTTCATAATACCTTTGAGACTGAAAGAAGTTTGAAAAAATGAAAGGAAGGTGAAGATGGAAAGGGATGCTGCATAGTGGTGTTTGGAACATTGTGCTTTACCTCATTACTGGGAGTACAATAATGCTCAGGAACAGTATGGGGCTTCATTAGCTCTGGGAATACCAGTACTGGACTGTGGGGGACTTTGTTGTTGGTTATTTTAAAAAGATATTTCTTTAGGTCCACAGATATTAAGCACCCTCAAATTTAAGCAGCTGATACTGTGAAAAGTTTGGCAACATCATCTAAATTGTATATGAAGCATTGCCTCTGGTTAAGAGTGGTAAAATGTTAATTTAGTCTTTGATAGAACATATTAGCATGATAACTCACAAAACAGTTTTGGTATGCTAATTCCGAAATAAAAAATATGTTCTGATTAACGCCTGAATCAATACGAAAACTACCGGATGCCCGAAATGACAAAGCTGATCAAAACTGCCAAAATTGTGGCAAATATATTAACAGCAGTAGAGGCTTTGTTTTTTTCTTCCTGTCAGAAACAGTGTGAAATTTAATTATAAGCGGAACCTGTTTAAATATGTAAGTCTGCATGATTAAACCTGTGTGTTCTGTCCTTACCTTAATTCATGTATTATTGGATTATGTTGGCATAGAGTTTGTAGCTAATATTTGTAACGAGTTGTTACAAGTGTTAAACTCCTCTTAACAGACATTAAGCATTTTCTTAAGAACTTTGCTCGAAATAACTTCACAAAATATTTCTTTATGTTGTTGTTTGATAAAATAAATTACTAGAGCAAAACATTATTGCCCCTTTACAGTATGGATGATTCACTGGATGTGCAAGGTACAAAAACGTGTGGCCTGGAGTGTGCAGAAGACCCCCATACAGTAATATGTCAGGCATCCCATTCTGACATATTCCCTGTTTTGTTTACAGTACTTTTTCTTTTTGTTTCTTCATATTAAGTACCAGAATCATGCCTGATGGTTTACAAAATGCACGTGGAAAATCAGTCTTTACCTCAAAAAACCTGGTGTCTGATAGCAGCAATTAGAGGAAGAACTATGAGGCACAGTAGAAAGACTGTAGAGGCACAGATTAAGGAACTATAGAAAGATGAAATACTTTAAAATTATTTTCTTAAAATTAGAGACCAACGTGAGTTTTTTTCAGATATTTCTAAGACTGTAGACTTCTCAAGATTAAGCCAAGGGTGTACAATGTGTTATACTGACTTGTAGGCAGATGTGTAGAGACATGGAGAGCTTAAGCCCTGGTGCAGAGAAAATTCTGCTTTAATGCAGCACTTGAGAGCACGCTTGTTACAGCAATGTCTGTGGGGCTTAGCTAAATGACTATGGTTGTGCATATGCTCTCCTGAATGGACTCTTGGGATATTGCTTTAGGTAGCGTAATGATGATTGTATCAGTCCAGAAGCCCTAACACTCCCATTCAGGCTTTCCAAAATTTATGTCACGCTGCATCCTTACCATGTTATGATCATTTCTTGTAATTTACTTGGAAAAATGCTTGATAAATCTTATTAATGATGTGCTAATGTATTTGCATGCAATTAATTCTATGCTGCATAATTACAGTATAGAATATAAAAGTAGAACAGTATAAAATACAGCAATATAATTACATAGCAGCTTATTCAAGCCCCAAGTCAGGAGAAAGTCTGGCATTGATTTCAGTGAGGAAGTGGGAAGTAAATGAGAATATTTCTGTATTCTCATGGTACCATGCTTTCAGGAGGGAGGATGGTTTCAATTAATCTGCCAGGTCAAATTCCCAATTAAAACACACTTCTCCCCTACCCATGCTCTAAAGAAGGGGGTCTCTGGCTGAATGAGCATTTAGGAAATCCATATAAATGAAGCTGATCATTGCTGTGCAGCTTGGAAAAACCCCCTATGCTAGGAGTAAGCACTCCAAGGGGAGATGGATTCATATGCCCTTAGCTGGAAGCTGGGGCTGAGAGTGCCCACACAATGGTCTTGTGAGTGATCAATTACTTAAGTAGCAGAATTGCTCCACCAGGAAATCTCTATCTATCATCTCCTCTAATTTTGTAGTTCTGCTCAAAACTGAAGTGTTTCAGAAGGGTGTGAGGCTTTGGCCCCCTCTTTTTTTTTTTTTTTCTCCCCTGAAGGAGTTAGACAATTTCACTCAGCTAAAAAAATCTTGCTTATGCATACTGTAACTCACCTTTCTCAGAAACAGTAGAAGCAAGGATTCATCAGTAGGATAGTTTGAAGCTGCCATCCTTATTGCTGAAAGAATTGCTGTTAATAACTGTTGATGTTATTGTTAGCAGGAGGAAAATCAACAGCATTTGAAACAGTGAGCTCTGATTTCCAAACAAATGTTTTTGCTTTGCTTCTTGGGGCAACAAAAGCAGATCTCTCTCTCTCTAGTAGAAGGAAGAGGTGGTATCAGTGGCTTCCTTCTCTTTTCCCCATTAGTAGGAGACGGCTGATGAAGGCTCCCATCCTTCGAAAAAAACCAGTCTCTTGATTACTACTGCTATCTGGTGCCAGAGGAAGGAAGAGACAGCCAGGTCTCATACAGGGTATGACTTTTCTCTCGTGTTCTTAATCTTACTCTTTCTTCATCTCACCTAGTGATTGTATGCCTGGGGAAGATACTGGGAGTGGGGAGGAAAACAAGAAATGAAGAAGGAAGTGACATTATATGCAGAAATGTAATCAGAAATTGGGTTCTAGGAAGGCAAAAAGAAACAACAGAGAGAGAAGGGTGAAACAAATAGAGAATCAGGGAATGGAGCTAGAAATGATGAACAAGTCTAGAGGGAGGGGGTTAAGGAAATGAAGGGAAAATAAGACAGCAAAAGGGAAAAAAAAAGTACAAGGAGGAAATGAAAAGAATCATTGTGTCAAAATCTGTCATTTTGTTAGACCTGGGGGAGGGACAAATAGTACTGTGGACTAATATGAGGGAGAGATGAAATAGGAAGCAAAGAACACAATAAAAGAAAGATCAGCTTAAGTAGAAACTGCGAAACTGTTTCTTTTGTAGAACAAAAATACTAAGGGAGGCAAATAATTATATCTTTCAGTACCTTTAGTCATACATTAAAAATCACTTCATTTTTCTTTAAAGATATAATGCTTTTTCTTAAAATTCAAAGGTATCCTAGAGTGATAAAATAACATTTTAATTCTTGGCATGATTTTAGTGCTCAGAGAAATACCTCCAAATAGTTACTAGCAATCCTATTTTTTTATTATTATTATATTTCTTCTTCCTTTCTTTTTTTCTTTAATTTGCAGTAATGACATGAACAACTGTTATTCAAAAAAGCCTCCTGGGCCAGCTGGTTCAGCCTTGACTTGGGAACACTCCCTTTTTTAGGTGTAGAACGCAGACTGTAGTTTCAATTTATTTCTTTATTTAGTGTCTCCCCTGGATCCATTAGCAAAAGCTGCAGCAGCATTAAAACTTTCTTTCTTCTTCACCCCTGTTTCCACTTCATTTTACATATCACTTCTCAACATGTATGAAATTGAGCTATTGATAAATTTCTGTTGAGCAAGGCTTCTCTGTTGAGAAGTACTCGGTCCATTTTACAAATCATGAGTGACATACCTGTTTATTTCTGAGTTTGGATCAGCCCTTAGGAGGCCCGTGCTGTCCTCTGAATGCCAAGGCGTCCTGTGGGAGTGGAGGTGAGAATAGGAGGGGAGTCAGGGTAGATCCTGTGCTCTGGGCGTCAGGGCCCAGGAGAGGCTTGCCCCATGGGGGTAGCTCAGGATGAGGGCAGGACAGGGCCTCCCTTTACTCTCTGGAGCAGCACCTTCTGTGCAGGACTCTGAGTGAGGATGGCTGCTCTCTCCTTTCCCCCCTCCCACCCTCCAGACTAGCTGGCAGGGCGTGGTGAGCACCAAGCATTCCCAAAGCCATACAAGCTAGGATATGAGGTGGACCCTCACTAACAGCTGCCATCCCACAGGGTCTGACCATGATTCATCATGTCCTTCAAATGCCCCTGGCATGGAAAGTGGTGAACCAGGGCTGGGGAATACCCAAGGTCTTATCTCAGGAGCTGATGCAGATGGGGTCAAAGAGACCAGAGGCCAGGCTGCAATGTACAACTGAGGTGCCCATCCAGGAGACAGGCTGCACATAGTGGAGGTCCATGTGCATCCAGGAGATATGACTACAGACAGCCACTATTGTGGTGTGGCTGGGACAGGGACCTACAGCCCCAGGGAGCTGAAATGGGGTCCTGAGCCATGGGCAGGATGGGGGAAACACAAGGTAGTCACACAGGGACAGCCAGGTCTGGATGTGCCCAGGTTTGGGATTACTGATGATTCAATTGAGTTTTACTGAAATTAAAGCAGACCATTTACAGCATGTTGTAAATTAGGGCAAGTGGTGATGGTGTTTTCTTCTTTCAGTTTCTGCCACATCCAATATCTTTTCCTTTGTGCGTCATGTGGTTGCTGAAAGTCCATCTAGATTCTTAGATGCGTAAGATCATATGTAGAAGACAGAAAAATGTGTTTTCCTTTTGTTCATGTCATTGTTTACTAGAATTGCAGTCCATGCAAGTCATATTTTCATTCATTTTCTGGTTTTATTTACTTTTTTTCTTTTCAATTGATTTGTTGGGCCTTTTTTTGTCTGTGGCCAAGAATGCATTCATTAACTGCAAAATGGATGGATATAAACTGAATTAGGCTGATTTAGGTCATTTGTGCTAAACAGTTTCAATAAAATTCAAGGAAATCCATAGTTTCACTTGGACACTTTGTACAAATTTTAGTCAACTTAGCAGACTCTCATTACTGTTGCTATTGTTAGAGTTGCTTCCTGAAGCTGCAACCTACTCCAAATCGCAAAACCAGAAGTACCACCTACAAACAGCTGCTGCATGGACTTACCTGCTTCCTAAAATTGTGTGCTCACTTTGTTTGTGATCTAAAAGCTAAACAGTCCCACTAAACTTATCCATAATAATATGTACAAAGTTAACGGGTTCTTGCCAATAGTATCCAAACTTGCCAGTGTGGTTATCAGCTGTATTTGTTTTGTTCTTATAATATAAATTCCCAGTGACCAGTATCAACTATTTTCTTAATGCAGAAACATCTAAGAAACTTAAGCCTTAAGTTCGAAGAAGCATTCCTTCATTCATCTATCAAAAAGTCTGAACTGGTGAATTGATCTATGTGAAACTGATGATAAAAGTACTGGAAGATATAACTATACCTATAATCTGGAATGTATTTCTCCTGGCAGTCAAACTCATTATTGTTTTCCAGAATCAATTGTGCATGGATAGTAAGGAATCACTGTACTCTTAATTCTCATAATTCTGCTAGTCTTTGGGGTTGTCTCACTTTTAAAGAATCTAGTAGTTTCATACAGTCTGTGTCACTGTTTAGTTTCGGGTATCTCCTATGACTTGAAGAATAAGGAAAAAATAACACATTCCAAACACTGCAATATGCTGATGTTCAAATAACCGGTGGAATAGTTTATGCTAGGAGAATCCTGCTCCTCTACACAGGTGTTCAGCCTCTTTGGTCCTACTGGTCCACAGAGTAAGGAGGAGCCAGTGACTGTCACTCTACCTTTGCAGGCATAGTTATGGCACCCAGAAGCTGGATGCTGGTTCTGGTGGCAGCTGTTGTATCAGGTAATTTGAAGAATGACCGCCTCTTTGTGTTTTCTTAACCACATATGAAAAACTACTTATTTATTTGTTTATTTATTTACTTATTTTTATTTCTGAGGTCCTTCTTACAGGGTAATCCTCTTAGCACCATTCTCTTGGCACTTTTGTAGACTTGAATTCCTCTTCTAGGAGTTGGGCAAAAGAATGTGTCTTTGGAGGACATATTTTGCAAGACTTTTTTGCTAAAGTCTGCAAATAGGTACCAACAAACCAGCACCCTTCTGATCACTTTCTAGAGATGACCTGTCTATATTTTTCCACATCACGATAGTTAAGTAATTCTACTGCTTTCTTCAAATCCCTCAGAAAAATAAAATTGACGCAGTCTTCAGTTTTTAAAATTGCCTAGTTAACATCTTAAAAAAAAAAAAAATCAGTAAATTGATTGCCTCCAAAGATGCCTTCTATCGTTCTTTATATGCTTGCTTTGCAACTGTTATACTTCACTAAGACTGCAAAACCCGTGATGCAAAAAAGGCTTGACTGGGCTGCTATTGAGCTGCATCATTGTGAGGTGGCAGAAAGCAGTGTCACAAGCCTACTTTCAGACTAGAAATAATTCTGTCAGCTCTCTGCAGCACCAGGGCATAAATGCTGAAGTGGCTAAACTTTGTTGATGTTCTCCTGGACATTTGTATATAATGTCTTGTTTTCATTGCTGTTCTATCCTTAATGGACCTTGGCAGTGCATAACTATTTTTTTTTTCCCTCTGTGCTCTCTCCATAAAAACTCACAGGAAAAAGGAGCTCTATAACAAGATCCCTAGTGGGATGAACTGCCTTCATAGTATCTGAGTGAAAAAAAGCTATTCAAGACATGTTGCAAAATCTCTCTTTTCTGCCTAAAAGAAACTGACAGACGAAAGGAGGAGTGTTTCCAGTTGCAGATGTATTTTACAGTACGCAGACACTGTTATTCCTTTATCTGTTTTGTTAAGAAGTGAAAAGGGGGCAAGACTAGGAAAAGGGTGGTGGATTCTAGTACATGTGAAAGTAAATGAGGGACAATAGCAGAGTAAATTAAATATAATTGTTTCAAATTCATTCTTGTGGAGTGTCCAGTGAAAAACTTCGACACAGTATCATTGAGCATTGGCATTCAGCACAGGAATCAAAATGACTGGAAGTGAGCAAATAGCAAACATCCCTTGCAGCTCTTACCTTAGATTGATGTGACTCAGTCCACTGGCTTACAGCTGGAGTTGTATCCTGATCTCCCAGTATTAGGGTCACGGTGTTGCTTTCACCTCATGGTACCAGTCCCTATAGCTAACACTTCTGTATGAAAAACAAAATGAAATCATGGCTCTTATGGCAAGAAAGAGTTAAATGGCTAATACTATGGCCAACACACTGTTCTCCATTTCTAGTTGCCTAAACTTCATTTCTGGCATCTGGTCCCTGGCGTTCACTCAGTTCCAAACATTATTATGCTGATAGCTGTTTGTCAAAGCACAAAAGGAGGGATTACAAAACACAGTTTAAAAAAATAAAACAAGGAAAACTATGAATAAACAAATCATAGATGAAACTGGAACATTAAGACGTTCTTTGGAGGGAGGGAGGTTAGGGAAATAGATCTAATTTTCTCTAGAGCTGTAAATTAGTTGTGCACAGATATACTTATTAAGCAAGTTTTATTCCACTTTATTTTTGACAATTTAGTCCTATTCTCTGCCCAGTTATTTTTTTAAAGATAAATGCTCATTGATGATGTGCAATGACACCAGAAAAATGTGCATTCTGTTTTGCAAAATTGCTATTTTTTGCCCAGCTACTCATATATGAATAAAATAATTGTCTGATCGTCACTTTGGGTCCTTTTTCTCTGGAACAGTGGCTTATTTGAGATTAATTATAGATAAAAAAAAATTATCCCACAGTTCTGACTGTTGACAAGGGACTTTTCTAAAGTGACTGTGTGAAGTATGTGGATGAATTAATGGAATGATCTTATCTGTCTTCCCACTACATCATTTCAGGCCAGCATCACCATTTCATTTTATTATTTTCTCCAGAAAATGGAGGCCCGTGATACAGAGAAATACTGCCTTTTGTGTTGCTAAGGGATGGGACAAGGGAAATGTGTTTTGATGAATCAGTGTAGAGATGTCCTTAATATTTTTCCTTTGAATACACCTTTCCTATGCTGTTGACAGAGAAGAGAGGGGTTGTAGCCCTTCCTGTGTTCTTTTTAAAAAAATGAGGCATTTAAGCAAATACCTCTGATGACTTTAGTCAACATGGTTTATCCTGAGTAGCTTCTCTGATAAGCTATTCTTATTTCAGAGGCCACCAGAAAACAAAGGAATCATGCAGTTTCCAATCTCTAGGGGATTCAAATGTGCTGTTCTGTTTCTTAAAGCCTGTTTTGTTGAGCTGGAGTTGGGCAAGGATGGTCTTTTCAGAGGCCATAAGAAACAGTTCGTGCTACTGGGTTTGAGAAACCCAGCTGACTCTTACTGTTGGGTAACACAGCTTTTGACATCAGTAATTTTGTGGTGAAGTACGTATGTTTTAATAACTTACCTTAACATTTTAGGACACAGGATGCAGAAAGACACAGTCAGCTAAAAGCCCTGTTTGTTCTCCCCAGAAGTAGCACTTAATTTTCTTTTGTTTGCAGTGTATGTAGTGTTTTGTTGATGATCATTTGTTTTCTTTTTAGAGACAGGTAAAGCACAGATAGGATGTAAGTGTCGAATTCGCTCTCATGCAAAATTTCTAGAAGGGAAAAATAGGTTAAGATATGCAAAGAACCAATATCATTTTAGATCAACTGTCAGTCAGGTGGAAGGGCAACTCTTTTTTACTTTTCTAGTAAAAGTGCTGGTGCCCATCACGCAAGAATATTCAAGCAGTATTGAAAAAAAAATGTCAAATATGATGTACTGAATTATACTGAGGTCTTGTCCTTGTTCCAACTTCCGTTAGAATCGTTTTAAGACCAGAGGTCACCAGGTATAGATTTTGAGTGGGGAAAAGCTTGGTTTTGGTATCAAGGGAATACAAAGTGGTAACAGCCTTTGGAGACATCATTCAGACCGTGTGCATACTTTGAGGCAGAATTGCACATACTTACATAGCTCTTGGCAGATGTTGACTAAATTGTTTGTAAATCTCTGGTGTGAAGCCTTTCTGAAATACCTGTTCCTAAGTTTAAACATTTTTTATGCTTGGACAGTTTCTCCATATGTCTGTCCTGAGTTTTAGAATAGACCCAAAACTTGTTTCCTAACCCCATGCATGTAGGCAACAGTACATCTCTGTCCTATTTAGAGTAAACTTTTGCATATTATCTCTTCTGAGTCTTCTCTTTTTTTTAATTTTTTTTTTCTTTAAAGTTGGTTTTTTTTTTTTTAAATTTCCCACGTAGAGCACCTTTTCTTACCCTTGCAATTTACTGTTCTCTCCAGTTTTTCTGGATATGATCTATCATTAGAAGCTTTAGCAGTGTTGAGTGAGAAGTGTAATCCCTTTCCTTTTGTTGTATACACAAAATTCTAAGGAATGCTTTTTAAAAGGACATTTGTCTTATGTTCAGCAACACACGTTTCTGATGTGTGCATTCCATTGTAAATGTCAGAAATTTTTCCACAGTGCAGCTTGCAGCATAGCCTAATGTAATTTTTTAGATAAGGTTTTTTCCTTCTTAAATGTAATTCTTCACTCTTGAGTTATGGAATTGTCTTCTGTTTATAATTTCTTAGATTTATCAGAATAACTTGAATTCTTATCCCACTTCCAAAATATTTGCTTTCTAGTTTGGTGTTATGCCCAATTTAAGATATGTGCTTTTCTGTTCCATTGTTTATATCGCTGTCATAAATAATAATTGCATAATAAATACAGGATAGGAGAGATCACTGTGTTAGCTAAAATGCTTACTCTACTTTGAGACTGAACTCAATAGCCATTCTTCAAGTACTTTTTTGGTCTAATTACACATTTCCAGTGATTTTTCCAGTCTTAGAGGATTGCTAGATCAAAGTAAATCAAAAGCATTACTAAAGTAAAAATAGTTTGCATCCCCTTTTTCCCTGCGTCTTGCAGGGAATTTGTCCTATTAATTGGAAACAAGATTGTTTTGATTAAAACCTGGTTTTGACTAACAAATGTTGGCTGTTCATTTTTACTTGATTATTCTTCTATTCTTGAGGTTCTTACAAATTGATCAGTAACGTAGCACCTAATATTTTTCCAGGCATCAATGTTACATGTTCTGTTGGACCTATACCTCCTTTAATCTTTCTTCTCCCTACCTCTTACCTTCCTCCTTGATGGAAAAGGTTGTTTCCCTTTATTCAGTCCACTGAGTCCTCAGAAAACTGCCTAAACTTGTTGTCGGAAGTGATCCTCATGAGGGAATGATAACTTTAAAGATCTATTTTATCTTAAAGTAGTTAGCCTGGTTTTTCCCTAATATGGCCTGTTTTCTTTATCCCTTGTTATTAATATTAACCATGTTAAGTGGCTGATCTCAATTAACCTCTTCATATAGAATAAAGCAACCAAACTGAAGGAAGAACACTTCCCCTTTCTCTGTCACCTGCTGTAGCTTGCCTTCTCCCTTGAAATAATAAGTCCTTCTTTCTCCCATCACATTATTACATCTAACGCATTTCAGAGCATTTCCTGATTGCCTTTTATGTTTTCTTCCAGCTGTATGTCATTTTGTGCCATAGGCTTCTGTGTTTTTCCCTCCATCATGTGCTGTTCTTCTAGGCTAGCTTTTAGCAACATGTCCTTGTTTCCATTGTGTACAACCCCTTCCCCCCCACCACCCCCACCCCGCATCACTGAAGATTCCCCCTCCTTAGAAGTGCTCAAGGCCAGGTTGGACAGGACTTTGAGCAACCTGGTCTAGTGGAAGGTGTCCCACCTATGGCGGGGAGGGTTGGACTGGATGATCTATAAGGTCCCTTCCAATCCAAACCATTCTAAGGTTCTATGATTTTATGACTAGTGGCTTTTGATTAATTGCTTGGTTTCTTGGCTTATGAGTTGCCAATCAAGATTCAGAAGAGAGTAATGAATTACAGAAAATCCACTGGTATTTTTTTAAATATATATATATATTTTTTAGACTTTGTACTAGTCTAAAAATATGTTACCCTATCTAAGCCCACGGTGCAAGCATAGCTCCTGAATAAACACAGGAACCAATGATCCTTATTCAAATGCTGAACAGCCAAGGAAGAGATGAATGAGCAAGACTTTGAGAAAAGAAAGACTTGCAGTCCAACCACAATGCAGAGGGCTGGTGAAAAATTTGGAGTTTTCTTCTGGTACTGCTGTTCCTGAGCAGAACTGGATGCCATATCATATAGGACCACCAGAGGTTTTGTTTTCTATGCTGGAAAATTCTGATGTTTTTGCTGATTACTTGGTTAGAACTACTAAGAACTCTCAGCTGTTTCAAAGTCCCAGGGGCACGACTCCACTCTTTCTAGCTGGCCAATGAATGCCTTCATCACCTTACAATTCTCATTCTGTACTGCATCTTTCCAGTTCTCCCAGCTGTCTCATTTTCCTGGCTCAGTGTCTAGCCACTGCAGTAGTCGTTGAAGTTCTGCCAAAGCAGAAGCAGCAAGACTTTGGTCTCTTTTTAGAATTGACAGAAGAATTAGACCAACTCTTCAGCATCTGTGCTTGTAGTCATTTTGAGTAGAGAGACTGGTAAACATGGAGGAACAGAGAGTAGATGTTACAAGAGGGACTAGTGGAAATTAAAAGCTGCAAAAAAGGAAATATTCAGGAAGAGAAGATTCTGCTTGAAATGTGAAAACTTAACTGGTAGCTGTCACCCCACAATGCTTTGCAGATGCAGTTTACAAAGAACAACGTGTTCAACACTGATATATTGCAGGCTGGTATGGTATAGTGCATCTTCTGTGACAGAACTCCTCATAGTTTGCCTGTAGCACACCAACAACAGGTGTCTGTAACTTTGTCTTGTCAGCTGTCATCTGTTTCTGATACTTCAGCCACTGACAAAATATCTGAGAATAGGCATGTTTTTTTCACCTACTCCCTCTCTCCTGAATTCATTGATGAACATTTTCAATTAGGAGGGAAAAAAAACCCCTAGAAATGCCCTTTTTTCTTTTCTTCTTTTTTTTTTTTTTGTTCATAATCGCTTATGTCAGCAACAGTCATTCTCCAAGCAACCCTACAAAGGAAAACATCTGCTCAAATGCTTAAAGAAATGCAGCCAGAAGAGGGGCATGAATGTGACTGAAGAGGAGCTCTGCTCAGAGTAGTTCTTGGACTCTTACCTCACCCAGCCAGCCTTTTATACTCAGTATTGTTAGGATTTGTGATAAGAAGCTGGTTGCCACACACACAAAGGAGAACACAGGAACAATGGCAGGTAGGGGAATCTCAACACACAGCCAGAGACATGAGTCTCTGACCCAGCATCCTAGGAGGGTGCCAGCCCCATGGGCTAGGAGTGACACCTTCCACTGTGGGTTCCTGGTGGAGGCAGTCCTGAGATCACCTACAGACTGAGGGGTCACTGCCAAGGGGTATGGGCTTATTAAGGGACACCACAAAGAGCATTTGCACAAGACTTATTATAGGACGTTTGTGGGAGGATCCAAAGATTGGGAGAAGGAGTGGTGGAGGTGATTTCAGCAGGAACAAGCATGGGAAAATAGAGGGATAAAGTGGATAAAATGAAGCAGTTGTGTAAACAGGTGGCTGGTCAGTGCCCTTGTCTGATGCCCCAGGCTGTCTCGGCTTCTTACTAAATACTTTTCCTAACTTTTTTCCTGGGTGAGGGGCTGTCTATCTGAGCGTGGAAGTCTGAGTGCAGGCACTTGAGAGGGGGCCATGGGTCAAACGACCAGTATGCCTGCAGCTGTGAGCGTGCATATGTCAGTGTGCTATCACTAGTGAATGTTGAGTTGGTCAGTAGGATAGGTGGCTTGGGAGTCAGGAGTACATGTGTGTCTGGGAGTGAGATGACTGGAGGAGATAGGTACTGGGAGGACCAGGAGGTACAGGTCAACCACTGGAGAGGCTTTGGAGTCTGGAGGTCAGATGTGAACCATTTGAGTACGTGTATGTCTGTGCAAGAGGCACATCGGGGGACCGAGGATCCAGGGCAGCTACTGCATGGCTATGAGAAATCACTGAAGGGATCTGTAGTGTGCATAGGTCTGAGTATCAGCTGCTGGAGTGAGGCTGAGGTCTCAGGTACTCTCATGTCCCATTGCCAGCAACTGGGATCACGGGTAGCTACTGGGTAAACTGAGTGTCTAAGTCAGCTACCAAAGGGATTTGTATTGTGCTTATGTTTTTACTGAGAGGAAATGGAGACCACAGCAAAACTGTGAGAGATTTCTGAAATACTTCAGGTTACAGGTAAGTGATTGATGGATAAACTGGAAAATGTAAGAAAGTAAAATCAATTTACACTGAAAGAAAAAAAAAATTGTCTAAATGCTTTCATAACATAGAAAAAAACACTTCAAATTTATATTTTAGGTCAACCTGAGGCAAAAAATTATTAATATCATAGATTATTTAACTACTTTTTTCTTGAAGGCTAGTTTTGGAATGAAACTACTATGTTTAAAGGGAAATGTCACAAAGAATTATTTAATTTTCTTAGAAAAAATCTTAAAAGAAAAGGCTTGAAATATCTATTATTTTAATTTTGAAATAATAATAAAAAAATCTTCTATTTTTCTTCAGGCAATCCAAATGCTTGAATTTCTTATTTTTGGAAGCAATATTCTTTCCATTGAAATGTTTGGGGTTTTTTTCAGTTATCTTAAAATTTATTTCTACTCCTGGATGCATTCAAAATTGACAAGTCCCAAAGGTAATATTTTAAATCCCTGTGATTATGTTTTCATACAGAAGAAAACAGGACTCCCTGAGCTTCCAAAACCCCCAAACCCTTTTTACTGCACAGGGGAAATGGATACAAGGTGGCAAAGAGAGATGTGGAAAGAGGTTGTGTTTCACTGCCAGAGTTCAGTAAGTTAAAGAAAGGATTTAATTTTTGCTTTTCTTTCAAATAAATTTGTACTCTCTTGCCAGCCTTCAGTAGCTAGAAACACTAGAGACTAATATCTTGGCTGGATCCACAACTAAAGAAATCCATCCTAACCTTTTCTGAGCAGTAGGAGTAGTTACCATTACAATAAATTTTATTCCACTGTGCTAAATTTATCATACTTCTCATTGTTCACACAGTGATTTGCTGATCCCTATGTGAAGCAAAGGCTGGTGTTTGGTGCTGTAGGAGGAGTGCTATGCTCTTATTTTTTGTCTGTTGTTTCCTCTTTTCATGAATCCTGCCCTCTTGAGAAACCAGCTCACACCATGCCCTGAAGCTTGACTTATGCTGAAATCTGTGTCTAAGAAAATGTCCTGGAGGGGGGTTATTTTTTGTTCTTAGAATTCTTAGAAAATATTCTGCTTTGCTGTGAAGTAGTACAAAAGACAGTTCCTCTTTACAGAGGAAGGTAGTGCCTGGTTTGGCATTTATAAGTGAGGATGGGGTTTCTCCATTCTTGCTTCCTGGGGCTGTTTCACCCTTTAGTGACACTCGGAAGATGGGAGGGGAAAAGTCATGATCCTCTTATAACTTGATGATACGACATTTGCATAAGAAAGAACCTTATTCTCTATAACGAAATTGTGCCATATATTATAGGGTTTCCTCAAATGACAGAACTTAAGCCAATGAAATCTGATGTGGTGTGCTTTTATTTCAGTGTGACAGGAGGTTTTTGGGTTACTTGAAGATGATTTGGTTTAAAAGCACACCTTTTGAGTCATGACTTTCACTTTTGTAGTCCAAGCCTTAGATGGCTAGAATAGTTCAGTTTCCCAAGGAATCAGATATCTGGCACAAAGGAACCTGTCTTTCAGCTATTTATTCAGGTAGGAGCCAGTTGTGCTCATATTTGTCACTTTGAGAATCTTCCATAAAGTATAAATATAATTTGTTTGTATAAAATTCCAGCGGGGAACATACTACTGGTCACCTTCTCCTAAGAGTCTAATAAATATCATCCTTCCTTCAGTATTTTCTTACTCAGAACAAGTTGAGGAATTGCTGCTGAACACTGCACAAACAGAACAAGTCAGCAGTGCACTGAAATTTCAATACTAGTTGGTTCAGAGATGAGGGGCAAAGATCACGCTTCACCAACAGGAGCAGGAGAACCGCAGCAGTGCCATTGCCAGTGTCCCATCATGGTGGAGACAGGGCACACCATGGAGGAAGGTGCTACCAAGTGGAAATAAATGGTTGTGGTTTCAAGAGTTGCATCAACGTAACTGGACCAGGCTTTTACCTGTCTCTGCAGAATGATCTTCCTCCGTCCTGTTACAATTGACTGTGTTGAATACCATGAAAATCTGAAGCTCATTTGCTCAGATTGAAAATTCAGATCTTCTGTCTAATGTTTCTGGTGGCATGATGATATATATGTATTTTCATTTTAACAGCTCTAACTAAAAATTTGTCATTTTGAGGGTTGGGGGGTTCTGCATGACTTTCTTAGTAGAGGGCCCACACATGATAAAAAGAGAAGCAGCGGAGTGGGTGGTTTGACTGTTCTACCCAAACACTGGGTGAAGAAAATAAAACTTTTGAAATGACTAAAGAAATAATCCAAGTCATATAAAAACTTAGAAAACTTCCCTGGCTATATCCAGGCGCTGTAAAAACTGTGTCAGAGGGAAGAAGTACTTGCAAACAACAGTTTCTTTCTCCTGAGGTCGGAGACAAGAGTTTTCCACTGCCCATGTAATTCCCAACTCACACCAAGCACTCTCTGATTGTCTACTATCCAGAAAAATGAACAAAAGCCGTGACACACTGTATTTTTGAATTATGTCATTCCCACTAAGGTGAGTGTCAGCTACAGTGAAGTGATACACTTAGAGAGCAAAAGGCAGCTTTGTCCTAGACCAGAGAAAAGCCTAGACAAAGAGAGACTTCAGAAGGTCTCTTATATAAAGGGATTGCAAATCAGTTTATATGATAGTGTCTAACTCCTTCACAACAAAAAACCTTTTCTGTCTTTGGAAAGGACTACACTAGCCACTCCTCTTGGCAAGCTCCAAAATAAAATAAAAAAAAAAAAGAAAAATAAAATAATTTCAGCTCTCATTTTGTATAGATGCCATTTGGAAGTTAGATCACACAGAATAAAGATGTTGGACTCTTTTTTCTGTCTCCCTCTCTGATCAGCTGTTTAGTAAGCTGGACAGCTACACATCACACCATACACCAGGATCTGTAGTGTTTAAACACTTTGACTGTGGGTTTCATAACAAAATAATCTGTCCTGACATCAACTCTGCTTGCAAACAAACTTTGTCAGGCTATCTATTGCACCTGGATTCTTTATCTTCATTCGGTACACCTGGTACTACTGCATTTTTTTCAGACAGCTTTGACAAACTAGAACCAGCATCAGGACCCAGACAAAACTTGAACAAACAGTCCCCACTCATGCTACCAGGACCTGAGGACAAGCTACGGCTTTCCTGGAATCAGACCTCTTTTTATGTTTAACCATAACAAAAGGCACAGTATAAAGCTATTTCTGGAATTCCTTCTCCTGCCTACTTCTGTTGGGAACAAACTGTTCAGAAATTACTAGAACTGCTGCAAGAGTGAGTGTTGCAGTTTCAACAGTAATCTACTGCATAATTATTTATTATTTGGATTTAGTGAAAAAGAAGTCTATCCAAAAGTCCAAGAAAACATATGAAATAAAACACAAGTCAAAACTAGTGCCATAATATAAAAGACTTCCAAAAGTACTGAAAATGAGATCTTGCCCACCATCCAACACAACCCACTCATCCTGCTTTCCCAGAAAGAGCCTGGTAGAAAAGGTATATTTTGTAGCATGACCTACAGGTCAACTAATTCAAGCTTTGTGGAATGATGGGAAAAGCAAGTTCTGGAGTTCAGGACCTTTTCTCAGAACACTCTGTCTCAGCCCCTCTCGATTATATTAGAGCTCTGTTAATACCTCAGGTGATCTCCACTGCCTTGCTATTCACCTGAAAGGAAAAAAAAAAAAAGAAAAAGAAGCATCTGTGACAAAGGGAGCCTTGCAGCAAGCCTGTATTGAGTACTTCTCAGTACAAGTAAAATACACTCTTTTTCCTATGGTTAATATTGGTTTAGCACCCTCCTATTGTTTGGTATGAAAAATGATGCTTGTTAATTAAATATGATTAACACAAAACCTTACTTTGTGCTTGGAAAATGGCTGGATATCCCAAAGTAGAGTTTTTGTTTATTCTTTATATTATGGTAACACCTAGAGGCCAGAGCTCTAATGTGCAAGGCACTGTACAAATATACACAAGGGGCTGGCTCTTGCTTTGAGAAGTATATTGCAGATGCAAGATGTAAGCAGCAAATGGGTAATCCAGTGAAGTGGAGTACAAGACCAAGCAAGATGTTGGTCAGGTCAGTATGAAAAATGGGACTGCAGTGACTTGTTCGCTGAACAGTAGCTGGGTTTTGTGAAGCGTTGTGTCAGAAAAGACTTTCCAGGACTGATTTGGAAGAAGCCATTGGACCATAGACAGACTCTGTGAGAAATGACATTGAGCATATACCATTTCATATGCATACGTTAGTATCCCTCACTAGCTTCGCTTTCTAAGTATCTTGGTAGGATTATCATTACATGTTCAGCAGGAACTAATGAATAATAAGGAAAATATTTGTGGAGATGATAGTCCCTGATAGAATCAGTCATATGGGGTTTAGTTACGTCCTGGAGGATGAGGACATTGAGTTTTCAGGTTTTCCTTTAGAATGTTACCTAACATGTCTGAAGAAAAGTGAGAGATAATGTTGAATAGTCCTAGAACAACACTAGAACTATCATGGTTTCAAAAGAAACAGTAAACCCATGGAGAATATTACTACCGGTGTCTGTTAAAATTTCACAGCAAATGTCCTCCTACTCTCAGTGGAGAATGTTATCAAATCTGACAGTGACTTCAGACACAGGGTCAGGTTTGGGGTCTGAGTGTTAGCATTGGCTTCGGTTCAAGTACTGAGCCTGTTGTAGGGGGAGTTTATTAGTGTCAGTGAATATCTTTTTCTATTTTTATAAAACAGCTGTGAGAGCCTTCTTGGAAGTGGGTGACATTTGGCTGGTGAGCTAGCTGTGAAAAAGTTGCAAGTTTTGTGATATTTATCACATGCCAACATTTTGCTCTGACAGCAAGTCTTCTGTGGAGCATTATTCTTCTTGTTATCAATGGCACTGGACAGCTTTCTAACGCCTTCCCTGAACATTTTCCAAAACTATCTGCTTGGCTGGGAAATACTCAGCAATACACAAAACTCGCGTGTGCCAGCTGTTGACCCATCTGTGATGCCTGGCACATGTTATTCTCTTTACATGGACAGGCATGAGATGGAAACTGCAGCCCATGGTTTGGCAGGACAGTAGAAGCCATACCATGAACAGCTCTGCACTGGCACTGGCTTGTCACATATCTGCTAGAAGTCCCACCTCACTTTGCTTGTTACAATCAAGTGGTAAAAGAGCAGAAGGTTTAAGAACTCAATTTTACAGTATAAAGACAAAGTCACACACACAGAATATGTGCCAGAGAGCTTTGCAGCTCCTCAGTCATTCAGTAATGCCATCTAATGTCACTCATGTCTTTTCACTCATCTCATCTCCTCTGAAATAAATTTTTCTACTTCTGTACTTTTACATTTCAATGGCACACAGTTGGGGGAATCTTCCTCCTAAATTGTCACAAATTTATTTCAATAGTTAAGTCACTATGAAACACGCAATCCAAAATCTTGAGAGATCAGCTGATTCCCGGTAGCGATTAACAAAGGTATCTTTCTAGCCTCATTACTTCAGACTTAGCCTATCTCTAGCAGCATGTTTTTCTGATTGTTTATTTTTAAACATTTCTTGTATGTGTAAAGTGGGAAGAAACTGTCAGATGGGGACTGAAGACAATGCAATTAGCATTAACTTGACAAGTGAAAGACTATCAATAACACAAGTTATATTTTTATCACAGATAATTGAAGGTTACTGACTGAAAAGGAGTTTCTGGAATCAAACTTGTTGAGGGCTCGAGAAGACCAATACAGTAGTGCATACTGAAATTCAGGCAGAAAAACAGGGGTGCACACTGAAGGCAGCTGGAGATACTATAATCTTCAATGACATTTTGCTGCTAGTAGTAAGCTAAAATTTTCTTCTGCCATCGGCTTTCCTGTGAGTATAAAAATTATGTCAGCAGATAGTTGACAACAAAGGCTCTGTAACTGGTTTTTGTTTCTTCCCACTCCCATGCTAGTTCATAGCCTTCATTTCCCTTCCAGTGTTATCAGACAGAAGCAGTGATTGAGTGAGGAGCGCAGCATGGCTACCCTGGAGCCCCTTGGTGAAACTGCCAGTCTCCTTCACCCTAATGCTTTTCTATACTCACTCGAGATGTGAGTTCATGGTGCTTGCAGATTAACATCCAGGCTAGCTCCAAAACTGAATACGCTTCTACAGGTAGATTTATGGATGCAAGTGGGTGCCTTTTCACACTGTATTAGATGGTGCAAAGCCTCTATACTTAGACTGGAAAAATTGCACCACAGATACTGTAGACTTAACGGTGCTGCTTTTTGATCTCTTGTCCCAGACCCGCTTCAGTCTCATGCCCTGCAAAACAGATTTCATTGTCCAAATCTCACTTTCCTTCATGCATGAGTTTATGTCACGATTTGTGTTCACTTAGGACACAGAGGCAGTTCCTTCAAAAGCTGTAAAATGGCTTCTATGAGCAGCAACAGGGAATAAAATTTTCCCTTTGAATGCTGATTCCTTTTTCCTCCTGCTTAGCAAAATCAGCACAGAATATTACTGTGACAGCACTGGGGAAGCAGTGGGGAATCAAGCTTAAGAAATGTCATCTCACAGTGCTTTTTGTTCTCCCATGCTTAAGAAGCAAATGACCAGGGAGAGAAAAGAGTGACCTGGCTCTTTTGTAAGTAGGGCAGCATAGTATATCACCAAGCTATTACTGAAGTGACTAAGAGAGGCAATTTAATCAAATATGAGCAAAAAAGCCACATATAATTTTTCAGTTATTGCTTCATCACCCAGTGTCCAAATCCATAAAATGTGCAAAAAATTATTTGGATCTAGCTGCTTTTGTATTCCTTCAGTGGTGGCTTAAATATGCATCCTCAACTCACAGCCTCATTCAGCGCATATTTCTGTCGTGATTTGTACAGAAGCTCACCTGCCTAATGCTGGTGTCTTCCTAATATTGCTGTGAGTACTCTTCAAATCTTGAATGTAATGGGAATTATGTATTATTTGCACTGGCTGATAACTTACATACCAAAGTATATTTTTATAGCATCCAAGTGAAATAATTTTCAGTGACTACATAAACCAAAGTGGTAAATTATCCTAAATGGATATAACCTTTTTTTTAATTAACTATTTCATAATTTTCATTCTTTACTATTTCTTCCGTAACCTACAAAGCTCTTCTCAGTAAAAGACAACATGACTGCAGTCACCAATGTGTAAACATATATTTAAGTAATAAATAATGTAATTTTACCAATAGTTTGTGAAATTTAATTTTGTTTTCTATTTTGCAAATGTCTGATAGAAGCCATTACCTGGTACGCAGAGACCTAAGCCAGTACTTCTCACAAACACAGCCATCGAATATATAAAACATATTTTTTTGTTGTTAAATCAAAGCTTTTATTTTGGAGTTGTTCAGAAATGTGGAACTTCATGCAAATTTGACAGTCCCAAAAAAAGCACTTGGGTTATACATTGGCAAAAATACAATAGTTTTTGTCCACGTGGTGAAATATAAACCCTGACAGCCAGGACAAGGATGAAACACATGGGATCCTCATTCCCTGCAGAGAGGGGACACAGAGTCACAGCAAGATCCTCTGCACCAGGCCCTCCAAAGTTTAGCTGCTTGGTGAGACTGCAGATTGTGGCTTAATATTTGTCATGACACAACAAGTAAATAAATACCTTGGCACGAAGCCTAGAGCCTGTCAGCACTGCCCCCGCTGCAACCTCCTGTTCAAAATACAGAGCTCTATTTATCATCTTTTACCTAAAGCCTGTTCAGAGGAAAACACCTAGGATATGTTTAATTTCCTGCTTTGGCTTCTCAATGGTGTCACCTATATAAACCATATAAACCATATCCAGAGACCCTCACTGAAAGCTTTAGGCAAAAGTAGCTGTGAGGGCTGTTCCTTTCGAAGCCATTTAATTTATAATGATGTGTTTTATAGTTGGTCTGTGCAAAGTCAGTTTAAGCAAAATGCTTCAATTCATGTTCTTTCTATTAAATGCTAAAGTGTGGAATAGTTACAGTAGTTACTTAATGAAACATTTCACAATCGCGAAGATTTTCACACTACGTAGGAGCCCTGGTGCTGATTCTTTTTTAAATTTTCAGTGCGGTATATATTCCTCAACATTCTCACTGAAAAGAGGTAAAATTCTTCCAAAAACATACTGGGAGTAGGAAAGTAGTTTGTATTGTTATCTTCCCTCCAGCAATAACAAATGAGTTCAGGTATTACAGTGGGGTGCATTTGGGTGAGAGGAGGAACACGGGAAAGAAGGAAAGAGGTGACAACATGGAAATTGTGGAACAGAAAGAGAATTCAAGAGTGATATCCAAGGAAAGGTAGTCATGAGAGTTAACAAATCAAATCAAACTGATAGATGAGAGGAAAAAAAATTATGAATAAACAATTGTATCTTGGGAATTACTTAGTCGTGTCCTGTAAGATCAATACTTTTGATTGATTGGAAATCCTTGGTCCTGGAGGTCCTTCCCCCGACCCCTTGAATTTGCCTACTTTGAGAGGAGGTTTTTGGTACAAAGAATCTTTGCAAGGCCTCAACGTGCTGTAGATGATGAGGAGAGCAGGGCCACAGGGTACACATCAACAGCCTTCTACTACTCGCTCTAGACAGTGTATCTTTTTGGGGTGTGAAGAGTTAATTGAGGGATTTGACGTGGAAGAAGAAAATAGATAATACATGAATAGGAAGGTGTCCTTGGACAGTCCTTCTGGACTTATAATCTTTGAGTCTGTGAATACCTTTCTTGGTGCTCTGGTACTCTATTTCTACCTTTTTTGGACAGCATTTAAATTATTAAAGAAATGGAATAGGGGTTTTTCTTCTTTCCTTCAGAATGTTAACCTTTCAAAATCAACAGGAAACACAACGTAACCCAGTATTTCAACCCTATTTCACCTCTGATGGTTATTTATAATTGCTACTCAAATAGGAAATCTGCTCCTGACCTTTGATGCTGGAATATACTTGAAATTCATGACTCACTGTGCTCTGTCAGCTCCTTTTCATGTATGCTTTTATATGTGAGCTAACAAACACGAGCTTGGGAGCAAAAGCTCTGACAGTGAAATCCAGCTTGTGACTGTGATGAGAGGCATGTAAAAAGCTTATCTAGAAACTGACGGAGAAAATTTTTTCTCTTAGAGCAATTTGAATAGGATATCACTCTTTATGACTGACATTACCAAGTAATTTTAATGTCAGTGATGCATGTGATAGGATCACTAAAGTTTAAGTAACCTGGAGATGCACATTTTAATTAATGCTCTTTGTTGGAAAATATTTTTCCTGAATCTGTGATATGTGAACAGTTTATTTTAATATTACCCAGGATACAATTTTGTTACTACAATACATTGCATTTCAGTCTGTGAGAGTTAAAAGAAACCAAAGGTTTGTATATTCAAAATTGTACAATGCTCTTCTTCATGCTATGAAATGAATTCAGCAATCTCAGGCTGTCTGTTTTTGCTCCAAATCTTCAAAATATTGTACCAATCAAATAGAAAATATTTATACAGATGATGCTTGGAAAACATGGAGGAGTAATGGGACATGTCAAATCCTTTCATCCTCACAGCTCAGGCTGGGGCTGAACCAGAGTCGGCAACTATTCCTTAGAGTCTTGGATAGTATAAAGCAGATAGGAATAGTAATTTCTGCCAAGGCATAACCTAAGCAGTAGTTGATGACAATATATCTCAACCTTATATCTTCTATGTACCATAGGTAAAAATTTGCCATGTATTAATCACATTGTAATATATTGACTGAAAATATTAAAGCTGAAATAAATTCAGAAAAGAATGGAAATTAAAAAAAGATAATAAGCTAACTGTTGATTTGCAGCACAGTGTTATGCTCCTAGACTTTTGAGAGACAGAGAAGAAGGTAATTTATTGATGAAAGCTGTGTGTGAATAGGCAAAAATTTGAGAAAAGACTATTCTATCTCTTACCTGGAACCTGTCTATGTAATTGTTGCAGGAGTTTATCTGTCATGGCAAAAAGCAGTATTTGGGCACTGACAACACCTTTAGAGCTTTCGGCACAGAAGAACAAAAATATCTACAGTTCTGGTCTGAATGTAAAACTTCAGGAATAGGAATGTTGTTTATTTTTACTTTTCTGTGGCTTCCTCATGCCAGTTTAAAATGAAACTCAGTTTCACCTTTCAGGACCAAAACATGTTTTAAAAAATAGACAGACTGTCCTTCCTATAAACTCTGATGTGCTTGTGCAAAAATGTTTCAGTGGAGCATAACATCAAGTAGCTCTAACTTCACTGTTTTGCAAAGTACTTAATTTTTAAACATGTTTATGTATTTTTCCTGTCAGAACTTGGAGTTTAAACAGCAGTAATACAAACAACATTGAAATTAGTGTATTTTAGAGAGACATCTAAGAGTTCACATACCTGGTTTTGCGTAAAGATGATGGTGACTGAATTGTTCCTGCAACTTTAACATGCAAAGAACCCTGAGCACAGGAGTTAGAGAGACACTTGTCAGTTGGAAATGATTTCTGCTTGAATTGGTTCAGTACAATGTGTCAAAACAAATATTTTTCACTCTGAAGTATTTAAGACTTGCATTTCAGTTATTTAGCTTTGGAAAGGGAAACCTCAAAATAAAACACTTTTCTTTCCTAAACATTATTTTATTTGGATCCAAATGACAGAGCTGTCTTTGCATTGAGTTCAGCAGGCTTTGGATCAAGCGCTGTTTTCTCTAGGGCAATAGCAACTGGCTGGGGCTGGTTTGTGGCTTGTGCTAAATGTTGCTCGAGTCTCAGTTCGGTTGCAATCAGACGAGGGTGCAGGCACAGGAGCTGGTGCAGGCAGCAGAGCAGGCAGTTGGGGAACAGCAGTGTCACCAAGAACTGGCACTGAAGCCTGGACTCTTACCCCCAGAGATCGGTGTACAGGTGAAAGCTAAGGCAGAAATTATTTGGTAGTTTGGAACAGACAGTATCTGTTTGTTTTATCTTGAGAGCAAAGACATAGTGCTGCTGGTTGTATCAGCTCAGACTCTTTTATACACCCTCTAATTTGCTTTCTGTGCCTCAAGAGAGGGATGGTCTGACTGAAGTGCCCTCACTCTCCCCTTAATCTTATTCCACTGTGTGTGAAGTTCTGATGCTCTCATGCAAAACTGGCTGAAATTCATATCAATGGCTCTATAAACCCCTGTGGAAGACTCCAGCTCAGATTTACTCATGGCTGATTGTGAGCAGGGAGTGTAGAAAGATCCCAGGCGCCTGGGAGAAGTCCACAGTCATGTCTTCCTGTGGTCATATAGGCAGGTCTTCCTTGATCTCACTTACTGGAGCTATTTGATTTTGAATAAAATATTTAAAATATTAATCAAGTCAGAGAGTCCCTGGGAAAGGTGGTTCATCCTGGCAGGCAGAGTACTTGCTAGGGAGGTGGAATAACTGTGTTCAATGAATCTTTAATAATTTTATGTGAGGTTGAAGAGCCACAGTAAGAGAGTTTGAGAATCCGTCATCACTCTGCCCTAGAGTGCCAGTGGCCAGGTCGCTGGGAGAGCTTTTCCCAGGCAGGTGGCAACCATACTGACCTTTGTCCTGGCTGCTGTGCATGATCTGCTGGTTAATTAGGTAAAACAGGCTGACAAATTTCTTCTCTTGTTATCCTGGGAGAAACAGCTGAAAGCATTGTGCCTCTGGTGAATTAGAATCAACCATTTCAGCTGGCTTTTCTAGTACTTCTTAAAGTAATTAACAAAAAAATTGCAGTGAAGAATGAAAGAAGATGGGCAGATGATTCTAAGCCACCCTCACAGGTTGATAAACATGTATTCAGAATATTTTTCACTTGATCCATTATTTTTTACTGAAAGCTTAAAACCATCAGCCGTGATAACACTGACAAAGCCCTAGGTCATATACTTTGGTGCTTCTTTTGAGATCTTGGCAGAAATACTTGATCTTTAAGGGCAAGGATATGTGGCTCAAGGTGAACAAGAGTGTATTAGTTTTGGAATGTACTGTACTGTTGAGTGCTGTAGGACCATTTGATTATCTTTTCTGACCCTTTATCCTAGATATTGTGTGGCTGAAAACGGTTATACTACACACCATTTTTCATTAATTTCGTGTGTCTTGTTTTATTCGCCTCTGAAAATATCCTATTCTTGTTTACCTTCTTCCAGTCTTTTACTGTCTTGACCATATAATTTCTCCTCTCTCCTTAATTCTTCCACTTCCTTAAGAAAGATCTTGTGACATGGATCCTGGATTCTAAATGAGGAGGCACCACTGGTTTTGAACAGCATCCTATAAAAATTATCTTGTTTATCAGCCTGTTCTGTGTCATCCTACCACCTTAGCTTTTGTGACAAGCATTGTATATTGCGCCAAGATTTTTACTGAGGTGGATGTAAGGGTGCTTCTTTGTGGGAATCAAGCAAGTAATTTAAGTTCCTTTATTGTTTATGAATAGTATTGTGTGACATACTATGAATATGTTTGTGTAGTTCTGTATGAGAAAGAACCATTGTGTAAGACCCCAACTATGTCTGAAAAATTTTCTGGCTAATTTACAACTAAAAAACCCATGAAGGCTGATGAGCAAATAACCTAAAAAGGATGGAAAAGTAGGTTAAATGACATTGTACTTGTCTGCTTAAAAGTACCAAAATATTTGCCTAGGCTTGTTTTTCCATTCCAACTGTTTCCTCAGCACTTCTTGTTTGCCTAGTCACTTGTCTGAAGAGACTGCAAACTGTCAAGGTAAAAACTATCATTGATAAAGCATTTATACTGAAAACATGGTGCAAGGAGACCTCAGTCCTGATATGAGTTGCAAGAGACTATAATAATGCAAGTAAGAGCGATGTGGGGGCCAAGGAGGAGCAGGATTTCTGTAATGTAGCCCATGAAGTAATATTGAGATGAAACTGAATGAAAGCTATTTGAGCCCGATTGCTGATGCACTTTCTAACGGTGACATCTATCAGAGTGATACAGTCTCTAGAGGGAAGCAGTAGAAACTCCTGCAGTGAATCATTTAAAAATTAGTCTGCTAAAACACTTCAGAATGTAATAAATCGAAGAGATCGGTGTTGGTAGAGGACAGCTGAGAAAAAGGAACCTGTTATTTCCAGCTCTCAGTTCTGTGAGTCTGGGACAGCTACAATACACTTGCCTTTCACTTATCTAGTACATCTAACCAAAATGGCTAATTCTGCAACACTTGAGAGAGGGAGAGATACACGGTATTAGATGCTTCCACTTATGAACTGCATATATACCATGAAATATACGGCAACTCTTTTCTTCCCAGTGAAGCAATTTCTTCTTACAGCCTTTTCCATCAAAACAAATAATTCAGTCAGATCCAGGTGCCAAAATGAAATGTGAAAAGGTACTGTTCTTCAAAATGTTCAAAGCCAACTGTACAAGGTGATATACTTCAGTGTCTGTAAACTGTATGTTTCCAAAATCAAGTTTGGAATACACTGCGTAGTGGAAATTAATTTTAACTTTACTTTCTAGCAATAGCATATGAACCACAATGAGACCAAAAAAACCCCTCAAATTAATTTTCACACACTGTATTAAGTTCTGGAATACACTGTTCTTTTATATCAGACCAGTATTTTAATTTTATTTAAACCTTTTTTTTTACAAATGAAATGGAACGTATTATAGGAGATGGTTTAAGGATTTTGTAAATAGCTAAACACCTTTAATTATTGTAGAAATTATCAAATGATTGCAGCAACTGCCCTCTGAGGTGAATAGAAATAGAGGTGGTTTGGAGTCAGATGGATATAGCATTTGAGTTGTCACCATGAGGTGTTATGAAAACACTCCATCACAGGTATGATCCATTCTGATACCAACATAAGGATAAGCTCTTGCCATCTATACTGTGAAAAGATGGTGGTAGATTTTAACACTATAGTTCTACCGATAGCACAAACCATGAAAGGTAAACAACACTCCTTAGCTCTCTTTGAAGAAACAGAATCATTGCAAACATCGATTCTGTTATTTCTATAGTTTTTCCTGCCTTAGCTGTATACACCTGAGTTTAAAGGGTGTAACTACTGTTGAGGACTAACCCCAAGTCTCTCCAGCCCAGCACACAGGTTGACGAAATCCCTGTTCATTTAATCCAGTTAGCACTTTTTTTCCAAGAGCCCACAGGGGATGCTGCACTTCTGCCTTTGCAATGAGTATTTTTTATATGGGATTGCGGTCCCCAAAGACCTCCCTGGTGTTAGACAATCTACTAGACATGCACATTGCTCCAATCTGCTCTTTAAGAGCTTGCAGCCTACTTAAAAGTTGATGTGCAGGTATAATGAAAATGGACATGATCAAAAAGCAGCGATGGGGAAAATACAACAGCACTGTGGCTTATGTCACATGTGCAGAACTAGGTAAGTCTGATGTACTATAACTTTTTAAGTAGGTTTAATTAAAGACTCCAGCTAACTGCCTCTATACTTTAGCTCTTCCTGTCTTTATATGCTGTCCCTAAGATTGCCTTTGCCTTTAACTACCATTCTCTTCACCTTAAATAGCTTATTTTTACATTTTTCCCATGAGTCAAATTCCTGGCTGCTCCCCAGGGCACAGGATGCAACAGAGAAGGCAGATGTTTCATGGCAGAGATGCAGAGAGGACATACTTTTCTTGCAGGGCTGATAAGTATCAGGTATTTCCCCAGGGAGGCTGCAAAAGTGATGCCAGAGGCTTCACCCTTACCTGGGCTGCTTGCTAGTCCAACAAGAGCTCAGGTGTGAAATCACCTCGAAGCAGAGGGATTAGGGCAAATGTTCCATTGTTCCTGGGGTTCATTTGGTGAGATCTGAACCAAAGGTTGATGTTCTGTGATGGAGAGTTGGGCTTATATCAGCATGTCTTGATCAGAAAACAGCCACAGCAGCTGGGCTGGCAGGACCTTACCTGCTTTTAGTCACATTTTCTGGTTGTACCCTTGAGCTGTCTCCTATTGTCTGCAAAGGTTTGCTGGGCTGGAATCACTGCAGCATGACATCTTTGTGTGCAGCCAACACACAAATGCATAGAAATATAGTTGATGCCTTCTGCTTGTTTTCCTAGAATGTGTATTCCCTGAAATAAGGGGAAGACTGATGTGTCACATTGTTTAACCGAAAAAAACTGTGATGAGCAACACTTAGTGGGCCTTATGGCATAGATTTTCAAAAGGTTCTCCACTGAAAACAACTCCTGAGGAATCGGACATGCTATAGGGCAGTCAGTTAGTGAGGTCTCTGGTACAATTTGTTCTTTAGAGAAAGAAATGGGGAAAAAAATCCCTATGGAGTGAAATAACAAGAGCTTTGGAGAAAAAAAATGTTTTGGAAAACATGGTGGGTCTGTTGGTAGCGCAGTTCTGTAGAATTTGAAAACTGAGTATGTTGGGTAATTGTGCATACGTCCTTTGTTCAGAGAGACCCAAGATTCCTGTAACAAATCTTCCTATTGCCACAATAGCAAGGAAGGGAACCCTGGATCATTTTGAAATATTTCTGCAGAGAAGCACATTAGACCTAATGACTTCACACTGGGTGATGGAAGGCTCTTCACTTATCTGGGAAAAAAATGCTTTTTAATGACTTCATTTATTCATTTTTAAAAAACTGTAAAGTTGTCATTTTATAATCTCCCAGAGGTACTCCCGGGTGAGCTGTTGAAAGGTAATTTCAGCACACCTAGGACTTCAGACTGTAATATACCCTGTTGTGCCTTACAGCTTAAACGCACTGTGGCATTTAGAAATCATTCATAGTGGCTGGCAAAAATGTCTTGCAATAACACCATTACCACAACTTACATTTTTACAGCAATTTTTACTTCTTTAGGCAAACACACTGAAGTACTCTACAAAACATTTTAAGTACATAGCAGGTGCAGAATCACCGAGCATTGTGAGTCCCTGATGAACTAGAAGTGTCCCTTATACAATAAAAATATATCACTTTTTCATAAGAAGCCATCACTGTTATAAAACATGCATATGTTTTTAACTTATGTAAAACTTCCTTTTCCAAGACATCATACTGAGTCACAGACTCAGATACCAAAGTTTAAAATACAAGACAATGCCTTATATGCACCTGGAGATTAGAAGTCTGATACCAAACAATAAAGTGTTTTAAAGAAATTATTAACACAAGCTGTAGTAATAAGTGCTTCTAGAAGACTGCTAATCCTAACTGGAGTTTACTAAACTGAGGAGTGTACAACACCAGCAATTCAGCATGGAATAGTCTCAGTGCTCCAGGAACAGGCTGTCATCGATGTTTGGGAAGAATTCAGCTATTGTAATGTCAATGCGGACTATAAAAATCAGTGGAAGTGTATATCACTTCATGAGTGAAAAGCATATTTGATTTGGTAAGATTCTGTCATTTATAAATCTTTAATGTTCTGGGTGCTGCAACCAAAGAAAGAGTTTTCTGCTGTCTATGCACTTCTGCTGCAGTTGCACCAGGCTTATTCACTGTGAGACAGCCCCATCTAGCCCAGCTGAATTCCTCATTGATTCCTGGGGCTCGTTTTCCCACCTGGCCAAGACACGCCCCAGGGCATGCTGACCTATAGCAAGCCTGTCTCAGGGCTTTGAGGCACTTCAAACAGTCCTCGGTAAAAAACAAAGGGATGGCCATTTAGTCTGACAGAGTGAGTGAGTGTTATGGGTCTGTGTGGCAAGGTTTTGGTAGTTGGGGGGCTATAGGGGTGGCTTCTGTGAGAAGCTGAGAGAAGCTTCCCCCATGTCTGATGAAGCCAGTGCCAGTCAGCTCTAAGATGGACCCACCGCTGGCCAAGGCCAAGCCAATCAGCAACGGTGGTAGCACCTCTGGGATAACATATTTAAGAAAGGGAAGAAAAAAATCTCTGCGGTGAGACAGTGGTTAGAGAGAGGAGTGAGATGATGTGAGAGAAACAACTCTGCAGACACCAAGCTCAGTGAAGAAGGAGGGGGGAGGAGGTGCTCGAGATGCTGGAGCAGACAGAGTTCCCTTGCAACTCATGCTGAAGACCATGGTGAGGCAGGTTGTTCTCCTGCAGTCCATGGAGGTCCACAGTGGAGCAGATATCCACCTGTAGCCTGTGGAAGGGACCCCACACCGGAGCAGGTGGATGCCTGAAGGAGGCCGTGACCCTGTGGGGAGCCCGCGCTGGAGCAGGCTCCTGCCAGGACCTGCAGACCCAAGGAGAGAGGAGCCCACGCTGGAGCAGGTTTGCTGGCAGGGATTGTGACCCCATGGGGGACCCATGCTGGAGCGGCCTGTTCCTGAAGGACTGCACCCTGTGGGAAGGACCCACGCTGGGGCATTTCGTGAAGAGCTGCAGCCTGTGGGAAGGACTCACGTTGGAGAAGTTTGTGAAGAACTGTCTCCCATGAGAGAAACTTTCATGCTGGATCAGGGGAAGAGTGTGAGGAGTCCTGCCCCTGAGGAGGAAGGAGTGGCAGAGACAACGTGTGATGAACTGACCACAACCCCCATTCCCCATCCCCCTGCACCGCTTCGGGGGGAGGAGGGAGAGAAATGGGAGTGAAGCTGAGCCCGGGAAGAAGGGAGGGGTGGGGGGAAGGTGTTTTAAGATCTGGATTTATTTCTCACTATCCTCCTCTGATTTGATTGGTGATGAATTGAACTGCCTTTTCTCCCCAAGTTCAGTCCGTGTTGTCCGTGACAGCAAATGGTGAGTGATCTCTCCCTGTCCTTATCTTGACCCTCAAGCCTTTCATCATGTTTTCTCTCCCTTGTCCAGCTGAGGAGGGGCAGTGATAGAGCTGTTTTGGTGGGCACCTGGCATTTATCCAGGCCAAACCAAAACAGTGAGAAGTCAGGAAATATTTTTCCTCGTTGTTTGCTGATTGTGTGTACTTTATATAAAGTTTCTCATTACTTCCTGTACAGTAGGTATGACAGTGTTTTTATAAATGCAAAGAAATATATTATGGAATTTGAACATTTTACATTTATAGATAATAAATGGATCGTGTGAGCGAGATGGAAATCAACCCATTACATGTATTACACTCAAAACCAAGATATGATTTTTTATATGTAGCATACTCATGATGTACTTGAAAAAATATACTGAGTGTACTTTTCTTCACTCCGTGAACTGATTCCATTTATACCTTTGCTAACTGAGAACATGGCCATGAGAAGAAAAATGGCACCTAGCACAGCTATTAATATACTTAAACCAGTGATCAGAATACTTTATGGAATATTGAAAGGCAAGAAATAGCATGCTTTTTCTGTTCTGGTTAATGTTACAAATCACAAAACCTAATGATACACTTTACATTTTGGACAGAAGGAAAGAGGAGGTACTGAACTAGAACTCTGTTGCCAAGCGACCTTTAATGCTGGCCTAAAACCCACTGTGGCATGAGCCTTATTACCAGAAACCCCCAACCTGAACAATGTTGCTGGATATCCAGTTTCTAGGGGCCTAAGAATAGAGAGATCTAACCTAAAATTGAGTGTTCAATGCCAGATTCACATTTTCAGTCATTAGGGATGGTGGGGAAATTGAGATGCTCAATTCTGTTTTAAAGGAGTAATGGTCTTAATGGAAATATGTAAATCTAAAACAACCACTTGTTTCTAAACACTTAGTTTCTTTGGGTTTTTATTTGCAAACTGGCAAGCTGAATTCAGAAGCAATGCAAAATGTCAGCTTTCTCACAAAACGACATACATATAGGTAACACGCTGTATATGAAGAAGCTGAAAACTCACTCTTCATGTGCCTTGCTTTAAAATTCACAGGATTGGTGGCTGCAGATCTCAGAGGTCACCCAGTACAAAGCATGATTCAAAGCTGTCACCTTCCTCACTGCTACTTTGCCTTGATAGGCTCTGAACTGAGTCAATTCTTCAACAAATTTTGCTTGGGATATGTTTTAGCGTCATAGGAAATACGAAATATCCTTCAAAATGAAACTTTCCAAGTATAATCTGATCAGGGTAGGTGAAGACCAGTGATCTGACAACCAAATGGCATTATATTATGGTGAACATGAGAAGGTTCTAGCAAGGACAGTGAGACAGATGAATAAATATTACTGATCAGCTCACCTGAGGCAGAGGTGTCTGTATTTGAATTTTGTATGTGATTGTGTATACCTGGAGTGGTCTGAAGTCAAACTGGTTTTAAAGTAAACACTGTTTCTGTTCACCTACAGCAAAATAAAATCTGCCCCAGACCTGGAGTTGATGTCATCCTTACAATACGTAGTTATTATTTTTCTATTCTTGTGCCATTGTTTTCTTTTTAACATTTTTTTTAACATGGCAAGAATACCAGTAGAAATTTGCAAGCAGCAGAGGAAGGACGGGAAGAATGCTCACCCTCCCATGGCTCTGTCAGAATATAGTAATGCATGTTCTAAATTTGGGGTTAGTGTATCTTGAATGCCTAGATGGAGCCTCTGTACTTTAAAGCCTCGATGTGGCCCAGGAAGGGAATGTTAGTTTAATACTCCAGACTTATTTTAATTTCATATCTCACCTAATTTCCATTAAAATTGCACATTCACTGCACATTAATCTTTGTATGAAAAAGAACATCCTTCATTATTACGGATATCAACATCAGATTTTTTAGCATTTTTAATATTCTAATAATAATTTATTAACAGCTTTCATGTATTTGCAGCATAAACTTTTTGGCCTAACAGTGTGTCTAGAAGCTTCAGTTGTGACTGCGAGATATGTGCAGACAGCACCCAAGTCTATGAGAGTCCACAAAAATACTTGGGTCTAACCTCTGCCAATGGCTGATCACACCTAAAAGCACAAAGCTGAGTTGCAGAGGGATCCGGATCCAGCTGTGCTCAATGCTGCCTTGAAAGAGATTAGGCAACACTTTAGCAGCGTGGATGCAACCACTTTGCCTAGATGAAAGAAAACCAGCTTTACAGGGAGGGGCAAAATCTGGCAATGGAAGATGTCACACACAAGGGTGGCCTAGGGTTTGGGATGGTCATGTACCTAAAAGTCATCTCACTACATATCAATTTTTCTGGCTCTTAGAAGTTCAGAAATGACAGTTGTTTGTTAATAAGGAGCTGACTAATGATTTTTAAATATTTTAGTAATTAGCAAAAGCAGGTTCAATGAAGCAATAAGAAGGAGCAAGTAGTGGAATAACTCTTTAATCATCATTCATTAATGCTATATTTTAAAAGATCAAAAGGGAAAACTGAAGTAATACATAAGTAGACTTTTATGTGAATTAAAGACACAGAAGTGGATTGTGTTTTACAATATAGTAACTTCAGCTAATTCCTGCCAAGTTGTTTTGGCCTAACTTTTTGTGAATGCTTTTGCAGCAAGTGAAACCGGGTGACATTTCCTAGGAGGGGAGCTCTAAGGAAGAGTCAGAATTTGCAACATTGCTGTAATGGACTCTCTAAAAGCCTCCTGGGTGCTGCCCAGCAGAAACAGAGGAACAAAGCTGGATCCAAAACAGGTGAAGTTGCCTGAAAGACTATTTAAATACCTGCGAGCCAGGAACTCCTCGCATGCCCAGTAGATATTTAAATACTGAAGATGTCTCAGGTTTTTTTTGTTTGGTTTGTTTTTTGTTTGCTTTAATGGGAGGTTACCACTATATATATAAGCAAAAAATTCAGCTTTTTGTACTCCTTCGCAGTTATGCCTCTAGCTCACAAATAAGACACCAAGCAAAGCATTCTGCCCTTCTCTCCAAAGTGATCTTTGGAGATGAGGACTGAGAGCAAGTACCGCCCCAGTATTCATACCAACTGCAACAGCAACAGCTGTTTTCCTAAAGGTTAGTGTGAGATGGCAGATAGCCAGGCCTGCTTACGTGTTGTTTCTCTCAATATCTCTCACCTTTCAGAAGAAAGCATTCAGTAGCAGGGTTACAGGTATTCTGCACTCAGAGACTACCTGGAAAAGCTGTTTCACTTTCCATAAACTACCTGAGATTCGTTGCATCAGAGAGAGGACCCTGGTGATCACTCAAACATGAAACACATAACACATGGGGCCTGATCCATTTTGGGGGGTCATAGTCACAGCGGAAATGCGCATAATAGAAATAAAATCTAAATGGGTCTCTACACCACAAACATTTACTCATGTAAACCCATGGGATTATTCATGCGATTAAGCATCTCTCAGAACTAAGCCTTAATTATGTCACACACCAAATCTGATTGTGAGTGTGAGTATATAATGATGCTAAATATAAACATATAAATAAGCCATCCTCCATGTAGCTGCCAGTGACAGATAGAATCACCTGCTTACTGAAAATGAATTCTTAATTAAAATGGGAGATTCTTCTTAATGTTATTTCTGAATGGTCGGAAACTAATTAGAGCTCTAATTAAGCAATTTCACCTGACAGTTATCTAAATATTAACTCATCAGTAGGGCAGTGAGGGATTTTACATACTCAGGGAAATCTGCTCAGATTCTTTTGAATCCCTTGAGTTAGCCTACTACTTACACGTGGCCTCTCCAGGCTTTTGACTGGGGATTTCATAGACTTTGTTCTGCTTAATTTTTCAGGTGTACATTGGTATAAGATCTGAACGGATTTTCTTTTTTTATGGGTGGTTTACTTTTTGTTTTTTTTTCTTGGACTGCCATTTCATGCGTGAGGAGGGCATGAATCATCTGCAATAGCAATGGACAGGATATGACGAGTCAGATGGCTCTGCCCAGGTCTTCATTCCCAGTTCATACTTTGCTTGGTGCTGCCCCTACACATGAGCTTCTATGAACCTGGTCTTTCTGTTGCTTTGTGTGTGTTTTCTACCTTAGCTGCACGATAACAGCCTCACACAATTATGCCTTCTAGACATATTTGTTTCTTAGGGCGTTGCTCAGGACAAACATTCAGCATTACTCCTGCAGGTAAAATTATACCCAGCTGGCGCTGCACTAGTGAGATAAAACACAGACCTGCACCAAAATATCCTTTTACCATTAAAATGTACACATAAAAAGTGTTTTGCCTCCTGCTGTGAAAAGAAAAATGAATACCTGAGCAACTGGGAATCTTTCTGTTTAAATCCAGATTACACCTTTCCCCACAGCCATTTGGAACCATCAGTCTTTTAGGAGCTTTCTCTTCCCAGGCTGGAGGGAGACGGACAGGGTTGCCTTTCAACATACTGATTTGTTCTGTGCAAACCTTTAGCTTTTAGAAACTGGCAAATCTGCACCAGTCTTATTGAAAGGAAAACAAGAAGAGGACCTTAAGTCTGTTACCTCTAGCACTAGAAAAGATTCGTTATTTCAAGAGTGTGCCTCTGCACCGAAGATTTTGAACCTGTATAAACGTAGTCTGGGAAGCACTCCAGCTTTTCTAGTAACAGATAGTTACCATAAGATCAATAGTTACTGAGTAGTCTACAGCTAAAGAGAGTTTTAAGCAAATTCCACATTTATGGTTCCCAGGTTTACTGCTACCTGCAGGCTTCTTGAAGAGGAGGCATCCTAACAGATGAATTTGGGTTAAGTAGAGCTGTGCCCATTTGCATTTATGACCAAACGAGTAATTGGGCCAGCATTTCAGTTTCCTGCCTGGTGATAAGATATCTCTTTGGAGCCAGCTTAAATGGAAGCAGGTCTTTCTGACAGTTCCCAATGAGTCTTGAACTTGTGCAGTAGGATCTGACGCAAAAAGCTTTTAATTGTTTTGCTGCCATTCCCTGTGTAATTAAGTAAGTTATGATGAATCTGACAGTCAAGTTAGTTTGGGGTTTCCTGTAACCCAAAAGATTCATTTAAAGCCCAATTATTTAACACAAAATAACTTCTGCTGGACCAATCTTTTTTGAAGTGATCCAGTTCACCTGGAAGTAAAGAACGAACGAAGAATTTATGAAGCTTCAGCATAACAAGTTTCTGACAGAATCCCGTTCTGTTGCTGCATAGAAATCTTTCTTCTCAGGAATTCAATTTTTTGGGGAGGTGGGGCTTTGCACTGCATGCATTAAAACAAATATACAGAATGCCCAAGGCAGGCCAAAAGTCAGCCCAGCCCAGGAGCCTTGGAAGCTCGCTCAAATCCGTGTGCTCTTGTCCTTTTCACAAGGATCTTCACTTTCTTCAGATAAAGCTGATGATTTTTATGTTCCTTACAGAGAAAGCAGTTCAACTTGAGGTACTCTGATGAGGCAAGAGGAGCAGTGAGATATCTCAACAAGAGGTACTGAACACTACCCTGGAGGCATTTTAAACTCCTGTGCTTTGTTTTTCCTTAGGGTATGCATGCTGCACGGCTGAGCATAAAAGATGTAAGAACTCTAGATTGCAATTTCACCAGTAGTAAATGCAACTGGGAATGTTTGTAGTGCAAGGCAGAATACTAAAATACTGGTGGCTGTTAATGATTTTTTTTCCTTTTTTTCTCTCCATATAAAATTAAAATAACATATTTAGTTGAGACAGGAGAGTGAAATATTCAAAATGAAAAGTGAAGCCTCACTGTGAGCAGATTAGAAAGCAGGGAGATCTCTTGAAATATTTTATTTAAATAGCTCAGGAAGTTAGAAAGACCTTTAGATCCTTAACCTCAGTTTCTCATAGGAAAGAGGATTATCAGTGGAGGAGTTCCTGCTGTTCTATCACCATGGGGGCTGACACATGACCTTAGCTCTGGCCAGCTTGGACCACAGGAATTACCTAATCTGACCTCTTGCATAAAGCAGGTTGGAATGTATTTCCATTTCTGAGATTTCTTGGACAAGCTCTCCCTTTCCATCTGGAAATATCCTCTGGTTTTGAACAGGCTTCCTGACCACCTGGCTTTCCTATCAGAAAACGTAGCTGTAGCTAATGCACACCTGCAGCTCTGAGGTTTGACCCTAGCATGTCCATAAAGGCAAACAGCAGCTTGTTCAGAAGCCAGCAACTTATGCTTGATCTTCCAGAGTATGAACAGTTGTACCTTAAAGACTCCATCTGATGGTGACTGTGCTGTTGAAAACATCTTCCGGTCTGTGGTATTTACTCTTTACCACTATTTTAGACTTTTGGATGGTTACATCAATGGCAGTATTACAACACCCAAAGCCTTGTTATTGGATCTTCTCCCCTACTTTTTCCTCCACTGCAAAGAAGCAAAAGCTGCAGCTGAGTAGCAGGAATATTATGATATTCTTCCTAGCTGCCTAGTGGTCTGAAGAGCTAATGTTTCTAGTTCCAGTTCACATATGTTGAAAGGTAACCCTTAGCAACATAAAGAAGAACATACAGAAGGTCCCCCTGAATATAAGACCTAACAAATGAGGGGAACACTTGATAACTAACAAGTACCAAATTCTTTCCTTTTACGAGATGGAGGTTTCTCATTTCCTGTTTCTTGTGGCCTCTTACAATAGTACTTGGTGCTTATACCATGGTTTTGATCTTCAAAGCACTGTATAAACATTAATTAATTAATCCTCCAAACACCCCATGAATTAGGTGAGAGCAGTATTTCCATACACTTTCTGCTAGCACTGTACGTAAAATATTAGGAAGGACTTGAAAAGGAGCCCTTTTCTCATTTGTATGTATTAACCTTTATGTTACATAAGTCTGAGCAACAGAGTTCCCTTTAAGGGCACATATAAAAGCAGTAACATTTACCAGTATTTACTTGATTTTTTTTAATTTATTTTTTCATTATCTGGCTGAAAATTCAGTACATATTTCCCTCCTGTAACCTGAATTGCTCTGTGACTCCATCTCAGTGTTTTATGCCTCACTCATTCCTGAGGTAAAAGTTAGCATATGAAGGTAATATGATTAATCCTATTCTGGACAGGGTCCAGACATTCGCTCCTACTTGTACGAAGGGTTGGTCCTGTGCAGCCTGCTGTAGGTGACCCTGCTTCGGCAGGAGGGTTGGACTAGATGACCCACAGAGGTCCCTTCCAACCCCTACTATTCTGTGATTCTGTGATTCTGTGATTCTGTGATTCTGTGATTCTGTGATTTAATTCCTCCTCTCCCATCCTTAGAGTTTGTGTGATATCTGTGTTTGTGTTATTCTTGCTATTTTTTTTCTGCCTCAAAACACTGATCTTGTTATAAAATTAGAACCTAGGCAGTGCAATGCTTGGAATTGCAGTATTTAACTTTCGAGACTCTGGTTCTAAGTTCATTTTTTCCAACATTATAATGTCTAGAGACCTACCTGTCTAGCTGTGACTTTTGTCTTTGTGCAATCTTAGTAGACAAATTTGAGCACATTTTTCTTTTATATTGCACTTGCTGACCAAAGTGCAGTTATCCATTCCTCCTCAGGATGTGTTCAGGAGGAATAACAAACTTACAAGGCTATGAGCAAGCCGTTGGGCAACTGTTACTGCCTACAGCCACAGTACTTGATAGAAATTCATATTTCATCATTTACCCAAAGTCATCACTGCTTCCAGGGTCCCATGTTTCACTCACTCTTGTTGCTATGTTCGACTTTTGCTTGCACTTCTGCATATGCTGATTTCTTCTTTCCTGAATTCTTGAAGTCAAAGGCCTCCTTGTTCCCTGTGTTGTGTTAGATGAGTGTCAGAAGGTGGCATCTGGTGTTTCACTGTATCTGCCATGCACCCTGTCCATGAAAAATGATATGTGTAATTGGGATCTTACCCTGTAACCTTTTTTACTCCTTAATTTACCACTCTGTCAGATCAGGTTTTCTGAGACTAATGAAAATTGTGAAATTCACTTTCCATGAAATAACTAAATAAATGCTACTGAACACAGTTGAAATCAATGTTCACTAAATCTGTAGATTGTTGCTGTTACTTTTTGTATACTGCACCTGATAGGAAACCGTCTTTGACATGCACAGTCACTCTGTCTTTCGGAAGAAACTGTTTCACAGAAAAATGAATAATAGTCATGCAAGAAAACAGTTTTCCACATATCCTGCATGTGTACATATACTTTGGATTGGCTTTTCCTGCGCAACCAGCTCACAGTTTCCTGCTTGTCCTGGCCTCTATTTTTGCATATATAATGTGTCTCGATAGTTTCCCAGTACCGCCATTCAGTACAGACCAGAGTGAAATATCATTCTGTGCTATATGGGTTGTTTGTTTGTTTCTAACATTCTTAAACAGCCTTTGTATACTCTGGTAAACACACTGTTCTCTGTTGTCTTTAAACAGAATTCCTTCTGGGTTTGAGAAATTCACCTCGGCTTGATAGTAGCGGCTATGAGCATGAGCTTCCATCCATCCCATGCTAACAGACTAATTGTTTCCTCTACCCTAAAGTGCTGTTCCATTGACAGTTTATCTAACAGATTTTTTTTTATCAGACTTAATTGTGTTTTTATCATGCGCTCTAGAGAACATGTTTGCAGCTATTAATGTTCTCCTAAGCTTGTTTTCAATCTGTAAACTGATAGCATAAGATTGTACTCTTCTAATAACTTGCCAGTTTCCTTTGTTAGTGCTGGCAAGCCAAGTTTTGCTGTGTTTCACATAGCCACAGTCACCCAAAGGAACACTGCCACAAACATAGCCATTTTTATAGCAATCTGCTCAGGTTCATTTGGTTCCTTCTCTGTCTTTGTTTTGCAAACCAGTGGTCTTCCTTTTTTTTATCATAATGCTGAATGCAGCCTGTGCAATGCCCTTCTTGGGGGACATCTGTTGTCCATAGGCTTTTCACTTTTCTATCCCAGTTCGTCAGTACTAAGACCTCTTTAAGGTCACCTTATTAAGTTTCCTGAAGTCTTGCCTTCTCCATAGCTACCTTAAATCACCATTTGTACTATAGGGTATGTTCAAGGCACTGATGTAATTTCAAAGTAGGAAAAACACCTTCTATAAAGATACAGTTATAAATTTTATCAAATATAAAAGAAAGTATTAGATATTGTCTTGTACTGTCCAGATCATAATTTCAGAATTGCTAAAAATCCTACAGCAACGCAGCGACTTCAACATCAACACCTAGCCTGGGAGAAGTGCTCTTGCACTTGCTTTCATGTGGGCTGTCAACTCAGCTTTCAAGGGAGCACTGTCTATAACTCTGTAAAGAGCTCTCACATGCTGACATGGTTGTTATCATTCTCCTTGTCCGTGTACTAGCAGCACTCAGACACTGCGAGAAACAAGGCTTCTTTTATTCTATTGCATGTTTCCTATTTTCTAGGCATTGCCTAAGCCAATGTTCTGCCAAAGGAAGTACCATAGTGAATATTATTTTGTTCATCTTGAACGCCGAGTTTTTTGCCCTTCTGTTATAGGTCCTTGGGCTTTTTAATCTACTTTTAGAGATTCACTCCTGGTGGGAAGGTCAGAGTCTGACCAGAAATATGTAACTCACATTGCACAGCAAAAAGCAGTGGACAAAATCTTGATCTCTACATAGTCTTATTCTGAGTTATTTTATTCTAAATACAATTGGGAACTGGGTTTTTAGAAGTTGTAAGGTGGACTTCTCATCCTCAGATCAGTCTTAAAGTCCCCTGTTTTTTCACCTTCCCTTAGCCTCCTCTGACAAAAATCAGATGCATACGAAATATATTTATAGAACGGGGAGCAGTATTACCTAAGTTTCTGTACAAGCTATCCGGCAAATCAGATGCTGTAGAACAAGCCAAGCATGAAAAACACCTGATGTCTTCCATTTACTGCTCCTCATTACATGCAGAGGAAAATGTCATTTGAGTGTTCTTCCAGTTTTTTTGACGTTTCTAAATAGATGCAGCTACTCTGATGGAGCTTTTAGCAGCTCCATCCTTTCATTCAGAATATTTTAGTACATTTTCTTTTACTCTTTATCCATATGGGTAATCTCTCTGATCTCTTGTTTGTCTCAGACTTTTTAAATTTATTGTTTCAGTCTCTACCACATTTGAATTATGAAACAAAAGCTCTTTAAAAGTGCAATTTCCTTTCAGCATCACAACAGTCAAGAGACCAAGCAGACTCAACAGACTCCAAAAGTACAGCAGCCTAAAACCACCTTAGTTTCTTGGCAAGGGATTGGTAACTTGTCAGAAATGTAGAGGGCTCGAAGGCCATGGCAGTTGGTTGAAAGAGAGGAGAAAAGGGAACAAGCCTAAATGCGCAGGGAAATAAAGTCTATTTTGTCCCTTCTGTCATCCATAAATCCAAACCTTCCCTTTAAGGAAATGGCAGCTTTTCCTAATCTTCTGCTCCTTTTCAGTCAGACCTTTCACAAATAAAAGCTCTTTATGCACACTCATTAAAAAAAACCACAAACACATCTGTATATTATATATAATTCATGAAAAAAACCACAGGGATTTATGGGAAATACATTGTGCCAAAGATTTTAACACTCCAAAGTAAAAAAGATAAAAATGATTGTAATAAACAAATGTCAAGCGTCACACAGTTATGTGATTTGTTATTAATGTAAATGTAATGCAATATAAACAAGGAAGCCTTTAAACTTCAGATGAAAAACAATATTCAGAGGGTTATTAGTTATATCTGGAGAACAAGGTTTATTCTTTAAGAAAGGGAATAATTGGGCTGCAGTATAAGATTTCTGTGAAAACTATCCACTTGGAAATGTGTGCCTTTCTCTGCTGTTTGTGGAAGTGCTGTGACAGGTTTGTCAGTCACTCAAGCAGCGGTGCTGCAAAAACAGCACAGCACTTCTATTTCAAGTGAGTCTGTCAGAGTGCTGCTATAACAAACCAGCCTCCATTTCTCCTTCAGTACAAAGAGCAGTCCTCAACATTTCAATCATATCAGACTTTTCTGGGAAAGAAAATTTCAGGGCTATTGTATGCAAAACATAGATGCCTGTCTCCAGTTTCTATTCTTCTGTCATCCAACAAACAAACCAAAAACCCTGGGAAGAGGAAAAAACTTCTTTAAAAAGTAATCTTTTCTAGGAGTTTAAGAAATCATAACAACAAGACAAAAGCATTGGTTCCAGCTGATGGCTGGAAAGTTTTTAAAGACAGTTAAAAGAAATATCTACGTGGGCTGAAAAGCTCTGGGATGTAGGAGCAGCTGATCTGAAGGACTGGGTTTTTAATGGACTTTTCTGGTAAGCTGTCAAGACACTTTTCCTCCATGATTTTTCAATCATTTCACTGACTCTCTTCCTCTTGCTTGCTGTTTATTCCATTATGATGGTTACTTAAAACTATTCCTGTTTTATCTAGATGAGTAATTCCCAAATTGCTCAGCAAACACTGATGGCTATGAGTTTGTAATAAGCAAGATCCATTTTCAACAAAACAATGTGGAAATTCTATACTTTTTCACATGTGGGATTTTCACCACAACTGCAAATGTTCCTGAGATTAAAATGGAGCAAACCTACACGAAAGAATTTCTATTTACCAAGAGATAGAAATAGTGTTAATTGTGCTAAGAAGTAACAACTATGCCAGCATCAGGAAGGGAGAGAGTGAAATCCTTCACACTGCTGGCTACTATATCAGCTATTTACAGATACAAAGCTGGTAAAGAGGTTTCCCACAGGCTGCATCTGGACTGAGCTGGTGCATTCTGCAGTGCATCCTGGCTCCTGGCCGCTTGATCATAAAGCTGGAGCCAGCGCACACCAGGGCTCCTCCTTGTCCCAGCTCTTCTGCAGGAATGAAGGCCTGGTGAAAGATCATGGTTGTGCTACCCGGGCCGTGGGGGAAAACTCTAATCCATAACCTATGTGCTGAGCTCCTGAAGAGAGAGTGTGCTGTGGGCGCAAGTGGTGCATCTCGGAGTAACAGTGTGCTGTGATTTAGAGTGAGGGGTGACAGGGATTGGATCTGGTGGCTGGAGCAGGAGTTTTGGATGAGGGAAGGACTGAGTCAAAAACAAGCAGCTGAGCAAGAAGAATGCAGTCCTGAAAAAAACTGATGTCTTACTTTTGCCTTTCCCACAGGCATCTCTTCAAAACAGCATTAGCAGAGCTTGGCCAGCTGTGTTCTATATATGGTTTCTTTACTAAAAGAGTATTCTCTTTTATATCTTGCATATTGTTTCGCTATGTGGCATCTGGTTTTAGGCTGTGGCAAAATTTGTGTTAACCGTAATGAAACAATGTTCAGCCTCAGAAAAGGCAGAAAGAAGGAAAGATGTCTGGAACTTTTGTCTCCCCAGAACTGTATTCAGAAGTGAACAAATCATATAATTCTCCATTGCATTCACAGACCTTAAGTTTCTGGATATATGAGGTACAGACAGTGACTATTCTCAGGGGAATTTGGGGAAAATTTTGGGGAGAATTTTTCTTTGTTGGTGCTTCCTATGCCACTGGGAAGAGGGGATTCATAAATGCCAACTGATCACGGATCTGGGAGCTGTGGCTTCCCAAAGGGGCTCCGCAGGGATTTCTTCAACCCTCTGCCTATTCCCCCAAGCTTAAATCTCTGCCACCCAGCCCGGCTTAATCAATCTGTTATCCCTCTTCTAAGTTTGTTGTCCTGTTCTGATTTTCTTTGCCTGCATTCTCACAATTTGAATCTTTCCGATATGTTGTATCAGTCCCACTGGCCCATAGAATCACAGAATCACAGAATGGTAGGGATTGGAAGGGACCTCTGTGGGTCATCTAGTCCAGCTCTCCCGCCGAAGTAGGGTCACCTACAGTAGGCTGCAGAGGACCTTGTCCAGGCGGGTCTTGAATATCTCCAGAGAAGGAGACTTCACAACCTCCATGGGCAGCCTGTTCCAATGCTCCGTCACCCTCAGAGGGAAGAAATTCTTCCTCATGTTCAGACGGAACTTCCTGTGCTTCAGTTTGTGCCTGTTGCCCCTTGTCCTGTCTCTGGGCACTACTGAAAAGAGTTTGGCCCCATCCTCCTGACACCCACCCTTCAGATATATGTAAGTATATATTAGGTCCCCTCACAGCCTTCTCTTCTTCAGGCTGAACAAGCCCAGCTCCCTCAGCCTCTCCTCGTAGGAGAGATGTTCCAGTCCCCTCATCATCCTCGCAGCCCTCTGCTGGACTTTCTCCAGTAGCTCTTCATGTTTCTTGAACTGGGGAGCCCAGAACTGGACACAGTACTCCAGATGAGGCCTCACTAGGGCAGTGTAGAGGGGAAGGAGAACCTCCCTCGA